>QLAH01000693.1_pt1 | contig 13434 bp, 7 predicted proteins | sample 4693081 | NCBI WGS metagenome assembly QLAH01 (sample SAMN09425401, study PRJNA476045) | Lake water metagenome, whole genome shotgun sequencing project.
GACCGCTATCTGGCTTGCCAAGCCTTGGCCTGTCAGCAGGTGAAGGCAGAAGGGATGATTCAGTATGACCGGATTTTTACGCCACTGCTGGCCGAGGTGTTTGTTTCGCTCAGCATGGATGCTTCTGCTGTACCCGCAGGGTTTGGAGATTCGTCTGTAGAACGATCCATGCAGCAGGCTGTGCAGGAAGGGCTAACGATTTGGGATTTTCTGGCTCAGATACCCCGCGTTCCCACCTTTCGCCAAATAGCTATTCTGGCTTGGGGTGGATCGGGCAAAACCACTTTGTTGAAGCATCTCGCCTACTGCTATGGCTCTCGCCAAACGCCCCGATCTGCACCACCGCTGATTCCATTTCTGCTGATTCTGCGAACCCACCGGGACAAAATTGCCCAGGAGAATCCGCCCGATCTGCCGGAATTGATCACGACCCAGCATATCCCGCACCTGCCGGTCGCCAGCGATTTGCAGATGCCGCAGGGCTGGGCGCAGAAGGTTTTGGGGCAGGGTCGGGCGCTGGTGATGCTGGATGGGTTTGATGAAGTGCCGCCTGCTCAACGGCCCAAAGTGGCCCAATGGATCAATCAGCAGATGTATCGCTATGGAAAATCGGTGTTTCTGGTGACATCACGCCCCAGAGCCTACAGCGAGCAGGCTGTGCCGGAGGTTGAGCAGCGACTAGAACTCACTACTCGGCTGTGGGTGCGCGACTTCAATGCCAACCAGCGCCGGGAGTTTGTGCAGCGGTGGTATCTCTGCCAGGAGCGCTATGCCAACGGCGGACGCAACACGCCCGATGTGCGCCACGGGGCCAGCCAGTCGGCCCAGGATTTGCTGCAACAGATTGAAACCAGAGACGAGCTGCGCGCCCTGGCCAAGAATCCCCTCCTGCTCAACATGATCGTCACCTTCCATCGCCGCAACCCGGCGGCCGAACTGCCCCAACGGCGCGTAGAGCTATACAAAGAAATTTGCCAGCTCCAGCTCAAAGACCGGCCCGCTGCTCGCAGCCTGGAAACCCTGCTGACTCAGTGCGAAGCCCAGGAGATCTTACAGCCGATTGCCTGGGAGATGATGAAACAACGCTGGGAGCGGATTGACCAGGAGGGTTTGCTACAAGGCTTGCAGGCTGTTTTAGACGAGCGTGGGGAAAGCATTGCGGCCACCGAATTTTTGCAGCAGGTGGTGCAGATCAGTGAACTCCTGGTAGAACAGGAAACTGAATATGAATTTGCCCACCTGAGCTTTCAGGAATATCTGGCCGCGAGCCACATTGTTCAAGAGCCGCAAGCTAGGGAGAGCTGGCTCTATCCCTATCTGGATGACGACAAGTGGAAACCGACGATTTTGCTATATGTGGCGCAGGTCAAAAACCCGACCACGCTGATTGAAACGGCCCTGAGTCAGGGATTGCCCGATCTGGCCTATCAATGTTTGCAAGAACTCCCTGCGACTCGCCGCATTGCTCCTCAGCTTGCTGGCCGAGTTGCCGAGCTGCAACAAACGGTCCAAACCTCCCGCTACACCCAGCTTGAGAACTACCTGAAAGCCCAGAACTGGAAAGCCGCTGACAAGGAGACCCATCGCCTGATGATTACTACCGTGGGCAAGGAAGAGGGTCAGTGGTTTAACGAGGAAGAATTGCTGAATTTTCCCTGCTCCGAACTCAAAGCAATCGATGGGCTGTGGGTGAAATATAGCCAGGGACGCTTTGGGTTCTCGGTGCAAAAGCAAATTTATGTCGAATGCGGTGCTAAGCTGAACGGCAGATATCCCGGCCAAGAAATTTACGAAGAATTCGGTGAGCGCGTTGGATGGCGCAAAAACGGCCAATGGCTCAGATACCCAGACCTCGAACCCTCTCTTTCCTCTCCCCAGGGAAATTTTCCTTTGTTCGGGGGATCGGGTGGGGGGGCTTGTTGGGTGGCTTGTTCGTGGTGGTGTTCTTCTCTCGCACAGAGACTTGTAAGCTGTAGCAGATATGGGCCTCAGTCCGATCTAGAAAGTTTATTGCAGCGCCCCTCGACACGGAAAAACAGGTGTTTCGCGGATCTGTTACCTGGCACCGGGGGGTCACTTCGGGGTAAGTGAATCTGGATTCAGCGTCGCTGGGCTGTTCCACTGAATGCTGGCAAATTTTGGCTCATAGCAGTTCGCCAGAACAAATTTGGCCGACACCTGCCGAATCTCTTCAACCGGCGCATCCCAATCGTCCCAAAGCGCTTTCTGCCCCGAACTTGCTTTCAAGAAGAGGTTTCGATTGTTTTGCGGTGCTTTTGCTTGAGGAATTCAGCAAAATCTTTCACCTGTTCCAGCTTGTTGTCCGATAGCTCATCCATAACAGCGAGCAGTTGGGCGCGAATGCCAACGGTTTCACGAGCAGGTTTGACGAGATGAATTTGGTGAGGGTAGAGGGTTTCAACGCCAATCGTCTCCATAAACGAGTCCGGATCTTCGCGAGTCGCGGGAATCAAGTCCTGGTAATCGTTATACTTTATCCAACCACCAAACAGCTCGACCTCATAGGCTTCTCCCTGGTTGTAGACCTCGACAATTACCCCCACGGTTCCCTCTGATGCTGTAGCTTGGTCGAAATTTGCAGAACCACCCGTGAGTGAGATGGCTTCTTTCAGTTTGACGGTGTCAAACAGGTCGAATTTCATGGCTGTCTCCTCTTACGATCTGGCACTGCGGTGACAAAGCGAGCGATATCTTCTTCAAATCGAACAATCCAGCCCGTAATCACATATCTAGAAACCCCAGTTGGACTGGTAACTCGAACTGAAACCTGATAGCGATTGCCAAAAACAGTCTGTCCCTTCGGTTGTAGCGAATCTGCTGTAACTTCTGCCAGAATCGCCTGCCGAATTTCTTCTGCGGTCTGGAATCCCATGATGTTTTGCCAAAAGTTTTGTTTATCCCCGCCTTCACCGGGTTCTGCAACGCGAGTCAGGAGATATTCGGCTTTGGATAGGGGGAAATCAAGTCGCTGGGGTTGGGGCATGTGGCTCCTGTGCAGCGTTTGGCCTATTGAGAGACCGTTTATAGGCAAAATCTCAGATCATCAGAAAGTTTTTCAATGACCAAATCGCTCATCAGCGCGCATACTTTTGCAGCAGCAGGGCTAGCTTCGCTTTGGTGGCCTCCGGCGCTTTGTCTAGCGGCGTGATTACGGCGTATTTCAGGGCCGAATGGGCCTCTGACTCAGGCGGGTTGGCGGCCAGACGACGCACGGTTTCCTGAATCACCCGCTGGGCGTTGACGGCGTTTTTGGTCAGGTTTTGGATGATCATCTCGACCGTGACGCTATCGTGATCCGGGTGCCAGCAGTCGTAGTCTGTCACCATCGCCAGCGTGGCGTAGGCGATTTCGGCCTCGCGGGCCAGCTTGGCTTCGGTCAGGTTGGTCATGCCAATGATCGTTGCGCCCCAGCTGCGGTAGAGGTGCGACTCGGCCTTGGTGGAGAAAGCCGGACCTTCCATGCAGATATAGGTGCCACCCCGGTGCAGCGTCACGTCCGAGAGCTGCAAACTCTCGATGGCCTCGGCCAGCACCGCAGACAGGTTGTGGCAGATCGGGTCGCCAAAGGTGATGTGGGCCACAATCCCTTCGCCGAAAAACGTAGCAGGCCGATCCTTGGTGCGGTCAATAAACTGGTCGGGCAGCACCATATCCAGCGGCTTGGCTTCTTCTTTCAGCGACCCCACTGCTGAGGCCGACAACAGATATTCCACGCCCAGACTTTTCATGGCATAGACGTTGGCCCGATAGGGCACTTCCGACGGGGTATAGCTGTGGTGGCGTCCGTGCCGCGCCAGGAAGACAACCGGCGTTCCGTCCAGCGTCCCGGTAATCAGCGCATCCGAAGGTGCCCCAAACGGCGTATCGATCTGAATTTCCTTCACGTCCTTCAGCGCCTCCATTTTGTAGAGGCCGCTGCCGCCGATGATGCCGATTTTGATTTGTTGGGTCATGGGGTTCCTTGAGGTGGGGGAGTGGGGAAGGTGGGGAGGTGGGGGAGGAAAGATGCAGGAGCTTGCATTAGGCCAAAAAGTCGAAAAGCGGAGGATGAAAGCCTGGAAAGCTTGGGTTAATGCTGCTTCATTTCCCTACTCCCCTATTTTCCCCATCTCCCCTATCTCCCCGGCTATTCTATCAGCATCGCAGCAGCCAAAAGCCACTGTAGGTCATGCCGGAGTTGTCGGGTTGCACCAGCAGAAAATGTAGTCCTTTGGCGGCCTGCTGGCGTTCCCGGAAGGTCTGGGCGGCGGTAATCACGTCCGGGTCGGTGAAGGTAGTCAGCACCCAGCGATCGACCAGCCCAGCTTCTAAAATCAGCCCGTCTGGGTCGCCGGCAATCGCGTTCAGGGCGTAGGGTTTGGCCTGTTGCAGCCAGCGAGCCAGCGGCATAGATCGGCGGCCTGCCTCGATCACCACCCCCGGAATCGGCAGATTTGAGGGCAGCTTCAGGGTGAGGGGAAAGCGAGATTCGGGCAGCTCGCAAATTGGGATAGGACGGGACTGAAAGGCGGGCACCAGATCGCTAGCCGTCAGGGCGGCAAACTGCCAGCGGTCGCCCCAGAGGGTTTCGGGCAGGGGCAGGGGCGGCGGTTTCTCCAGATCGACTAGACTTAAAATAGGGCCGGTGTAGTTGGGCAAACCGCTATAGTCTTGCTCCTGCAAGAGCCGCTTTAGGGCGACAGTGTCGCGGCTGGGTTCGACAGCAATGCCGAGGGGTTGACAGGCGGTTTCCAGCAAGCTGAGCGATTGGGGACGGAAGACCTGAATCACAGCAGGCAGCGAGTGGGCAGCGTTGGCTAGCCGGGGCAGAGTTTCTGTGACCCAGCTGGAACTGGCCTGGGTTTGGGGACATTTGGCTTGAGCGCTAAAGCTGCCGGTCGGGTCGCAGACCACCAGTTCCCAGAGGGTTTGGCCCGTCTCGTCTTGCAAAGGCCGACGGTAGAAATCCGCCTGCCAAATTGGATCTGTTGCGTTTGTCATGCTTTGCCCTCCGGTCGATTCGCCTAACTCTCTGGCTTCATCTCTAGCCTACAAGCAGCATTACCCTCGTTACCATCACGGCTGCTGACCCCGGACGGCGAGCCATTTGCCCTCCGGCTAGCAGTCGAATGCCCAAAACTACGCCCAGCAAAATGCTGATTTTGCAGTAAAGCTGAGGGCTGTAAGCACCAGGATATCGGAAAGCGGCGGCAAGCATTGCCTAGCCATTGTCGCCGGTCGGTTTGCTAAATTTGCTGTTCAATCCAGATTCACTGCCCAGATTCACTGCCCAGATTCACCACCCAGATTCACCACTGGTTCCGTCTGTTTATCAAGGGCCAGCTTGATCTGGTAGCAGCTCGATTTCTACCTGCTTCACCGGCGACACTCCAGCCACACCGTCAGGGATTCCTGACTCCAGCCCGTAGATTCGGCGCAACCCCGTTCCCTTTCCCGTAATAAAATAGAAAGTTGACCTTTGTCTATTAGGAATTGGCTGTTGGGGAATTGGCAGTATGGATTTGAGCCGCTCTAGGGGCTGTCATCAAATAGAGTTGAAATTGCCGCGACGGCAGGGGTATAGCCCCTAGCTGGTTTGATTAGGACGGGCGCGGTCAGCCTGATACCGCAAGCGTTCTATCATTCATGGATGACGCGCCCTAAAGCGTTCAAGTAAAAAATTAACCTTGCTTTGAAAGTCAACGATTGCCTCTAAACCACGGGTAGCTCAGCTTGATTTTGCTTTACGACGGTCTATCTCCGGTGTATTTCTCAATCTATTCCTGCCCAAGAGCTCAGTTCCAGAACTACTAACTCAAGATGGGTTGATTGATTGACGAATTGTTCGATCTCAAAAAGTGGATTATTTTGAATTATGAGTACAGATGTAATTAAGTTTTTGATGTGCGCGCCCGATCACTATGACGTGGATTATGTAATTAATCCCTGGATGGAGGGAAACGTTCACAAATCATCTCGCGATCGAGCTGTAGAGCAGTGGCAAAAGCTGTTTCACCTGTTAAAAGAACATACGACGGTTGAGCTGGTTGAGCCCCATCGAGGCGTGCCTGACATGGTGTTCACTGCCAATGCTGGTCTAGTGCTGGAAAAAACAGCGGTGCTGAGCCGGTTTTATCACAAAGAGCGCCAGGGCGAAGAGCCCTACTTTCAGCAGTGGTTTGAAGAACATGGGTTCACAGTGCATACTCTGCCCAAAGACCTGCCGTTTGAAGGGGCAGGCGATGCCCTGCTAGATCGGGAAGGCCGCTGGCTCTGGGCAGGCTATGGTTTTCGTTCCGAGTTGGATTCCCACCCCTACCTGGCCAAATGGCTAGATATCGAAGTGCTGTCTCTGCGGTTAATGGACGAGCGCTTCTACCACCTCGATACCTGCTTTTGTCCGCTGCTGGACGGCTATTTGCTCTACTATCCGCCTGCTTTCGACTCCTATTCCAACCGCCTGATCGAAATGCGGGTGCCCGAACATAAGCGAATTGTGGTCGAAGAAGCCGATGCGGTCAACTTTGCCTGCAACGCGGTCAACATCAACCAAATTATTGTGATGAACAAGGCCAGCGATGGCCTGAAGCAGCGGTTAGCCCAGGCTGGCTTCCAAATTCTAGAAACCCCCTTAACCGAGTTTCTCAAGGCGGGCGGCGCGGCCAAATGCCTCACCCTGCGCACCACGGAAACTGTGCAACCCCTGCACCAAGCCTCTGCCACGATCGAGAGCCGCACGATTCAACTCGAAGGTCATCTGCTCGACTCCGGCCTGATCAACCATGCTCTGGATCTGATCAGCGAGGGTGGCGGTAGCTTCCAGGTGCTAAACTTCCACCTGGGCGAACAGCGCCAGAGCATTTCGAATGCCGAGATTCGGGTTACGGCTCCTTCGCATGACGTGATGGAAACCCTGATGACGCAATTGATTGATCTGGGTGCGGTCCCCCGGCCCCAGGAGGTCTGCGACAATCCGCTGGAAGAAGTGCTGCAAGATGGTGTCGCTCCGGATGACTTCTATGTCACCACGATTTATCCCACCGAGGTGCGGGTGAACTGCGAGTGGGTACGGGTGCAGAACCAGCGCATGGACGGTGCCATTGTCGTGGCCCAAACGCCCCAGGGCACCAGAGCTGAATGCCGACTGCTGCGCGACCTCAAAAAAGGCGACAAGGTGATTGTGGGCATCGAAGGCATTCGCACGGTGCGCAAGGCCGAAGCGCGCGAGCCGCGAGCCGACAAGGAATTTAGCTTCATGGGGTCGGGGGTATCGAGCGAACGCCGGGTGGAGCTACTGGTGGAGCAAATTGCCTGGGAGCTGCGCCAGATTCGCGACCGGAGCGGCAAGGTACTGGTCGTCGGCGGGCCAGTTGTGATCCATACCGGCGGGGCCGAGCACCTGTCGCACTTGATCCGTGAGGGCTATGTGCAGGCTCTGCTGGGCGGCAACGCAATTGCCGTACATGACATCGAGCAAGCGATGATGGGCACCTCGCTGGGAATGGACATGAAGCGGGGCGTTTCGGTGCGGGGTGGCCACCGGCACCACCTCAAGGCGATCAACACGGTTCGGCGCTGCGGCAGCATTGCCAACGCGGTGGAACAGGGCGTGCTAAAGAGCGGCATTTTCTACGAGTGCGTTAAGCACAACGTGCCTTTCTCGCTGGCCGGTTCGATCCGTGACGATGGCCCCTTGCCCGACACCAAAATGGATCTGCTGGAGGCCCAGGCCGACTATGCCCGCTTGATCGAAGGTGCAGATATGATTCTGATGCTGTCTTCGATGCTGCACTCGATTGGGGTAGGCAACATGACGCCAGCGGGCGTGAAGATGGTCTGCGTCGATATCAACCCGGCAGTTGTGACCAAACTCAGCGACCGGGGTTCGGTTGAATCGGTCGGCATCGTCACCGATGTGGGACTGTTTCTGAGTCTGCTGATCCAGCAATTGAGCCGGTTGACCAGTCCCTACCGAATCGCCCAGCCAGTCTAGGGGCTGTGATCAATTATCTGCTGAGTACATTTGTACCAATGGTTCAGCCCCTCGTTTGGTTTGTGCGGGCGTGGCCCTGCCCTCAAGGCTGCTAACCTGAATTGATGACAAGCCCTAGGCTGTGACAAACCGGTTTAACAGCCGCCTGGCAAATTCTAAAGAAAATTTGCGGGTGGGTGCCTTCAGATCAGGTACCCACCTTTTTTGTGGCCAGCGCCACTTGAACCCATCCGGAATGCTATCCAGCGCAGTCAATTATTAGCCTGACTTATAACTCTAGACTCTTTAGTCCGATTAAGCTAATCATTTCAGCGGGATTTTTGTGAAACTTGGGTGAATAGATAAGTATGAAGCCGAAATGAGTAGCCTTTAATACATGGCTGCAATCCGATCGCTCGGCAAACTCAAAAAATCTGTGAATCGGGTGAATCTGAGCGATCGTTATCTTCCGGCTATCTGCAGCATTCTTGACCTGGAACTGAGGAGACACGCAAATGAATATGCTACAAAAATGGGCAATGATGGCAACAGTGGCGGCAGCTGGTTTTGGCGTTGCGGCTCCGGCTTTGGCTGAAGTGTCAGAATACGACATCGCCCTAATTGCTCAAGCTTGCATTGCTATTGACCGGGGCGATGTCACCGAGGAAGACCTGACCGTCCTGGACGACGAGGAATACGGGGCGCTGATGGCAGCCTGCGGTTTTGCGCTAGACGGCAGCGTAACAGAAGCTGAAATGGTCGAGTTTGAATCCTACTACGTCGTCTTTCAGCAAGATGTGTCTACCTTCGAAACCGTAATTTACGATACCAGCATCGAAGTCGAGACCGAGTCTTCTGAAGAGCTAGATGAAGTTGAAATGGACGAAGCAGCCATGAACGAGGCCGAGTTTGAAGAAGCTGAGTTCGAAGAAGCTGAGCTAGACATGGAAGAAGCTGAGTTCGAAGAAGCTGAGCTAGATATGGAAGAAGCTGAATTCGAAGAGGCCGATGAAACCGAGGCTGATATGGACGAGAGCGCCATGGACGAAGCCGAAACCGAAGAAGGTTAGTCTAACTCGGAGCCCATATTTGCAACCTGAATCTTGCCAGTCTGACCTTGGAGTTAGGCTGGCAATTTTATTGCGATTGATTCGGCAATCTTTGTCGTGAGCTATGGCTATTACAGGTCTGGTTCGGCCACCTCTGCCAGACCGAGCTGCTGCTTCAACGCCTCTGGGACATTCATAGCCGCCTCTAAACCGCGAACGTCCTGCCATTTAGTGCGCTCGCTCCACCTGACATCGCCGATCGTCTGGTCGCTTAGATCAGCCCCGACCAGGTTGGCGCTACTGAGGTCGGCTCCGCAGAGATCAGCTCCGATCAGGTCAGCACTGTTGAGGCTGGCCCGACATAAAATTGCTCCACAGAGACAAGCGCCGTTCAAGTAGGCCCCAATCAGATCAGCCCCCTGCAAATCGGCCTGGCGCAGGTTGGCGTCACTTAAGTCGGCCCCATGCAAATTGGCGTCACTCAGGTCTACCTGTTCCAGATCGGCATGGCTGAGGCTGGCTCCGCTGAGGCTGGCTCCAATCAAATAGGCCCGACTCAGCACCGCGCTTTGCAAACTGGCTCCCCGCAGGTAAGCGCCACTCAGGTCCGCGTCGCGCAGATCGGCCAGACTGAGGCTAGCTCCAATCAAGTTCGCGCCGCTCAGGTCAGCCCCACTGATTGCGCTATGGCTGAGGTCGGCTCCCCGCAGGTTTGCGCCAATTAAGTTTGTTCCCCGCAAATCGGCATTGCTGAGGTCAGCTCCGTCTAAACTCGCCCCGACCAAGTTGGCGCGACTGAAATTAGCGCCCCGCAGGTTAGCTCCACTCAGATCGGCCCCCCGCAGGTCGGCTCCGCTCAAATCGACGCCGCTCAGGTTGACGCCGCTCAAGTTGACGCCGCTCAAGTTAGCACTGCTCAGGTAAGGGCCGACGATGGTCCGAAAGGCAGAAGGTGAAATGCAGTGACTATAGCCAATAATGCGCAGCAGCCGGTCGGGCTCGAACTCGGCTGTACCCTGTCGGCCACAGGGATAAAACACAATTCGATCCTGAAGCAGCTCCTGAGAGCGGGCATAGCCATAGAGCTTGAGTAATACGATCATTACGTTCAGCCCCGTGAACAGATCGACCTGCTGCTGCCCCTGCTGCCTTGGGCGTTCAGGCATAGCGTTTGGGCCAAGGGGAGCCATCAAGCTGCGGGCCTGCTGCAACAGACGGTCTGCTTTTTGGGGAAGGGTTTCGGGTGGAGCGTTGGCAAAGGCTCCGTTGGCCCAGCGATGGTAGAAATCTTCCAGCCGTTGAAACAGATAGGCTGTGTCTGCTTCGGGGTTGGCGTTGAATAACACCATCAAATATTCGGTCATTTCCGGCGTCAAACCACCGTAGCCCATCAGATCAAAAATCTGCCAGTGCAGGGTTTCCACAGGCACCAGTGGCTCGATTTGACGACGGCGCGTCAGGGTAGTGGCCCAGTCTTCTAGGGCTTCGTGCAGCCGCCGACTGCAAAACAGTTTGCCAAAGCTATTGTGGGTGAAGCGCAGGTAAATTTGGCCAGCCCGGTTGTAAAACGTCACCAGGGCATTGCTGAGGGGTTGCCCCGGCCTCTGGACCTGCATCTGGGTCTGGATTTCTCCAATCAACGTCTGGATGCTCTGGTCGTGCTGGAGCCTTGCTGACAGGCTGGCAAGGGGGACTGCCTCGGTCCCAAGCTGTACGGTCCAAAGTCCGGCGGCAGCCAGTAGTCGTCGCAGGCTTTCAATTTCAGCGACGCTAAGACTGCGGTTGAACAAGCCTGGACGCTGGGTCGCCAAAGCCCAGTAGAAGATCTGCTGGTAGAGCAAAAACTTGGCCCGATCCGGACTAGCCTCCACCAGCGCACTCAGCTGCAGGCTGCCATCTTGCTGCATCGCCGCCAGAAAATAGAGCATCAAAGGCTCACGGGTTAGATCCAGGCTGTGTTTGGGTAAATCGGGGTTCTGAAGCACCTGGAGACTGGTGCGGTCAGTGCCAGTGAGCTGGCTCCAGCGGGTCAGCCACCGGTCTTGCAGTTCGGCATCCAGCGGCAGCATCTCCACGCGCAGCAGGTTGGGCGGCAGCAGCCGTTCCAGGGATTTAATCATCAATGACCGGCCCGTCAGCAGTACCCGATGGCCCATGTCCGGGTGGCTGGCGCATTCTTCTTGAAAACGGCCCACCTGTTCAAAAAACTGCTCCAGGCTACTGCTGTTATCCAGGTGCAGTTCGCTAAACCCATCGAGCAAAAACAAAAAGCGTGTGTTTGGGCGAGTCAGCCAGTCTGGATCTGCCATGAGCTGGGATGGCACCGTCTGCTGCAAAAATACCTCGAAGCTTCTGGGTAAGGCGGAGACTTCTTGCAGCGAAATCACAATCGGCGTCCAGCGCGGATATTCCTGGCGGCGCACCCAATCGGCAAACATACGACAAAAGGTGGTTTTGCCCCGACCAAACCCGGCCTGAACCAGCAGCACCTGGGGCGAGCAGTCTAGCCGTAGCTGTTGCTTCACCCAGTCCTCTAGGTCAACGGGTCGCTGATCCAGATCGGGTTCGCCTGTGGCGGTTAGCGGCTGGGCCTTAAGCGGTATGTAGATTTCCTTGAGGCTGAATGATTCATTAAACACCAGCTCGTTAGGCCGGGCCGCAATCTGGTCATCCAGGTAGGTGTCGATTTGGAGGTAGCGTTCCAGTTGGGCTGGGTCAGGGTCGCGATACCAGGCAATCCAGGGCCAAATGGCCACACCCGCTTGCTCCAGGGCTGGCAAAAGCGCCAGTTCGGTAGACCGGACGACCTGCTGCAACAGCTGTTTGAGCAAGGGTTCTGCGAGTTCAAGCGGCTCCAGCCGCGCCATCAGCAGCCGATTTAACCGCTGCGCCCAGCGCGATCCGCCAAAGTTAACCACGGCCTGCCGGGTATCTGCCTCCTCCAATTGCAGGTTGACCAGTTGATCCATTTGCTGCTGAAAAGCTGGCCCAGGCGTTTGGCCTACCTGCTCCAACCAGTCACGGGTCCAAGCAGGTCTCTCTATCTCAGTCGCTGAGGCACCTGGTTGCAAATATGCAGCTAGCGTTTCACCCCAGCAGTCCAAATAAACGGCCTGCACAATTAAACCCACTGCTTCAGTCAGGCTGAGGGAATGGCTACGCAGAGTTGCAGTCACCCATTGGGTGAAGGGCTGGCCTGATCTGGCTTGTTCCAGCAGCGGTAGGGCTAACAATACCAAAAGGGATTCTTTGTTGGCAGCCGTCAACAGTTGATGCAGATCGGAGCTGCTGGCGGAATCTCCAGACATGGAGTCAACTGGCGTGGTGAGGTGAGACGCTAGCATTTCCTTCAGGTCGGCCTGCCAAAGCGCCCATTGTGATGTGGTCATATCCGCTTTTTCCCTGATGGATGCTTGATCGAAATTAGCTCACTTTTTAGGGTGGCAGCAAGGTCGCACATGAAACTTGATGTACAGCTGCGCTTCTGGACGCTTGGATCCAGCCTTGAATTCAGCCTCGGATCCAGCCTCGAATTCTGCGAAAATTTGCCCTGTTGCCACCGGCCTAGCGGGGACGCCCCAGGGTTGTGATGTACAAAACAGCTTCATCAATGGGAATGCCCAGCACCTCGTTGACCGCATCATCAAAAAAGCCGGCAATGCCGCTGACACCCAGCCCCAACCTCACTGCCGCCAGGTTCAAGCGCTGCCCCAAATGCCCCGCATCCATGTGCAGGTAGCGGTAGACCCGATCGCCATATTGGGCGACTGCCTTTTTAAGATCAGCCGTGTGAAACAGCACGACAGCGGCATCGCGACCCAAATTCTGCTGAAGACAAAGCATATGCAGCGCCAAGCGAAAATTTTTGAAGCGAATTTGCCGTAGCTCTTGGGCTTTGGGAGCGTAGTAGTAGCAGCCCTCTTCCAGATCAGCGACGCCTGAAACCGCAATAAAGGTTTCAATCAGTCCCAAATCAAAATAGTCAGGCTGTCGGTCCAGTGCTTGCTCCAGGTAGTTTTGGGGCTGGTAGGTGAAATCGAGCAGGGCCTGCAATTCTTCCAGCTTCAGGTCATAACCACTATAGGCGCGAGTCGAACGGCGCTTCAGAATGGTCTTTTCCAGCTCAACCAGATTTTCCCCCCAGTCGATTGGCCCTGTCACCATAGGCAGCTTGAGGCAAAACGGGAAGTTGTATTTATCTTCCTCAGGGGCAACCTGACTGGCCCGGTCGCTCACCATGTCCTTCAGAGCAGGCGGGTCCAAAATTTCGGGAATTGAGCTGGCCTCGTGCAAAGCCGCCAACAGTTCGCCGTCGGGAATGGTGGGGTAGTTGAACTGGGTTTTGGAAGCGAGGGCCGTTGGTACCAGCGATAGGTTTTGGCGCAAATCGAGCAAATCGGCCAGGGCAATCAC
>QLAH01000694.1_pt1 | contig 13433 bp, 18 predicted proteins | sample 4693081 | NCBI WGS metagenome assembly QLAH01 (sample SAMN09425401, study PRJNA476045) | Lake water metagenome, whole genome shotgun sequencing project.
TCAAAGATAGCACTAATCACAGTTCCCCCTCCCTGATTGGATGCTCACTTCAGTGCCTTGATCCTATCGAAAATCCTGAAATGCTCCATCAATCACAGCAGTACAAATGCTCACCTTAACAGGGGTACCCTGGTAAACCTGTAGCAACGTTTCATCTACAGTGCGCCAGAGCCGAATCTCGCCAAACTCGCCACCCATCGCAAATAGGCCACCTTTAGGGCTGAAAGCCAGACAAGCCACAGCCCCAAATACTTCGGTGAATACTGATTTTGCCAAATCTGCCCCAGCAAAATTGGTGTTCTGAAGCTCCACGCCAACTAGGTCGGCCTGCCAGACCGCCAGATAGGAACAGTCGATGCCGTTCAGGTCAGCTCCCGTTTCGCGCAGCAGATTCAAACTATTCCCTGCCGCATATCCGGGCTGGAGCGGAGCCTTAATCCGCAGCGTTTCCAGCAGCTCTCGGAATTGATATTCCAGGTTCTTGCGGCCCCAGTGGTGCAGCAGCACATCCAGCAGTGGCTTCACGATCAGGCGGCCCTGGGCCTGACGGATATAGTCAACGGCCTGGGCTTGCTGGATGGCGAAGCGGTTGAACAGGTGCAGTCGCTCCCCCGGCCTCTCGCCCGTCAACTCGTTAGCGATCTGGCAGATCAACTTCCCCGTGACGTATTCCATCAGCACGGGCTGGAGCGTGAAGCTAGAGCCGGTTTGCTCCAAGGCCCAGCGGCGTTGCAGGGATTGGAGCGTATCGGCCAACTGGGCTTTGGCGATGGGGTCGAGGATATCTGCTTGCAGGGTTTCGAGGGAGACGGGATCGCGGTTGATCGCCAGCCAGTAAACCACTTCCTGTTCGTAGTCCGACAGGCGGCGGAAATGGCGGCTGAGCACCTCGGCTAGGTCGTGAAAGATCGGCTGGCTCAGGCGCAGGAAACCGGCAATTCCACCCTGGAAAATATTGCGGATATATTTGGCCACCATTTCTAACCCCAGCGGATTGCCGCTGTAGAGCTGGAGGATGGCCTGCCAGTCGGCCTCGCTGGCCTCAAAGTCTCCCACCTCGGCAAAGATCTGCTTGGCTTCGATCAAGCTCAAACCGCGTAGTTCAAACGAGCGCACGGGTCGAGCTTGGCCTTCCAGCATTGCTATCAGCTTCGGCTTTTCGCGGCTGGTCAGAACTAGACAGCTCTGGTGCTGGGTTTTGCCAAGTTGCTCTAGCAGCAGGCCATAGGCTTCGTAGCCGCGTCGGTATTCGCCCGTGTAGGACTGGCCTTTCAAAATCGTTTCCAGGTTGTCAAGAATCAGCAAACAGCGCTGGTTTTGCAGCTGATGCCGCAGGTGATGCAGCAGCCCATCCAAACTGTCGGGCAGGTCGAGGACTTGGCGCGAGAGCTGCTTGATCCAGTCGGTCAGCAGTTCTTCTAGCGAGGGGGCATTCAAAAGCGATCGCCAGATCACGCAGTCAAACTGATCGGCAGCCGACTGGGCCAGCTTTACGGCCAGCGCAGTTTTGCCCATGCCGCCCATACCCAGAATGCCGACCAGCCGACAGCGGTCCTGCACCACCCACTGCTGCAGCGTTGCCAGCTCCGATCGGCGGCCATAGAAACTGGCGATATCCGGCGCGTCTCTCCAGTCGTTTAGACGAGAGCTGCCCTGCTGCCGGTAGGTTTCCAGCACGGTCTGAAGGTTGGTTTTGGTGACCCGTTCACCCAGGGCATCGCTGAGGGACTGCCAGAGTTCAGAGCCGATGTTTTTGACGTGGCCGGGGCTATAGTGGCAGCCATTCTGGGCCGCAATGGTTTGGTAGGACTGACCTGTCCAGACACCGCAAAACACAGCTCGCTGGACTTCGGTGAGCGGTTTCTTCAGCAGGGCCTGGACATCCTCCAGGGCAGTTTCAAGACTATTCGTTCTCATCGGGTGATGCACTCCAGCCAGATAAATGACGCTGTGCGATTGCGCGAACCGAAACAAGAATGAGCTTGAACACAGTTAGATCTGTAGCCGTTCCGGAAATCACTGCATCTTCTTATCCTGCGGTCTCAGTAGAAATCCGGTGATTCCAGAACACATGACTTTTAAGCTGACTTTAGTGTTTAAATAATCTACCAGAACACAAGAGAGGCCACCGTCACCGATGGCCTATTTTCTATCTCAGCTTCCGGTAGAGCATCGTTAGCGCTCGCCTTGCCACCCGCATCAGTCGCTGGCTACCCTTCCCCGGCTCAAGGTGCTCTATCTTCCCTTCCACCTCCACGTCAGTGCCATTTTCGTAATAGTCCCTCAGCGCTGCAAGTTCTGGTGAGCTGAAAAGCCAGCCTCCCTTGCGAGGCGGTATCGCCGTCTTAGCCCAGAACCATAGGGAGTTGCGGATCGTCACATTCCCACCTGGCACCCATCCGGTATAGTCGCCCGACTGGTGCCAAACCTGAGCCATGCCGCAACAAAGCTTGAACGCGCCCAGCGGGTTACGATGCCCTGCAAACCGCTCGATTGGGTAGATGGCGCTCAGGATTGCGGTTTCACAGCGCCGCCCAAAATAGAACGGTGCCAGCGCCTCTAGATAGCGCTCAAATTCTGACCCTTTCAAAACCAACTCTATCTCTGTCTCAATCCTGAGTTGTTCCCGCTCATTCAAGGCAATCTGCCCAGCCAGCGAGCGACTGAACGCGCCCAGACCCAAGCCCTTAGAGCTGTCGATCACCTTGCCCCACTTTGGGGTAATCCGCTCGCCTGATACAGCCAGCCATAACCCTGACGGGTTGCCCAACCATAATCTCTGACCTGCTTTCTCTGCCAGCTCCGGACATTCCCAAGCGAGCTGCTGACGCAGGCGATTGAGCAAGGGAGTAGCAGCCCGATTGAGAAAGTGAAGTTGCAAATACAGCTCTCGAAGCTTGGCTGCATCTCCAACCCTGGGATCTAAAAAGTAGCTGGGATTGTGCCAGCGCTCCAACCCATAGCAGGCCAGCGCGATTGCGTCCGTTTTGTCGGTTTTGTCTGGGAGTCTCCATGACTCCCGGTAGCCCTTCACCTCGCGATGCCCTACCCATCTCACCTCTTTACCGGCTCTCGTCAACACTTCCGCCCAAAGTCGGGAATAGTGACCCCCAGTTGGTTCCAGAATTGCTGCATCAAACTCCAGCACCAGCAGTTGATCGATCTCTGAACTCTCGAACTTCAAAACCTTGCACTTTTTAACGAACTGCTTCAGCTCCATCGCTGGCAGCTCACTCAAAATCGCCACAGTAACAGACGCTCGACTGACATCCAGCCCAGCGACTCTAATCAAATTTTCCATTCCAATTCCCTGAAAATCGTCTTTAATCTCTAAAGCGAGCGGTTTAGGCCGCTCGCCATTTGTGTTTCAAACAGGTTAAAGGGGGCACTAGAGCCAAGCCTATAAAGTCACAAGCCCCCTAACTTGAGCCATTAATCTACTCAAGCTCGGAAGCCATTAATCTGAAAAGCTCAACTCTAGCGACGGTAAGCTTTGGACACTTGCCGCTACAGCGACCGGGGAAAGCGGCCACTGTTTCGCTGGCTGTGTCAGGCCAGCTCGTCAGGCGGTTAAAACTGATCTCCTACTCCTGGCTTGTTTGGATCGTCTTGATTGATGAATGGGAATCGACTGGTTTCGTCATTCGCGTCAGCCTCCTCACTCAGCAGAGCCAGCGCTTCTGCTTCCACTTGCAGCCAGTTAGCTAGATCTTCTGGTGAGGTGAATTGACCGTGACTCAATAAATAGAGACACTGAGCCAGCGACTTAACTGCCATCCGTTCCCAGCTCGACAGTAAAGGCAGTTCACTCGCCATCAGCCCAGCCCCCCTGATCAAAAATCACCTCATAGGGGGCAACTGGTAGGGATCGGCGCAACAGCCCTAGATAGCTCTCAGCGTCGCCCCTGACCCTAAATTTCTGCATCACTTGCACCCTTACCCCAACATGCCGGACAACTGCCCAGCAAAGAATCTGATCTCGATAGGTCGTCATGGTTGCTCCGATAGGTAGGAAGGGAGGCACTCGCCTAGAGATGCCTCCTGTTTGCTCAGCAAGATTGTATATCTAATCTTGCCTAAGTGCTACAGTATTGTATATCTAATGTTTCGTCAAATCAGATATACAATAGGAGCCAACATCGTGATGATCAAAAATGCCGAAAGCCAAGCACAGTCAGCATGGACAAAACAAAACAGAGTCTCTGTTTGCTCGCCTAACGCCCCAAGCGAAGCAGGGTCTAGAGGAATTGGCGGCCAGTCTAGAGATCTCAGTCTCGGAACTGCTAGAGAGGTTGGGGAGGAAGCAGCTATCGCTTTCCAAATCACGCAAGCAATCACTGGGAAAATTCTTGCCCGGTTGATTGACCGGGCTCAACAGAGACTTGATGAGGCGGAAGAGTGTCTGACCTGGTATGAGCGTCAGAAGCTTCAGGCTCGATCCGAGCTGGATGAACTGGAAGCTATGGTTTCTGATCTTCAAGCGATTGAAGCCAGCGAGAAATCTGATTCCTAACAAAAACTAAAATGGCCTGTATCCCTCGCCTCATGCTGGATACAGGCCATTTTTAGCCCTAAATATAGAGAGTTTCCTTAATAGGAACCCATTAAGCTGTTTCCTAACAGTAACTCTGTTCCCGTGTTTCCCTGCCCTTGTAACTCCCTCCCCCCCTGGCAGATCATGACCCAACTAGAACTTTTCCCTGAAAACAGCAATACTCCGTTGCTTGCGGAAAGTGATCCTACCACTTCCGCAAGCAACCTGGCCCGCTGCCATCAGCAGATCTATGCGTGTAGCTCTCATGGTCAGAGATACTTCAAGTACGTCTGTTCCATCGGGCATCACATCGCGATTCAGCGCTGGATCCCTGGGGGCAACGTTCGCAACCGAACCGCCCAGCGGCGAGCCGCTCAAGTCAGAACCTGGATCGTCTCTGGTGTTCACCCTCGCGAGATCGAGCGTCGTATTAAATCCTGGCCAGCTCGCAAGCGTCAGCGGAAACAGCAAACTTCCGGCAACCTGCCCAGCCAGCCCTAGACCAGTTCAGCCACTCGCGCGACTCGATCACCTGGGTATGCATCCGGCCTTCCATGACCTTATAGATCCTCATAGCGCCCCCAAAGCTGCTGATACCTGATCTGGTGTCACTTCGATATAGCGCGCTAGTGCCTTTAGGTCCTTGTGCCCCGTCACCGCCTGGATCACTCGGATCGCCGTGCCATTGTTGGCCAGTCGAGTAATCAGGGTACGACGGGTTGAGTGGGTGCTGATGCCCATTCCCTCTAGACCGGCCTCCCTAATCGCCGCTCGAAACCACTTATCAGCAGCAGAAAACGAGATTGGCTTTTCAGCAGCAGGCGACGGGAATAGGTACCGACTGCCCTCAATCGGCGGGCTGTAGATCAGCAGCAGCTCTCTCAAGTCAGGGTGAACTGGCACTTGGCGCGTGTGGCGCTTGCCGTTCGGATCTGCCTTGCGAGTAGAGGCCCTGAAAGTGATTTCTGAATGCGGGATACAGAGCACCGGATCCGCGTAAACATCACCGACCTGGAGCTGGGCAATCGCCCCCCATCGTTCCCCTGTGTAGCGAGCGATATCAAAGAACAGCCGGTGTGAGTCGTTTGTCAACTGCTTACGAATTTTGGCAGTATCACCAGCGCTTAAAATCGCCGCTTGTCCATGTCCGTCAATCTTGACCATTACTCTCAGTTTTACTGAATACAGGTGTGAAACTATCAGGAAAGCTTTCAGGGATAGGAAGGTTAACCCCTGAAAGCCGCAATCTGTAACCTGTTCGCCTGTTTCCAGAATTCCCACTTCTACCTAAAAGTTGCAGTCAGCAAGCCATAAGCAGGGAATCCTAAACCTGTTGAGTTTTCCGAGTTGATGCAACCTTGCCCTAGTGGTTCACGCCAAAAACCTAACGCTGATCCAGAAGCAGGTGTTCTGTATTACAAGCATCTAAACTTCCCTACCGCTGTTCCCACTTTTTCTGACTCGCCTTTCTCTCTAGATCAGGATCGGGGATGGGTCGTTGATGCTGGGATGTTGGCAAGCCGGATCGGCTTGCCGCAATATGGCGGCCTCAACGTCCTGCATTTCAAGGACATCAGCGGATTTTGCGAGCGCCCCCCAACTATTGACGATGTTCCTCCTGCCATTTTTGAAAGCGCCCCATTAAACGAGTTTGCTCGACGTGTTGCCCTACATGAACTCCAGCGACGCTGGCGCGATAACTGCGAATGTATGCCCAGACCGGACTGTGATCAGTTTGGTGGATTGGGTCAGTGTGACGGCATTCCCTATGAGGTTCGGTTCAGAATTTTTGGCCCCTGGGACAGCAATAGACGCTTTTTTGATGTCCAGACTGGTCTGATGCGGGTCTATGGCGGGATGCGTTGGAGCTGGGCACCTGAGATGGAGAACGATGGGACTTCAACGCGATGGCATTTTCGACTTCATACCCGCGGTCAATGGCGTTATGACAGTCAAGGCCGCGTTGGCGCTGTGCAAGGGCCAAACGTGACCAGTCCTGACCTTTTGTATACCTACGGGCCACTCAACACTTCACCGCAAGATTGGCCCCGCAAGCCTACAGCACGAGCTAATGAAGGGCGACCAGGCACACCGCCAAGCGTCGAAATTATCGAGCTTCGACGCATCGACGGCGGTTTAGATAACTGCTGCATTCCCCCGCCTCAACCTCAGCCCGATCCCCCTCCGCTTCCCCCGACTCTGCCCAATAACACCATCACAATCCACGAAGAGGACGACGTGACAATCATCGTAATTTCAGGCCCTCCTGGCCCTCCTGGCCCAGCTGGCGCAACTGGCCCCGCTGGCGCAACTGGCCCCGCTGGCCCCGCTGGCGCAACTGGCCCCGCTGGCCCCGCTGGCGCAACTGGCCCCGCTGGCCCCGCTGGCGCAACTGGCCCCGCTGGCGCAACTGGTGCAAAAGGTGAACCCGGTGAACCCGGCGAGAAAGGCGATAAAGGTGATCGGGGTGAAGCTGGCCCAGCCGGTGCGACCGGCCCCGCTGGCCCCGCTGGCCCCGCTGGCCCCGCTGGTGAATCTGGCGACTCTGGCCCAGCCAACATTACGACCGCTCTAACCCTGCTGGAGAACAACGAACCAGATAGTTTTCTGGCTACCAAAAATCAAGACAATTGGGCACTAGATTTAAAATTAAACGTGGCAAACATTACCCAAATTAAAGACGCTCTAGACATCCAAACTCAGAACATGGTTGAAGCGAATATCGCCCTGTTCCAAGCCAACCTAGAAGCTACTCTAGCGATTCAGCTAAAAGCTTGTGCCAACTTCAATTTCACGCCTACCATTAGCCTTCCCCCTATCAACCTATTTAACAAAGCGTTGTTCTGGTTAGATACGGCAAACAAGATATTAGATTTAATCAATAATCTAAAAGATTTGCTAACGCAATCAGACGGTAACGGAATCAAAAAAGTTGACGTTACGGTGAAAGTCTTTGACAAGTGTGAAGATGGTGAAGCGCAATACAACGAAGTTACCGTTAAAGCAATCGAAGGAACAGAGGCGCAAGTAGTTAGGCTATTCAATGAAATCTACTTGATTAGCGCTGATCGCTGTGAAGATTGCTGCATCGCGGCGGTACCCGAACACTGGCAGATCAGGCCAGAGGCCCAGCGCCCTCAGCTCGTGATCCAGTTTGCTCAACGGGATCAGCAAACCGCTAAATGGGGGCCGCCGAATCTGCCTATCACCGTACCCCACTTTAACGAAAGCGCTAACCTTGCCGGAATCATTCAGACGCTCGATTACCGGAAGGGCAATAGAGGCGCGGTTCTGACCCTAAAAGACAACTCTAAGGTAGTGGTTAACGCTTCCAGCTTCCCCGTTGCCGAGGCAGTGATCGAGAAGCTGAAAGGGTTGATCAAGCCTGAATACCTGGAAGGAAGCTTTCTCAAGTTGGGGCAACGCAAGGGCAGGGTTTTGAGTGAAGGGGTAGCCTACCCTCGCATCGCTCGGTACTTCCCAACTGGCCAAAAAAACATGAAGCCTGAGTGGGTGAAATACTATGACTTACCAGGCTGATTTTCCCCGTGGCGAGTTGCGTCACCGTCGGGTCAAGCACGAACTGGGCCGCTTTGTCTCGCTGCAAGACTACTGCGACTCAAACTACCTCAGTCGTTCTGCTGCCCTCCATCGCATTCATCAGCGCAAGGTCACAGCCTACAAGCTGCAAGGCCGGTGGTATGTGCTGCCGCCTGAGTAGTCGAATTCTCAACGATCCTCGCCCCTTTAAGGCCCGATGACGGCAACTGTTTAACGGTGAAGCGTCGGGCGCAGGCCGTGGGCATTGCTTGAGTAACACCCTTTACCCACTTTTCCACCCATGACAGATAGAGCAATTCATTGGATCACAACCGGATCGGGCGCTGAAAAAGCCGGGTTTGTGACCTCCGACGTTTACAGCGAGATTGGCGCGGTTCTGGGCGTCACAAAGCTGGCTGATGCAGACACCGCTGATATGAACAGCGTCAGCAACCTGATCCGCTACGGAAAAATGATGCGTCTTCGTGTCCGTTATGAAGACGCAGACGGTGATATGGCAAGCGCAACGGTGCTCTGTGATATCGACAAGGCGCCAACGGCAATCGCTGGACTACGGGGCAAGTCCTTCAAAGGTGGCACGATTCGATCTGCAAACATTATCCGCCGCCGCCGCCTGGGTTAAATCCCATCTCCAGCTAATTCGTTTACCCTTCCCACCCACAGAACTCTAAACCAATGGCACTATTTACTACTCTCAAAGTCACGACTGGCACCGCTCCGAATCAGGCTACCTACTGGTTTCTAGGCAAGGATGATGTTTATGAGGGCGATATCGCCACCGAAACCGGCGTTTCTGAAGCTCCAGCACTGGAGCAAAACCGGGCAACCACCGAAGTAGAAGAGCTGCTAGGCGCCGGTGTCCTGATCCGCTTGGTTGCCACGATTGGCACCGTCGGAGCTAACGATAACCAGCAGGTTCGACTGCTGTGCAGCCGGGAAAAGCTCGGAACGGCAATCGACAGCCTATTCGGCAAGTCGATCCGGAACAAGTCGGTTCTCTCGGTTCGCGTCCCTCGCAAGGCGACTTTCTTCTAATGGCTTGGGAGTCGATAGGCGCCGTTACGGTAGGCAGGGATTGGGCCAGTTTCCCGATCCTTGTCACCGACTCAGAAACGATCCGGCTGGTGCACCTGGTCAGTCCTTCCCAGGGAACGCGCGTCGCTCATCTGGCACAGTTCTATTCTTTCCCGCCCCCAGGCGGGCGATCCGCTCGTTGGGTTCGCATCTATTCCGGGCCAGACCCAACAATTCTGGCTCTCCCCATTCCAGACGAGATCAGGGCAACTGGCACTGCAACCTATGCTCTACAGGTGAAAGCCCGCTGGCCTTTCGAGCTGGCACCCTGGCAAATTCAAGCTGAAGCGTTCTATTGATTATGGATCTGACAATTGCCGCCGCTGGCCTCTCTCTCAGCCTTCTGGCCTCACTCTGGAAAGCGTTTAGCGTCATTGGTACCCTGGAAAAGCAATTGCTCAAGCTGGATCACCAGATCGACCGGGTTGAACTGGTTGTGAATGGCGTTAGGGAACGCATGGAACATATCAACACCCGGATCTCATCAATCCAGCGTGAGCAACAGGCTACCCTAGACGATCTAGAAGCCTACCTGCATAAAAACACCTCCTATGAGCGGCGAGGGCATTCCTAACTTAACTCTCGCTGTCTCAACTTAAGACTGCTTCTCTGTTTTTGCCGTGTCTAAACTCACACTTGCGCCCAGTGAACAGGCGCTGATAATTTTTGCTCTCTACAAACTGCTAGGAACTGCCCTGGTACATGGCCCGCTAGAAGTGTCGTTCTCACCTGATCTCACCCTCAGCTTTTCTCCTGCCCAGCTCCGATCGCTGATCGGCAAAGTCGAGGGCTACCCCCTGGCTATCTAACAATTTCACTAGAGATTAATCTGACTCGGCTGACGAAGTCAATCAGGAACCCTGGTGCTCAGGTCTGAAGCAAAAGATAGAAACGGAGTTCGACCAGTCTGTTGCGTCAGACAAACCGGATTTCAGTGGTTCATCTGCCTGCCCCCGGAGGTTAAAACAATGCAATTCACAATCGCTTCCGCTCGCTTCAATATTCGCAGCACCGTACAGGTCGCCCTTGCATCCGTTGTTTTTACTACATCACTAATCTCGTATAAAACAGCACAGTATGTTCAAGTTGCTGGAATCCCTTTTGCTGATCCCGATCAGCGCACAGTAATCCTCACAGCTGCAATGAGCAATGTTGCTATGAAGAATGTTGCTATGAAGGACGTGCAGCCCGTTGTACCGATTCGTCGCCTTGATCTGACTGCCACAGCCCAGGGTGTCCAGCCCGTTGTACCGATTCGCCGCATTAGTTTACCTGCCAATTGGGCTAGGGAATTACAGCCGGTTGAATCATTGCAACGGCCATTGCACCAGATTGATCTCACCTGAGCCCCAGGGTCTGTCAACAATGCTCTGCTGAACGCGAACACAGCAAGGTTTCAGTCCCTAGCCTGGTTTGTGCGGGCGTGGTTCTACCCTCAAGGTTTCTGACCTGAATTGATCACATGCCCTAAAAGCTTTGAGTTCATCCTGTTCATCAGACTTGCATAGGCAGAACTCTAGACAATTTAACAGTTCAACAGATGCCTATCTCTGGCCTTATTTAGCACCTATTTGCACCTGCCCGTCGGATCTGTTTGTGAGGAGCAGGTCCAAATTTCTACCGCCATCCAGCCTGCTAAGCCTACTTCTGACCATGGCGCTGACTCTGCCCTGACTGGGTCTGACTCTGCGTGAGAACTTTGCCCCTTAAACTGAGAACACCGAACGGACAACGGAATTATGACTAAGGTAATGATTGCCGGAACGGAAGCGGAACGCCACGCTATTTTCCAATTTCGCTATCAGGTTTACGTTGAAGAAATGCAAAAACAGCCGAGTTCTGCCGATCATCAGGCCAAAACCCTGACCGATCAGCTAGACGAAACGGCAACCTTGCTCTACATGATGCAGGACGGGCAAATTTTTGCCACCCTGCGGCGCAATCGACTCGATCACTGTCAGCTTCCCGGTTTGCTAGAGCAAAAATTGGGTCTGGAACAGTTCACCGCCGCCTTTCCCAAATCTGCTCTGTCCTTGAGCAGCCGCCTGATGGTCGCGCCCGCATGGCGCAATTCCCTGACACCCGGCAGCTTAATTCTAGAAGCCTACCGACTGGCTCGCGAACAGGGCATCCAGTTCGATTTTTTGCACGCGGCTCCCTGGCTGCTGTCCTTCTACAAGGGACTGGGGTACCGCTGCTACGCCCCCCATTTCCTGGAAACCGATGTAGGGCTACAAATTCCCCAGGTGCTGCTGCTGGAAGACATCGACCATCTGCAAGCCTTGCGTTCTCCAATACTGCGGATCGCCCGTCGGTATCCCAACCGGACGCTGGCAAACGATTGGTTTAAAGCCTTGTCAACGGTGCAGCCCGTTGCGGCTCCTGCCACCATTCCAGGCTGGCAAACGCTTGATGCCGCTACGGTAGAACAGCTCATGCAGGTCGCCACGGTCTATTCCCTGTCTGCCGGTGAGGCCATCCTGCGACTTGGCGATATTCCCAACGCCATGTTTGTCGTTTTGGCGGGCGAAGTCGAGGTGAGCTATATCAGTTCCCAGACCGATTCAACTGCCTACGCCGTCTCGCTGCTCACAGCAGGACAAACCTTTGGAGAAACGAATTTGTTTCAACCTTCTCCTTCCCTCGAACAGGCTGTTGCACTCACCCAGACCGATCTGCTGATTCTACCCAAGCCTGCCCTCTCCAAGCTGATGAAAACGATTCCTGCGGGGATGTGCCAGATTTTGATGAATGCATCCCGTTCGATTTGCAATCGCTATATTCCCACCTATTCCAATCCTGTTGCCCAAAATGTCGCTTAATCTATCTCCTACCCTTTCACCCATCCTCGAAACAGTCACCCAGTCCCAAACCCAGTTCCGTCAACAGCTGCAACAAATCGAAGCATCTGGCGGATTACGGCTAGAGCAATACGTCCGCTACCTCTCGATGCAGTTTCACCTCACGAAAGAGGTGCAGCGCCATTTCCTACGCGCCGCCAGCCACTCCAGCCTTGCAACCAAACCCAAGCTGCGGGAGTTTCTGGTCAATTTTGGCTTTGAGGAAGAACTGCACTACCGGATTGCCGAAAAAGATTTGGAAAATCTGGGCCAGCCCCTGCTGCCCGCCCCGCTCGATGTCAAACTCTGGTGGGCCTACTTCGATTCGGTGGTTGATACCCGTCCGTTTGTGCGGCTGGGCGCGACCTGCATTCTGGAAAACCTCGGCTCTGGCAGCATCGATGTGGCCAGACGCTTGCTGCAATCTGCCCCCTTTGTCACAGAACGTACGGCCCGCTTCATGCAGATTCACATGCACGAAGAGTTGCCCCACGGTGAGCAAATTCTGGCGGCTCTGGCATCTGCCAACCTCGATGCGGCCCAGCTCAGCGATTTGGCCGAAGGCGCGATCGTCGGGGCCACCCTGTATCTGCGGATGGTGGACTGGGTCTTTCAGGGCGAAGGGCTATAGCCCCTAGTTCCAGCTATGCGGCCCGTAGAACTGGCTGATATGCAGCTGAATTTCACCGTAGTCGGGAATCCAGGCTAGCCACTCCACCTCAGAGCAGGAAACCAGCAGCAATGCTTGCTCGGAGGCACTCGTTGCAGGTGAGGCCACCAGATCCATCCAAACCGGGGTATCTACCCAAACCGGGGTGAAGTAAGAACGAATTGGGCAAGAGCAAGGATGGCAAAGTTGCAGTGTATCAAGCGAAGGGCGATCTTGCATGGCCCTGTCTCCTGGCGCTGAAGCGAATAATTCTGTATATGAAGATACAGTTTTCTCTCACTACCCAGCCAAAACCGTTTCATAAATTTATCTCCCCATCTCCCCATCTCCCCATCTCCTCCTCACCCTCTCACCCCGGTGCTACAGTGAAAAATAGTTGAGAATCCAAATAAACCTCCTCAAGACCCAATGAGCAACATTTCCTCAAGCCCACTGCTAATTGGCGAAGGTCTGCCGCCCTTTGAGCAAATCCAGCCCGATCAGGTCGTGCCCGCCATCACCCAGCTTCTGCAAGACCTGGAGGCTGGACTCTCGCAGCTCGAAGCCAATGTGGTTCCAACCTGGGACGGTTTGGTGACGCCGCTGGAGCACCTGGAAGAGCGGCTCTCCTGGAGCTGGGGCATTGTGGGCCATTTGATGGGGGTAAAAAACAGCCCGGAGCTGCGGCAGGCCCATGAAACCATGCAGCCGGAAATTGTCAAGTTTATCAACCGCTTTAACCAGAGCCAGCCGATCTACGAGGGCTTTAAAGCTC
>QLAH01000695.1_pt1 | contig 13429 bp, 15 predicted proteins | sample 4693081 | NCBI WGS metagenome assembly QLAH01 (sample SAMN09425401, study PRJNA476045) | Lake water metagenome, whole genome shotgun sequencing project.
GCCAGGGCTGATTCAGCCCTACGACGACGGGCATGCTCACCAGAAGAAAAAAGCCGCAGCAGTTCAGCTCAGGGGTGGAGTTCGCCGTGTCAGCCGGGCTGCTGCTCTATCGGCAACAAACTCCTAGCCCCTGGCGCCAGCGACATCCGAGCCAATCGAGACAGATCGTCATATTCATGTTTTCTTAGCTTTTATGACGATAAGATCATAGCAAGATTCGGATTCCTTTCCCCTGTCCACTCCGCCCATGGCCGTCGTCCATTTCCCTGCCCGGTCAGGTCTCGGCTTTCCCTCACGCGCTGTCTGCTGATGCTTGCCACGTTCGATGTCGTGACCCTGTCACGGCTGCAGTTCGCTCTGACGGCGATCTTTCACATGCTCTGGCCCGTGCTCTCCACCGGCCTGGCGATCTATCTGGTGGTGCTGGAGGCCATCTGGCTGCGCACGCGCAACCCCCTTTACTACCGGCAGGCCCGCTTCTGGGCGAAGCTCTACGTGCTCAATTTCGGCATCGGCGTGGCCTCCGGGCTACCGATGGAGTTCCAGTTCGGTACTAACTGGGCCCCCCTTTCCGAGTTCGCCGGTGATTTTTTCGGCTCGGTCCTGGGCTTCGAGGGGGCGATGGCCTTCATGCTCGAAGCCGGCTTCCTAGGGATCATGTTGTTCGGCTGGCAGAAGGTGCCACCGGTGATTCACTTCCTCTCCACCGTGATGGTGGCCTTCGGCGCCAACCTCTCGGTGTTCTGGATCCTCAGCGCCAACTCCTGGCTGCAGACTCCGTCGGGCGGCACTTTTTCCGAGGGCCATTTTCATGTGCAGAACTACTTCGCCGCCATCAACAACCCCTTCATGGTGAAGAGCGTGCTGCACATGGCCCTTGCCACGGTGGAAACCTCCATGCTGGTGGTGGCCGCGATCAGTGCCTGGTCGCTGATGCGCCAGAAGGCACCCGAGTTCTTCCTGTTCTCCTTCAAGCTGGCGCTGGTGATCCTGCTGGCGGTGGCGCCGCTGCAGATCCTGGCCGGCCACGAAAGCGCTGTGCAGGTGGCCGAGCATCAGCCCACCAAGCTGGCCGCGATCGAGGCCCTCTGGGACGACCAGGCCGCCGGCAGCTCCCCTGCATGGACCGTGCTCGCTGCTCCCGATGAAGCCAACGGCAGCAACCGCTGGAGCCTGTCTGTGCCTGGAGCCTTCAGCTGGATCCTGGAGACGCGGCCGCAGCTCAGCCAACCCCTGCGTGGGCTCAACAGCTGGCCCGCCGACCAGCGGCCCCACATGGTGGGTCTGCTCTTCTATGCCTTCCGGGTGATGGTGGCGATCGGCCTGGCTGCTGCGGCCCTGATGGCCCTCAGCCTGCTGCTCTGGTGGCGAGGCGGCCTCAGCGCCGTCAGCTTCGCCCAGTGGCCCTGGTTCAGCTGGGCCTGGATCCTTTCGGCTCCAGCCGGCTACCTGGCGATTGAATCCGGCTGGGTGGTGCGTTGCGTGGGCCGCCAGCCCTGGACGGTCTACGGCCAGCTGCGGACCGCCGATGCCGCTTCGGTGCTGCCGGTGGGCGAGGTTCTCACCAGCTTGAGTGTGTTCGCTGTGATTTACACGGTGTTGCTGGTGTTCGCGCTGTATTTCGGCTCCCGGATCATCGCCAAGGGGCCGAATCTCACCCTTGAGCCGCCCCCTGGCCTTGCCGCCCCCGTGATTCTTTCCGACCCATCGGCGGGCGCTTGATCATGGAGTTCCTCGAATGGTTCATGCCCACGGTCTGGTTTGTGATCCTGGCCCTGTTCCTGCTGCTCTATGTGATCCTCGATGGTTTTGATCTGGGGGTGGGCATCCTCTCGCTCACCTCCCCCAGCGAATCCCAGCGCACGATCCTGATGACGAGCCTCGGCAATGTGTGGGATGCCAACGAAACCTGGCTGGTTCTGATGGGCGGTGCCCTGTTCGGAGCCTTTCCCCTGGCCTATGGCACCATCCTCAAGGCCCTTTACGGCCCCATCTACCTGATGATCCTGGGGCTGATCCTGCGGGCGGTGGCCTTCGAGTTCCGCGATAACGCCGTCAACAAGCGTCCCTGGAACCTGATGTTCGGCATCGGCAGCGTGCTGGCCGCTGCCTCCCAGGGCATCTGTCTGGGCACGGTGCTCTCGGGCATCCCCACCGATGCCGCAGGCCACTTCACAGGCTCCGCCTGGATCTGGGTGAACCCCAGCAGCCTGGTGGTGGCTCTCACGCTCATCCAGGGCTACGTGCTGATCGGCTCCACCTACCTGATCATCAAAACCAGCGGGGAACTTCAGCGGCTGCACGTGCGCACGGCCCGTCTGGCGGCCGCGACCACCCTGGGTGCAGCCCTGCTGATCACGTTCACCGCGCCGTTCGCGTCGGAAGCCCTGCGGCAGCGGCTGTTCGATCCGGCCTTCCTGCCCTTCTTCGTGGTCTTGCCCCTGGTGGGTATCGCTCTGATCGTTCAGCTATTCCGCAGCCTGGCGATGCAGCAGGAAGTATGGCCCTTCGTTTACACCGTACTGCTGTTCATCCTCAGCTTTGCTGGCCTGGGGGTGATGGTGTTTCCGGCGGTGATTCCGCCGTCGGTCACGATCTTTCAGGCCTCGTCGTCGGTGAGTTCGATGGTGTTCATGCTCACCTTCATCGGCGTTCTGATTCCGATTATGCTGTTTTACAACATCTACAACTACATCGCTTTCCGCGGCAAGGTGAGCCCCGAATGAAGTGGTTGCCTGGATCCACCCCTGGCATCCGCTGGCCGGGGGGCGGTCAAACTTCCTGGAGTTGCTGTAACTGTTGTTCCAGCCGCTGCTTGAGACGGCGCTGCACCAGATTGCACAGTTCGTCCACCAAGGGGTCGGCGACCGCATAGATCATCCGCACCCCGTCGCGCTCACAGCTCACCAGGCCAGCCCGCTGCAGCTGACCCAGTTGGCGGCTGATGTGGGACTGGCTGAAACCCGTGGCGTCGATCAGGGTGGCCACATCCATGGCGCCTCCCTGTTTGAGCTGACAGAGCAACTGCAGGCGGGCAGGCTCGCTCAGCAGACGAAAGAACTGGCTGATTTCGTTCAGGAGCTGGGGGTTGGCCAGGGAGCCTGCTCCGCGTTCGTCCATGTCAATGCTGTATGACCCTAGAAGCATTATGCATGGAGCCCGTCAGGCATGGCCACCCCACGCGTTTCCCCCCTCGGAACACCGCTCGACTTCTGGAACAAGCGCTACAGCGAAGAGGGATTCGCTTACGGCAGCGACCCCAACGAGTTCCTGCGGGAGCAGGCGGCCGCACTGAAACCCGGCAGCGCCATCTGTCTGGCGGAGGGGGAAGGGCGCAACGCCGTGCACCTGGCCCGCCTCGGCCACCGGGTGATGGCCCAGGACCTCAGTCCCGTTGGTCTTCTGAAGGCCAGCCGTCTTGCGGCCTCCCACGGCGTTTCCATCGAAACCCACTGCTGCGATCTGGTCGATTTCCAGCCTGAGCCCGAAAGCGTGGATCTGGTGGTCGCGATCTGGATGCACCTCCCTCCGGCCCTGCGGGCGAAGGTGCATCGTCAGGCCGCGGCGGCGCTCAGGCCTGCCGGACTCCTGATCCTTGAGGCCTACACCCCTCGCCAGCTGGAACTGGCGACGGGCGGACCACCCTCGAGCGATCTGCTGGTCGAGCCGGATGCGCTGCGGTTTGAGCTGGAGGGCCTGGAGTTCCTGGTCCTGGAGGAGAAGCAGCGCTGGATCGAGGAGGGGCCGTATCACCGGGGTGAGAGCGCGGTGGTGCAGGCAGTGGGTCGCAAGCCGGCCAAGGGCGGCGACCAGTCCCAGGGGTGATTGCCTTTAAACGCATAATGCGCTTACACTCATAGCAGTTGGTGGCCGATCGCCCCATGACCGTCGCTCCCGCTCCCTCCCTCTCCCTCGCTGCCGCCGCTGGTGGGACAGCTCTGCTCTTCCGGCAGCTGTTCGACGCCGACACCGGCACCTTCACCTACCTGCTGGCTGATGTGCCCAGCCGCAAGGGACTGCTGATCGATTCGGTGTTCGAGCAGCACGGCCGCGATCTCGCCCTGATCCGTGAGCTGGGCATCGATCTGGTGGCGTCCATCGACACCCATGCCCATGCCGACCACGTCACCGGCAGTTGGCTGATGCATGAGGCCACCGGTTCTGCCATCGGCCTGGCTGCCGTCGCCCGTGCCGAGAACGTCAACCTGCCCCTGGCCCATGGCGATCGCGTCGCCTTCGGCAGCCGCTTCGTGGAGGTCCGCGCCACCCCCGGCCACACCGACGGCTGTCTCACCTTCGTGCTGGATGACCAGTCGATGGCCTTCACCGGCGATGCGCTGCTCGTTCGCGGCTGCGGCCGCTGCGATTTCCAGCAGGGCAATGCCCACACCCTCTGGTCCTCGATCACCGAGCAGATCCTCTCCCTGCCTGATGCCTGCCTGCTCTATCCCGGCCACGATTACACCGGCCGCACCGTCACCTCCGTGGCGGAAGAGAAGGCCTTCAACGCCCGCCTCGGCGGCGACGCCACCGAGCGGGACTTCGTGGGCCACATGGAGAACATGAAGCTCCCCCATCCTCACAAGATCGCCGAAGCGCTTCCCGGCAACCTGCGCTCCGGCAAGCCCCGCGAAGCAGGCACGACTCCCGCCTGGGCGCCCCTGTCCCGCAGCTATGCCGGACTACCGGAACTCTCGCCGGCCTGGGTGGTTGCCCATCAAGGCGACGTCACCGTGCTTGATGTGCGCTCCGCCGAGGAATTCCAGGGGCCTGATGGGCGGGTGGCCGGCAGTCTGCTGATCCCCCTGCCGGAGCTCGAAAGCCGCTCCAGCGAGATCCCCACAGGTCGCCCGCTGGTGGTGGTCTGCCATTCCGGCAGCCGCTCGGCCCTGGCCACCCAGCAGCTGCTCAAGGCCGGCCGTCAGCAGGTGGCCAACCTGCGTGGCGGCCTGAGCCGCTGGGCTGCCGAGGGCTACCCGCTGGACGGTTCCGTGCCTGCATGACTTGCGCCATTTCCTGTTCATCCCACCCCCCGAAGACCATGGCCCCCACAACCACCCACGCCCGCATCGGCGCCCACGAACTGGCTGAGCAGCTTGCGGCCCGCGAGGTCGCCGTGATCGATGTGCGCGAACCGATGGAATACGCCTCCGGCCACATCGGCGGCAGCCTCAACATTCCGCTCTCGCGCATCTCCCAGGCTGATCTGCCCCGGGGCCCGCTGGTGCTGGTCTGCCAGAGCGGCAACCGCAGTGCCAAGGCCCTGAGCCAGTTGCTTCAGCAGGGTCACCCCCACCCGGTGGCCGACCTCATGGGAGGCCTCCCCGCCTGGCAGCAGGCCGGGTTCTCCGTGCGCAAGCTCAGGAATGCGCCGCTGCCGCTGATGCGGCAGGTGCAGATCGTGGCCGGCAGCCTGGTGTTGCTGGGCGTGATCCTGAGCCAGGCCGTGGCCCCGGGCTGGATCTGGCTGAGTGGTTTTGTGGGGGCCGGCCTCACCTTCGCCGGCATCAGCGGTTTCTGCGGCATGGCGCGCCTGCTGGCCGTGATGCCCTGGAACCGAGTCCCGATGAAACCGATGGCGGAATGATCACCGCCACCTGGGGGCTGCTGCTGGCGGGCGGCGCCCTGATCGGTTTTCTGCTGGCCGTGCTCGGGGCCGGAGGATCCATCCTGCTGATGCCCTTGCTGGTGAGCGTTGCGGCCCTGCCCACCCGGGCGGCTGTGCCCTTGTCCCTGCTCGTCGTCACCCTTCTGGCCCTCGCCAATGTGGGCCCCTACATCCGCCGCCGCCAGGTGGCGATCCGCCCTGCCCTGGTGCTGGGGGTGCCGGCCCTGGCGGGCAGCTGGATCGGCGGCTCGTTGGTGAAGGCCGATCTGATCGCCGAGCCGGTCCAGCTGGGGCTCTTCACGGCAGCGGCCTTGCTGGCCTCCTGGCTGCTCAATCGCCGCGCTGCGGTGGACCCGTCCTCAAGCAACCGACGCCAGGCGGGTTCCCCCGTGGTCCTGGCCGGTCAGGGCCTGCTGGTGGGCCTGCTCACCGGTATCGCCGGGGTGGGGGGCGGCTTCGCGATCGTGCCGGCCCTTGTCCTTCTGGCGGGTCTGCCGATGCAGCTGGCCAGCGGTACCAGTCTGCTGCTGATCGCCACCAATTCCCTGGTGGCCCTGGCGGCCCTGGGCCACTGGCCCGGGGCCCAGCTGCCGCTCCTGCTCCCTCTGGTGGGTGGTGGCGTCCTTGGGGCGATAGTCGGCCAGAGGCTGGCGCCGCACCTACCAGAGAGAAGGCTGCGCCAGGGTTTCACGGCTCTGCTGATCGGCTCGGCGTTGCTCACCGGCTTCGAGGCCTGGCGCCGTCATGACCACCCTGCCGCGGGTCCAACCGCTGCAGCCGGCCACCGGGCCCTGCGCCCATCGCCCAGGCCGGCGGCTCCCGACTCCTCTTCCTTCACCGCTTCGGTCTCCACCCCATCCGCCACGCCATGAACGAACGCACCTTTCAGTTCCGGCTGCGCAGCAGCCATCCCGCTCCGGATCGAGCCACCCAGGATCTGGTGGTGGAGTTCCTTGGAGACTCCGGCGCCTGGGAACCCCAGCAGCTCAGCCTCTCCATGCCGGGGTTCCGGATCTACCTGATCTCCCTGCTGCTGTGTCAGCACTTCTATCTGGTGGCCAATGCCAGGGAGAAGGCCATTCCGCTGCAGCAGGTGGAGGCCGACTTCAACGTCACCACCAGCAGCGACTGGATCGTGGCCGGCGTGGAGGGTGATTTCCGCATTCGCCTGGATGCCGCCGCCTCCGAGCAGGAACGGGGCCTTGCTGACGCCGACGCGATTGCCTACATGCAGGAACGCATGAAGCTCTGTCCGATCTCCCGCAACCTGCCCGATGGGGTGCACAAGCGCATCGATCTCACCTCCCTGGGTTGACCCATGAACGAGTCCCTCGATCAGGCGCAGCGCCAGTGAATCCCAAGATCCGAGGGGTGGAGGTGTTGGCGGCAGCAAGTGGTGCACACTCTTCAGGTGAGGGGGATGGGCATGGAGTGGAGGTCAGGCGATGAGATGGCCGTGATCGTCCGGTCGGGGTGCCATGCGTTGGGCCTTGGGCCCCCTGGGGGGCGGACATCTCAGCGTTCCTTGCAATAAGTCACATCCAGCACCAGGCACCCTTCGTCGCTGCGAAAGGGTCCATGAATCTCCCCGGGGGGACGGCTGGCGGTGTGCCCCGTTTCGAGCCACAGTCCGAAAGCTTCATCCCAGAGCCTGCCGCTCAGGATCAGGATCTCCTCCGGATGGGCATGGCTCGTGGGCCCGAACGCACGGGTGTCGGCGCCGGGGTGGAAGCGCGTGAGCCGGGTGAATCCGCCCGTGGAGAGATCACGGCTGAGGATCACTTCCTCCACCTGCCCTTCGAGCCCCTCCAGCCAGCGCCAGCGATGGCGATGCGCCTCGTTCAGGGGGTTCCAGTAGGTGGCGGTCGTTCTGCTCATGGTGGGGGAGTCAGGTGGTGGTCGATCAGCGGGGCGACCTGTTCAGCCTTCTCCATGGCTACATCGTGGCTGCCGCCAGACAGAACGATCAACCGGCTTTCCGGCAGCAGGGAAGCCAGGCGCTGCCCCACACCCACCGGGCTGATCGGATCGGCATCTCCCCACAGCAGCAGGCTGGGCATGCGGAGGGAGGGCAGCCGGGCGCCGAGATCCTCGCTGGTGCTGGCGAACCATTCGGGCACCAAGGGATGTGCGACACGGAAGGCCGGCCGCCAATCCTGGGCCGCATGCCCCGCCATCGGCAGGCCCCCCGAGGTGGCGGCCAGGACCAGGTGGGTCACCTGTCCCGGGCAGGAACAGCAGCCGGGCGGGAGGATCCATAGGGGGCGATCCGGATCAGGAGATGGTGGCCCCCCTCCTGCCTGTCGCCAGGTGTGCTGACGAAGAAAAAGTCCGCCACAGCGGCTGCGGCGGACCGGGAATCTCCAGGAACCGTCATCCAAGCAAGGCCGGAGCGGCAGCGGACGACAAACGCCCACCTCGGCAGGTCGTAACCACTCCCTAGGGTCCGCCCACATCCGCGGCCAGCTCTTTCCGGATCATCCTTCATCCCTGGCAACCGTGATCTTTGCGCTGATGGGTGTGGATCGGCGAGCATTTTGGGCGGGTCAGCCGCCGGGGGTGAGCCTGAGCATGGAGGACATGAACCTCACCCAACGGCAGCGCGGAGACGGAACGCTCCTGTCCGTTCATCAGGAGCTGCGCCATCCGACGGCAGCAGCCCCCTTGGCCGGGGCATCGGGATCCAGTGGCAGCCCCCGCAGACCGAGGGCCAGGCGTCGTGCCAGCAGCAGCAGTGGATAGAGGCGCCGGGCCCGGGTGTCATCGGCCATCAGCGGGGCGAGCAGCGCCAGCAGCGCCGCACTGGGTGTCATGCGTTCGCACAGCCAGGCGATCGCCTCGGCCCCATGCAGCACCCGCTCTCCTTCGATCACCATGGCGCCGTTGCGCAGCGGGAATCCTCGGCGGGCCAGGGCCTGCCGCAGGGCTCCATCGGCCCGGCCGTCGCGGATCGTCAGTCCAGGGATGCCGCTGCGCAGTTCGCTCAGCTCGGCGAAATGCCGGCAGAACGGGCAGCCACCGTCGAACACCAGCACCGGCGTTGCCGCCGCAGGCCACGCCTGGGTGTCAGCAGACTCAGGTTCCATGCTTCCGGCTGCCATGCCCTCTCAACCCCCAGCCTGGCGCAGGTTCCAGGTGTCCGCGGTGCTGGCGGCCGCCCTGGTGATCCTGCTGCTGTCCTGGGCCTGGCCGGCGCTGGCCGACACCACCGCCTCGGCCGCAGCCTTCCGCTGCGACGGTGATCCCCTCAGCGCCCTGCTGGTTCCCGGGGCGATGGACGAGCCGGGCATCCCCGACCCCACCTCCGGCCCCGTTCCCGTTGGGGGTTTCGTGGTGCTGCAGTGGCGCGACCTGAGCCTTCAGCTGCCCCGTACGAACAACGCCGGCCCCGCGAGCTTCACCGACGGAAAGTGGTGGTGGAGCCTGGAGGATCCGCTCCACCCCCGCTTCCGGCTGCGGCGCAGCCGGGGGGATGTGCAGGACTTCGCCTGTGAGGCGACGACCTGAGGGCGGTAGCGGTACGCACCCGGCAGCCTCCCCCACCACCCTGGGCCTGCTCAGCGGATGGAGCCACTATCCCCTGGTGGGGATGAGGAGGCATGGCCCGAATGGAAGTTTTGAGGCATAGCCAACCTCCGCGCGGGTAATCCTCGGCAATTTGCTGTACAAACAGTCTGCGGATCGCGCGAGGGGAAGCGGGATGTCGCCAAAGCCGGTGACTGGATTTGAACCTGCGACCTACTGATTACGAATCAGTTGCTCTACCGCTGAGCTACACCGGCAACCAGGTGAATTTAGCATCGTGCAGTTCGCCGATCCCCTGGCCCATGGCAGTCCCACCCCGCGGCCAGCTCGATCCCGCCCTGAGGGAACGGCTGCTCACCGAGGCCCGCACCCCCTGGCGGAGCCTGCGCCGGGGGCTATGGTTCGCCTTGGTGGCCTCGGCCGCCGTGGGTCTCGCGGCGATGGCCCTGCGCGCGTCCGCCGGAGGCGAGGTGGCGCTGGCCGATCTGGGGATTCAGCTGGGGGCTCTCACCCTGTTCGGAGCTCTGCTGGTCGTCGATCGCAACCGCCCACCGGCCTGATGCGGCGGTTCAGGCGCGTGGTTCGGGGTCGGGTTCAGCCTCGGCGACAACCTCAACGATTGCCGCCTCCCCAGCCTCAGCTTCAGGCTCGGCAACTTCCGCCTTCGGCTCCGCGACCACCTCCGCCTCCGCCTCCACCTCGGCGACAGCCTCAGCCTCGGGGGAGGCGATTGATTCAACGGCATCAACACCCGCTACTTCCTCATACGCTTCCACGTCCACGTCCCATTCCACTTCCTCTGAAGCCTCGGTCTCAGCCACGGGCTCCGCTTCCACAGGCTCCGGGGAGGGTTCCGTTGCCTCAGGCTCGATGAGCGCCTCCGGTGCGGCGTCGACCTCGGAAGGAAGGACGATCGGGGTGACGGGTGCGGCAGGAGTTGGTGGGGATGGCGGCGGCGGGGCCACCGCCCGCGGTTCGGGCAGTTGCAGGGGATCGGGCAGCAGCAGCGGCAGGCCGAGGCAGAGCCGCTGGTCGCCGATGTCGGCGGTGGGCATGGGGGTGGCCGCGGCCACGGCAGCTTCCGGGCGGCTGAGCAGCCACAGGGCCTGGATCACCTGCTGCCACTGCCACACCATCACGGCGAGCAGCAGGGCGGCCAGTAGCAGGGCCACCAGGCGGGGACTGCCGTCGAGGGGAGAGAGAGCGGCGGCGAGGGCCGCATGCTCGTCGGCCCACACCAGCAGCGCGAGGGCGCCTGCCATCCCGACCGCCAGGCCCGCCTTCGGCGGCAGCGCCGCTTGAAGGGTCGCCAGCCGGCGCTGCAGCTCGCGGCGACCGCGCAGGGGGGTGCTCACCAGCAGCAGGGAGAACGGATCCGCCGGCCGGCGCAGGAGCAGGAGGCCGGGCAGCAGGACCCCGATCGCCCAGGCGAACAGGCGCTCGAGGCCTGGCAGCCGCCCCGGATCGCTGCCCGCCAGAAGCAGGAGCAGCAGCAGCGCCTGCAGGGGAAGCGCCCCCAGGCCGATCAGCTGCAGCCAGAGCAGGGGCTCGCTGCGGGGGTTCACGGGGGCGGACGGAGCGGGGGTCAGGTGCTGAGGGTGCGGCGCTGGGTGACGAACTTGAAGGCCTCGACGCGATCACCGTCCTGCCAGGAGGTGAAGCGATCACAGCCGATGCCGCACTCGAAGCCGGTGGCCACCTCCTTGACGTCGTCCTTGCCGCGGCGGAGGGAGTCGAGGTCGCCCTCGTACACCTTCTCCTTGCCGCGGTGGACCCGCACCTTGCAGTTGCGCTGCAGCTTGCCGCTGGTGACGTAGCAGCCCGCCACGGCGCTCTTGCCGATGGTGAACACCGCCCGCACCTCGGCTTCGCCGAGGGCTTCCTCCACCAGCTCGGGTTCCAGCAGACCCTCCATGGCCAGCTGGATCTCCTCGAGCAGCTTGTAGATCACGTCGTACTCGCGCACGTCGACGCCGGTGGCGTCGGCCGACCGCTTGGCGCCCGGGGCCATCGAGGTGTTGAAGCCCACGATCACGGCGCCGGAAGCGGCGGCCAGATCCACGTCGGTTTCGGTGATCTCGCCAGGCGCCGAGAGCAGCACCCGCACCTGCACCTCCTCCTGGGGCAGCTGCTCGAGGGATCCGAGGATCGCCTCCACGCTGCCCTGTACGTCGGCCTTGAGGATGAGGTTGAGCTCCTTGAGTTCGCCCTCGCTGGCCTGGCCGGACATCGACGCCAGGGAGACCCGGCGGGAGGCCATCTGCTGGGCCAGACGGGTGGCCCGGGCTTCGTTGGCGCGGTCGCCCACCACGGCCCGTGCCGATTTCTCGTCGGCGTACACCTCGAACTCGTCGCCGGCGGTGGGCACCTCGCTGAAGCCGAGGGCCTCCACGGCGCAGGAGGGACCAGCCTCCTTCACCCGCTTGCCGGTGTCGTCGACCATGGCGCGCACCTTGCCCAGGATCGGGCCCGCCGCCACCACGTCGCCGGCCTTGAGGGTGCCGTTCTGGATCAGCAGTGTGGCCACGGGGCCCTTGGCCTTGTCGAGGTGGGCCTCGATCACCGTGCCCTTGGCCATCCGGTCGGGGTTGGCCTGCAGATCCTCCACATCGGAGACCAGCAGGATCATCTCCAGCAGCTGGTCGATGTTCTCGCCCTTGATGGCGCTCACCGGCACCATCACCGTGCTGCCGCCCCAGTCCTCGGCCACCAGGTCGAGGCCGGAGAGCTCCTGCTTCACCCGGTCGGGCTGGGCGCCCTCCTTGTCGATCTTGTTGATCGCCACCACGATCGGCACCTCGGCGGCGCGGGCGTGGCTGATGGCCTCCAGGGTCTGGGGCCGGACGCCGTCGTCGGCGGCCACCACCAGCACGGCCACGTCGGTGACCTTGGTGCCGCGGGCTCGCATGGCGGTGAACGCCTCGTGGCCGGGGGTGTCGAGGAAGGTGATCTTCGCCGTGGCGCCCCCGTGGGGCACCTCCACCTGGTAGGCACCGATGTGCTGGGTGATGCCGCCGGCCTCGCCCGCCGCCACCCGCGTCTTGCGGATGGCGTCGAGCAGGCTCGTCTTGCCGTGGTCGACGTGGCCCATCACGGTGACCACGGGCGGACGGCGGATCAGGTGAGCGAGGTCGCTCTCCTCGATCATCTCCACGGTCTTGGCCGCGGCGGCCTGCACGTCGTCCTCCAGCACCGGCACGCCGAACTCGTCGGCCACGGTCTCGATCGTGGGCAGGTCGAGCGTCTGGGTGACGGTGGCGCTGATGCCTTTGAAGAACAGGCTCTTGATGATCTCGGAGCTCTCGACGCCCAGCCGGTCGGCCAGTTCCTGCACCGTGAGGTTGCCCTCCGGCACGATCAGCATCTCCGGCCGCTGGGCCTTGGCCTCGCGGGCCGCCCGCAGTTCCATGGCCCGGCGGCGCTGGCGCTGGCGGGTGGTTTCCTTCTTGCGTTTGCGCACCGCCACCGTGGGCTTGGCCCCGCCGGCGCCGACAGGGACGCGGGGCTTGCTGGGGCGGGCCAGGCTGGCCTGGAGCACCATGGCCTCCTGTTCGCCCGCGTAGCCGCTGGTTTCGGCGGTGAGGGCATCATCGTTCTCGCCGATGATGTGCACCTTCTGCCGCTGCTTCTGCGGCGAACGGCTGCGCAGGGCCTCGAGCTTGGCGCTGTCGTCCCAGTCGGGACGGCGGGCGCGCACAGGCCCACCGGCCGGGGTGGGGGGGCGGAAACCCGGCCGACGGGGTGCCGTGGGCGCCGTTGCTGTGGGCCTCACCAGATCGGGCGTCTCCCGGGTTCCTCCTTCGCCGCTCTCGCTGCGGTCGGTGGTGCGCCGCGGCGGCGCGGCCATGGGACGGCCTGTGGGTTTCTGGATCTGCATCAGCTCGCCGGGCGCCATCGGCTTGCGCATGCCCGCGGGCATGCCTCCGGGGCGGGTCGGCGCTCCGGGCCGGGGGGTACTGGGACCGGCGCCGGGACCCTGGGAGCTGCCGCTGTCGCGTCGGATCGGCTTGCCCACCAGTTCGAGGGGGGTCGCTCCCGGGCGACCGCCGGTGGGTCGGCTGCCAGGGCCAGGTGGGCGACCGCCGCCCGCGGGCCGCACGGGGGCCGGAGCGCCCGGACGCTGCGGCCGGGGAGAGGTGGCAGGGGTCGCAGGCCTTGGGGGGGCCCCGCCAGTGGCTTGCCCGGGCTGGGGACGGCCCACCAACTGGGGGCGTCCGGGCGCCTGACGCACGGGAGCGCCGGGTCGGCTCGGGGGGCTGCCTGCTCCCGGCCGCAAGGGGGCACTCGGACGGCCAG
>QLAH01000696.1_pt1 | contig 13379 bp, 8 predicted proteins | sample 4693081 | NCBI WGS metagenome assembly QLAH01 (sample SAMN09425401, study PRJNA476045) | Lake water metagenome, whole genome shotgun sequencing project.
AGCTGCCGCAGGCCGAACAGGAAGGCGTCGGGGGCCAGCTGGTGGCGGCCGTCGGGCCGCCCCACCCGGGCCGTGTCGTTGAGACCGATCGACAGCAGGATCCCCTGGGGCCGCTGGCGACGCAGTTCACCGCGGTGGCCCACCTCCGCCTCGGCACGGGCCGCCAACCGCTCCAGCCCATCCCCCCGCACCCCGAGGCCGTAGAGCACCGGGCCCTGGGGCAGGTCCATCCAGTGGCGCCGCAGCCGCTCGCACCAGCCGCCCTGCTCCGGATCGCCCCAGCCGTAGACGCCGCTGTCGCCGAGCACCACCAGCTTCTTCGGGACCTGCATGGGCGTGGCCGGACTCGGCTGATCCTGCGGCACCGGCGGGGCGATCAGAGGCTGGCTCCGAAGCGGCGCAGCCGCTCCAGGCCGTCGTCGATCGTGGCCGGGGACGCCGCGCAGGAGAGGCGGATGCAGCGGTCATCGCCGAAGGCGGCACCGGGCACCACCGCCAGGCCCACCTCGTCCAGCAGCCGGCCGCAGAGCGTCATCGAATCCAGGCCCCAGGCGCTGACGTCGGGGAAGGCGTAGAAGGCCCCCTCGGGGGGCAGCAGCTTGAGGCCGCTGATCGCCATCAGGCCGTCGCTGAGCCGGGAGCGGCGACGGCTGAATTCGGCCGCCATCTCCTGGACGCAGTCGCGCGAGCCGCTGACGGCCGCCAGGGCGCCGAACTGGGCGAAGCTGCAGACATTGCTGGTGCTCTGGCTCTGCAGGGCGCTGGCGGCGGCCACCACATGGCGGGCGCCCGCCAGCCAGCCGATGCGCCAGCCGGTCATCGCCCAGCCCTTGGCGAAGCCGTTGACGATGAAGATGCGATCGGCCAGGTCGGGGGCCACCGCCGCCAGGCTGTGGTGCTGATGGCCGGGCGAGAGCAGCATTTCGTAGATCTCGTCGCACACCACCGCCAGGCCGGGATGGCGGCGCAGCACGGCGGCGATCGCCTCCAGCTCGGCGCGGCTGAGCACCATGCCGGTGGGGTTGGAGGGGCTGTTGAGCACCAGCAGCCGGCTGGCCGGGTTGATCGCGGCCTCCAGTTGCTCGGGGCTGAAGCGGAAGCCGCCGCTGGCGTCGGTGGTGAGGCAGCGGACGCTGGCGCCGGCCAGCTGGGCCATTTCCGGGTAGCTCAGCCAGTAGGGCGCCGGCAGCAGCACCTCGTCGCCGGGATCGAGCAGAACCTGGAACAGGTTGTAGAGGGCCTGCTTGCCGCCGTTGGTCACCAGCACCTGGTCGGCCGTGGTGGGGACCCCGTTCTCCTGGCTCAGCTTGGCGGCGATCGCCTGGCGCAGCTGGGGTTCGCCGGCCACCGGCCCGTAACGGGTGTGGCCGGCCTCGAGGGCCTCGGCCGCCGCCCGGCGGATGAAGGCGGGGGTGTCGAAATCGGGCTCGCCGGCGCTCAGGCTGCAGATGTCCTTGCCGTCGGCGCGCAGCTCGCGGGCCTTGGCGGTGATGGCGAGGGTGAGCGATGGCTGCAACGCCTGCGCCCGGGCGGAGAGCGACAACGGGGCCGGCATGGCGATGAGCGGCGTCTGGAGGGCGCGATTCGGCAATCCGGCCATCTTGCCCTACGCCCTGCGGCCATGGCCAAGAATGGCGCCATGGCCGGCGATCCCCTGCAACCGTCCCTCCTCGGGGAGGCCCCCGCCTCGGCGGAGCCTGCCGTCGAGGAGCCCACCACCGCGGAGCCACCCGACCTCGCGGCGCTGGAGCGAAGCTGCCGGGACTGCCGCCGCTGCGGCCTGGCCGCGGGCCGCCAGCAGGTGGTGGTCAGCCGGGGCGATCCGGCGGCACGGCTGATGGTGATCGGCGAAGGGCCCGGCGCCCAGGAGGACGCCAGCGGCCGGCCGTTCGTGGGACGGGCCGGCCAGCTGCTCGACCAGATGCTCGCCAGCGTGGGGCTGGACAGCGAGCGCGACGCCTACGTCTGCAACGTGGTGAAGTGCCGGCCGCCCGACAACCGCAAACCGACGGCCCAGGAGATGGCGGCCTGCGCCCCCTGGCTCAGCATTCAGATCGCCGCGGTCGATCCCGCCGTCCTCCTGCTCACCGGAGCCTCGGCCCTGGAGGGGGTGCTCGGCATCAAGGGGGGCATCTCCAGGCTCCGCGGCCAGTGGTACCCCTGGCAGGGCCGCTGGGTGATGCCGGTGTTCCACCCCTCCTATCTGCTGCGCAATCCCTCGCGGGAGCAGGGCTCACCCAAATGGCTCACCTGGCAGGACCTCAAGGAGGTGCGGCGGCGGCTGGAGCAGGACCAGCCGCCGCAACCCACTTTGTGACAGGCTTTGGCCATCACCGGCCCACCCGCGATGACCGGCACCCTGGCCACACCCACCACCACCGCCCCGGGGACCTCCCCCCTCCCGGCCGACTGGGCCAGTGACCCCCGCTTCGAGACGGTGATCCGCCGCCGCAGGACGCGCAGCGTTCGGGTCGGCGACATCTGGGTGGGCAGCGAGCACCCCGTGGTGGTGCAGTCGATGATCAACGAGGACACCCTCGACGTGGAGGGGGCCACCGCCGGCATCCGCCGCCTGCATGAGGCGGGCTGCGAGATCGTGCGCCTGACGGTGCCGAGCCTGGCCCACGCCAAGGCGGTCAAGGAGATCCGCCAGCGGCTGGAGGACAGCTACCAGCCGGTGCCCCTGGTGGCGGATGTGCACCACAACGGCATGAAGATCGCCCTGGAGGTGGCCCAGCACGTCGACAAGGTGCGGATCAACCCGGGGCTGTACGTGTTCGACAAGCCCGACCCCAACCGCACCGAGTTCAGCCCGGAGGAGGTGGCGGCGATCGGCGCGCGTATCCAGACCACCCTCGAACCGCTGGTGAGCCTGCTCAAGGAGCAGGACAAGGGACTGCGCATCGGCGTCAACCACGGCTCCCTGGCGGAGCGGATGCTGTTCACCTACGGCGACACCCCCCTGGGGATGGTGGAGAGCGCCATGGAGTTCATCCGCATCTGCGACCGGCTCGACTTCCACAACATCGTCGTGTCGATGAAGGCGTCGCGGGCCCCGGTGATGCTGGCGGCCTACCGGATGATGGCGTTCCGCATGGACGCCGAGGGCTTCCACTACCCCCTGCACCTGGGGGTCACCGAGGCGGGCGACGGCGACTACGGCCGCATCAAGAGCACCGCCGGCATCGCCACCCTGCTGGCCGAGGGCCTCGGGGACACGATCCGGGTGTCGCTCACCGAGGCGCCGGAGAAGGAGATCCCCGTCTGCTACTCGATTCTGCAGGCCATGGGCCTCCGTAAGACGATGGTGGAGTACGTGGCCTGCCCCAGCTGCGGCCGCACCCTGTTCAACCTGGAGGAGGTGCTGCACACGGTGCGCAACGCCACCGCCCACCTCACCGGCCTGGACATCGCCGTGATGGGCTGCATCGTCAACGGCCCGGGCGAGATGGCCGACGCCGACTACGGCTACGTCGGCAAGACGCCCGGCACGATTTCCCTCTACCGGGGGCGGGAGGAGATCCGCCGGGTTCCCGAGGCCGAAGGGGTGGAGGCGCTGATCGCCCTGATCAAGGAGGACGGTCGCTGGGTCGACCCCTGAACGGGGGGCCCACCCCCGGCAGCGGCGCTACGTTGGAACCACGTTTCAGACCCCTTGAGGATCCCCACCATGGGAAGAGCTCGCGCCACCGTCGTGGTGCTGGTTGGTCTCGGTGCCTGTGCCGCCACGGCGGTGATGGCCCGGGAGATGGTGCTGACCCCCACCGGAACCGTGTCGATCAGCGACAGCCCCAAGGAGGTGATGGACCAGGCGTGGCAGATCGTCTTCCGCGACTACCTGGACACCACGGGCAAGTACACGCCTGAGCAATGGCGCAAGCTGCGCCGCAGCGTGCTCTCCAAGAGCTACAGCACCCCCAAGGATGCCTACGAGGGCATCCGCGGCATGCTCGGCACCCTTGACGACCCCTACACCCGCTTCCTGGACCCGAGGGAGTTCAAGGAGATGCAGATCGACACCTCCGGGGAGCTCTCCGGGGTGGGCATCCAGCTGAGCGTCGACAAGGAGACCAAGGAACTGGTGGTGATCTCCCCGATCGAGGGCTCACCGGCCTCCCGGGCCGGCGTGCAGCCCAAGGACGTGATCGTCTCGATCGACGGCAAGAGCACCAAGGGGATGAGCACCGAGGACGCGGTCAAGCTCATCCGCGGCAAGGCCGGCACCACGGTGAACCTGGTGCTGCGCCGCAAGGGCCAGAACCTCGACACCCCCCTCACCCGGGAGCTGATCGAGATCCACGCGGTTAATCACCAGGTCAACACCGCCGCGGACGGCACCAAGATCGGCTACATCCGCCTGAAGCAGTTCAGCGCCACCGCCACCAAGGACATGCGGGCGGCGGTGCGGGACCTGGAGTCGAAGGGGGTGCAGGGCTACGTGCTCGACCTGCGCGGCAACCCCGGCGGCCTGCTGGTGGCGAGCGTCGAGATCGCCCGCCAGTGGATCAACGAGGGGATCATCGTCTCCACCAAGACCCGCGACGGCATCCAGGACATCAAGCGGGCCACCGGCCAGGCCCTGACCACCAAGCCCATGGTGGTGCTGGTCAACGAGGGGTCGGCGAGCGCCAGCGAAATCCTCTCCGGCGCTCTGCAGGACAACAACCGCGCCGTGCTCGTGGGTCAGAAGACCTTCGGCAAGGGGCTGGTGCAGTCGGTGCGCGGCCTGTCCGACGGCTCCGGCATGACGGTGACCATCGCCAAGTACCTCACGCCCCGCAACCGGGACATCCACAAGCACGGCATCAACCCGGACGTGCCGGTGAAGATGACCGAGCAGGAAGCGCAGAAGTTCAGGCTGGAGGACGTGGGCACCAACCGGGACAGCCAGTACCGGGCGGCCGAATCCACCCTGCGCAAGAAGCTGCAGGCCAACACGGCCCTGCAGAAGGCCTTCGAACCCGGCAGTGCCAACCTGCCGGCGGCCCTGGCCAAACCCTGACCTTGCCCGACCCCGAGACCGACCCCGAATCTGTCTGGCAACTGAAACCCTGGTGGTGCCAGCCCTGGAGCATCGTGCTCACGGGGCTGGCCATCGTCGGGGGGAGCTGGCTGGTGTTGCACCTGTGGTGGATCACCGCTGCGGTGGCGGTGGTGATCGGCGCCTGGTGGCTGCTGTTCCTGGTGCTGATGCCCGCCGCCTGGAAGCAGGCCCAGGAGCCGGCCGGTGGCGGCAACGGCGGCTGAGGCTCCGGCCTCAGGCGACCGGCTGCATCAGCCCGCCACCGGGGGAGGAGTCGTCGTCATCGTTGTTGCCGGCGTCGGCCTGAAACAGGGCGAAGAAACCGAGGCCAAGGACCCCCAGGAAGGCCGGCAGCAGCAGGGGATTCTGGGTGGGGCCCACGACCTCGATCAGCTCACCCATGGCGCCACGTAACGAAAGATGTCGCCATCTTAACGTTCCTTCTCATCCCGTGGGTCCGTTCAGTCGAAGACGTGGCCATGGTCGTAGCGCTCCGCGTGGCCCGCGGCCTCGGTGAGGGCCGCCACGTTCTCCCGGGTGAAGAAACCGTCGTAGCCCAGGCAGCGCTCCACGTACTCGGTGATCAGCAGGGAGTAGGGGGAGCTGCGCGAGAAGATCTGGCGCAGGTTGGGCTGGTCGCCGCATTCGCCCACCATGTCGGCGAGGAAGGGGATGCCGAGCTCGCGCAGGGTGTGCACCACCACATCGACGTTCTTCTCACCGTTGCTCTCGCCATCGACCACCTCGTAGGCGATGTGATGCATGCGCCGGCCGAAGTTGCGCACGAAGTCCTCGGTGGGCATGGGCAGGTTGGTGAGGGAGTTGAGGTAGGAGGGGGTGTTGTTGGCCGTGAAGACACGGGCGGGGGAGAGCTTGTCGTCCCCCACCGAGGGATGGCGGGTGACATTGGTGGAGGAGTTCATCTCAGCGATGTCATAGGAGCCCCAGTAGTAGTAGGGGACCATCGTCAGGTACTCGAGGATGGCGTCTTCCCGTTCGCCGGCCAGCACCCGGGTGGCCAGATGGTCGATGCCCAGAATCTTGCCCTCCAGACCGTGTTCCCGGTGGCGGCGGGCGGCTTCGGTAAGAGGCGCCAGGGCGTCCTCATCGAGCAGCACCCGATCGCCCAGATCCAGGGCCGCCAGACCATCCAGCGGCCGGTCGACATAGCCGACCCGGTTGTAGGTGTAGTCGGAGAGGAAGGTGAAACAGAGGTGCTTGGAGGCATAGAAGGGGTTGGCGGTCTCCCCCGGATAGGCGAAGCGGATGTTCTGGGGCTCAAGGATGGCGCGCAGATCGTGGCAGGAGGACACCTGGAAGATCTCGCCGATGTAGCGGGCGTTGGGCTTGTCGATCGAGAGGGGATACATCGCGTTCCAGCGCGTGACCTCATCCTCGAAATCATCGAAGAGGGGCTCCAGCACAATCAGGCGGGGAAAGGCCTCACCGCCCTTGAGCAGGTAGAGACGGTGGGTGGCGTTGATCCAGCACTCCTGGTAGCGGTAGGGGCCGGTGAGGGCAAGTTCGGCCAGATAGGGCAGGCCGTTGCCGTGATCCACCTGGATGACGATGGCGGCCATCGGCCCCACCACCTGCTCCAGCCCCGAGCTGGCCCGCCGGGCGTAGACGCGGGGCAGGAACTGCTCGAAGAAGGCGGTGTTGCGCTTGTCGCCCCTGGGCCGGTAGCTGGCGAGATCAATCATCGGCTGGGGGCTGACCTGCTGGGGTGGTGAGGGGAGGAGGGTCAGTACACCTGCAGCTGGGACAGGGTGCCGCTGAAGCCCGTGATCTCAACGATGGCATCCGTGCTGGCCGAAAACCCGCCGGTGCCGTTGTTGATGGCCAGGAAGGTGCGGGTGCCAGCCAGCGGATCGTTGAAGGTGAAGGTGGCGGCGCCACCTGAGGAGGTGGTGGTGAGCGCGGGGAAGACGGCGGCACTGAGCAAGGCGGCAATCCCCGTGCTGGTGAGGTCGGCGACGGAGCCCAGCACCACAGGGTTGACGGCCGTGGCGAGCGTGCGGGCGACGGGGGCATCGATGCGGTCGACCCCTGTGATGAGATCGGTGATGTGATCGAAGGTGGGCGCGGTGGCGGTGCCCAGCAGCGAATCCGTCAGACGCGGGAGAACGATGGTGTCACTGCCATCCAGCCCCGTGACCAGGTCAGCGGCGCTGGTGAGGCTGAGCCGGTCGTCGTTGGTGGTTCCCGTGATGGGATTGGGCGTGGTGTCGAGGGTGAAGGGAAAAGGATCCGATGCAGGGCCGAGGTTGCCGGCGGCATCGGCCACGCTGGCGGTGATGGTGTACGAGGTGCCGGAAGTCGCCGGGAGGCTGGGTGTGAAGGTCCAGGTCCGGGCGGTGTTGTTCACGGAGGCGGAACCCAGCAACGTGGATCCGTTGAAGATCCGCAGCGTTTCTCCTGACGCCAGGGGGCCGGAAAGGGCGCCCGTGAAGGTGGGGGAGCGGTCATCGCTGCGCCCACCTGGGCTGACGCTGCCCTGGAGCAACCCGAAGTTGTCGGTCACAGCGGCGATGGTGGCCGTCGTGACAGGCGCCGTGGTGTCGAGGATGAAAGTTCGGGTATTAGACACAGGGCCGAGATTGCCGACGGCATCAGCCACGCGAGCCGTGAAGCTGTAGCTGGTGCCAGCCGTGGCCGCCAGGGTTGGCGTGAAGGACCAAGTCTGGGCGGTGTTGTTGACGGATGCCGTACCAACCCAAGTGGAGCCACGGAAGACCTGGAGGACTTCGCCATCGAGCAGCGGTGCAGAAAGGGTGCCGCTGAGCGTGGGGGTGGCGTCGTCGGTGCGACGTCCCGATGCGACGGCTCCCTGAATCAAACCGACGTCGTCGGTGACCGCGGTGATCGCCACAGTGGTGGCCGGGGGAGTGGAATCCAGCGTGAAGGTTCGGGCTTCAGAGGCGGCGCCGAGATTACCGGCGGCGTCAACCATGCGGGCGGTGATGGAATAACTGGTGCCGGACGTGGCGGGCAGGGTGGGTGTGTAGCTCCAGGTTCTGGTGGTGTTGTTGACCGTCGCGGTGCCGAGAAGTGTGCCGTCAGCAAAGATCCGCAGAGTCTCGCCGCTCGCCAAGGGCGACGACAAGATCCCACTGATGGTGGGGGTGCGGTCGTTGGTTGTCCCTCCAGGGGCGACATTGCCATTGATCGATCCCACGTTGTCGTTGATGGCTGTAATCGCGGCTGTCGCTGTCGGGACGGACGTATCCAGCCGAAAACGGTAGGTGGGGGAGGCTGTTCCAAGATTCCCCGCAGCATCAGACACCCGAGCCACGATGGAATAGGTGGTGCCGCCGGAGGCCGAGAGGTTTGGCACAAAGCTCCAGGTCAGCTCGGTGTTGTTCACCGTTGCCTGGCCCAGAAGGCTGGTGCCATTGAAAATCAACAGGCTTTCACCAGCCTCCAAGGGGGCAGAGAAGAAGCCACTGATCGTCGGGGAAACATCGTCGGTGTGCCCACCGGAGCGAACATTGCCCTGGATCCAGCCCACGTCGTCTAACAGTCTTGTGATGGACGCCGTTGTCGCAGGTGCGGTGGTGTCCAGCACGAAGTCAAAACTGGGCGATGCTGCTCCCAGATTCCCCACTGCATCCGAGACGCGGGCAACGATCGAATAGTTGCTTCCAGGGGTGGTAGGCAGCGTTGGCGTGTAGCTCCAGATTTTGGTGCTGTTGTTGACCTTGGCACTACCAAGAAGGGTGGCGCCATTGAAAATTCGCAGACCTTCCCCACGCACCAAAGGCACTGAGAGGGTGCCGTTGATCATTGGAGTGCGATCGTTTGTCGTTCCTCCTGGTGCCACAACTCCGCTAACCAAACCGAGGTTGTCAACGACGGCTGTGATCGTGGGTGTCCTGGAGGATTGAGGAACCGTGACAAGTGGCGTCGTGACAGCTTCCGAAAATCCTTGACCATCTGAATAACTCACCAACACCCTCACCTGCTGCCCTTGCTCAGCGGCCGTCAGCTGGTACGTGGTGGCACCGGTACCCACCGGCTGCCAGGTGCTGCCATCGCTGCTCGTCTGCCACTGATAAGAGAACACCCCGTTGCCATCGGGGTCATCCGCCGTGCGGCTGGCGGTAAGGATCGCCCCAACCGCTGGGGTGCCGCTGATCGAGAAGACGGCGGCACCGTCGTTCACGAATGGCACGGCAACAGGGCTCGTCTGGATCTGCTCCGTGAAGCCTTCCCCATCGGTGTAGGCCAACAACACCCGCACCTGTTTGCCTTGCTCGGCGGCCGTCAGCTGGTAGGTGGCGGCGCCAGTACCCACGGGCTGCCAAGTGTTGCCATCGCTGCTCGCCTGCCATTGGTAAGAGAACACCCCGTTGCCATCGAGGTCCTCCGCCGTGAGGCTGGCGGAAAGAATCGCCCCAACCGCTGGGGTGCCGCTGATCAAGAAGACGGCTGCACCATCGTTCATTAACGGCACGGCCACCGGGCTCGTCTGGACCTGCTCCGTAAAGCCTTCACCATCGGTGTAGGCCACGACCACCCGCACCTGCTTGCCTTGCTCGGCGGCTGTCAGCTGGTACATGGCGGCACCGGTACCCACCGGTTGCCAGGTACTGCCGTCACTGCTCGCCTGCCACTGGTAGGAGAACACCCCGTTGCCATCGGGGTCATCCGCCGTGCGGCTGGCGGCAAGGATCGCCCCAACCGCTGGGGTGCCGCTGATCGAGAAGACAGCGGCACCATCGTTCACGAACGGCACGGCAACCGGGCTCGTCTGGACCTGCTCCGTGAAACCTTCACCATCGGTGTAGGCCACGACCACCCGCACCTGCTTGCCTTGCTCAGCAGACGTCAGCTGGTACGTGGCGGCGCCGGTACCCACCGGCTGCCAGGCGCTGCCGTCACTGCTCACCTGCCACTGGTAAGAAAACAGGCCATTGCCGTCAGGATCAGCGGCTGTATTGGAGGTGGTGAGAATCTGACCCACGGATGAGGTGCCTGCAATAGTGAAGACAGCATCGCCACCATCAACAGGCGACACATCAGGCTGAGAACTTACAACAGTAAGGAGCACTCCGCCAGAGAGAACATCGGGCCTAAATGAAAGAAAGTCATTGATCTTGAGCCCGCGAAAAGACAAAGAGTTCTGCAGCAGCCTGGAATATCTTGCTATTTGGAAGGAATCACCAATTACAGGAACAAACCCATCAACAAGAGTGACATTGATCAAGCCATCGAGAGACGCAGAACCAGAGATCGCAAGACAATCAAAGCGGTCTTCACTTGACCCAGCAATTTCAATGTTAATAATGCCAGAACTGGCCTGAATGAGATTACCCGAAATAGCAAGTGTTCCAATAGACGCTCCTGGATCAATAGTCGAAGAATTCAGGAGATCACCGATGATCGACCCGCGTCCAGTCAGAGACCCCCCATTCAGAGAATAGTTAGCTCCGTTGGTGAACTGGAATGAAGCACCAGATTCAATACGAGTTACTCCAGCTGACTGGGCAAAGCCAAAGGCATTAACTACCGAAGAAAACGCATCTAGATTGATATAGCCAGAGCTACCAAATGCTGCCTGGATCTCGAAGGCGCGACCACCTCCCTTGATATTAAGAACTCCCGCATTGTTAAATGTGGCGCCGCTGGCAAAGCTGAGTTGAGAAGTAGCATCGAGATTAATGACGCCATTATTATTTAGAAAACCAACTACTTGAGAGTAATCGACAGATTGAATGTTTAAGACACCAGTACTTTCGACGACTAAGTCCCTGATGACTCCACTGTTAAACGTCAGTTCATTCTGCCAGTCTCCCGTGATCGTTGCCCCTTGGACGAAAAACTGATTGCCGGTAAACTGAGCATCAGAATTGAAGTCGTGAGTACCACCAAGGAAAAGTACACTGTTTGAACTGACTAGTCCTGGGGATAGACTCTCTGTTTGAACCCTACCATGAAGACTGACATCACTATAGAATTGCAGAGATCCTTGCTTCGTATCGATCAAACCTGTATTGCTAAACGCTGAAAAGAGACGCAATGCCGATCGATTGATCACAGAGCCGCTATTGGCAAACTGAATGCTGACATCGGTAGATCCGAGATTATTGAATGTACCGCTATTGTTAAAAAGACTGTTGGCTCCAGCTCCTTGCTTCGGGCTCAGATAAATGGTAAATGGCCAGGCATTGCTAGTGGAGTTAACGGTTCCGAGGTTGTTAAAGGTGGCACTTTCTGTCTGATTGCCAAAGGTTATACCTGACAGAAACCGAGACGGCCACCCTAGTTTGTCAAGATTCACTACACCTCTGTTGTTGATAACTCCCAGCAGTTCCCCTACCAACAATGAATCCTCAATGGTAAAAGTGCCATTCTCCCCAACATCCAGGTCTCTCAGGGAGCCACTCGTCCAATTAATGTTTCCACCCAAAACCCGGATTCGACGACCTTGAACATAATCAATTGAAGCTGAGTCAAGACTGAACGATCCTTCCCTGAACTCAAAACTTCCCGAAAGAGAAGTCGAAGCGAAGAGCCTTCTACCTGTATCACCATTAATAAAGACTGCACCCTCATCAACAAAGACAATTAACCGATCCATACCATCAATTGACTGAATCCTCCAGGGACCACCATTGCCAGCGGCCGCATAAAGCACACCCTCATGCACCCCGCTTGCATCCGGAAGGCCATTGTTATTAACTTGATTAGGTGTTAATGCAAGACTATATGGGTCGAAGCCACCCAAAAACAAAGACGAGTAAATAGTAGATTCTAGAGGAATTTTTTGCAACAAATCAGCAAAGACAAACTGAGTCTGAACATGGGCATTGTCTGGACTCAAATCGTCAATGGTTAGATACTCAACAATTAGAGATGTATTTGCAGTGCCAGAATAGTTGTTGTCACCAAGACTACCTTCAATGAGAGAATTGTCGGAAACAATTAGTGCAAGTGACTTTGGTGAAACCAACTCAAGTGGAAGAGCCAGCTCAAAAATAGGTTCTAATGTGATATTCAAGTCATACAGTTGAGCAGGAATTGCAACGTCCAAGGAAACGACGTTTCCACGACCTCCCAGTAGCCGACTTATTTCCCCAGCCATGATTGCCCCGAGGCTATGGCCGATTAGCGTGAGTCTCCCATTGAATGAACTTAGTTGTGTGGCTACCCATTCTGCAATAGGTATAATCCTTCCTGCTGCAGCCTCCGGGGAAAACAGGCCTGGTAGCAGAGGATTAAAGGGATCGATAGCTGCTTCTTCCCAATCAACCAAGAGGACTTGGGAATCTGACGGGAACAAACGTAAAGGTGAATCGCCTTCGGGAACCAGCGCTTGAGCGATTTGTGGGTCAAAAGGGTCTACCCAAGAAGGAGTAAAAACGTTGGGGCCTCTCCATCCATGAATGAGGACGTATGTCTGTTTATCGTTACGGAACAATCCATCGTACGACCATAGTCTAACTGTCTTGCCATTAATTGATGTCTCTATGAGATCATAGGGTGTTGAAGACGAAAACTCTAATTCAACAAGCTTCTCCCCTACCTGAATTTCAGCATGTTCTAGAGCGGAATGATGAGCGGGTCGAGGCTTGCCAACGAATGAATGCACTATGTGCGAAAAAAACTCACCTTCATCTCCACTTGTATCAATTAAATTAAGGAGCCCGTCAAGATGATGCCCCAGCTCCTCGGTAAGCACACTAATCGCTTGATCCACGTCCGCTGAAGCCAGCCAATCCCCATTCAGATAAATCGTCCCGGTGCTGATCGCATAAGCCCCCGCTGCTCCAGGCAGCAGCGTGCCCTCCAGCACCTCAATCGGCGGCAACCCTGAAAAATCCCCCAGCGCCCACTGGCCGGCCAGCCGTTCCAGCTCCTGAGGTAATTCACTCAGTAGCAGAGCCTCACGGGCCGCAGCGACAAGCGACCCATCAGCTGACCACTCCTGCAATCGCGTCTTCCAGGCATCCAGGAGCTGATCAAGGTCGAAAGTGATGGCTGACACAGATAGCTGCTCCTGTGATTGGCAGAGATCCGGAGGGCCAAAGCCGAGCCGGCAATGCAAACCTTAAGAACCGCTTAGCGAAAGCGACTGCAGATCTGTTGCAATGTGTTGCAATTGCCAGAATGCGTATCCTTTTTGACGGTTGGTGTGTATTTGCCAATACCTACAGGCCTGCGATCCTACGGTGAGGGACTCACAAAGACCTGCCACAGTCAACGCACGACGGATCCCTCACCCCCTCACACCACCAGCACCGCCGCGTTCGTCGCCGCCTGCTCCTCGGCCCGCTGCTCCGGCGTGCGCCCGTCGGCCTCGGGGATCTGGCCGGCCATGGCGGTCAGCCACGCCATCAGCTGCTCCACCTGC
>QLAH01000698.1_pt1 | contig 13351 bp, 15 predicted proteins | sample 4693081 | NCBI WGS metagenome assembly QLAH01 (sample SAMN09425401, study PRJNA476045) | Lake water metagenome, whole genome shotgun sequencing project.
CACTGGAGATGTAGTTGCGGTTCCAGATCGGCTCGAAGATCGTGTTGGCGAAGCGCAGCACCAGGATGTTCTGGACCGTTTCCTTGCCCAGGTAGTGGTCGATGCGGAACACCTGGCTTTCCTTGGCGCAGGCCTGGACCACCTTGTTGAGGGCCTGGGCGCTGGCGTAATCGCGGCCGAAGGGCTTCTCGATCACCACCCGGCTGCGTTCCGGATCGGCCAGCAGGCCGGCCCCGGCCAGGGCACGGCAGCCGCTGCCGTAGAACTCCGGCGACACGGAGAGGTAGAAGGTGCGGTTGCCCCGGGTGGCCCGCAACCGGTCGATGCCCTCGAGCCGCTGGCCGAGACGCACCAGGTGGTCGGGCTGCTGCAGATCCACCGGCTCATAGAAAAGCCCCTGGGCGAACTGCTCCCAGGCGGTGCGGTGGGAGGCGATCTCGTCGGCCAGGGCCGCCCCCATCTTCTCGCGGAACTCCTCGTCGCTCCAGGGCCTTCGGGCGCAGCCGAGCACGGCGAACTCGCTGGGGAGCCGCCGCTGGCGGAACAGTTCGAACAGCGCCGGGATCAGCTTGCGGTGGGTGAGATCGCCGCTGGCCCCGAAAATGACGATGCACTGGGGCGAGATCACCCGCTCCTGGCGCAGACCCACCCGCAGGGGATTGGTGAGGATGGCGGTCATGGGGAGGGCGTCCGGTCACCCTGGTTTAACGGCTGCCCCGACATCCCGCTGCATCGCCGCCGCAGGGAGCCTGCCGGTGTGTGCATTCTCGGATCGTCGCCCATGAAAAAGCCCGCCGGAGGCGGGCCTTGGGGGGATGGTGGAGACAGGGCCCCCTCCAGGGTCAGTAGGTCTCGACGTGCCAGCGGTCGGCCTTCTTGAGCTGGGGCCGCAGTTCGCTCCAGTTGAGGTTCTTGGCGGCGGCGGCGGCGGTCATGGCCTCGTCGATGCCGGGCTCCATGCCACGCAGACCACACATGTAGACGTGGGTCTTGGGATCTTCGATCAGGGAGAAGATCTCGTCGGCATGCTCGGTGACCCGGTCCTGGATGTACATGCGGCCGCCGCTGGGGTTCTGCTGCTCGCGGCTGATGGCCTTGGTGTAGCGGAAGTTCTCCGGGTACTCGGCCAGGTAGCGCTGGAAGTCGTCCTCGTAGAGGAGGTTGGGGGTCTTGGGAACGCCCATGATCAGCCACGCCTTGCCACGGAACTGGTACTCGGGGTTCTTGGCCCGCTCGGTGGGCTCGAACATGCGGCGCAGGTAGGCCCGCATCGGAGCGATGCCGGTGCCGGTGGCCAGCATGATCACGTTGGCGTCCTCATCGGGGGGCAGGAGCATCTCCTTGCCCACCGGTCCGGTGATCTTCACCTTGGCGCCGGGCTCGATGTCGCAGAGGAAGGTGGAGCAGACGCCGTTGATGGTGCTGCCATCCTTCTCGTACTGGAGCTGGCGGACGCAGAGGGAGACGGTGCCGCCCTCGCAGTTGTCGCCGTGGCGGGTGCTGGCGATCGAATAGAGGCGCAGCTTGTGGGGCTTGCCGTTGGCGTCCTCGCCATCGGGAATGATGCCGATGCTCTGGCCTTCGATGTAGTGGAGGTTGCCTTCCGAGAGGTCGAAGGTGATGTGGTTCACCCGGCCGATGGCCCCCTCGGCCAGGAGGCTGTAGTTGCCGGTGACGGTGCCGATGAAGGGATCCTTCGGCTTGTAGAGGTTGACCGGGACGTCGGCGTGGCTCACGGAGGCTTTCTTGGCGGGGGTGGGGGTGGCGGCCGGGGCGTCGGAGACCGCAGCGTCAGAGGGGGCCGGGGGGGTGGAGCCCACGGGGACCTCCTCGGCGGTGACGGCCTTGATGCGTCCGCCCTGCTGGGCGATGGTCTGCATCAGCCGCTGCAGCTGGGGGAAGGGCACGGTGATCCGGCGCTCAGCCCGCCGCTGCAGACCAACGCCGAAGCCTTCGACCACAACCGTGAACATGCGGCCGTCGGACTGGGTGGCCTTGCCGGTGGAAACACGCATGCGGGCGTCGGAGCCGAAATTCGGCCCGATCATAGAGAACTCGCCTCACGCCCCATCGGTGGGCCGGCTTTGACCGGAAAGCGGAAACACGGGTTAGTTTGTGTTCCGTCGCACCCCTGGCGGTGCCGACCGCTGCCAACCTCCCCCCAGCCCCGAGCGAGCTCCGATCCGTCTTGGCCCAGCCCCTGGCGTTGTTTCCCAGCCCCGTGACTCTCCCGTCCCCCGAGGCCATGGTCGCCAGAGAGGCCTGTTGTGCCCTCGACACGATCCAGCAGGAGATGGAGCGGCTACCCCAGGGCACCCGCCGACTGGCGGTGCAGCTGCGCCTCAGCCTCGCCCCCGAGTGGATCTGGTCGGTGCTCACCGACTACGACCACCTCGACCGCTTCATCCCCAACCTGGCCAGTTCCCGCCAGCTCTGGCGCCGCGGCAACCAGGTGGCCCTGGAGCAGGTGGGCACCCAGCAGTTCTGCGGTCTGCGTTTCAGTGCCCGGGTCCAGCTGGAGCTCCAGGAGGAGCCGGACCAGGGCCGTCTGGCCTTCCGCATGCTGGAGGGCGACTTCCGCTGCTTCCAGGGCCTCTGGCAGGTGGGGGTCGACGACACCAGCACCTGGCTCCTCTACGACCTCACGGTGCAGGGAAAGCCGGGCATGCCGATCGGCCTGATCGAACAGCGCCTCAAGGAGGACCTGGCCAACAACCTCCGGGGCGTGCAGCGGGAAGCCCAGCGGCGCTTCGAAGAGGGCTGAAGCCCCGGGCGGATCGGATCCCGCTCCCCGTCTGAACGTCCTGGTGTGGGACGCCCGCGCCGCGGGGTGGAGGAAAGCTGACGGCGTTCCACCCAGGGCAGAACAACTTGCATCAACAGGCCCAAAGCGCTGTCGCCTCGGACCCGGAACCGATGGATACCCCCAAGGGGATTCGAACCCCTGTCGCCTCCGTGAAAGGGAGGTGTCCTAGGCCTCTAGACGATGGGGGCGAGGCCACAGCCGGCTTGGAACCGGGCTGATGTGCTGGACGCTACGGGCCGGAGGGACCCTTCGTCAAGGAAGGTCTCTGGCGTCGGACCGGTCGGTGGCGGCGCGGTCGGGCTCGGGGGAGCTCTGGCCGGTCCAGACCGGCACCGTGAAGTTGAAACAGGCGCCCTCGCCGGGTTCGGACACCACCCAGATGCGGCCCCCGTGCACCTCGGCGATGCGCCGGCACACGGACAGTCCCACGCCGAAGCCGGAGGTGGTGCCGGAGGTCTGGGGCAGCCGCACCCGGTCCTGGAAGATGCGGTGCTGCTCCTGGCGGGGGATGCCCGGGCCGCTGTCGCAGATGCTCACCTGCACCCACTGGCTGGTGCGGTGCATGAGGCTGAGGCTCACCTTGCCGCCATCGGGGGTGAACTTCAGGGCGTTCTCCAGCAGGTTGAGCATCACCTGGCGCATGCGCCGCTGGTCGGCGTGGACATCGGGCAGGTCGGCGGGGATGTCGGTGACGAGCTGCAGCCCCCGACCCACCCAGAGCTTCTCGAGCTCCAGGATGGCTTCGGCCGCCACCTGGCTGAGGTCGAGGCGCTGGGGGTTGAACAGGGCCTCCCAGCGGGTGGTGCCCACCTCCAGCAGGTCCCTGGAGAGGGCCTCGATGTCATCGAGCCTGCGGTTGAGCACATCGCGGAAGCGGCTCTCGTCGATCTGGCCGAGGGCGTGGCTCTGCAGGGCCAGCTTGGCGGCGGTGAGGGGGGTGCGCAGCTCATGGGCCACCATGCGGAGCAGCCGTTCCTGGACCCCGAGCCGTTCGATCAGGGTTTCGTTCTCCTGCCGCAACACCAGCAGCTGGTCCTCGAGCTGCACCTCCCGCTGGCTGCGGCTGCCGTCGATCTCCGCCGGCCTCAGACTCAGACCCAGGCTGGTGACCACCTCCATCTGCTGCCAGCGGGGCAGCCAGGTGCGCAGCTGCACCGCCAGGGTGTTGCCGGCGAAGACCTGCTTCGGCAGGGGGTCGAGCTTGATCAGGGCCGGCGTGGCCACCAGCCGGTGCAGTTCGAGCAGCTCGGGATGGTCGGCCGGATCGGCCACCTGGAGGGACACCTTGCAGGTGCACTCCTCCGAGTTGAGGAAGGCCAGCAGGGCCCGCAGGTCGGCGGAGGCCATGTGATGGCGGGCCGCCACCAGCAGCAGCTTGAGCGGTTTCTGGGCCTCACCGGTGGCGGTGACGGCCTCGGCCACCGCCGACGCCGGCGAGGTGGGCGGCGAGGTGGGCGGGACATCGGGCTCCCCCAGGACCGGCAAAGGCAGGCATGCGGCAATGCCCCCAACCTTATGGGGTTTTGGGCAGAACCCGGAAACGTCGCTAGGACTTCAGGGATCGCGTCCGTGTGCCTGGGTGGGCCCGCCATGACCACACCGACCCAGCCCGGTCTCTCCAGGGTTCCCCCCGTGCAGAGCCGCATCCGCCTCGACAGCAGCCTGCGGCGCTGGTTCGCCCGCAACCTGGGGCTCTGGCGCTCGCGCCGCACCTACTTCTTCACCGAGGACGACGCGGTGCTGCGGGTGGACATGAACCTGCGCATCGAGGTCCACGGCGAACTGGTGGACGGGGACGAGGGCTACCGGTTCACCTGGTGGGCGGAGGGGAATCAGCCCTTCTTCGAGAGCAAACCCGACTACAGGCCGGAGGGGACCATGGAGGCCTGGCTGTGCGGCCATCAGCTGCGTCGCAGCTGCGGTTACTTGGCGGGGGCCCCCACCGTCAGCCAGATCCGCCAGATCGATGAGCACACCATGGCGTTCCAGTCCCACTACGACGACTGGGAAGTGCTGGAGCAGATCCGCCTGGTGGACCAGGACCGCTACCGCTCCCGCTCGATCCACACCTGGCGCCACGGCAGCCTCGAGCTGGTGGAGCTCCACCACGAGATCCGGCTGGAGGCGGCGGGAGAGCCGATCGGTTAATCGCTTCGGTTGCTGGGTGCCGACGGCAGGCCCGTTGCATGCAACGGTCCATGGGTCGAAACCGCGGCGGACGTGGTCACCATGGGCAACCGGCCCACGCCAGGGGCCCGAGGCCAGCGATAGAGGATGATCGACAAGCCCAGTAGGAAACAAAATGCTTGCCAAGCGCTTCCTCGTCACACTGACCCTGTTTGGCCTGTATCTGTCGGCCAGCCCCGCAGCCAATGCCCAACTGGCACAGGCAAGCCCACCGGCAACTCCCAGGGCCACTCCTCCCCCGACGAAGCCAGCGACGGAAGACGAGATCGTGACCTACATGGCCATGGCGGCCATCAACATGTGCATCCTGTCTGAGCTGAAACAGCCGTTCAAAGAAGCACTGAGCGCTAACGCCCAGATGGTTGGAAGCGTCCTGGCACAGAGACATGGGTTCCAAGTGACAGGGAATCCCAACAAGCTGACAGCCGATCAACTTGTCACCGGGGCCGTCATTCAGATTGTCCCCAGGGTTGAGGGCATCTGCGGAAAGTCGCTCTCTCCTGAGTGGAGAAAGAGTGTGGACAGCATTCTCAGTGACATCAGGAAGCAGGCTGGGGCGAACTCGGGAGCGAAGTAAGCGCTTTTGTTTGGGCTGCTGGACTGGGGGCAGATGCCGGATCTGCCCCCAGTCCAACGGAAGAGCTAGGGAACACGGATCGTGGTGGTTCGGCCCTGTCGACAGACCTCGCCGGCACATCGGACCGTTGTGGTCATGACATTCTGGAGCCGGAGGAACTGCCTGGATGGGTCGTAGGTCCAGCTGGTGCGAAGGGCGATGTTATTGGGTTGGGAACGGAGGCTGGGGTGAATGAAGTTGCCCAGGCTCGTTGCCAGCACCCCTGGGCCCCGGGGCGTCTGAATCACTTTCACAGGTTCGGCGATGTGGGGGCCTGAACCAATCGCGACATCGACCAGGCCCTTGGCCAGCCAGGAGCGGAGGATGGCCTTGAGTCGGTTGTGACTGGAAGGGTCCCAACTATGGAGCGCCAGGACTCTCAGGCCCGCATGGCTGGCCATGACGCCAGAAAACTTGTTCAGATTCCGATCGCAGACGATGTGGCGGCAGTGCCTGGCATCACCACCAACATAGGCGCTCAGGAATCGCACGGGCACCTGACCTCCAGCCACCGGAAAGTCGACCTGTGGTGCCTCCTGGTCAAGGGTGCGGAAGACCCCACTGAACAGAGCCACCTTGCCGGTTTGTTGAAGGTTCTGAAGGATGCGGCTGACGTGGCCATACGACTGAATGGGGCCATTCCCTTCAGGGGAACGAATACAGTCATAGCTATGGTTATTGGCCAGTCCAATGAGGTTGAAGCCAACTTTAATGGTATCTTCCAGCTCTTCGGGACGGGTCAGAAAGGCAAACGTGGTGGCCGATGGCTTGGACCAGAACGTATCGCACTGGCGACCGATGCTGGTTTCCCAGTTGATGTAGTTGATATCACCAAGAGTGTTAGCTGGTCGGTTGAAGGCAAGAAACGATCGCTTGAATCCCTCACGATAAACGGGCCGCGGTGCATGGGACTTGGCCCATCCGGAGTCGCCGAATGCCGTAAAGGTGAACGCCACACGCTTCGGTGGAGCGCTCTCGGCCTCAGCGACCATCGGCATGGACTTCGCCCCACCCTCAACAGGTGCCTTGGCCTCCATGAGCCGAAGGATCTCATCGTCTCCGCCGGCATTGGTCGTGGTGGGGCTCGCGTTGCAGGCCGCTGGCAGGATGGCGGCGGCCAAAGCAATCGGTATCCCCAACACCAATCGCATGCCAGCACCCATGGGCCTCAGACCTCCGGCGAGATTATGGGGAAGGAGACGTGCGATCTTTGTAGCCATCATGACGATTAGCAAGGGCATGACGCCCTTCCACATCAAACGTTGCCCAGGTCGTGGATGGAGCCCCCCCCCGCAAGTGCTAGGGGTACTTCCTGGTGAGGCGCAACGAGATGGGCGAACTTGCGCCACATTTTCGAGACTATGATGCCTGCATGAAGCTACCGATATTGACTCAAAAGGTTTGGACCCATAGGGGCTCAAGCCATCCAAAGAATGCCGCCATAGTGGCGGTGAGCTCCAGTCTGCTGATCCGTAGGCAGCGCTCCATGGAACTTGGCCACCAGCACGTTCACCTGCCAAAACGACTCCCATCGGGCCCAGGTGGCTGCAGTCATCAACCGATCATGGACTGAAAAGTAACGGATGAATCAGGGAACCCGCATCTGAAGCGCTGCCGATTCCATGCCGCCCAACTGCCATGCGACTGCGGCTGACACCAAGAGTCAGGGTCCCCGTTGCAAGGCCGCCAGGATTGGCTTGTTCACAGCTAGGGATGACCGTTTGCGGATGTGCTACAAAGCAGGGATATTACCTGATGCCTGATATCAAACAACAATAAATCCTATGTTGTATTCCGACGAAGATCAGGAATCACTGAATGATCTCAATCCTTGGATAGGCTTCCAGTCCCCACTGAGTTGCCAGGCTGCCCAGTAGTAGGGATGGCTCCACTCCGGTTGTTTCGGTTTCGTTCGGAACTCCGCCTGGACCAATCGAAGAGCATCAAGACGGCCATGTCCTTGTTTCAGCAGTGCATAGAACCGCACCATGAACTCCCTGGCTGCCTGGTCATCCACTTTCCATAGGGAGAGTAGTGTTGATCGTGCACCGGCCAGGGCAAGGGCGCGCTGCAGGCCATACACACCCTCACCGGTACGCGCTTCACCCTGGCCCGTCGAACAGGCGGAGAGAACAACCAGTTCCGTGGCTTGAAGTGGCTGTGATGTCGCTTCAGCGAAGGATGCAGATGCGGCTGGCTGGCTGGGAAGCAGACAAGGGGCACGAAAGGAGGCAAGGGCTAAGCGAGCCAGGGGCTGGCCGTCGGCCCCAGGAGACTCCGCCAGAAGCAGCACCTCACCGCTGACCAGCGCAAGGGTGTCCAGCGGCCAGGGCTGCTCGCTGCCACCGGGCAGGCATTCAACAGGATGGCAGGTCGGCACGGTGAAAGGGCCTGGTGATCGACAGGCCTCCCTCGTTCGCCCAAAGCGGCGCTGATTCCATCCGGTGCATCAGGAACGAAGCCATGGAATCACCCCCCAGGTCCTGGAACGAGGAAGGAGTGTGGCGGGCCAGGCATGCCGGGTGCACCACAGTTCCACAACAACATCAACCATGACCAACCCATTCCGCCCAGCTTCCGAGGGCACCGATTCGTCGCTCCCTCTGGGCATGACTCCGCTCAATGACGAAGCTCTGGGAAATGCCCATGGAGGCCTTCTCCTCACCAGCCTGGTGGTGGCGGGCGCCACCCTCGCCGTGGCCGATCGCTTCATTGCCCATCGCTGGCGGAGGTAAGAAGGCTGAAACTTCCATGCAGCTGAAGGCTTCGGCCTAACCCCTTCGTTTCTGCAGGAACGACCAGAGACCACCCTGGCCAAAGTGGCAAACTGGGCGGTAACCCTTCGCATGGCACCGCCCTTTCTCCATCGACTCTGCTGCGCGTGGGGCCAAGGGGACGTGCACAAGATCACTGCAGAAGAAAGGTCACCCATCCGAGCATCATGGGGCCGCAGATTCAGACACCATCCTCACACTCCATTCAATGGATCAATGGAGGAGTACCTAGACTGACGCTTCTGAGTCTGGCATCGCGACTATCGAGGCCAGCCCTGCAAGGACGACGGGACAACTCACAGGATGAGAAGCCAGTCAATTGGGAGGACGCACCAGGGGAAGCAGAGCCGATGTGGAGGTCACGCTGCATCCGACTAGTGAGGCAGGGATCCTTTGAATCCGGTGGACGTGAGCAGCGGATTTGAGCCGTCGCCATTCGCAATGGAATCAACGAAGGTGATGAGCACACCATCGGCCTATGAACCAATCCACGGCAAGCTGCAAACTAGCAGGACCCTAGGTCTGGAAACAGCAGTTCATCAAGCAATAAGCATGCCAATGACCGATGACAGGTGATGGTTGAGCAACCAGGGTGGTTGCAAATAAGCAACAGAGTCATGGCCGTCCTCCCCGATGGATTGTCAACAGACAAAGCAGTCACAAGAGTTTCAACACCATTCACGCTCCATTCAACCCAGCACAAACCATGTCACTGTTCGCAAAGATAGGTCGAACAGGACCAGCCAAGTCAGACGGCGGGATAGAACCATTAGCGGCGAATCACCTGAGAACGGTCAGTCAGGTTATCCTTGCCGCAGTTGCCGGAGTGTGGGTCAGCTCTTGCGCCCTTGATCCTCCCCCTGGCGAAGGTCACGCACAGCAGCTGTTTGAAAAAGCAATCAACAGCAAGCGTGGAGACAATGGGGATTCGGTTCTCGGGAACTTCCGCCTGAGTTCCTTCAAGAAAGCCGATGGTCTGGCCAGCAATGTGAACAGGATGCAGAAGTAGCGCCTCGACTATACGGCAACGCTTGAACACCCAGAAGGGAACAACAGCTACTGCATTGACAACACCATGCCGCCTCGTGGGGAAAGTCATTTTTCCTGTCTACTTCCGTCATACAACGTCCATGCCGTCGGCGCCTCTCAGAAGCTGTAAGGATCCTTGCCTTTCGTCAAAACCGAAAAGGGTTGGACGCCAGAGTCAATGACAGTAAGATGTGAGCGAGGTCATATGAGCCATGGGTGGTGTTCCCAATGAAGACGATGAGATGGATCCACTTAATGCTCCGGGCTCTGCTCATCCTGATCATGTTTCGTCCATTTCAAGCAGTCGCCCAAAAGAGTTGGCACTTTAGGGGATACCCGAAAGAGGGCACTCTGAGTTCGAACGACCAGCGGTCGACCGACGTGAGATACCTTGAAACCAACTACTTTGAGTGCCTAGACATTCGCAGAAATCCAGGCGTACGCGTTCCTATAACTTCATGCTTGGCAGGTGGTGGTGTAGTTGTCCGGGTTAACTCGGGAACCTTTCGCCCTGAGATCAGAGTGTACGCGCCTGAAGGGAAACAGATAGGAAGGGCTTCGAACGAAGCAGAGTTCTGTGGCTTAAATGGTGGACGGCACACGATCCAAGTTTCTTCCAGGGATCGAGAAGCAACGGGACCATACGATATCGAAGCTATCTACTCTCCTGGCTGTGACTCATGATTGAATTTATGGTTCAGTTTTGCCGGGAAATAGGTAAGGCCCTGAAGAATACGATGAAAGAGAACTAAAGCACCCTAACGTTTGACTTTGCATGAGCCTGAGAAGGAAGTTCTTCCAAGGCTGGCATTCGGATCTGCAACTACTTTAATCACATTGGGCAAAGGATACCGGCTATCGTCGGATCGGCTCGCCATGTAGGGCCCAGAGCCCTGCTTGTAACAGGAAAGCCATCGGTAGCCTGGCGGATCAACTTTGACTGTGCAGATCGCTCTCTGCCCTCCTGTTCCATATCTTTCAAGTGGCCTAAATCGTACTAGACGTGATTCAGGGACCCATAAGCGACTTGAAGTGAAAATCAAAGAATCTCCATTCGCTAAGCAGGGTAGATCGACGGTGGGTTCGGCGCTCTGGACCGGAGAGCATAGAAACAAAGAAGTCATCAGGCCAATAAAAGTCGCAATGCATTTCAATGGGCGAGATAACTTCATCCCGATCTCCAATCACCAAGTTAAAGTTTAGAGGCTGAAGTTGGTTGCGTCAAGATTGCCAGTGAGCTCGCAGAATCGAGCAAGCCCTCTGGTGGCAGTAGTGCCACTCGGCACAGACTGCAGATACACATATCCTGTTTTCCCGGCGAACCAGACTTCAAGTCCATGTGAACGCTGTTCTTTGAGGGCTACGTTAGAGGCATAAGATTCTCCTAATAGCAGCACCTGTCTCTTACCGATCCGGGATTCCACAGGTAAATTCCGAAAGCCTCCCCGACTGCTCTCGGGGCGCCGACCAGGCATCAGGGTGAACCTCACACCATTGCTGCAGCGGAACTGAAGTGGTCGGCCTTCAAGAAGAAGATCCTGGTCAACTGCCGCAAATGCAAGGATAAATGGATCACCTGCAACAGCAAAACAAGCAGACCATGAAAGCAACCGAGTTGCCAATCTCATCAGGGCAAGGAGAAGAGACCGTCAATTCAGGCACCAGAATAACAGGGCATAGGTGAACATTAATGCCTCACGAATGACAGCACCGCCATCCAGCCCTATGCTCTGCTTCAAAGAAAAGAGTCCACCGCCCAGGGGGAGACTCTCCCTAGCTCAGCGCCCACCCTGCCACACGAAGCCATGCCCCGAACAACAGCCATCCTCAAGCTGGTGGTCATGACTGGGACTGTTTTTCTGTGCAGTTGCTCCCTCCTGCAGGGAACTCCATCGGAAAGCAATGCAAAGCAGGCACTGGAAGAGCGATTGGCGAGTTGGCCACATCCATGGCTAGGATCCTTCAGCCTCGGTGATACTCGGATAACGTCTTTCAAAAAGACAGATGGACTTGCAAGCACTGAGAATGATGTTCGAAAGTACCGGCTTGACTACGAGGCAAAGCTGGAGTACCCCAATGGGAACAATTCATTCTGTCTTGACTCCAACCCGTCTCCGCCAGCCGGTAAGAACGTGTTCATCTGCCTCCTGCCGACAGGGAATGCACAGGCGAAAGGGGCGGTGCAGGAGTTGAAAGGGTCGGTCGAGTTTGTCAAATCTGAGGCTGGCTGGAAAGTAGAGTCCATCACAGCAAACTGTGAGCCGAGCCATCTCAGCCACAAATGGTGCGCCAAGTGAACCCCTACCGCTGCAGGACAGTAAACCCTTGTAGCGGTGGGGGTTCAGAGAGCAGACTGGCCATCTACCAAAGAGGTACATCACGGTAGGGGGCACTCGATCCGCCACTGGATGCCGCAGGTGGTGATGAAGACTGTGGTGGGACGTAGCGTGGTGCCGGAGAAGGAGCCTGGGGCGCCAAAGGAGCAGAATCAAGAGACGGGGTTGGCTCTGGAGACGTCGGCACCGTGAGTGGCTGTAGCCGCGGTGGATCAAGCTCTTCACGCAGTGCCACAGCCTGCGATGAGGCGAAGCTCCCGCTGGGTACGGAGTCCAAGCGACGCACCAGAGCGGTGCGACGCGCAGCCGCAGCCTGCTGAGGCATGGCCTCCGACGATTCCAGATCGGCCTTGACCTGCTGAACGGTCAGCTGATGACGCTTCTCCTGCCTCAGACGATCACGCCCCTTGCGTGCCTTCTCTTCAAGCTGCTTCCTGGTGTCCTGGCCACTACGACCAAGCAACGCATCGGTAGTAATCTTGCCAAGGTGACGATCAAGATCGTCGAGGGACTGCTCATAGGTAGTGAGGTCATTGGCCTTGCCCAAGGCAACAGCAGCCTCCTGAGCCTGATCCAGTGCTGCATTCGCAGCATCGATGGAAGCGGCTGAACACACCCCAAAGGGAGCGCACAGAAAGTTGGCCCGAAGAGTAGCGCCCACCGCCAAGGCCAATACCACAACCGAGCCGGCAACCAGCAACGGCATCCGCCGTCCATTCGATCGTGTGCCGGACGTGGTTGCCGCAGAAGCTGGCGGAGCCGGTGATGCGAAGGGAACGCCAGGGGCCGGAGTTGGCAGGTCCGATGGGTCCGCGACGACGGTCATCGGCACCGTGGACGCTGGATTCCAGGAAGAGACGGGCACCGTCGATGGCTGGGGAGGTGACCCCGGCGGGAAAGAGCCGCTGTTGGAGACTCTGTTTGGTGCCTGGGACTCCAGGTAGCCATCAAGAAAGGCGGCAAGGCGCGCCAACACCTGGGGGTTATAGGTTTCTCCCAGCGACTGGAGCAACGCATCGCGCTGGGCCTGGCGACTGCCTTGCCCCAGGCGCAAGGCGTCAAGAGACTGGAAACCTGGACGGCCCACCAGGTCCCTCAGCGGGAGCAAGAGACTGACGTCCGCGCCGAGCAGATCGCTCAATACGGCGATGGCCTGTGACGGAGGTGCGTGGGGTTGCGATTGCAACGCTTCAGCAAGCCGCTGTCCCAATCGCCAATCGTCCATCCTTAGCCCTGTCGTCGGGTCAGACTACCGCAAGAAACCGGCCCGATTACAACCCTTTCCGCCGAGAGAGGCTGATCAGGGCCAGGAGACCAAAACAAAACCATTGGGTCAGAAGAACGCCGAGCGATTCGCGGACATTGCCAGAGGTTGAAACATACGGGCTGACATCCAATGGCTCAAGGCCTGGGATCTCCATGTCCAGGGAGAGACTGCTGAGGGAAGAGAAGGCTCCAAAAAGCTTCACCGACCAGCGACTGGCCACAAGGGGAAACAGAAAAGAAAGCTGCTCAATGGGAAACAGGACCCCGGGAAGAATCAACTGGGGCATCAGCAACAGTGGGGAGGTGCTGCTGGCCTGGCGCTGATCACGAACCAACG
>QLAH01000699.1_pt1 | contig 13338 bp, 13 predicted proteins | sample 4693081 | NCBI WGS metagenome assembly QLAH01 (sample SAMN09425401, study PRJNA476045) | Lake water metagenome, whole genome shotgun sequencing project.
GCCTGGCGGAGGTGCTGGCGCTCCTGGTCCTGGCCGTGGTGGTTCTGATCGATGGGGCGCTGGCCCTGGCGTCCCTGGTCGATCAGATCACCCGCCGGCAACGGGTGCGGCCGGTGGCCTCCCCGGCGGTCTCGTCGGCGTCCTTGCCCGTGCGGAGCGGGCCCTGGGCCGTGGCGGCCCATCCCTGAGGGTGCCGGCGGTCGTTCCTGGGGTCTCGGGCTTGGTGTCCTGGTTTCTGATGCTGGGCGGTACGTTTCCAGGCCACCTGGTGATGCAGCGGGAACGCTGCGCCGCTCTGGCATCGCCGCCGATCAGCGGGCCGTTCTGTGGTGGCTTTGTCACATTTTGCTGGAGCGTCTTGACGTTGCTTCGTAACAGTTGCAGCGACGATTGATTGGTTCTGGCCTGGCGCCCGTTTCTGTTAGCTTCAAGGTCCAGGGAGTGGTGGGGATCGTGAGTCGAACAGCAGCGGTCATGAGGGGGTTTCTGGCAACCCTTGTTCTTTCCTTCGCAGGGTTCGGCGTCAACCCTGGGGTGGCGTTCGCCCAGTCGGCGCCGCCCGCCCGCAGCGTCAAGGTCGTCCAGGGGGACACGCTCGAAGCCATCGCCAGTCGCTATGGCGTGGGCGTGCAGGAGTTGATGAAGCTCAACCGGATCACCAAGCCCGAGGAGCTGCAGATCGGCCAGTCCCTGAAGCTGCCACCATCGAAGGGCCTCGTGCAGGTGCGCACCGGCGACACGCTGGCCCTCCTGGCGGCCCGCCACAGCACCACCGTCGCCGAGCTCCAGAAGGCCAACCCCGGGGTGAAGCCCGACCAGCTGAAGGTCGGCGCCTGGCTGAAGCTGCCCCCGGCGACCCCTGGGGCCAAGGCCAAACCGGCCGCCACGGCCGCTGCCAAGCCCACCCCTGCTGCCAAGCCCACGGTTGCCCCCAAGCCCACGGCTGCGCCCTCACCCACAGCCGCGGCCAAGCCCCCGGTCCCGGCCAGTCCACCGGCCGTGAAGGGGCCGGCACCCACCGCCCCCCCTTCGCTCTTGCCGCCCCAGCCGGGGGAGGCGGTCCGCTGGCGGTTCTACGGCAACACCCTCGTGGACTGGGGCGGCTGGAAGCTCCACCCCGGTGGCGTGCGGGTCAGCCTGGTGCAGCCCAACCAGGCGGAGGTCGGGCCGATCCGGGCCCGGGCGACGGCCGTGGCGGTGCATTGCGGCAGCCTGCGCCAGGCCTGGCTGATCAACGGGGCCTGGGATCCCTGGACCGTTCCCGAGAGCCGTTCGGTGGCCCAGCAGATCGTCCTGGATCTCTGCGCCAACGTCAGCGACTCCACCGCTCCGGCCGTTGCGCCCCCTTCAGCCCCCTGAGGGCCGGGGCGCGGACAGCGCCGGTGGAGGTTGGGATCGGGATCGCGTGACAGGGGCTTTGTTTACAAGCCTGAGCTAGAATCTGCGGCCTGTAACTGCTGCTTTTCGCGGTGACGTATTGCATCGGCTACTGGTTGGAGAAAGGCCTGGTGATGGTCTCGGACTCCCGCACCAATGCTGGGGTTGATTATATTTCAAGCTACAGCAAGATGTACGTTTTTCAGCCGGCTTCGGATCGGCTGTTCGTACTGCTTGCCGCCGGGAACCTGGCCACCACCCAGGCGGTGATCAGCTGGATCCGCCGCGATCTCGATCGGCCGGCCGAGGCCTTCATCACCGGGGGCAGGGATCTGCGCTCCTGTGATTATCTGTTCGAGGCGGCCGCCTACATCGGCCGGGTGAGTGTGGCTGTCCAGCAGGAGAATGCGGAGGCGCTGCAGCAGGCGGGGGCCAGCGGGGGCGCCTCCTTCATCCTGGGGGGGCAGATCGCCGGTGAACCCCACGGCCTGTATCTGGTCTATCCCCAGGGCAACGCCATCATGGCCACCCGCGAAACGCCGTATCTGCAGATCGGCGAGACGAAGTACGGCAAACCTCCGCTGGATAACGTGGGCCACACCAACCTCTCCCTGGAGGATGCGGCCCGCCTCTGCCTGATCTCGGAGGTGCTCACCCAGCGCTCCAACCTCAGCGTGGGGCCCCCGTTCGAGCTGGCGATCCTCCCCGCCGACGCCCTGGCGCTGGCCCACCGGTTGACCCTTCCGGCGGAGGCGCCGGAACTGGCCGCCATGGTCGAGACCTGGAGCGACGCCCAGCGGGAGGCGCTGCACCGCCTGCCCAGCTTCCCCTGGGAGCAGTCGCCGCCCGGCTGAACCCGCCGACGGCTCCGTTGTTCCCTCACCACCGTCCCCCTCCATGTGGTCCGTTTCCGAATGGGTGTCCAACGGCCACCTGCCCACCGCCGAGGTGGTGCAGGCGCTGGTGGCGGAGGCCCATGGCCGCTTCGCTCCGGTTCTGGATGGCCAGGTGGCCGACTACATCCCCGCCCTGGCGGCAGCTGCTCCCGAGCATTTCGGCCTCTGCGTGTCGAGTTGCGGGGGGGCGTTGTTTGAGGCCGGCGAAGCCCGGGTGGCCTTCAGCATCCAGAGCATCTCCAAGCCGTTCCTGTTCGCGTTGATCTGCCAGGCCATCGGTGAGGAGGAGGCCCGCGAGAAGCTCGGCGTCAACAGCACCGGCCTGCCGTTCAACTCTGTCCTGGCGGTGGAGCGCAGCGGTGAGGGCCTGTCCAATCCGATGGTGAACGCCGGGGCGATCGCCGCCACCAGCCTGGCGCCAGGGGCCAGCAGCGAACAGAAATGGGCCTTCATACAGGACGGCTTCTCCCGTTTCGCCGGCCGGCGGCTGGAGGTCGACCAGCGGGTCTTCGATTCGGAGCTGGCCACCAACCGCCGCAACGCCGGTCTGGCGACCCTCCTCAGTGATCACGAGCGGATCTGGTGGGACCCCGACGAGGCCACCGAGCTCTACACCCGCCAGTGTTCCCTGAGCGTCACCGCCGCCGACCTGGCGGTGATGGCCGCCACCCTGGCCAACGGCGGCCGCAAGCCCGTCACCGGGGAGCAGGTGATCGATGCCATCCACTGCCAGCACGTGCTGGCGGTGATGGTGACGGCGGGGTTGTACGAAACCTCCGGCGACTGGCTTTATGCCACCGGGCTGCCGGGGAAGAGCGGCGTGGCCGGCGGCATGATCACGGTGGCCCCGGGCAAGGGGGGCCTGGCGACGTATTCGCCCCCCCTCGATGAGGCGGGCAACAGCGTGCGCGGCCAGCTCACGGCACGCTTCCTGTCGGAGCGGCTGGGACTGAACCTGTTCGCCTCCCGGCCCGAAGGAAGCCCCTGAGGCTGGGCCGCACCAGGGAGATGGGGGCCTCGCCTGTCTACGATCCAGCCTCAGCGTGGTGCCTTCTGCCGCAATGTTCAGCACCACCAACCTCGTGCGCTATCTCCTGCTGCTGGCCTGCATCGGGGTCACGGTGGTCATCTTCAATTACTTCTCCGGCACGATTGCGGTGTTCACGGCCGCCGCGATCGTGGCGGCCCTGCTCAACGTCCCGGTGAAGTGGCTGAGCCGCTATCTGCCACGGGGATGGTCGATAGCCGCCGTGACCGTCGGCGCCCTGATCCTGCTGATCGGATTCGTCACCGGCATTGGCCTGCAGGTGCTGAACCAGGGCCAGAGTCTGCTGCTGGATCTGCAGGGCACCTTGAAACAGCAGGACCTCACCCCCCTGCATCAATACCTCAAAACCTATGGATTCGACAGAATCACAACCCTGCTCCAGGAGGGTTTGCTGACAGGACTGGGATTGTTGCAAACCGTTTTTTCCGGGGTCTTCACGGGCATTTTCGGCGCGGTGATCAGTCTCTACATGCTGATCGACGGTGAGAAACTATGGAAAGGATTTCTAAGACTGATTCCGGAGCCTCACCGTGAGCGATTCGCCGCGATCTTTCTGCAGAGTGTGCTGGGATTCATCCGCGGCCAGCTGCTGCTGATGGTGTTTCTGACCATCTCAACGGCCGTGATCTTCCCGCTGCTGGGTGTGAAATACAGTCTGATTCTGGCGGTAATTGTGGGCGTTCTTGATGCGATCCCCGGGATCGGCGCCACCCTCGGCATCGTGTTGATCTCGTTGATGGTCTTCGCCTCCCAGGGGGGAGACATTGGCTTGCGGGCCCTGATCGCATCCGTGCTGCTCGGTCAGATTCAGGACAACATCGTCCGTCCCAAGGTGATGGGCCAGGCGATGGAGCTCAATCCGGTCCTTCTCTTTTTGGCCCTCTTCATCGGACAGCGGGTCGCTGGCCTGTTGGGGGTCTTTCTTTCGATCCCTCTGGCGGGCATGCTGGCGCTCTGGTTCCATTCCGAACGCCAGCGGCAGGAAGCCATCCTCCTCACCCCGGCCGGGGAGGACGGAACAAGGGACCCTGACCCTTCCACCGCAGCAAGCTGAAAACGCGGCGATCGCCATCTATTTCCAGCCCCGCCGGCTGTCATGCTGCTCTTCCCTGATCTCCCTGTTACGGGCTTGGCTGTGAACCGTGCGATCGTTGCCACCCTCACGGCCCTGGCCGCGACGGCGGCCACCGGTGTTCCGGCGGCGCAGGCCAGCTGCCGCTTCCTGATGCCGCTGGGGGGCGGCGGCAACCCGGTGGTGTCGAAGCGGATCGGGCCGGACCGGCTGGTGGGTCGCACCAACTGGAACACCGACTTCATCGTCGATCGCGATTTCCGCAGTTATCGCTTCTTCTTCACATCGGCCTCCACCGAGCGCGCCAGTTTCCCGGTGTCGGGCTTCATGGTCTTCACCGACGGCAGCAGCCTGCAGGTGGTCAACGAAACCCCGACGTTCGAACCCGGTACGGGCCGGATGTTCGGGCCCTTCCAGGCCGTTCCCGGCAAGCGCACCCGGTTGATGAACTTCCGGGTGGGATCCTCCACCACACCGGCGGCCCTTGGATTCAGCTATCGGATCTCCGTTCAGGGTTGTACCTGAAGCCCTTCCACTGATTGCCCTGACCCATGCAGTTCGAGAGCTTCGCGACCTTCAACATCGCCATCGTGGTGCTGGCGATCGGTCGTTGGCTGAACCGCAAGGTCGGCTTCCTGCGGGAGTTCAACATTCCGGAGCCGGTGACCAGTGGGTTGCTCGTCTGCCTGCTGCTGGCCCTGATCCATGCCATCAACGGCACGGAGATCGGCTTCAATCTGCAGACGCGGGATTTTCTGCTGCTCTACTTCTTCGCGGCCATCGGCCTCAATGCCGACATCAAGACCCTGCTCTCGGGTGGATGGCCCCTGCTGATCCTGGTGGTCACCACCGTGGGTTACATGATCCTGCAGAACCTCACCGGGATTGGCATGGCCGCGCTGCTGGGGCTGAATCCCCTGGTGGGTCTGCTGGGGGGATCCGTCTCCCTGCTGGGGGGACACGGCACGGCGATCGCGTGGGCACCACGCTTCGCCGAGAGCCATGGCATCAGCAATGCCCTTGAGATCGGCATCGCCTGCGCGACGTTCGGTCTGGTGCTGGCCTCGCTGATGGGTGGGCCGATCGCCCGGATCCTGATCCGCCGCCACCGGCTCAAGACGCCGCAGGCCGCGGCCATGGCCGAGCCCGAGGGCGGCACCCCGGACAGGGAGACGGAGCCGGTGACCTACTTCAGCCTGCTGGGCACCCTCTTCTGGCTCAACGTCAGCCTGGGCCTGGGGGAGGTGCTGCATGAGGTGCTGAAGGCCGCCGGCAGCAACCTGCCCCTGTTCGTCTGCTGCCTGTTCGCGGCGATCCTCCTCACCAACACCGTGCCGAGGCTGCTGCCGATCCGCCACCTGGCCGCCCCCCGCTCGCTGGCCATCGTCTCGGACATCGCCCTGGGCATCTTCCTGACGATGTCCCTGATGAGCCTGCAGCTCTGGACCATCGCCTCCCTGGCGGGCCCCATCCTGGCCATCCTCACCGCCCAGTTCGTGGTGTCCTTCCTGTTCGCCCTGTTCGTGGTGTTCAAGGTGATGGGCCGCGATTACGAGGCCGCCGTGATCTGCGCCGGCTTCGGGGGCATCTCCCTGGGGGCCACCCCCACGGCGATGGCCAACATGTCGGCGGTGGCCCAGACCTACGGTGCCGCCCGCAGGGCCTTCATCATCGTGCCGCTGGTGTCGGGCTTCTTTGTGGACATCAGCAATGCCGTGGTGATCCAGCGCTTTCTCAACTGGTTCGGCTGACCCGGCGGCGCTTGGTTGCTCCCGGCGGTTCAGGGGAGAAGGTCTCAGAAGCGCAGGGTCGTCCGGATCAGGCCGGCCCAAACCCCCAGGCTGGCCTCCCCTGAAGCCGCTGGGAACAGCAGGGCCTGGGACAGGTTGGGGCTGCCGCTGAGGGCGCCCCGCGGTCGGCTCAGCCAGAAGAGGGCCGGCGTCACCGAGAGCTCATCGCTGACCTGGATCCGGTAGAAGACCTCGATGGCCAGCCCCCGGTCGTCGAGGCTGCTCTGGCTGGGCGTCCGGATCGCGATCCCATGGGCGGGGGAGCCGACGGCCAGCCCCAGGCTGTTGCCCACCCCCAGCACGTCGCTCCAGACCAGGCCGGTGTACCAGGAGCGACTGCGCACCCCCGCGAGGCCGGCCACCGCCGGGGTGGCGAACCGGAAGGAGTCCTGGCCCCAGCCGGCGCTGATCGAGGGGAGCCAGCCGGAGCGGCGGGGCTGCCAGTAGCCCGCCAGCGACCAGGATCCCAGGCTGCCCTCGCCGGCGCCCGCCGCCAGCTGGCTGGCCAGGGGCGTCCCCCGGAGCCGCACCTGGGGCCCGCTGAGGGTCCAGGCACCGGTGATGTTCCACTGGGGCCGGGTCAGGGCCAGCTGCACGGTGCTGGTCTGGGAGGAGGCTCCGCCAAACAGGCCGCCCCCCTGGGGGGACCCCCCGGCCCGGCCGGCGACGTAGGCGTAGCCCAGGCTGAGCCCCCGCAGGTCGCCGCTGGGCTGCCACCAGATCCCGAAGCCGCCCCCGAGCCGCTTGCTGTAGGTGCCCGGTGAGCCGGCGTACTGGAACAGATCGAGGATGGGGGACTGGTTGTAGACGCTCGGCCAGACGGGGAGCATGTCGAGCTGCATGATCCGGGGCCCGACGCTGAGCCGGATCTCGGGGCTGAGCGGCAGCTGCAGGTAGGCCCTGTTGATGCTCACCAGCCGGCCGGAGCACCCCGGCTCCCCCGTGCCGCAGCCCGGTTCCTGGAAGGCGACGTCCAGGCGGGTCAGGGGCGTGGGCGGGTTGGAGAAGAAGCCGGAGGGGGCGAAGTCGCCGCTGCGCAGGCGGACCCGGAACAGGTCCTGGCCCGTGAAGCTGGTGTCGATCGTCAGCCGCAGCTCATGGTTGAGGCTGACGCCGTTCAGCAGCGGCGCCCCCGCCGCGGTGTTGCTGGCGCTGTCCACTTCGCTGCCGGTGTACCGGAGGCTCCCCAGGACGCCGTTGATCTGCAGGTTCACCGTGGTGGTGGGGGCGAACCGGGTGGCCTCGAGCGCCTCGATGGCGGCCGGGGTGGCCTCCGGCGGCAGGTCCTGGGCCAGCGCAGGGCAGGCGGCAGCGCCGAGCCAGGCGGCCGCCAGCCCGGCGACGGTGGCGCCAGGGGACCTCATGGCGCCACCGTCGCTCAGGTGATCACGGTGGGCCGCTCCATGCCGGTGCGCACCCGGATCTCGGCCAGCGCGTCGATGGCGACGATCAGATCCCCCAGGGCCAGCTGGGGGTTCTGGTCAAGGTCGCCGCCGGGGGACACGTAGCTCTCCAGGTAGACCCGCAGCGTGGCCCCCTTGGTGCCGGTGCCGGAGAGGCGCAGAACCACCCGGCTGCCGTCGTCGAGCTGCATCCGCAGGCCCTGTCCCTTGCTGATCGAGCCGTCCACCGGGTCGGTGTAGCCGAAGTCGTCGGCGGCCCGGATCGTGCGGCCGGCGAAGGCCTGGCCCGGCAGGGTGGTGAGCATCCCGGAGATGCGGTCGTAGAGGCCATGGGCGGCCTCACTGGCCACGGCTTCGTAATCGTGGCGGGAGTAATAGTGGCGGCCAAAGCGGTTCCAGTGTCCCGCCATCACCTCCGCCACCGAGCAGCCGCGCACCGCCAGGATCTGCAGCCAGAACAGCACGGCCCAGAGGCCATCCTTCTCGCGGATGTGGTTGCTGCCGGTGCCGAAGCTCTCCTCGCCGCAGAGGGTGATCCGGCCGGCATCGAGCAGGTTGCCGAAGAACTTCCAGCCCGTGGGGGTCTCGAAGCAGGGGATGCCCAGCTCGGCGGCCACCACGTCGGCGGCGGCGCTGGTGGGCATCGAGCGGGCCACGCCGGCCAGGCCGTCCGCGTAGCCGGGGGCCAGGGTGGCGTTGGCGGTGAGCACGGCCAGGCTGTCGCTGGGATTCACGAAGCAGTTCCGCCCCAGGATCATGTTGCGGTCGCCGTCGCCGTCGCAGGCGGCGCCGAAGTCGTAGGCGCCGCCGGCCAGCAGCAGGTCGGCCAGCTCGTGGGCGTAGGTGAGGTTGGGGTCGGGGTGGCCGCCGCCGAAGTCGGCCAGGGGAACGCCGTTGCGCACCGTGCCGGCCGGGGCCCCCAGCAGCCCCTCAAACAGGCGGCTGGCGTAGGGGCCGGTGACGGCATGCATGGCGTCGAAGGCGACGCGGAAGTCGCCCCGCAGCAGGGTAGCGATGCGGTCGAAGTCGAACAGCTTCTGCATCAACGCCACGTAGTCGTCGACGCCGTCGATCACCTCCACCGCCATGGCGCCGATGCCGGTCGTCCCGGGGGAGTCCAGGTTCAGGGGTTCGGCGTCGAGGATGCGGTAGCCCTCCAGGGTGAGGGTGGCGGCATGGATGGCATCGGTGACCGATTCCGGGGCCGGACCGCCGTTGGCGCCGTTGATCTTGACGCCGAAATCGCCGTCGAGGCCGCCGGGGTTGTGGCTGGCCGAAAGGATGATCCCGGCCACGGCGCCGCGGCTGCGGATCAGGTGGGAGGCGGCCGGTGTGGAGAGGATGCCGCCGGTGGTGGTGATCAGGCGGCTGACGCCATGGGCCGCGGCCATGCGGGCGATGACGCTGATCGCCGCGAGGTTGCCGTAGCGGCCGTCGCCGCCCACCACCAGGGTGCCGCCGGCGATGCCGGGCACCACCCGCAGGGAGGCCTCGATGAAGCTCTCCAGGTAGTGGGGGGTCTGGAACTGGCGGGTGCTCTTGCGCAGGCCGGAGGTGCCGGGCTTCTGGTCGTCGAAGGGTCGCTCCAGCGCCACCTGACGCAGCTCGGTCGTCATCGCCATGGCCGGCGTCCTGGTGCTCGGGGGAGCCCCAAGCTACCTCCGCCGATTCGGGCGGTCCTGCGGTTGCTGGTGGCTTCGACAGCTCTGGCTAGCGTGGATGGAACTGCCTCCCACCCCATGGCGCCACGGTCGCTTCCCACCGCCCTGCGCATGGCCACCCCCCTGGGCATGGCCGTCGCCGGCTCCGCGGTCGTCGCCGCCATGGCCGGGGCGGTGGTGTTCAGCCCGACCTCGGTGCGGGGGGCGGTCATGGGTGCCCCGAAGGCCCTCCCCTATGCCGATGCCGTGAGCCGCACCCACACCGCCGCCGAGGCGGTGCTGGCCGGGGCGGGTAAGGAAACCTGTCTGCGGGGCAAGCTCACCAATGCCCTGCTGGGGCTCTCCAGCAGCTGTGAGGCGAAGGGGGAGCGCAACCCCCTCTGCCAGCTGGCCGACAAGGCCGCCGTCGTCACCCCGATGAGCCTGGCCTTCATGCGCGACACCGCGACCCAGTTGCTGGCGTTGATCGATGCCCCGGCGGCCGGAAGCCCCCAGGGCGCCCAGGCCCAGCCCTGAGTCTCCTCACCCCCAAACCATGGACGTCCAGCACCCTTCGGATGACGGCCCGCTGTCGCCGGAACAGCTCCGATTGCTCGAGCAGTTCCGCCACCGCGTCGAGGCCAAGATCAGCAGCCATGGCCTCACCAGCGCCGACGTGGCCGAGCTGGTGGCGGAGCTGCGCGGCCATCCCGAGATGGGCCGCCTGATGATGGCTGCGCTGACTCAGGAGCTGCAGCGGCTGCTGCCCGGCCAGCGGTTCAGTTTTGATTGGGATTGATCAGGTTGAGGCCCCCCTGGGGCCTCGGGGCGGCATTGGCCGCCGGCTTGGTGGTTGGTAGCTGCTGGCGGCACACGGACGTGAGGCTGCGGGCGGCCCGGTCGATCGGTTCGCGCCGCTCGAAGCTGTTGCTGGCGGCCACCACCGACCGCTGACGGATGGTCCAGAGGGTGTCCTTGCAGCTGGCGGGCAGGCGTGGGTGGTCGAGCAGGGGGTTGGCCAGGCTGCGGGCCTTGTCGCAGGGTTCGGCCGTGTTCTCGCGGCTACAGGCCAGGGTGATCAGCTGCAGGGAGCGGAAGTCGGCGGAGGGCGGAAAGGGGGGTGGCTCCGGGGCGGCCCGCAGCGGCGCGGCCCCCAGCAACGGCAGGCTCGCCAGCAGGGCCAGGTGCGGCAGGGACGCCCGCGGGCGGCGTGGGCCGGGTTGGCTGACGGAAACGGTCCGGTCCATGGCTGGCGGGGAGGTCCCCCAATCATGGCCGCCGCTCAGAGGTCCGTGGCGATCGCTGTGCTGCCGTTGCGCAGTTCCCGCTGGCTGGCCCGCCAGCGCCGCTCCAGCAGGGGGCCGCTCCAGCGGGCGGTGCGGGCCAGCAGGCCCCGCAGTCGGTGCCTCCGCCGCAGCAGATCGGCCCGGTGGGCCTCCTGCTGCTGCAGTTGCTGGATCCGCCGGATCTCCGGCAGCCGCTCGGCGCTGATCGCCGCGGCTGCGGCATCGATGGCGGCCGGCCCACCGGCCCGCAGGGCGGGTGCCAGGTGCCTGGCCGCCACCAGGGCATCGCGCAGGGCCATGTTGATGCCCTGGGCCCGCAGTGGACTCATCGGGTGGGCGGCATCGCCGAGCAGCAGCAGGCCCGGCCGTTGCCAGCGCGGGCAGAGCCCCACCCGCACCGGCAGTCGCACCGGCCCCATCACCGCCGCCGCCGCCAGGGCCAGCAGCAACCGGGCCAGGGGCTCGGGGGCGTCCCGGGCCCAGAGCGCCAGCCAGGCCTCGCGGCTGGCCGGGGTGGGGGCCTGGGCCATGGGCTCCGGCGCGATCGCCCAGCCGAGCTGCACACCGCCGCGGGCGGACGGGAACAGGGCGTAGCTGCCGGCGGCGCCCACCACGGTCACGAAGCGACCGTCCAGCCAGCGCACGAGTTCCTCGGCCCCCGGGGGCTCCAGCCGGAACCAGAGCACGTCGAGCGGGCTCGGGGCGCTCTCCAGGGCCAGCTCAGCCTTGCGGCGCAGGAGCGAATCGCGGCCATCGCAGGCCACCACCAGGTCGGCCTCCAGGCCGGTGCCGTCGGCCAGGCGCACCCCGGCGATGCGCCCATCCCGCTCCAGCAGATCGGTGGCGGCCTGGCCGGCGTGGAACCGGAAGCCCGGCAGCCGGCCCGCCTGGCCCAGCAGCTCCTGCAGCAGGGTGTCCTGGTCGATCAGGGTGCAGGGCACGGGGCTGCCCATGGGCTCGGCCGCCTCGAACAGGAGCTGGCCATCGAGGAAGAAGCTCCAGGCCGCCAGGGGGCGCTGGGCCACGGCCTTCGGCAGCGGTTGCAGGCCCATGGCGGCCAGGGCCGCCAGGCCGCTGGGCATCAGCCCCTCGCCGCGGAACGGACGGCCGCCCCTCCCGCTGGCCTCGATCAGGTCGACCGGCAGGCCGCGGCGGGCCAGTAGCAGGGCCAGGCTGGCGCCGGCGGGGCCAGCCCCCACCACCAGCACCCGGGCGCCAGGGGCTGCGGAGGGGGCGCTCAGGTGAAGGAGTTGTAGTTGAGGCCTTCCTCGGGGCTGCCGTTCTCCGCCCCCTGCAGGGCGTTCTTCTTGCTGAGCAGGTAGTCGACCAGTTCCTGCTGCAGGGTCAGCAGCTCACTGGTGCAGCCCCGGAAGGCGGCCCGGTGGCGGATCTCGTCGTGGCGGGTGTGCAGGTCCCGCAGCATCAGGTTGATGGCATCCAGGCGCGGGGTGACCTGGCGGGAGCTGGCGGTGGGAACGGGAGTGGACACCGGGTCCATGGATCCTGTGCTAAGCGTTACCGAATCGTAGTCGCCGCCGCGGGGGCGGCTTCGGCGGTGCGCTTCGTTCCGCTGCCACAGGTGCGCCGCCGCTGCTCCATGCGGCGGGCAAGGCGGCCGCTGACCCCCAGTTCGGCCCCGCGCCAGAGGCGGTCGACCTCCGCTTCGAAGTGGCGCGCCAGCAGGGGGGAGCGGATCAGCAGCAGGGTCTCATCGTTCTGGAACGCGGCCGAGGGGCTCCAGTTGAAGCTGCCGGTGATGACCTCCCGGCCATCGAGCACGGCGAACTTGTGGTGCAGCTTGTCGCCCCCCGCCAGCTGGGGGGTGCCGACGCCCTCCAGGGGGGCGGCCCAGGGCCGGTTGTCCGCCTCGATCCTGCAGTCCTGGTCGGGCAGGGTGACACCGAGCAGGTCGAGGGTTTCGCTGAAGGCCCGGTTGGCGAAGCCCGGATCCGCCAGCAGGCGCAGCTTCACGCCGCGGCCATGCAGCTCCTGGAGGCGGTCGGCCAGGTTCTGGCCCGAGAAGACGAACAGGGCCAGATCGAGGCGCCGGCGGGTGGTGGCCAGCCGGGCTTCCAGCCAGGCCAGGCCGTGGTTGGGATCGCGGCGGCGGTGCGGGGAGAAGAGCACCTCCACCGGGGTGCCGGCCACGTCGACCACCTGGGGGCCGCCGCCCTCCTTGGCGATGCCGAAGCGGCTGTCGGGCTGGCCGCCGGGGCCATCGCCCCAGAGCCGGGCGAATTCGGCGGCGAACACCCCGGCCAGGGCGGGGCTGTCGAAGCGCAGCAGGTGGTTGACGTTGCCCCTGGTGCTCGGCGCGCCCGCATCGCCGTGGATGCAGGAGGGGCTGAAGTTGGCCGAGCCGGTGACGACCGCCCGGCCGTCGACCACAAGAAACTTGTGGTGCATCAGGCCGCTGCCGCGGCTGCCGTCGGCGGTGTCGTCGAGCAGGGGCACCCCCGCCCGCTGCAGCACGGCGACGGCATCCCCCTGGCCGAGGGCGGCCAGCTGCTGCTGGCGCTGGCGCTGGTGGGGCGGCAGGTCCACCGGGTGCTGCTGGCTCCAGGGGGAGCTGTAGAGGTTTTCGAGCACCACCCGCACCCGCACGCCGCGGCGATGCCGTTCCGCCAGGGCCTCCGCCACCGCCGGCAGGGAGAGCTCCTGCACCGCCACCAGGATCTCCTGGCGGGCCTCGCGGATGCTCTCCAGCAGCAGGGCCTCCAGGTCATCCCCCTGGCGCCACTGGCCGCTGATCGGGCTGCGGTAGCGGCCGTCGCCGCGGTGGTTGAAGGCCACCCGGATGCCCGGTGGCAGGGGCAGGGCCCGGGG
>QLAH01000700.1_pt1 | contig 13330 bp, 8 predicted proteins | sample 4693081 | NCBI WGS metagenome assembly QLAH01 (sample SAMN09425401, study PRJNA476045) | Lake water metagenome, whole genome shotgun sequencing project.
ATCACGGTCACCAACGTCAACGAAGGTCCCACGCTCACCTCTGCGGCGACGGCCAGCGTTGCCGAGAACACGACTGGCACGGTCTATACCGCGACGGCGACGGACCCCGATGCCGGCACGCACCTGACCTATTCATTGACTGGGGCCGATGCGGCTCTGTTCAACATCGACGCCACGACCGGCGCGGTATCGTTCAAGTCCTCACCGGACCACGAAGCCCCGGCCGATCTGGGCGGCAACAACGTCTACGACGTCGTCGTCCAGGCCTCCGACGGCACCAACACCACGACGCAGGCCGTCGCCATCACGGTCACCAACGTCAACGAAGGTCCCACGCTCACCTCTGCGGCGACGGCCAGCGTTGCCGAGAACACGACTGGCACGGTCTATACCGCGACGGCGACGGACCCCGATGCCGGCACGCACCTGACCTATTCATTGACTGGGGCCGATGCGGCTCTGTTCAACATCGACGCCACGACCGGCGCGGTATCGTTCAAGTCCTCACCGGACCACGAAGCCCCGGCCGATCTGGGCGGCAACAACGTCTACGACGTCGTCGTCCAGGCCTCCGACGGCACCAACACCACGACGCAGGCCGTCGCCATCACGGTCACCAACGTCAACGAAGCGCCGGTTCTGGCGTCCGACACGAAGGTTGTGGTTGCCGAGAATAGGTCCGGACCGATCTATACGGCGACTGCCAGCGATCAAGACGCCGGGACCATCCTCACTTATTCGCTGACCGGCGCCGATGCCGGCCTGTTTAAGATCGACGCTGCGAGCGGCGAGGTTTCGTTCCGTTCAGCGCCCGATTTCGAGCGCCCGTCGGACGGCAGGCCCGCCGGTGTGCCGGAGGCTGTCGCCGCCTTTACTGGCCTGATGAACACCGCCTATTCGACGCTCACCAATATGGTCAGCGCGGACCAGATTGGCGGCGTCATGTCTGCCGTCATCGTCTTCGAGCAGAAACTGCTTGAGGCCGCGACGGCCGGCAGCGACGCAAAGGTCGTCTACGAGCTTGTCGCCAATACCGAAGCCGAGATGCAGGCGGCATCGAAGGTCGACCTGTCATCGGCCATCAAGGCCATCTTCGCCGGATTCGACGCCAACACCCTGCCGGCGCTGCATCAGTTCACGACCAACGACACCGGCGCATCGGCGCTCAAGATTCAGGTCGAATACGACGCGAAGACCGCCGACATGGTGGCGAGTAACTCGGATCCGGCCCAAGTCTCCGAAATGATCGCGAAGGTCGATGCGATCATCGGCGATAAGGTCGAGCAGGCCTTTGCATCCGGCAAGTTCGAGGGCTTCGCGGGCGGCGACCCGGCTTCGATCGGCGACAACCGCTACGACGTGGTCGTTGAGGCCAGCGATAGCGCGAACACCTCTCATCAGACCCTTTTCGTCCACGTGCAGAACACAGACGAAGCGCCCAGTTTCACGTCGAACGAGCAGGCGTCGGTCGCGGAGAACACCAAGGAACTGGTCTATACGGCAGCAGCCGTCGACCCGGAAGGCATGCAGGTAAGCTACAGCCTGGCCGGCGCCGACGCGAACCTGTTCACAATCGACAGCAAGACGGGCGAGGTCAGCTTCAAAGTGTCGCCGGACTTCGAGACGCCACTCGACCAACCCAGCGACCCAATAAACCAGGCAATCAGTACTATCACTGGCCTTATGAACTCGGCCTATGAGACCCTATTAGGGGTAATGGATGACAAGCAGCTTCCGTCCGCTCTAAAGACTGTTCTGAATTTCGAACAAACGATTCTTGAATTTGCTCTGAGCGGTGGCGACCCGTCGGCGCTGACGGAGATAGTAGCTAAGGCGCAGGAGGGGATTCAGAGTCTATCAAAGGCTGACCTATCCGACGCCTTAAAGTCGATCTTTGGCGGCTTCAACGCCGGAACCATCTCTTCCTTGCATAGCTTCGTCTCTGATACCGAAGGGTTGTCGGCGCTGAGGCTGCTGGCTGAGTACGATGCAAAGACCATTGAGATGGTCGCAAGCAACGCCAGCCCGCAAGAGATCGCGACGACCATAGCTAGAATCGATACGGCTATCGCAGAGCAGGTTCTGACTGTCTTTGAGTCGGGCAAGTTCGAGGGCTACAACCCGTCGTCCCAATCTGGGGACAACCTCTACGCCATAGAGGTGGTCGCATCTGACGGCACCAACGCTTCGTCGCAGTCTGTCTCGATTACAGTTATCGACGTTGTCGAAGACATGACATTTAGCTCGGAGAAAGCTGCCAGCGCTGCCGAAAACAAATCTGCTTTTGCCTACATGGCGGCTGAAACCTCGAACGGTGAAATTTCGAGCGGTGTGTTGCACGGAATAGAGCATGTTATGGGTTCGGAAAACGCCGACACCATTTTTGGCAACACCGGGAGCCTTATTCAGGGCGGGGGCGGCAACGACGCTCTCTACGCTGCCGGCGGTTCGAGCGCTGTCACGATGCTAGGAGGCGACGGCGACGACAACCTGTATGCCAACGGCGCAAGCCAGGTTGCTATGTCTGGCGGCGCTGGCGCGGACACTTTCTATGGAAACGGCAAAGATACAACGGTCGAATATTCGTCATCCTCGGCCGGCATCACCATTAACCTTGCCAGCAATGCAAACACAGGAGGGGATGCGGTAGGGGACAGTTTGTACGGTATCTCAAACTTGAATGGTTCAGGTCTAGCGGACAGCTTGACGGGAGACTGGAGTAACAACGCAATTAACGGTGGAGCCGGCAACGACATCCTAAATGGCGGCGGAGGTAATGACCTGTTACAAGGTGACCTCGGCTCCGACATCTTCATCATGCAGGCCGGAATGGGGTATGATACCGCTGCCGGCGGAGTTGGCTGGACGGACGTTGTTGAACTTCGCGGCCCAAGCGGCGCTGACTATACAAACGGCACACTGCCCAGCGACTGGACGCTTGTCCTGACTAATGGGAGCATTTTGTCAAGTTCGCACGAGACAATGACGCTTACCGATGATTCCGCTGGCCATATCCAGCATAACGACGGATCATACATGATTTTCTCCGAAATCGAGCAAATCAGGTGGTAATGACGGTCGCCACTACCGTCGTCGGCGACGATTGTGGATGTGTCGGAAGTGCGCGGCCTACCAGCCGACAACGCGCCGGGACTAGATTTCGATGACTGCGGCGACATAGAGCCAGCCCTGCGCAGTCCAGAGGTAGGCGAAGTCAGCGATCCACTTCTGATTCGGCGCCAATGCCTCTAACGCCGTAGTTGCGATCACTCCCGGCAAAGCTCGACCTGAAGGACCAGCTCGTCTGCGCGAACCAGCAAGGTTGGCTGCTGCGCAAGGGCGAGCCCACGAGCTGGGACCCGGACAAGCTCGCCGCCTTCTTCCAAGCGCTTGGCGAATTCTGGGATGCCGGCGGCTAACAACAAAGGCCCCCGCTGAGCGAGGGCGGAGCTGTAGACCCGGCTTGACCGTAGCATCTGCGCGTAGGTCGTCTGCGCTGTGCAGTCCCCAGTGACCTACCTCCTGCAAATCGGACCATTGAGCTGGAATTTTCCACTTATGATCCCCTGGCCGGGAACAGGAGAGTTCCATGAAGACGTCCAAGTTCACTGAAGGGTAGATTGCCTTTGTGCTCAAACAGGCTGAGGACGGCACACCGGGAAGGTGTGAGCCGTCAGCTGCGACGCCCCCTCCACTAGCCAACTGGCGCAAGCGCTATGCCGGTCTGATGCCGTCTGAGCTGAAACGGCTGCTCCAGCTCGAGGAAGAGACTGCCAAGCTCAAGCGCAGCGTCGCGGACCTTAGCCTGAACGAGGCCATGTTGCAGGACGTGCTTTCAAAAATGCTTGAGGCCTGCGCGGCAAGCGGTCCTTTTCGCCTGGCGACAACGGTAGGTTCAGCGCCAAACAGAAACGGCTGCAGTTTCATCCGTCGGTCTAGGTGCGGGCCGCTCCACAATTGTCACGCCCCAAGGAATTTACGACCTAAACCAAACTTAAGGTTGGCAAGTCGCGTCGAAGCGGAATGGGGATCGAAGTGGGGAGCTTTCCGGTACTCCAAAAAAACCAAGCGATTTCAAATCGCTAGAGGGGTGATTGGTGGAGCAAAAACTCATCCGAGAAGCCCCGATTTCCGGGCAGGTCGAAATCCTCGCCGCGGCTGAAGGCGATATCCAGTGGGGCTACCCGCTTCTCGTGGCCGCATCGGCAGCGGAGGCGGACCGGGATGTGGGCTTCGGCGAACTCGCGAGGTGTGCGGGGAGCGACGTTGACCGTGTCTTCCAAGGTGATGGCATCGAAAGATAGCACCGTGAACATAAAAAGAACAGTATAAGTGGCGGCTGGCAGCCTCAGTGTGCTACCCGTTTCCTATGGCAACCCAACTGGACTTTGCTAGAGACCGGACGCTCGCCGCGTTGCAGGACGCGGTGGAGCGCTTGGAGCGTGCAGTTCCCAAGCCGAGCAAGACCGTGACGAGCTCGGGGCATCCTGCCTATCGCTACATCGAGAAAACCCCGGAGCAAGCACTGGTCTTGAAGCTGGTGCGGCTGGTGAGCGCGTTACGCTCACTTGCTTTGCTCATCGAGAACGGCCTGCCGCTGGATGGCGGCGCCGCAATGCGCATTATCGATGAAATCGACTCTGACGTTCTCTTCCTATCGGGGCCGTTGATATTTGGAGGGAAGGAACCTCGGCACGAGCAGTTCCTCGCCGAATTCTTCCAAGAGGAGTTTGACGACCCCAACCCGGTGAAGGCGTCTCAGAAGCGCAACCGGGTATCTCGGCGCGACGTTCGAGCATACAACGCCCGAGCCTACAATCATGGCGACGCTGTCAGCGACGTGGTTGCGGTCAACGAAACAATCGACAACGCGTTCTCTGGGTTTATTCACGGGGCGGCCATCCACGTTTTGGACGTGTTCGATGGTGCAAGATTTCGTGTCCCAGCCGCCTCGGATGACGAGCCGGTGGAGGCCGTCCGGGACCAGCTTCAGCAATACTTGCACAGGTCGATGATGAGCACGGCGGTCGCCGCGAAAGCACTTAAGGACGATGTGCTTTTCGCAGAACTACATGCGCTGCAGCGGAGCATGTTCAATGACTATGGTGATCTGCTTTAGCAGAACCTAAGGGCATGATCGGGTGAATTGGAGCAGAGCAAATGCCGGATCAAGTCCAGGTATCGGGGAGCCGCCCTCCGTCCACCCCTCAACTGTCGGATGAGTTGCCAATGCTGGACCTCGGCCCGCCCGCCGCCATGGAGGAGGTGGAACGGATGCGCGGTCCTGAGCCACCACCGTGGGATATCACCGCCGGGATTGACGCGTTCATAGCCTCGGACCTCGCGCTGGATAGCCGGACAGAGGCGGTGGTCTTCATGTTGCGAGACTGGCTCATTGGCCACGGTTACAATAACCCGGTTCCTGAGCCTGAGGAGACGCACTGATGGCACGCTTCCCCAGCCGGAGCGGACGCTCGGGCAGGCTCGCTCCATTGCTTGTGGCGGTCGGACTCGGTGCTGGTGGGATGGCGCTGATTGGGGGAGGTGGAGCCGCATCCTATGGGTTGGCGAACCGGCGCGCGCGACCACCACCTCTTGCGACATTAAGGGCGACGTGAGCGTCAAGAGCGGCGAGCGCATCTACCACTTGCCGAGCCAGAGATAATACGCGGACCCGGTCATCAACACCGGACAAGGCGAGCGCTGGTTCTGCTCCGAGGAAGAGGCCCGCGCCGCCGGGTGGCGCCGGAGCAAGGTTTGAAGGGTCCGAGGACACGGGATGTCCGCGGACCGGGTCTCGTATCAGAACTCGGAATTGCAGCGGTGACAGCCAACTCGCCAACCGCGACGGCCGGGTTAGATTGTGCTCCACCAACCAGCGTCCCCGACCCTTGAGTCCGGGACGCACAACCCTGAACTTCTCGGCGCACCCGAGGTCCGCTTCTTGAGCGGACCTCCCGGTTCTCGCCAAGAGCGTGTCTGAGGAGGCCTATAACGACCGCGGACCGTGGGCGAGCCGATCGATGAACTGTGGCGTTCCTGCCGCACTGACCTAGATTCTTAACCAAATGCGATATCGCGGCCCTGAGTGTCTTGCCGCCGTAGAGGCGCCATGTCCGCATATCCCAGTATTGCAGTGGTCCGGTAGTATTTCATCAGCGAGATACAGAGCTGCGACAGGGGCTGGCATGAGTGTTTCAATCGGACACGGTCTTTCTGTCGCAGTCGTGGTGGCCTGTGGGCTGTCCAGTTGCGTTGCTTGGGCCGACGATTTTCGTGGCGTCGGGATCCACAGCCCCTCCGGCTATAGCTTCGCCCGGGCACTTTCGGCCGATGGCTTGACGATGACGGGCGATGCGACGGTCACCGACGGCACCCGGACCTGGACCGAGGCCTATGTCTGGTCGCCGGCCATTGGTTTTACGCCGCTGGGTTATCTCGGCGAGTCTCTTAGTGGCAATCGACAGAGCTTCGCATGGGACATGTCCGCTGACGGCACGGTGGTCGTAGGGGAGAGTAGCAACACCTACATGGAAACGGGCCAGCTCGAAGCGTTCAAGTGGACACGCGGCGTCGGGATGGAAGGCCTCGGCTTCCTCGCCCCATATGTCGGCGAAGTCTTCGGCGAGAGCCGTGCGCGTGGCGTATCGGCCGACGGTACCGTCGTGGTCGGTCAATCGACCAACAATGACGGCACGGTCACGTGGAAGGAAGCCGTCATCTGGAGCGGCGTCAGCAAGACCGCCCTTGGCGTTCTTGGCGACATGCAAGTGAACGTCGGCACCGACATCACCCCGATTTACGAAGTCCGGCACGGCGACAGCAGCGCCGACTATGTGTCGGGTGACGGCACGGTTGTTGCGGGACACAGCAACAACGACAACGGAACCGATTACTGGTCAGAAGCCTTCGCCTACCAGGTTGGCTTCGGGCGCATCGACTTCATGGAAGGCACGGACGGCCAGACCGGTGGCAGCGATGTGCGTGGCATTTCCGACGCCGGCCTCGTCGTCGGCAACAGCACCAACACCGATGGCTCGGTGACCTGGAAAGAGGGTTACACCTGGTCGGTCGGCGGCGGCCTCACGCGGATCGGCTGGCTGGGAGACGGCCCAAGCGGCGCCCACGGCTATAGCGCGGTCTGGGGCGTGTCAGGTGATGGCTCTACTGTCGTCGGCTACAGCTCCACAACCGACGCGACCTATGCCTGGGAACAGGCCTTCACGTGGGACAGCACCTCCCAGATCATGCGCGCCCTCGACCTGCTGTCGCCCGTTGCGGACGTGATCTCGTACGGCACATACGTATCCCACGGGTACGCGACCACGCCCGATGGCTCGGTGATAGTCGGTAGCGCGCTCGAGGACATGGGTGGCGGCACCATCCTGCGGCAGGCGGTCATGTGGGAGGGTGCCACCGGCACAGTGCAATCCATCCACGGCATGCTGGAGGACTCCGGCGTCGATACGACCGGCTGGCATTTCCAACTGTCCTACGGCGTCTCCGACGACGGCGAGATAGTCGCCGGTTCTGGTTACAACCCGGACGGGAGCCCGGAAGCCTGGTACTACAGCAAGAATGCCATCATCACCCCGACAATCATCGAGGCCTCGTTCGCCGCGCTCAGCGACATGGCGCAAAAAGAGATTGCCGCCGCCGACGCGGCCGTCGGCCTCGAACTGCTCCTCGCCGGCAAGCAGTGTGGCGATGGGGCGGACTGGGGCGGCAAGCGCTACTGCTTCTTCGGCCGCGGCACCGGCACGCTCGGCGACGACGATGCCGGCTCAGCCGACGTCTCGCTCGGAGTCGCCATGCGGCTGCAAGACGATTTCACCATCGGCGTCAGCCTGCAGCTTGGGGCTGGTTCGAGCGATCTCGCCGATTCCGGCTTCTACGAAGCCCGGTCGGCCGGCGCCACCGCCTTCGCCTCCTACGCCCCGCAGTCCGGCTTCCAGGCCTCGGGCGCCATCGCCTTCGGTGGCAGCAGCCTCGATGTCACCCGCGGCTACTTCAACGCCAATACCCCGGTTTCCTCTTTCGGTGAGACCGAGGGAGGCACTGTCGCGGCCACAGTCAAGCTGGGCTGGCGCTTCCCGGTCACGGCCGAGCTCGCTCTCACCCCGTTTGCCAGCTACTCGGCCAGCCGTTTTCATGCCGGTGGCTGGACAGAGACCGGCGGCCCGTTCCCGGCCGTCATCGAGCCGATCGAGCAGACCTCGCAGGTCATTCGCCTTGGCCTGGAGGGGCAGCTCGAACTCGATCCCGCAACGACGCTCTGGGCCTCGGCCGCCATTGCCCATCGGTTCGAAAGCCACGGCGCGGCGGTGAGCGGCGAAATCGTCGGCATCACCAGTGCCACCACCTCCGGCGTGTCCCTGCAGCAAGACTGGGCCGAGGTCGCGATTGGCGCCGACTATGCGCTAGATGCGGACGCTACCTTGTCGGCGGCGGTCGGTGCCAATTCGCTCGGCGGCTTCTCGGCCACCATCGGCTACAGCGTGAAGTTCTGAGCGCTTCCACCGCCGCAAAGCTATGGCTTCCACCCTCTATGTGGAAGAACGGCGAGTCCCGTCGGGGGTACGCCCGCGGGCGCCCGGTTTTTGGCGCATAGCGGTCGTACGGCCGGGGGCCGCTCTTGGCCCGAAGTGGTCACTGATGACCTGAGACAAGGTGACGGCACGCAAAGTTCGTCCGTTGTCACTGCGGCGCCGATGCGGCGAACTCAGGTCCGAGTGCTGTACCGAACGCGATCGAGCGGCGGCGTGCCTGACTCCAGCGCCTGCCGTTCCGGCTAGGTCTTGCTCAGTCGAGCAAGCACCGCGTCGGTCACGTCGATGCCGAGCCGATAGGAAAACGCGGTGACACTCGTGAGGTCGTCGCTGAGCGTGCAGTCGAAGGCGAGGCCATACCATCTTTCTCCGGAGCGGAAGATCGCGCCGCTCGCTGCGAGGCGCGGGCTTGTCATCTCCGACCTGGCATAGGCATCCGCCATCACTACGTCGGGCGCGAAGCCTTCCTCGGCATTGCCGATCTGGGCCAAGGCCTCAATACTGCAGGTTTGCGCCAGCCGCTTTTCGGGTGGCAGTGTTTCGAGCATCTCGCGCACCCGTGCCATGCTGGGAAAGTTCAGCATCGCCTTGAGGTAGAAGCGTTCGGCGCTGCGGAGCGCGCCCAATTCCAGCGTCGCGATATCGGGCTGTGCCGACGTAGCAGGCGGTGCTGTTCCTTCCGCCATCTCGCCAGTGTCGGCCGTGACGGCAGAGACGGCCTCATCCGGCAGACTTTCTGGGGCAGTCAGCCCCCTCACGATAGGGCGCGACAGCGGTATCGGCGCCACCTCTGCTGAGGAGGTCTCCGAACCCCGCACTGGCTCCGATGCTTCGGTGGAGGGAGCCTCGGGCACGGTCCTTGGGGTCGCCGTTTCTGATGGCGTTTCGGGGGGAGATATCACTGCCGCCGATTCAGTTGGAGACGTTGACTGCGGCTCGGCCGAGGTCGCCTTGCCCGGCGGCGGGGTCGCCGCCGAATCTTCCTCCTCTGGCTCCTGCGCAGGCTGCTCGCCTGCGCCGACGGCCTCGGGTAGAGGCACCAGTTCTACGTCGATGGCCAGCGGTGGTGCGGCATCGGCGCGGTCAGGCGGCGGCTGCCAGAGCAAGAACGCTAACACCCCCATATGCAGCATTGCCGAGGCCATCGTGCCCCAGACGGTCCATGGGTTACGCCTTGGCGGCTCGGGGAACGTCGGCTCGGGCGGCGTGAGTTCGCTCATGGTTCGCCTTTGCCATGACGATTGTGTCGCTTGCGGGACATCCGGTGAGAGGCGCAATGACATTTTGCGCTCCCAAGGGACTTACTGGCAATGGCCAGGATGAACCCGACTAACGGTGAGGCGTTTGGGCGTCGGCTTCTACGGCGCCAAACTGAAGGCTCGCGCCACGAAGCCCGAGGCGTGGACCTCGGGCTTCGTAACTCGTTCGGTCTAGTTCAGGGATGGGTCGCCGGCCTTGTAGTCGATGCCGGCAATCAAAACGCCATTTTTCTCGGCCCAGGCGTGCACTGCCTCAGGCGTTTGCGCGCCCTCGAGGGTCCTGAACGACTCGAAATTGTCGATGATCAGGATCGCGGGTCTGGCCGGGCCTATAAGGCCATCCAAGTACTCGGCGGCAGTCTGGCTGCGATGTGCACCAGACCCGTCCACGATCGGCGCCTGATGCTGTGCTCCTCGCGGAGCGGCATCGTCGACGTAAGGGAAGATGAGCTTGTCGCCAGGCGGCTCGTCGGGGTCGGGTACCAAGTAGACCGCGGGAATGATGACGTCGTCATCCCAGAAGACCCAAGTTTCGCCCCGAGCACACTCGCTAGCCAGTCGGCGACCGTCGCCCCGAGCGCCGTAGATGTAGATTCGCAGCAGTTGAGGTGAGAGGGGGCGGCCCTCCTCGTCGCTGATGGTCTCAACAGCCTCGAACTCTTCCTCGTCCAACGGATTCAGGGTCATTCCTCTGCTCCAGCTGCCGAAGTTTCCATCGCCGCTTTTGGCGTTGCTACGATGTCGGTGCTCTTGATCGCGCGGCCCTTGGCCTTCGGACGGTGACGCTGAGCGGCCGCCGCGATCACATCTTTGGGGAACAGCCGCCTTGCGGGGCGATCAAAGACACGGAAGGCCCAGCCAGGCGCGCCAGTCATCGTTGGTGCGATAACCTCGTGAATGGCGTCCTCCATCGAGCCATCCCCGATCGGCACTGCTGCCATTGATGCGATCAGCGTTGACCGGTGGAGCGGATGCGTTTCAACCAGCCTCGCCATGTTGTAGGCAAGTCGGCCGGCGTTACCGTCGCCGAAGACGAGAACCCCGTCGAAAAAGACGGAGGCTCCTTCGTCGGACGCGACGGACAATGGGGGGCTGCTCACGATGAGAACTGGTTTGCGGGTGAAAGCGCCGGGGGCGACGTAAAGCAGCCTGTGGCAGATGACATTGTAGAGGTGGGCGAGCTGATCGAAAGCGATCTGCGATGAATCGGCAATTCCCGAGTTGGCACCATGCAGCAGTTCGAGGTCTGCGGCACGAAACTCAACCGAAAGCCGGAAAGCGCGTTCGGCCAGCTTCGTCAGATCAGGATCGACAGGCATGCCGAAACGGGTCTCGGCGAAATGCTTCTTTAGGAGATAGGCGCCCAGTTCGCCGAAGTGCGGCTCGTTGGGGTCGTCTTTAGTTTTGATGGTCATTTGGGCTCCTGCGGTGCCGCTGAGTTGCGGCGACTGCAAAGTTGACGGGGAGCACTGCCGGTCACGCTACGAGACCGGTTTCATGACAAATGGGCCACCGACTTGGTCAGCGGCGTGGACCTTCTATTCCGGACGCGAAGTATCTGTCAACAACTTCTTTTCGGCACTGGCTCAGACGGCGGACTGTCCATGCAGCCGGTGCAGTTTTCGTGTCATCCTTGGCGGCGCCAAGATACTGGCGTTGCTTGCTCGTTTCGGGGCGGCCGCCTCAGCTTAGATTGGCCATAGCTCAGGCGGTTTCCACAATACTCCACATGACTTCGACCGCGCTCGTTGGAAGCGCCCGATCTTCTTGGCCAGCGGTCGTCGTGAACCGGTTCTGATTTCGGGTCGGGGTCGGCGGTTCGAGAGTTCGGTTGGTGGAGCGTGGCGGGAAGCGTTGCCGGCCGGCCGTCAGTTTTGAGCCGGCGTGAAGTCGGCCGCGCGAGCGAACTCACACGAAATAATGGTCTACAACATTAGCACGTGACCGCTGCCAGCTCCAAATGCGTGATGCGAGCATTTCCGGCCCTCTCGCGCGTTCAAACCAGGCAATCCGGTATACACAACCGTGCGGATGTCGGCGCGCCGAGGATGCCTAGCGGAACTTACGATCTTACAGATTACGGGCCCTCAATCCGGCGGCCAAACGTTGTGCTCCTTGACGCTCTCACCGTCAGCTTTTGGCGGTGGGCTCAACCGGTGAGCGCTGGCAGGCTGACTAGTGCCCAAGGGGCCGCACGGCCGCGCCGTCTACCAGAATTTCAGCCGGCCGGTCGTGGCTGAGGAAGCCGTTCGGGCTGGCGGTGGGGCCGTAGGCGCCGGACTGGAGGATGGCGAGGAGGTCGCCGGAACGGAGCGAGGGCAAGCTGGCCTTGCGGGCGAGCGTATCGAGCGGCGTGCAGAGCGGGCCGACAACGCTGACAGGCTGGGCCGCCGGGGCTTCGTCCAAGCGAGCCGGGGCGAGGAATGGGTAGTCGCGCTTCACCACTTGACCAAGATTGCCAGACGCGGCGAGGTGGTGGTGCATACCGCCGTCGGTGATGACGAACGTGCTGCCGCGCGAGACCTTCACGGCGTTGACCTCGGCGATGTAGAGCCCACCCGGCCCGGCGAGATAGCGGCCCGGCTCGATGACGACGCGGGCATTTGCGATGCCGGGGCTGACCGCCTTCTGCACTTCCAATGCGGGGATGCCCTCGGCCACGCGTGCGAGATCGAGCGTGGCATCGCCCTCGAAATAGGGAATGCCGAGGCCGCCGCCCAAGTCGATTGTGCGCAGGGGGTGGCCGGCAATTGCGGCGACGCGGGCGGCGAGGTCGAGCCCGTGCGCCCATTGGGTCAGCAGAACTTCGGCATTGAGGATCTGGGTGCCGGCAAAAACGTGAAGGCCGGTGAGGCGGAGATGCGGACGCGCGGCGATGGACGCGAGTATAGCTGCGACATCTTCCTCGTCGAAGCCAAAGGCGGTGGGCTTGCCGCCCATGCGCATGGCACCGCCCTGGGCGCTCGCCATCGGATTGATGCGGATGGCGATATCGATGCGGCGGTCGCGAGCGGCACCGATGGCCTCGAGCCGGTCGATCTCCTCAAGCGTTTCGACATGGATTTCGCCAATGCCGCCATCGACGACGGCTTCGAGTTCGGCGCGACGCTTGCCCGGGCCGGCGAACAGGATCTGCTCCGGTTGCGCCCCGGCGGCGATGGCGCGGCGGTATTCCCCGAGCGACGCAATCTCCACGCCTGCGCCTTCGGCGAGGAATAGGGCGATGACCGCCGGGTCGGGGTTCGCCTTCACCGAATAGTGGATATCGGCAAAGCCCGAGACGGCGGTCGAAAGCGCGCGGAAGTTCGCGCGCATCGCCTCTGCGTCGTAAATGTAGAGGGGCGTGCCGAACTGAGCGGCGAGCGCGGCGACGCTGTGGGCCCCGACCATCAGGTCGGCGCCACGCGTCGCGAAGTGACGGGCGACCAGGGTCTCGGCGAGGCCGGCCGGGGTGAGGGGGGCTATTGCGTTCACGCGGCGCGATCCTCGAGGCGGGTGCGTTCCTCGACGAGGGCGCGATAG
>QLAH01000701.1_pt1 | contig 13309 bp, 12 predicted proteins | sample 4693081 | NCBI WGS metagenome assembly QLAH01 (sample SAMN09425401, study PRJNA476045) | Lake water metagenome, whole genome shotgun sequencing project.
CCAGCACGGTCGAATTATCTTTGTTGGTCGAGGTGAACTGCACATCGACCCCTTCCAGGGCAGGCTCGACGGCCTCCGGCTGAAAATCAACCAGGGGCTCAATTGCGCTCAGCTCCGGCGCCAGATCAGCAGGGGCCCAGGCTGGCTCTTGGGCAGGCCGCGATGATTTAGCGACAAAGGCTCGCTTGCTTGCTGGGCTGCTCGTTGAACTAGTTGCTGTACTCGTTGGACCGCTGACCAAATTCGCCGCCAAATTGCTCCCAGCAGGGGCCGCGCGTTTTCTTTCAGTTGTGACCACCATAATGGCTCCCCTAAATTTGCTGTGTTTCGAAGTAAAAATAAAACGTATCTGCTATGCAAAGTCTTCGATGCTAACATACTCGGTAGCGCAGGGGAAGAGCTTCACCTGATCCGAGGAAATCTGCTCCCCCAATCAGTTGATTCACGTTTTAGCATTCAGGCTAGCGCTAGCAATTCGACCACCATTTTCTGGCAGCCGAATAAAACATAGCCGCTAGTCCGTTGTATTGACGCCAGACCAGCAACCCGCAGGTCGCCTGCCTAGCCCCACGGCTCAGTAAGTTCGTGCAATGATTGGGTGGATAGAACAGCAGAGCAGGACTTTGATGTAGAAGCCTGCTTAGAAGCCTATGCCTCAACTGCTTCGTTCCAACCTGACTCGTTTTGACCCGATTGGTTTGACCCGCTCAGGTGATATACCAGACAACACACCAGACAAACAAGCGCTGAGCTAAGCACCCAGGCGGCACACAGAATCTCTAAACTCCGGGATCGCTGTAAACGTCTCATGAAGCACAGCGCCAAACGTGGTTAACACCCACAATCGTTTAGCTACCCTAAAGTAACTTGCGTTCTAACCGGAGTCCGAGGATGGAAGGAATTTCAATTGACCGAGCAACAGACTGGCTGATGCTGGTCGCTGCCCTTGTTACCTCAATGGTAATCTTTACTTTTCTGTTCCGCATCCTGCGTGCCCTGATTGGCACCGTGATCATGTTAGCAGTTGTAGCGCTAGCCCTACAATTTTTTCTTGGCATTTCGCCTACCGAGCTGCTGCATCAGGTGATGCAATCGGCTGAACTACTTTTACAAAAGTTAAATTTGAGCTAGTCGTTGGGCAAACCTGTCGTTGGGCAAACCTGTCGTTGGGCAAACCCGTGCCTGAGTAACCCTGTGCCTGAGTAACCCTGTGGCTGGGCTAACCCTAAAACCCCGGTTTGCCATCCTGGCTCCAAGCCCGTCGGCATCAGAGGGGCGGACTGGGGGGATGAGGTCCCGCTTGGCTCGTTGGGCAGTTCTCGACTGTTCCTGGCCTAATCTTCCTGGCCTAATCCTTCTGGCCTGAACTGACAGGTCGCTATAAATCACAGAAAACGGGATAGCTTGAGTCAGGCCATCCCGTTCTTTAGGTTTTAAACAGGTTTTAAATCTGGTTCGCCAGGTTGAAGGGCTGCGTGACCAAACCGCGAGCGGTTCAAGTCAGCCTCGCCTCTAGTCAGCCTCGCCTCTAGTCAGCCTCGGTTAGGGCTTTCATCTTTTCACCGATCTGGCTGCCAATTTCCTTCAGGTCCGGCATATACATTTCCTTACGCTTCATACCGGCATTAATCTTTTCGCCGATTTCCTCTGCAGAGGGGGCAAATTCTCCTTTTGCCTTCATGCCGGCCTTAATTTTGTCGTTGATTGCCTCAGCCGAAGGGGCGTAGGTTTCCTTGGCTTTCATGCCGGCCCGAATCTTCTCGGTGATCTCCTCAATTGAAGGCATTCCGGCTTCGGCGTCCTTAGCTCCAACCTTGATCTTCTCGGCAATTTCTTCCGGCGTCGGCTTAAATAAACTCTTACGGCTCAAAAAATAGGTTCGCTTCTGGTCGGGCGTCAGCGTGGCAAATGCGTCGCTCTTGGGCAGGGATTTGATCAGGCCCGCCAGCGCGGTTTTTTGCTCTGGCGTCAAGCTGAGTGACTTAAAGGCTTTGCGGAAGCTTTTGCCATCATCCAGCTGGGTTTTGAAATCATCAAGCTGGTCCGGGCGCAGCAGGGATTCAATTTGAGGAATGATTTCGTCCTCTAACTGATCCACGGCGGCCCGTTGCTCTGGGGTGAGCTGAATTTGGTTGAGTCCCGGAAACGAAAACTGCAGCAGGGGTTGAGCCTGAGCTGGACCTGCGCCAATGAGATTGGCCATCACAACCAGACAGGCAAACAGAACAACGAAAATCCGGGTCATAGGGGGTTTCCTTCGGTTAGGTAGCGTTCTAAGTTTACAGATTCGAAGCTGGGTTGTCACAAGGGGCATGGGCAGTGGAGGGTCTAGAGTAATAGGGCAAGCGCAGTTTATCCTTCAGGCCAAGCCTGAAATTTCTCTATCTCCCCATCTCTCCAAAGGCTCCACTAAGGCTTAGGCTGATTAACCAGACCCGTAGAAATCGATTCAGCGGCACTGGTCGCGGGTTTGTGCTGCGTATAGGCAGCGATAGCCAGGATGATCACGACTATCAGCGGGAAGATGAGACTGCGAAACTCTTCTGACAGCAGCACGAAGTAGGCCGCCGCAAAGCCGCCCAGCCCAAAGCCCACGATGGTTGGCAAAACTCGCTCAATTCGCTCCAAAGCTGCCTCTACGTCTTCTGGGGAGATACCAGCGGCAGGAAACAGTTTGCCCAGGCCAAGTTCTACCAGATCAATCGTGAGCTGAGTGGTATTACCGGTCATGACGGTAGTGGGAATGTAGCTCTTAAAGACCCCCTTGGCTTCCTTCATCAGCGCGTTTTGGATCGCCATTGCCACAACGCCCGCCAGGCCAATCGGCAAAATTAGCTCTTCCTGCACATCGACCAGCAGGCTGTAGGACAGGACAGAACCAACCACGAGAAACACGGCCAGGGCAATGGCTTCTGCGGTGAGCAGAACGGCAAACACGGGCCAGCCCTTGTAGCGCGCAAATCGAGCCAAAAGCGAGGTGCAGGCCACCGTGAGCATGAAGGCGGGGATCATCAGCAGCCGGGTGACGGTGCTGCCTTCATCAGAGCTAACAAACGACGAACCGGCCAGAGCAATGTTACCGGTAACGTGGGCCGTAAATAGGCCAAACAGCGAAATAAAAGCAGCAGTATCGACAAATCCGGCAGTCCAACCCAGCAAAAAGTTGGCGGGACCATCGCTGATTAGAAAAGCACCCAGATTAAAGGGGGCTTCAGGTGGTGAGGTAGCAACCATCGGTTTGGATCTCCAATTCTCTAGGTTTAGGGGGAGCCGTGAAGCGAGCCGTCAGAATAGAGTCGGGCAAAGCATAAGCACAAGCTGGCAATGGACGAAGATAGTAATGGAGCTGAGAGATTGGGGTAAAGGATGGAGAAGGATTGGGGTAATAATTCGATTGGGCTTAGAGATTAATCCGATTCAGGAGCAACATTTAATAGGGGCTGAACCTGAGCCGATTTAGAGAATAAAGCTATTGAAACTGAGGTCACTGAATTTTGACCATCTAAATTTTGACCGTCTAAAATCTGATGTCAATTTTTTCAGATTTTGTATCTTTTGTCTTTTCTACTCAATATTTATTTAGTAATCGTGATAATAGATCGCAGAATGCCAATTCTGTACGCCGAAATACTTTCTTCGGGTATTTTGACTTAAGCTAAAATCGCTTGAGCTATGGGTTTGATTGTAGGGTTAGCTGTGGGTTGAATCCTGGATTGAATTGTGGGTTAAACCGTAGATTGGACTGTGGGTTGCACCGTACCTGTGGGCTTGCCCTCACCGCACGCCTTCGCCGTATGGCTATTCTAGCCGCGATCTGTGAGGCAATTGGGACAGATGCAATTGGGACAAAAGATCAGGAAATGGCGCAACCCCGCTCAATTGATGCTCCTTGCTGCCAAGCGTCTTCTAAACTAGGAAGAAGTTGCAAGTTCACAAGATTGCAAGTTTATCTAGTCTTTCTCAGCTTTACCCTTGCCGGATTTCTCGGGTTTAGGAGCAATGGTTTTAACAACTGTGTAGAGGTGCTGGTCGTTATCGGCCAGAGCCAGCGTCTCTTCTGCTAGAGGTGTGAACGATGGCACTGAGCTTGGATCTTCATATTCGGCAGCAGATCCCCAGTTAGTCAACAGCAGCAGATCAGCTCCATCGACCTGCTTTAGCAGCACCGCAGAGCGAGGAGACGGGAAAAACTGCTTGACACCGGGCAGTAAACCTTCGGTCGAGGCAATGAGTTGATCTAGATCGTCGCTGCTTTTGGCGGTGATTTCGTTGATTTGCACCAGCGCGTCTTTACCGCGAATAGCCGCCACTGCGCCCTCGGCAGCCAGCATGTCTTCTACCTGTAGCGTCAGGGTGCGGATTGGTTCAACCGGACTCTCCTCCTTAGACTTCTCTTTTTTGGAGGACTTGGCATCCTCTGCCGGCTGGGTCAAAAAGGCTTCGTAGCTAGCTGCATCCTCCCACTGGCTTAGGGCTAGAACACGACTGCCATCTGCACTTTGCAGCACTGTAAAACTGCCAAAACCCGGCGTCTTTTTAAAGAAGGACTTGCTGGATTTCAGCAGGCCCGAAACCACTGTTTTCTGGCTATCGGCAGTCGTCTCATAGATCTGGGCGATATTGACTACGCCACTGGCTGGATCAAACTTGATGGCTTGAACGGGTTTGTCAGCCCAAGCGGGGGTTGGCGTGATCCAGATCTGCAAAAACAGAACGAATGATACTGCAAAAGCCAATAGCCGCGAGGTCGTTGCGTTGCCCATAACCTGTCTTAACTCCTTGTTTTGAATTCTGTCATCTGCCCCGGCCATGATTCAATTACTCAATGCTGGCCCCCCTAGCCCGTATCTCGAATTAATAGCTTGAATATCTGCCTCGGCTCAATATCCTAACCACAATAACTTTCGAGAAAATGTACCTCACAATACAGTCAGAGCTAGATAGATATGAATAGTGCCACTGCTGAGTTGCTTACATCTTGCAGTCGCTCTCATCGCCTCCCTAACGTCTCGCCGCAGGTTAAGCAGACTGATAGCATCAGGTCGAGTGTGTAACCATTTGTTTGATTGAACGACTTAGACTTGCGCGTAGATCAACGGCATCCGTCAAACGGCCATTGCAAGATATCACCTGCTGCAAAATGCCTGCAAACAGCATCTCTACAAACCAGCGTTTACAGCATCCATACCTGCAGCGGCTCGATTTATGTGTCTTTTGGTACATATCTTAAACAGAGGTTTGCATATTATAAAAAAGTTAACTGTTTTTGTATACCGTATACAAGAAATCAACTCCGAGCTGGACGGCCAAAGCAGCTCTGGATGCGGGCCGCGTTTGTCAGTCTTGAGGGACTTCACCTATGACCCAATCTCAGTCACAGCCCGGTCAGAGCGGAACTCCAGTCAGTCCGGTTGAGTTGCTCTATGGACTGGAAGACCAGCCTCCCCTATTTGAAGCGCTGTTTGTCGCCTTCCAGCATGTCCTGGCCGCCTTTGTGGGCATCATCACCGCGCCGCTCCTGATCTGCGCGGCCCTGGGGTTGGAGGCCGAAGAGACGAGCTATATCATCAGCATGTCGCTGTTTGCCTCTGGCCTTTGCACCTTCATTCAGTGCAAGCGCATTGGTCCGGTTGGGTCAGGACTGTTGAGCCTACAAGGCACCAGTTTTTCGTTTCTGGCTCCTGTGATTGGTGTCGGCACAGCCGCAATTCAGATGGGCCATTCGCCCCAGGAAGCGGTGGCTCTAATTTTTGGCGTCTGCTTTTTTGGGGCGCTGGTTGAGGTGGTTTTAAGTCAGTTTTTGCATCTGGCCCAGCGGCTGATTTCGCCTGTGGTGTCGGGCACGGTGGTCATGATCATTGGCCTCAGTTTGATTAAAACCGGCGTCGTCAGCATTGCCGGAGGCGCGACGGCCCAAGCCAACGGCACCTATGGCAGCACCCAGAATCTGGCCCTGGGTGGGCTAGTTCTGGCGATCATTGTCGGCCTCAACCTCAGCTCAAATCGCTATTTACGCATGGGCGCGATTGCCATTGGCCTGGGCATGGGCTATCTGGTTTCAATTGGGCTGGGGCTGGTGGACTTTAGCCCATTGCAGCAGTTGAACTGGATCAGCCTGCCGATTCCGTTCCGCTACGGGATGAAGTTTGAACTGGGGGCGCTGGTGCCGTTTGTGCTGCTCTACCTGATTACGGCAATTGAAACGATTGGCGACCTGACTGCCACTTCTGTGGCGTCCCATCAGCCGATCCAGGGCAAGCTCTATGTGCAGCGCATCAAGGGCGGTGTTTTGGGCGACGGAATTAACTCCATGCTGGCTGCCATGCTGAATACCTTTCCCAACACTACCTTCAGCCAGAACAACGGCGTGATCCAAATGACCGGCGTGGGCAGCCGCTACATTGGGTTTTACGTGGCGGCAATCTTTGCCCTGCTGGGGCTGCTGCCCTGGGTGGGTGGCCTGCTGCAAACGATTCCTCAGCCGGTACTGGGCGGAGCCACAATTGTCATGTTCGGCTCGATTGCAGTGGCGGGCGTGAATATTATTGCCTCCAGTCCAATTGACCGCCGCACGCTGATCATTATGGCGGTGTCCTTGGCGCTGGGCCTGAGTGTCGTCTATGCCCCCGACATTCTAGACGACAAGCCAGCCCTGGTTCGGCACCTGTTTTCTTCGGGAATTTCTACGGGCGGCGTTGCGGCCATTGCCCTTAACCTGCTGCTGCCCCAGGAAGCCGAGGCCAGCTCGGTCGGTCCGGTAAGCCTGTTGGAAGAGGCGGATTAAGGAACCAGAGCGGATATTCCTACCTTTTCCTAGCCTAGCCATCGGCTTGACCATTTCATTGCTGAATAGTCATATAGCATCAGAGTCATGAACTTGATCGGCAAAACCATTTGTTATGCTGCAAGCCCTTGGCGGGGGCGGTACTTGACAGCGATCTGTCAGAGTTGGGCATCAAGTCGCTTTGCAGTTGCCGGAAAGGAAATGATTCTCAAAGTCTCTTGGCAAGGGTTAACAGAGCCTCCCTTTTGAGAAATTGCCGTCGGAACATTAAGGAAGCTTATCAATCGGTTTCCACAATAACGCTACACTCTATAACTGAATATGCCTTTCTATAGAGCCTGTAGAGCCTGATGAACCTAGCCGATATCCTCAAAGACTCGAACTACAAACTGTCGCAGTTTACGGACGAAGCCCCTAGTCGAGCGCAATGGATTGTCAAACCTAATGATGTCATCACCTCAACCGTTCGCCCAACTCGCAGACTTTCAGCCTTGATTAAGCCAGAGCAGGATAATTACATTTGTTCATCCGGTTTTGCTGTTCTCAAACCAACCAAAGTTGAGCCAGAAGTTTTATTGGTTTATTTCCGATCGCCCATTGTCTGCAAAATTCTCGATCTGCACACCACCGCCAGCATGTACCCAGCAATTTCTACTGAGGATCTGCTAAGTATCTGCTGAGTATTCCGATTACCCTACCGAAAGAATCTACTCGCCAGAAAACTGCAGAAAAGGTCAGAGAATCTCGGAAAGCACGGGAGCAATTCAAACAACTGCTAGAAATTGCTAAAACAGAAGTAGAACGAGCGATTCTCTTTCAGAGAGGCAATGCCAACGAAACCGATGAAGCGACAGCAACTGCTTGGATCAATCAGCAGCTTGAAACCTTGGAGTGACACTGACATGACCATTACCGCGATCGACCTACCGATGGAGAAAATTGCTGAATTTTGCGCTCGGTGGCAAGTTACCGAATTTGCCCTCTTTGGCTCCGTCCTGCGCGATGACTTTCGCCCCGACAGCGATATTGATGTGATGGTGCAATTTCATCCAGAAGCTCATCCAACTCTATTCGACTTAGCTTACATGGAGGACGAATTAAAAGTGCTCTTTCAGCGTGACGTTGATTTAGTGACCCGTAAAGGTATTGAGACGAGTCGTAACTATCTGCGTCGCAAGGCAATTCTTTCCTCTGCTCAGGTGATTTATGGAACGCGATCTTCAATCTCTGCTTGATATGTTGCAGTCTGCCCAAATTGTGATGAACTACATTGCTGGGCGATCGCAAGACGAATTAGCAACTGATTTACAATTTCAAGATGCAATGATCCGTAGACTTCTGATGATTGGTGAAGCCTCAAAACGGGTTTCTGAAATAACTCGGCAAACCTTAACTACAATTCCTTGGATCGCAATTAGTGGAATGAGAAATCGGCTGGTACATGAGTACGACGAAATCGATTTAGATGTTATTTGGGATACTGCTGTCAATAGTTTACCAAATTTGATTTTAGAGCTAGAGAAAGTAGTTCCTCCTAATGAATAGCATCAATGTGTTCAAAAAAGATGGCTGACAATTGCTAAAACAGGAGTAGAACGGGCGATTCTCTTTTGGAGAGGCGATGCCAACGCAACTGATGAAGCAACGGCAACTGGTCATGACCTACAGGGCTCAATGCTCGAAAGCCGAGTCTGGCGATTGATGGATTTTCCAAGTGCAATAGCGATTGGTCACTCTCAACCATTGACGCATAGTTCTACAGGTTCCTCCCAGCCTGGTGCAGGAATGGCAAACTTTGGCCAACTATTAGGTGATCGTGCAGGTGAATCGTGCAGGTGATCACGAAATGCGAGACAGGCGAAATGCAGCTAAGAAACAACCATAAAAAACGCCGCTGGGTTAGCGGCGCAATATTTGGTCTTACTGAAGTTAGGAGCGTTGAGAGATAGTCTACAGCTTCATGAGAAGCAGTTTGGGTGAATGGCTAGAGAAGCATAAGCTGATGAATTGGGTGAATGGCTAGAGAAGCATAAGCTGATGAAATTGCAGTTGAATCACTGAATAATCTAGATACTAGAATCTAGGCATCAATATTTGGGCATCAATATCTAGGCATTAATGTCTAGGCAGCATCAATTGCATCAATTGTATGTCCGGCTGCTGTGATCAGCTGTTTGAACGTTTCCTCAGAAGCTTTAGATTCTACCGTCACCGTTTTGGCTTCCGCATCTACCTCAACAAGAGCGGTGGGCTCAGAGGTAAGGATCGTCTCTTTGAGATCCTGCGCTGCTTCAGGACTGTTCAGGCTCGGAACCTTGAGTTTGAGTGTCATTGATTGCTTATTCAGTACAACATGCCCTGATTGTTAAGCCAATCTGCTGAGATCACATGCTTCCTAGGATAGATTTCCTCTTCAAATAGGTTGCAAAGTTTTGCACTTGTCGGGCGAAGCTTTGTTCCAACCAGCAATTTTCACTCATAGGAAAGAGGCGACGGCAGTTGGAAGTCAGTACTTTAAATGTGAGCTCGTAAAACCTGCGAGCCGAATCATTTTGATTCTGGCATTTAAGCAGCTGTTTAAGCCGGTAACGGTTGGCTTCGACAAAATCAGGTTTAGCAAGATCAGGACTGTCCTCTGGGTTAATTGTCACTTTGGATTAATTATGGACTACGCAATTTGGGCTACTGCTTCGTTGAGCGATCGTCTTGATGATTGCTATCGCGATTTGTTCAGGTTTTCTTGGCTGCCCCTGGCCACCACTGAGCCTGATCCAACTGATCCTGACCTTCCGCAACCGCCAATTCCCGATCCCAATCCCTATCCTCAGCCCGAGCCTGCTCCTAAACCGCTTGAACCACCCCAGCCGCCTGTCCAACCCACCCCGCCCAGCGCTCCGCCTGCGCCCGTTGCGTTCTAAGCAGTTTTTCTTGGAGTAGAGGGACTATGAGGACGCCAGCTTCAGGTAGGGGGTCACGCTGAAGCGGCGATTGAGTTAAAGATTGCTCTGGCTGCGTCCAGCTTCTGCAATCGGCTTTCAAAACTGGCTTGAATTATATTCAGAAGATTAAAGATATTGTTCATAGATAGTTCGTGAACAGAAAAGTGAAGGCAAATCTCCATCTAGGAATTTCACGCCCACACCCTGGCAAACGCTCAACAAGACCGCTGTAGTAGATTGACTAGTAGATTGACTTAGCCTGAACCAGCTAACGACAGGAATTTCCCATGACTGACATTCAGCTTAAACCGCTCAACCAACAGGTCGTTGCATTGATGGGTGCCTCTAGCGGCATTGGCCGTTCGACAGCCCTCAAATTTGCCCAGCAGGGCGCAAAGGTCGTGGTATCGGCCCGCAGTGAAGCTGCCCTCAATTCGCTGGTAGACGAAATTAACCAGGCTGGGGGGGAAGCGATTTCAATTCCCGCCGATACGGCCAGTTTTGAGCAGGTGCAGGCCGTGGCTAACGGTGCTGTCGAGCGCTTTGGTCGCCTGGATACCTGGGTGCATGTGGCCGCGACTTCGGTATTTGCCCGCTTTGAACAGGTGACACCTGCCGAATTTGAACGGGTGATTCAGGTCAACCTGATGGGACAGGTCTATGGAGCAATGGCAGCCTTGCCGCATCTGCGTCGTGAAGGGCGGGGCGCATTGGTGCATGTGACTTCCGTAGAGGCGCGCCGGTCGCTGCCGCTCCAGAGTGCCTATTCTTCCTATAAACATGGGGTCGAGGGCTTTTTGGATTCGCTGCGGGTTGAATTGCAGCACGACAACGTTCCAATTAGTGTTACGAATGTGTTGCCCGCAGTCATCAACACACCATTCTACGACAAGGGCATGACCAAGCTGGGCGTTAAACCAACCGGCGTACCGCCCTACTACCAACCGGAGCTTGTAGCCGATGCGATCCTGCATGTGGCCGAGCATCCCACCCGTGACATTATTGTGGGCGATGTGGGTCGAGTCATAGATGTGATGCAGAAAGTTTCACCCCGGCTAGTGGACTGGATGCTGAAGCTGATTGCCGTTGAAGGCCAGTACACCAAAATCAAAAAATCAGCTGAAGACCCGAACAACCTCTATGCACCAATTCAGGGGTATGAACGGGCCGAAGGAGACTTTGGCGACAAGGTGATTCCTAGCTTCCTGGACTGGTTTGATTGGCATCCTACCGCCAAATGGGGTGCAGCAGCCGGTTTGGGTGTGCTGGCCCTGCTGGCCATCAATCTGGCTACAGCCGTGACCGAGCATCGAATGCTGGATTAAACGGCTGGATTAAACGCCACAGCAGCTCAAACAAGCGGCTACAGAGCAGGCAAACTGCACAGTATTCTTAGAATGCAATTCAGGATGCAGTTCTAGAACAGAGTTAATCACGATTGAGGATAGACCCATGGAGCAAGTTTCTAGCAACCAACCAAACGAGCAAGTTAGCGATCTGACGAGCGAGCAAAATCAACCGGCCCTAGGTGATAAGGAACGATGGGGCTCGTTGATTACCGGCGGAGCCATGGTGCTGATGGGTTTGAGACAGCGGTCCCTGCGCGGAGCGCTAATGGCCGCAGCAGGCAGTGGATTGGTGTACCACGGGGCCAAGGGGCAGGAAAGCCTTTCCCAGAAAGTGGGAGATAAGGTGAGTGAAGCTGCTGGCCTGAACAAGAACATTCAGGTCGAAAAAACCGTGACGATTTTCAATCGCTCGCCGGAAGAGTTGTACCAGTATTGGCGCAACTTTGAAAATTTGCCTACCTTTATGAAGCATCTCAAGTCGGTAACGGTGATCAATCCCGTTCGCTCCCACTGGGTCGCCAACGCACCGATGGGCAATTCCGTGGAATGGGATGCTGAAATCATCACGGAACAGGAAAACAAATTGATTGCCTGGTCCTCCGTGGAAAACGCAGATATCGATCACTCCGGCTTTGTCCGGTTCCAACCTGCACCCGCCGAGCGGGGCACGGAGGTGAAGGTGGTGATGGAATATAGCCCGCCAGCCGGTGTCGTGGGAGCCGCTGTGGCCAAGCTGTTTGGTGAAGAGCCGGAACAGCAAATTGGAGATAGTCTGCGTCACTTCAAGATGCTGATGGAGGCTGGTGAAATTGCGACGACAGAAGGTCAACCTTCCGGTCGGGAAGGCCAGCAGTAATTCATAATCCGGTGCAGGTAGATCTTAGTTTTGCCTGCACCCAATCTGGCCAGAATTTGGATAGCGTTGTTGATTTTCAGCAGCGCTATTTTTTGATTAAACTTGAGGCTACATTAATATCAGCAGCTATGTACCCACCTCCTCCCTGGACCCTGAAAGGTCATTCTTTGCAATCTCTGCATTGGCTAGAGGTTGAGCATGTGCGAGACTCGGTTCCGCCAGAGCTGCAAATCCTATCACCCTGGCCGGGAAAGACGCTGGGCGGCGTCTATGTGGCTGCCTATCAACAGGGCTCTACACTGGTTTACAACGAGCTGATTGTGGTTAGCGCGCTGGTCTATGCCCAGGGCAAGTTCGGAGCCTGGATCTCTCACATTTATGTAGACAATCCCGACTCAGTGGCAGGCGGACGAGAGATTTGGGGCTTGCCGAAGCAGCTGGCCCAGTTCACCTGGAACGAGAATCGAACGACTGTACAGGTCAGCCAGTCTGACCAATCGCTTTGCTCGCTGACTCAGCAAAACACCCTGCCCGGACTGCCCCTGGTTCTAATGGCGCCTGTTTTGAGCAAAGTTGAACAACAGCTTGCCCTCTTCACCGGCCAAGTGCGCCTGAAGCTGCATCTGGCCAACATCAAACTTGAAGTTGAACCGGGCAGTCCACTGTCCCAACTGCGTCTGCATCAACCCTGGCTGGGCTTTTATGCCGATCCACTGACGCTGGTTGCCAATCCGCCCCAGTTCTGAGGCATGGCTGAGCTAATCATGGGAATGCTGGGGAGCTAACTCCGGGTGCGAGATCCAAACGATCTGCCGCAGTTTGGGCAACTGACGGGCAAACAGAACTGCGACCAGAAAACAAATGATGCCGTTGATGATCACGGTAGTGGGTGCACCAACCCAGTTGACCATTGCGCCTTGAAACAAGTTGCCAAACGAGATCATGCCCAGGAACGACATAATATAAATGCTCATAACGCGGCCTCGCATCTCATCGGGCACCAGCGTTTGAATAATCGTGTTGCTAGAAGCAGACTGGAGCAGGGAAGCAAAGCCCAGAACCACGAGCAGAAGAACTGAAAGCCAGAGCGACCGGGACAGGGAAAAGCCGATCATGCCCAGACCATAAAGGATCGGGGCAGCGGCAATCAGTTGGCCCAAACCTCGCACTTCTCGCCGCAGGCTGAGCTGAATTGCAGCAATCAGCGAACCCACACCTGACGCTGCCACTAGCAGGCCCAGCGTGTTTGCATCTCCTCGCAAGATCTCCTGGGCAAAAATCGGTAGAATTACCACAAAATTGACGCCAAGAAAGCTGACCAGTCCCACCATGATCAGAATAGAGCGGATGGGAGCATATCCCAGAGCATAGGAGAAACCCT
>QLAH01000702.1_pt1 | contig 13308 bp, 14 predicted proteins | sample 4693081 | NCBI WGS metagenome assembly QLAH01 (sample SAMN09425401, study PRJNA476045) | Lake water metagenome, whole genome shotgun sequencing project.
CGATCGTCTATATCGATGAAAGCGGTTTTGCGCATGATATGCCAAGAACGCACGGCTATGCGGTGAAAGGACAGCGTTGCTATGCCAAGCATGATTGGGGTGCTAAAGGGAGAACGAATGCCATTGGTGCCTTGATAAAATCGACCTGAGTTGCCATAGGTCTCGTATCCTGTTCTGTGGATACGGCCGTTTTTACCGCGTGGACTGAACAAATCCTCCTGCCTAACATCCCTGAAAAGAGCGTCATTGTCATGGACAATGACGCGTTCCACAAAGGTCAAAAGATGCAAAAAATACTGGAAGATTCTGGTCATACCCTCCTGTATTTACCGCCTTATTCTCCGGATTTAAATCCTATCGAGAAAAAATGGGCACAGGCTAAACACATACGCCGTACCGCAAACTGCTCCCTCGATGAACTCTTTACACGGTATTCATTGTATTCTTTTTATGCCGCTTTAGCTATAGGACTATCAAAAAAAGCTTTCTTGTGAACCAAGGCACTTTGAAGCTAGGGGCTGATTTTCCATTTTAAGGTAGGGTATATTTAAACAAAATAGCTATCGGTCATATAGCCTTTTTGATCTTACAGCAATCGCAATAGCGTCTATTAATTTAGACTCATTTCCCAAGGCTTTTATGGAAACTCTACACTCTTTACTCCCTATAGATGCTTTTATTCACCTAATATTTTCATTACACTCAATCCCTGCAGGTTATAACCTTTAATGGCTCAGGACACACATAGAAACTACCTCATTGCTAATCTTGATGGCTTAATTGGGCTATAGCCTCTGGGGATAATCCCGTAAATAGTCTGATTTCTTCCAGGGATTTACCAGCTCTGAGCATATTGAGAGCTACTTTCTCAATCCCTAACATTTCACCCTCTGCTAATCCTTCTGCCTTGCCTTCCGCCCTGCCTTCTGCTTTGCCCTCAACGTATTTATCCCAAACCAGGGTTTTTTCACGTCGAACTTGGTCCCAATAGGAGCTATATATTGCTAAATCTCCTGGCGTATATGCCGATTCTTCAATTAGCGACACCGCTTCTGCAATCTCCGGAACGTCCAGTAACTCTTGGGAAACTCTGATTGTCCTCTCATCAATTTCACGTAAAAATCGCAACCATAATAACCGTAACCGTTTCTCCTCTGGAGAGTGCACTGGAAACTTTGGCAATTCAATGAAAATCAGTTGCAAATGCTCAATGATATCTGCAGGCGCTACTCCTCGTCTAACCAGTTGATAATGATGATACCATTCCGGTATTGTCTTTTCATAAATGTTCGCCACTAACCCTAACCCATAGACGGGCTGGATTAAATGAAATTCTTCCCCACGTTCCAACTGTTTAACAATCGCCTGACTGGTTTCAAAAAGTAACCGTTGCTTAAAGCTATCCGTCCAGTTCATCTGCATTTCCACAATAAACACTCGCCCCTGCGCATCCTCACATTTCACATCCGCTATCGTACGCCTAAAGGCTGGGATTGCTGGCACTTGTTCTGTCGGTAAGTATGTGAGCCCTACAATCGGAGCATCAGGTGCTAAGGGTAGAACCGCATTTAAAAAACTGACGAGCAATTTGGGGTGGTCCCCAAACACTTTCTTAAAAACCACATCCGCTTTGGGATCTAAATAACGTGACATCTTGTGCAGCTCCTCACTTTGGTTTGCAATCATGATATATTAACATCAGCTGGGATTCTCTATTGGGCTATTTCTTGGATACTGTTTCTCCCCCTAGACAATCTAAATCCCATGTAAGATAGACTTTCGTCTCCACACTCACAACAAGAACGCCCCAGGAAATGATGAGGTCCTTCACCAGAAGGTAACATACCTCTAACCTCCTCAAGATTTCCCATTCTAGCACTCTTAATATCTGTCTTACTCTAAATCATCTTTTTAAACATGATTATAGTATTCCATAAAGAAAGGCTTTTGACAAGATTTAAATCCTAATCAACTATTGGAGCATTTTTTACGCTAATTTCAACTTTCACATTTTCGAGAACAAAGTATCTAAAAAATTACTCGATAAAATCTGCAGATGCGAGTATCTCAAGGAGGCATATCATTTGTGGGTAAAGAGTATTTCGATGCACAGAAAAACGAATCCAAATCATCACCCCGTAAATGGGTATAGCTCCTAATACATTAATGGTTTACAAAAACATAGCACGTTATCATGGTACAAGACATAGCTAGATAGGGTAGTCACAAGATGTTAGCCCACAAAGCGATACCCCGAATCTTTAAAGCCGCTAAAAAAGACTGAGCATTTTTGGCATACCAGCGCGCAATGCCGCGCCAGCGCTTGAGATGAAGAAATGCGTTTTCAACAAGATGCCGCTGTGGGTATAGTGCTTAATCGAATTTCCGCTGACATGTTCTATGTTGGCGTGGCGGAATCACGGAGGTCATCCGCTGAGACTCGGCCTAGAGCACAATGTCGTCGCTATCATAGCCTTTATCTGCAATCAAATACTCAGCGGTTATCCCTTCAATGCGTTTTGAAGCTTGTGTGCAATCCGCTGTAGTACCGTCTGTAATCACCATGCTGACCGGCATACCATAACTATTCGTAATCTAGCGCATCAACCAGCTGCTCCAACAGTTTTTGCCAGATCCCTTTATTTCGCTATCGTATAAAACGACGATGTGTATTACTCCAATATCCACCATCAGGCGGCAAATCCCGCCGCGGAGCGCCTGTCCTCAAGATCTGAAACACCGCGTTGATAAACTTTCGATTATCTGCTGCTATGCCTCCCCAAGACCCCGCTCTTCTAGGCAAATGAGGCTCTAATATATGCCAAACGCTGTCCGATATATCATGTCTACGATGCGATGCTGTCATAGCAAAACCTTTTCATCGTTAATCGATAACCTCTCTTATACCATCCTTTTTATCTCATAACTACACTATCTAAAAAGATAAAGGTTGGCACTTTTATCGCAAGACAGAAAAGCCACAACAGTGGCTTCTGAAGCTAATAGCATAAACTAGGACCCTATATCCTGACTAGACAATATACCCTACACGACTTCATCTATCCTGCAACAATGCTGAGAATGTTAGAGCTAATTTAGTGACTCATCATATTGTCAAGCGATTCAGTTTTACTGGGGGAGGGGGAATACCTTGGCAATCATATAGTATCTGTGGATTGCTCACCCCAAGTATTTTTCTTGGTCATAATAACTTCTTTTGGGGGCCTAATACATTAGTCTAAAAAATTTTGACTTAACTATTAGCCCCAAAATAGTTAACAGTAGCTTAGATAATACTATAATTGAGAAGCATTTTTTGCCAAGTAATCTGCAACGCCATCCGCAGTTGGTTTCATGCCTTGCTTACCCTTACTCCAGTTTGCAGGACAAACTTCACCTTGCTCTTCAAAGAACTGTAATGCATCTACCAAACGAATGAATTCTTCAATATTTCTTCCAATCGGTAAATCGTTAACCACTTGAGACCGAATTATTCCTTGTTTATCGATTAAAAAAGTACCTCGGAAAGCAACGCCTGCTTCAGGATGCTCTACACCATAAGCGCGGCAAATCTCATGTTTAACATCAGCAACCATCGTATATCCTACCGATCCAATTCCTCCATTTTCAATAGCAGTATTACGCCAGGCTAAATGGGTAAATTGAGAATCAATTGAAACGGCGATTGTCTCAACCTGACGGGCTTTAAATTCCTCAATACGATGATTTAAAGCAATCAGCTCAGAGGGACAAACAAACGTAAAATCTAAGGGGTAAAATACTAGTAACCCGTATTTATCCTTGATGGCTCTGGATAGCGTAAATTGATTATCAATCTGACCGTTAGCCAATACTGCCGCTGCTGTAAAATCAGGCGCTTTACGCCCCACTAAAACACTCGCTTCACTCATACATATTTCTCCGATTACACTTGTCATTTAGTTTGGCGTAGATTCTAGCTAAAGTCAACCCAAACAATGGTTACCACAGCTCAGAGCTCAATATGTGTTTTATTCACTAAATAATGAGTTTAATCCGAAAGATCCGCTGTCTTCAACGTTTAGCAAAATACTCAGTATTTCTTATTTAACTTCCTCAATCAGCTTTTATTGAGGCATTCCACATTAACCCGTTGTTGGAAATCATTCTCATCTCATTTATAATAATACTATTATCGTTATAAAATTTTGGTATGTATATTTGTGTTTGCCGTGCTATTACCGAGCGTCAGATTCGTCAGGAAATTCTCTACCATAAAATCCGCTCTTTCTCTGAATTGACTCAACGACTAGGGATAGCCAGTGAATGCGGCAAATGTAGACAAGCGGCAAAACAAATTTTTGAAGATTGTCAGCCTCGATGATTAGCCCTAATCTAAGTATGTTCTAAGCTCTTGATTGACAAACACTGGTTAGCGTCTAAAATAAGTATATTAGACAATTTTCAATAGGTTTCACTATGAAAGGCGATACTCGCTTGATTCAATATCTTAATCACGCTCTAAAAAACGAGTTGACCGCTATTAATCAGTATTTTCTCCATTCGAGAATGTATCGTAACTGGGGTTATACCAAGCTCGCCCAAAAGGAATATGAAGAATCTATTGATGAAATGAAGCATGCCGATCGATTAATCGAACGGATTTTATTTTTAGAGGGCTTGCCTAATTTACAACAGATAGGAAAAATATTGATAGGAGAAAATCCCCAAGAAATGCTTAGTTGTGACTTAACGTTAGAAACAAACGAGGCAATTCCCTTATTGCGAGAAGCAGTAAGCTACGCTGACTCTATTCAAGATTATGTTTCAAAGGACTTATTTTTTAGCATTTTGACCAGCGAAGAAGCACATGTTGATTGGTTAGAAACCCAGTTAGGCTTAATCAAGCACTTGGGAATATCTGCATATTTGCAGACCCAAGTATAACAAAGGTCTAGCTTTTACTTTCTTCTTGATTAGCTGCGATTAGCCGCTGTAGCTCCCCTTGTTGGTAAAGCTCTGTGATGATATCACAGCCACCGATTAGCTCTCCGGCAATATAAAGTTGCGGGAAGGTTGGCCAATTGGCATACTTTGGAAGATTAGCTCGGATATCAGGTGCAGATAACACATCTACGTGAGCAAATGCTGCGCCACATGCTCGCAAACATTTCACTGCTTGAGCTGAAAAACCACATTGAGGCATCTCTGGAGAACCTTTCATATATAAAATAATTGAGTTAGATCGAATTTGATCTGCGATTGTTTGCATTATATCCATTCAATAATACCTTATAACTTTATTTTAAGTGCCTAGTATAACATAAAAAGTAGGTTAATGTCATTAAATAGACGTACTAATCAAAATCTAGTATACTTGATATTTTCAAAATTGATAGGATAGTTGTATGAGCCATGAATTACCTGCTTTACCTTATGCATTAGATGCCCTGGAACCTTATATTTCTCAAGAGACCTTGGAGTATCATTACGGCAAACATCATCTTACGTACGTTAATAATTTAAACAACTTGATTAAAGGCACAGAATTTGAGCACCAAGACTTGGAAACTATTATCAAACAGGCTACAGGAAGTATATACAACAATGCAGCCCAAGTATGGAATCATACTTTTTATTGGAACAGCTTAGCTCCCCAAGCCGGTGGAGCACCCACAGGCGAGATTGCAACAGCGATTGAGCGCCAGTTTGGAACATTTGAGAAATTCAAAGAGGCCTTTACTCAATCTGCGACAACGCTTTTTGGATCTGGCTGGACTTGGTTAGTAAAAGAAGGACAACAACATTTGGCTATTATTAACACATCTAATGCTGAAGCCCCCTTAAGGGGCAATCAAATTCCTTTGTTAACGTGTGATGTATGGGAACATGCTTATTATATTGATGTTAGAAACGCGCGTGCTCAATACCTTAAGAATTATTGGCAGTTAGTCAATTGGCATTTTGTTAACAAAAACTTTATCATATCTTAATTCTACAAGAGATAGTAAGCATTTTTTAACAGCTCATGCTATGTAATGTTCTTCCCTTTTGATACACTCAATTGGGAAGCTCACTCATAAGACCGAATATATACCAAGGGGTATAAAAATTATTCTGTATTACTATTGATTTGGGTTGGACCTTGAAAACCACGATTTAGATTCTTTGGGTTCATAACCTGCTGCTGTGCTTCCCACCAAATAGACTGTTTCTATAAATACCTTAAATTCTTTAAACATATCTTCTACATATTGATCTTTATAATCTCCCTTATATTTATCATTAGTAATATCAGGGAGTGCCCAATTTTGATAGTCTTCATGCTCGTTTCGAATCAAATTTTCTAATTCTAAAGCAAATAGTGCTTTAAAAGGAATATCCCCATCTTGTAACAGTTTTGTTGAAGCACTATGACCATAAATCCAAGGCCGATCCGCAAAAAGATGCGCTTCAATCTTTTCGATTGCCATGTCTAGAAATTTATAGTGTTTTTTTTCCTCCGGACTTATTCTATTCTTTTGGTCTAAAATATTTTTCAGATCACGGTACAACGGCATGCCGTATGTTATTTGATCAATATAAGACGGATATTCTTCAGATATCTCTGTGTTCTCTTCATTACATCCAATAGAACAAATAGATTGAGGATACTGCTGGCTCTCAAGTGCCAAAGATACCAAATCGGCACAGATCCCAACCAAAGTGTCTAACATTTCATTCTGATGGTCACACGTAATTAAGAATGTTTTTGGGCGGTACTGATGCAGGGGTTTATAAACATCGCGTTTAAATAGATTAAACCTTGAAAGCAAGCTTGATTGACTTGATGATTCCTCAGCCTGACTTTTGTTATCGCTACCGCTTGCTACCCCCAAACCATATTGAGATGCGGTTTGTTTCTCAAATTCTTGGTTTATCATAATAAAGCGTTTCTTCACTAAATTGATTATTCTATTAACATTTTACTACATTTTTAAAATATAAGCAAATGCGAGGCCTTTAGTCCTAAGGCAAACGCATCTAAATTTCAGAAAAGATCGTGAATAGCGTAGACTAGAGTACGCCATAGTTTAAGCTATTTGCGACAGATGCTGGCTTTAAAGGAGATTCGGGCTTTTTAGTAAGGCGAGTGCCATTTTATGCATATACGACAGATTGAGGGTGGATGTTTGGTGTCGGACTGAACAGGCGTCTTCGTTAAAAGTCACATCCAAGTATCAATTCACTCTCTCAATGTTCCAATGAGCACATATGGCTTTAAGAACACCCCGCTGAGGGTCGTCATTGCTCTAGGCTTGAGATATACAAATGAGCCTCAACGGTTTGAGCGCCTATGATTTTCACATGTGTCGTACGTCTGACTCGGGCGAGCATGCGCAAACAGCTCCATAGAAAAAGGTCCATGTGCCGCTTAAGCATCGCGGCGTCTAAAAGGTCGATCTTCATCTCTTCGATACGACCATGTTCACTATCAATCTCATCTTGAGCCGTTGAGAGGATGTCGTGAGCCCTACTAAAGAACGAAATCACCATTTTTTCCAGCTGCCCTTGGTTACCTTTAAGTGCCATCACATAGTCAGCTTCTTGGGCGGCAATTGCTCAGGCGATCTCTTTTTGGCACCTCATAGCATCTAACGTCACCATAGCACTCCTACACATAGGTTGTTGATGCGTTTGCCGTGCTGAATAGCCCTGTGGTGTGCCTGTCGTTATCGAAGCTACTTTCGACATACTCAATTTCTTCGCTACCTCAGCAAATGATCGCTCTTCTTTGTGCTTTTATCGTGAATATCTTTTTTTAAATGAGATTGAATAGATCGTTTTATGATCTTTGTTTATATTTTTTTATAACGCTTCAAGAGTATATTAGCTAGCAATTTTGATCCTGAGAGAATAGTGTTTTATATTATCAGCACCTGATAACTTAACGTTTCGCTCAGGGAAATATCCCCCTTTTATTTTTAACGATCATTTCTCATAACCCCAAAAAATACATCTGGACACTAGTTTGCTTGAACTTTAAATCACCTCTCAGCTAGCCTCTTTGATACCTCATTAAATCTTTAATAATGGCTCTTGTATTAAATGGCCAAGCATGATATATTGTGCCTTGTTGTTGGTTATACACCTATATATTGTAGAAAAGGATCTATAACCCTCAATTCAATAGTTGAGTAAAATATACTCAACAAGAGATATACAAAGGTGGCTGTAAGACTACTATCCAGAAAATTGATAGCATACTACCCAAGTCACAAAACGTAAACCCTTCCAACGAATGTGGAGAAAGCTAATGAACGAACGAACTCATTCTCAATCTTTGCCGATTCATCAGGCCCCTCTCCCTGAGGACCCCTCTGCTTCGGATATTCAAGATGATATTCTGGCGCTAGCACCTGGTAAACTATACGTGATCAGACGCAATAAAAAGATCGTCCCATATGACGATAATAAAATTGCTGTCGCAATGACCAAGGCATTTCTAGCGACTGAAGGTAAAAATGCCCCAACATCTAAACGAATTCATGAAATTGTACAAGAATTGGCTCAGCAAATTACTGCCACTTTCTACCGGCGCCTACCTACCGGAGGCATCATTCATATCGAAGATATCCAAGATCAGGTCGAGTTAATGCTGATGCGAGCTGGCGAGCACAAGGTGGCACGTGCCTATGTATTATATCGAGAGGAACACCGTAAAGCTCGAGCGGCTCAAACCAACCTGCCATCTCAAGAAATAACACTGCATGTCACACTTGATGATGGCAGTCGCGCCCCCCTTAATTTACAAAGATTGCACCATTTAGTAGAACAAGCCTGCGCTGATTTAACTGATGTGAATCCTGAAAGTATTATTGCCGATGTAAAACGTAATTTATTTGATGGGGTAAGCTTAAAAGATATTAATCGGGCTCTTGTCTTATCAGCACGTACTTTGATAGAACAAGAACCCAATTACAGCTATGTGGCATCCCGTTTACTGTTGGATGATTTACGTAATGAAGCTTTAACCTTCTTAGGAATGCAAGCTCATACTACTCACGAACAAATGAGCACCATATACCCCAAATATTTTAAAAAATATATTCAACGTGGTGTTGAATTAGAGCGTCTAGATCCAGAATTACTCAATTATGATTTAGACAAGCTGAGCAATGCCCTATATTCTGAACGCGATTTAAAATTTACTTATCTAGGCTTACAAACACTTTATGATCGGTATTTTATTCACTGTAATCAGATTCGTTATGAATTACCTCAAGCATTTTTCATGCGTGTGGCAATGGGCTTAGCTATCAATGAAACTGAAAAAGAAAATCGAGCCATTGAGTTTTACCTACTATTGTCCTCATTCGATTATATGTGCTCAACACCAACTTTATTTAATTCAGGTACTATCCGCCCTCAATTATCGAGTTGCTATTTGTCAACAATACCTGATGATTTGGATGGTATTTTCTCTGCTATTAAAGATAATGCTCTATTATCTAAATTTGCTGGTGGTTTGGGCAATGACTGGACACCAGTACGAGCGTTAGGATCCCCTATCAAAGGAACTAATGGCTTATCTCAAGGCCCTATTCCATTTATGGTAGTTGCCAATGCTACACTCGTAGCTGTTAATCAGGGAGGTAAACGCAAGGGTGCTGGATGCGGTTATCTTGAAACATTTCATAAATGTATCGAGTCCTTTTTAGAATTGCGAAAAAATACTGGTGATGAGCGCCGTCGTACCCACGATATGAATACTGCCAACTGGATTCCAGATTTATTTATGAAGCGGGTTTTTGAGGATAAAGAATGGACTTTATTCTCTCCAAATGACACACCTGATTTACACGATCTGTATGGCAAAGCATTTGATGAAGCCTATGTCGCATATGAAGAACAAGCACGACAAGGTAAAATCAAAAATTTTAAAACTATTTCTGCGGTAACCCTGTGGCGTAAAATGCTAGGGCTATTATTTGAAACTGGCCACCCTTGGATAACATTTAAAGACCCTTGTAACATTAGATCACCACAACAGCATTGTGGCGTGGTTCACAGCTCTAATTTATGTACTGAAATTACTTTAAATACGTCTGCTGAAGAAATTGCAGTGTGTAATTTGGGAAGTATTAATCTACCTGCTCATATTCATAATAATAAATTAGATGAAGAAAAATTAGCTCGCACTATCAAAACAGCAGTTCGCCTATTAGATAATGTGATTGATATTAATTATTATTCAGTACCTCAAGCTAAAAATTCAAATTTAAAACATCGTCCAGTTGGACTAGGGTTAATGGGTTTTCAAGATGCGCTATATGAATTAGGGATCGATTACTGTTCTGACGCTGCTATTACATTTGCTGATCAATCAATGGAATTAATCAGCTATTATGCTATTCAAGCATCTGCTGATTTAGCGAGAGAACGCGGACCGTATAAAACATTCTCAGGCTCATTATGGAGTAAAGGCTTCTTACCTATTGATTCGATTGAATTATTACAACAAGCCCGTGGTACCGAGTATTTGGAGCTTGATCGCTCTCGTAGTTTGGACTGGGAACATTTACGGCAACACGTTAAGACGGTGGGAATTCGAAACTCTAACATAATGGCAATCGCTCCTACAGCGACAATCTCCAACATTGTTGGGGTTAGCCAATCTATTGAGCCCACTTATCAAAACCTCTATGTAAAATCAAATTTATCGGGAGAATTTACAATCGTTAATCCCTATTTAGTTCGAGATCTTAAGGCACAAAGCCTGTGGGATGAAGTAATGGTCAACGATTTAAAATACTTTAATGGCAGTATTCAGGCTATCAAGCGAATTCCTGAAGCAATCCGCAAGCGCTATGCAACTGCATTTGAAATTGATCCAAGATGGCTAGTTGAAGCGGCAGCTCGGCGCCAAAAATGGATCGATCAATCTCAGTCCTTAAATCTATATATGGCAGAAGCTTCTGGTAAAAAATTAGACCGCTTATATCGCCTGGCATGGATTCGGGGATTAAAAACCACCTATTACATGCGGAGCCTAGGAGCAACGAATGCTGAGAAAGCCACTATTAATGACTATTCATTGAATGCTGTTAAAGCACATGCTGTTCCCAAAGCATGCTCAATTGATGAGCCAGATTGTGAAGCATGTCAATAATTGGATCTTATGAACATGATGAAGTAATACTTAACTATGAGAGAGGTGAAATATGAGAGACGTAGCTAATAGTGCATTAAACTGGGATAATGATCATTCCCCATCCAACCAAGCTGCAACTGGGCTAGAGTCATTAACTATGGGTGCCGGGCGCCTGCGCGTTGACGATAAGCAAATTATTAATTGTCGTGCTGATTTAAATCAATTAGTTCCTTTTAAGTATAAATGGGCATGGCAAAAATATTTAGATGCATGCGCTAACCATTGGATGCCTAATGAAATCAATATGTCTGCTGATATTGCACTCTGGAATTCACCTGATGGCTTAACTCAGGAAGAGCGCCGTATTATTAAACGTAATTTAGGCTTCTTTTCTACTGCTGACTCCCTAGTAGCCAATAATCTTGTGCTAGCAGTATATCGCCATATCACTAATCCCGAATGTCGCCAATACTTATTGCGCCAGGCATTTGAAGAGGCTTTACACACTCACGCTTATCAATATGTGATTGAAAGCCTAGGCTTAGACGAAGCTGAGGTATTTAATATGTATCGCGAAATCCCTTCTGTAGCAGAAAAAGCTTCCTGGGCTCTTCCCTATACTCAAAATCTCGGGGATCCTCATTTTAAGACAGGTACTGTAGAAGCTGATCAGCGCTTACTTCGTGATTTGATTGCTTTCTATGTTATCTTTGAAGGTATCTTTTTTTATGTAGGGTTTACCCAAATTCTGTCTATGGGACGACGTAATAAAATGACGGGAACTGCTGAACAATTCCAATATATTTTGCGTGATGAATCTATGCATATGAACTTTGGGATTGATGTTATTAATCAAATTAAAATTGAAAACCCCGATTTATGGAACCATTCATTACAACAAGAAGTTATTCAAATGATCCATGCTGCTGTCACATTAGAGTACCGTTATGCTCAGGATACTATGCCCAATGGAATTTTAGGTATGAATGCAGGCATGTTCAAAGAATACTTAGAATACATTGCTAATCGTCGTTGCTTACAAATTGGCTTACCTGAACAATTTCCAAATGCTGAAAACCCATTTCCTTGGATGAGTGAAATGATGGATTTGAAAAAAGAGAAAAACTTTTTTGAAACTCGTGTTACAGAATATCAAACTGGAGGCACATTAAATTGGGTTGACAACGAGGCATAAAAAACAGATTTTGGGATACTTAGAGTAACTATCTTAGCAGATCAACTTGAGCCAATTCAGGTTATCTGCTATTTCCTATAGCCCTACTCCAAAGCTCCAAAAAATCAGGTAAAATGAGTGGTGGTAGAACACTAAGCTAGATTGTTTTGACACTTTATTTACCTACTTTTAGATAGCTCTGGCTAAAATTGACTATTCTTCAAGATATATAGTGAGTTCCTTTAAGAATCTGACGCTACTGTACCTTAAATGATCTCAGCGTATCTTGATAGCCTATCGCTATCAATGCTTTTCATAGCTGCTCAGTACCTATTTAATATCAGAAAATCGTAGCGATTACTGTAGAGAGTAAACCCTATTAAGTAAGTGCAAAGAATTAGCGCAAATGGTCGATAACAGTGATAATAGAATCCACATTCTGTAAGGTAAGAGTTAATAGTGATAAAAAAGATAGGTATTATCAGCGCCATCATTGTGCTCCTGGTCGGCACAAGCTATTATGGGTATCGTCAGTTTCAGCGACGCCCACCTCAAACTGCTCCTCCTGTTGCTGTCAATGCTGTAGAAACCAAACTGCAAAAATGGTACACCCAAATTAAAGCTACAGGTACCCTTTCTTCATTTCGTGGCATCATGATTAGTTCTGAAGTGTCCGGACGAGTGACAGCTATTAATTTTGAATCAGGCACCTTTGTTAAAGAAGGTGAACCCTTATTTCAAATTTACCCTGATATTCTCGAAGCACAATTAGAGCAATATAAAGCCATGACTCAACTAGCTGCTTTAGATTACGCTCGAGGTTTAAAACTGTATCAAAAAAGTGTTATTTCCCGACAGGATTTAGATCAATTAACGTCAACGCTAGCACAAGATCGTGCTTTAGTCGCTCAAACACAGGCTAAACTTGTGCAACATAATATCACCGCCCCATTCAGTGGGCTAGCAGGATTGAGATTAGTAAATGAAGGAGCGTATGTTACAGCAGGTCAAAATTTAGTCT
>QLAH01000703.1_pt1 | contig 13306 bp, 14 predicted proteins | sample 4693081 | NCBI WGS metagenome assembly QLAH01 (sample SAMN09425401, study PRJNA476045) | Lake water metagenome, whole genome shotgun sequencing project.
TGGGGGCTGGCCGCCACCAGGGCCAGTGCCTCCTCCAGGGGTGCCGAGTCCGCCAGCTCCAGCTGCACCTGGGCCTCGAGGGAGGCGCCCAGTTCTCCGCGGCCCCGGCAGCCCTCCAGCGTCCGGTTCACCTGGGCGCGCAGCTCCAGGATCCGCTGCATCGGCGCCACCAGCTCCGGCGCCGCCCAGGCCGCCGGCACCGTGGGCCAGCCCCGCTCGAACACCGACGCCTCGGCCACCGGGTAGGGCAGGTTCTGCCAGATGTCCTCGGCCATGTGGCAGAGCACCGGCGCGATCAGCCCCGCCAGCCGCTCCACCACCAGGTGCAGCACGGTCTGGCAGCTGCGGCGCCGGAAATCGCCGGCCGCACTCACATAGAGGCGGTCCTTGGCGATGTCGAGGTAGACGTTGGAGAGATCCACCACGCAGAAGTTCTGCAGGGCCTGGAAGAAGCGATAAAACTCATAGCGCTCGAAATCGGCGCTCACCTCCTCGATCAGGCTGGCGGTGCGCTGCAGCATCCAGCGATCCAGCAGGGGGAGATCCGTGATCGGCACGGCATGCTCCGCCGGCACGAAATCATGCAGGTTGCCCAGCAGGTAGCGGGCCGTGTTGCGCACCTTGCGGTACACATCCGCCAGCTGTTTGACGATCCCCGGCCCCAGGGGCACGTCGGCCGAGTAATCCACCGAGCTCACCCACAGCCGCAGCACGTCGGCGCCGTAGGCGGGCTCCTGCTTCTCGTTCTTGCCGCCCTCCACCAGCACGAGCGGGTCCACCACGTTGCCGAGCGACTTGCTCATCTTGCGGCCCTTCTCATCGAGGGTGAAGCCGTGGGTGAGCACCCGGCGGTAGGGGGCCGTCCCGTTCACCGCCACCGAGGTGAGCAGGCTGCTCTGGAACCAGCCGCGGTGCTGGTCGGAACCCTCCAGATAGAGGTCGGCGGGACAGCCCAGCCCCCGGCCTTCCAGCACGGCGGCCCAGGAGGAGCCCGAGTCGAACCAGACATCCATGGTGTCGGTGCCCTTGCGCCACTGGTCGGCCTGGTCGGCCCAGGCCAGCGGCAGCAGGCCCGCCTCGTCCCGCTCCCACCAGACATCGGCGCCGTGCTCGGCGATCAGCGCCTCGGTGTGGGCCAGGGTGTCGGCGTTCAGCAGCACCGCGCCCGTCTCGCGGTGATAGAAGACGGGGATCGGCACCCCCCAGGAACGCTGGCGGGAGATGCACCAGTCGCCCCGGTCCCGCACCATCGCCTCGATGCGGTTGCGGCCGCTGGCCGGCAGCCACTCCACCGCCGCGATCGCCTCCAGGGCCTGGGCCCGGAAGCCGTCGACGGAGGCGAACCACTGTTCGGTGGCCCGGAAGATGGTCGGTTTCTTGGTGCGCCAGTCGTAGGGATAGCGGTGCTCGTAGCGCTGCTCGGCCAGCAGCAGCCCGGCGTCCCGCAGGGCGGTGATGATCGCCGGGTTGGCGTCCTTGAGCACGTTGAGCCCGGCGAAGGGGCCCGCCTCGGCGGTGAGGGTGCCGGCCTCGTCCACCGGGCAGAGCACCGGCAGGCCGTACTTGTTGCCGGTGTGGAAGTCGTCGACGCCGTGGCCAGGCGCCGTGTGCACCAGGCCGGTGCCGGTCTCGGTGGTGATGTAGTCGCCGCCGATCACCACCGGGCTGGTGCGATCCAGCAGCGGATGGCGGTAGAGGATGCCCTCCAGCTGGGCCCCCTTGAGGGTGAGCAGCGGTTCGAGCGGACGCTCCAGGCTGGTGCGCAGCTGCTCCACCAGCTGGGCGGCCACCACCAGGTAGCGGGGGGTGCCGCCGTTGGTGGTGCCGTCGCGGCAGATGGCGTAATCCAGCTGGCCATTCACCGACACCGCCAGGTTGGCCGGCAGGGTCCAGGGGGTGGTGGTCCAGATGGCCACGAACAGCTGCTCCCGGTGGGACGCGTCGGTGGGTCCGTCGATGCCGGCGGCCGCCAGGCTCGCGGCCAGCGCCACCGGCAGCTCCACCACCGGAAAGGCCACGTAGACGCTGGGGGAGGTGTGGCCGTCGGGGTATTCCAGCTCGGCCTCGGCCAGGGCGGTGCGGGAGCTGGGGCTCCAGTGCACCGGCTTGAGGCCCCGGTAGATGTGGCCGGCCAGCACCATCTTTCCGAAGACGCCGATCTGGGCCGCCTCATACGACTTCTGAAGCGTCAGGTAGGGCGCGTCCCAGTCGGCCCAGATGCCCCAGCGCCGGAAGCCGCCCATCTGGCCCTCCACCTGCTCGAGGGCGTAGGCATGGGCCCGGCGCCGCAGGTCGACGGGGGTGAGGCCGCGCCGCTCCTCGTTGCCCATCCCCTGCAGCACCTTCAGCTCGATCGGCAGGCCGTGGCAGTCCCAGCCCGGCACGAACCGGGCCCGCTTCCCCTGCAGCAGGGCGTGCTTGTTGATGATGTCCTTGAGGATCTTGTTGAGCGCGTGGCCCACGTGCAGGGCGCCGTTGGCGTAGGGCGGTCCGTCGTGGAGGGTGAAGGTCTCGCCGGGGTTGCCGCGGCTCAGCCGCCCATAGAGATCGTGCGCCTTCCAGAACGCCTGCAGTTCCGGCTCCCGCACCCTGGCGTTGGCCCGCATCGCGAAGGGCGTCTGCAGCAGGTTGAGCGTGTCCTTGTAGGACGCCGGGCTTGCCGTCACGTCGCCGGGGCGCGAGAAGGCTGGATTATCCCGCCTCGCCGAGACCCTCCTCCGGCTCCGGCCCCCCAGGCTCCGGCTCCGTCGGCTCGGGCGGGGCTTCCGGCACCGCCTGCTCCAACAAGGCGTCGATCTCCCCGAAGCCACTGACCACGGGGGGATCCGCTTCCGGCACCACCGGCTCCTCCACCTCTGCCGCCGCCACTTCTGCCGTCGCTTCCGGCACCTCAGCCTCGGGCCGCACCCACTTCTTGGTCGTGGCCGGCCGGGCCGCGCGCCGTTCCGCCAGCCACGACCCCAGACCGCCCACCGCACCGCTGGCCAGTTGCAGCAGCCGGCCCAGGGACGCCCCGATCTGGTTCAGGCTGGTCTGCCAGCGCTCCCACGACCACAGCCGCTGGCGTTCCTCGTCGCTGAGCAGGCGCCAGCGCCCCTGGCCCACCTCCACCCCCAGCCGGCCGATCAGCAGGCCGCCGCAGAGCACCGCCAGCATCGGCGCCCCCGTGAGCCGGTCGGCGCTGGTGACCAGCACCAGGCCCAGCAGCAGCACCACCGCCCCCCACACCGAGTCCCTGGCCCGACTCAGTTCGGAGGCCAGCAGGGGCAGCAGCAGCAGCAGCAGCCCGAGCAGCAGGGCCAGGAAGCCTCCGAGGGTGGCAAGCATGGCCGGGGCGACGTCTGGGCCCATTCTGGGCGGTGGCGCCGGGGCTGCTTCGTGCGGACGGCGCCCCAGGGTGCCCACTCCGAAACAGCCTGGCGAAACCGCTTAACGTTGACCAGCGCCCACCTGGCGGAATTGGTAGACGCGCTGGATTTAGGTTCCAGTGGCTCAGGTCGTGGGGGTTCAAGTCCCCCGGTGGGCATCCCTCCCAGTGATCCAGTCCAGCCCAGGGGTGGCGATGGGATGGCACACCTACGCTGCCCACCATCAGGAATCGAAGCATGAAGAGCCCTCTCCGCCAGCTCACGGCGCTGCTCCTGGGCGCGGGGTCACTGCTGGCGGGGGCTCCTGCCCAGGCGCTGGAGCAGATCCAGATGATCCTTCCCCTGCTCGAGACCCCGTTCACGATCCAGCTCAGCGAGCTCCGGGATCAGCGCAAACTGCTCTCCGGCGACAGCGATCTCGCCGAGCTCGACCGGGCCACCGATGGGGCGATCGGCCGCCGGCTGGTCGAGGCCTTCCAGTCCCCCCTCCCCCTGCCGGTGAAGGCCATCGCCGAGCAGTCGGTGGGCTCGCCCCTGGTCAACCAGGTGCTGCTGCTGCTCTCGTCGGTGGTGCTGGTGGAGGGGGTTCGCCAGCCGATGGACACCAAGCAGCTGGCCGCCACCCTGGCCACCAGCCAGGCGAAAGGCAGCCTCAACCTGCTGGACGTGCTCGAAGCCATGCCCGGCAAGAGCGCCTCGGTCGACCTGCAGCGGGTGATCCTCGCCATCGATCGCGTCACCAACCAGCAACGCCTGGGCCAGTCCCTGGTGACCTCCCAGCCCCCGGCCGCCATCAACCCGGCCCTCAGCCAGACGGGGCCGCTGGCCGTGAAGCGCCAGGAGCTGTCGATCCCCGTCAAGCACCGCCCCAAGCCCCTGCAGGTGGTCACGATCCAGCCGGAAACGGGCGCCAGCGGCCGCCTGGTGCTGATCTCCCATGGGCTCTGGGACGACCCGGAAAGCTTCGAGGGCTGGGGCCGGCACCTGGCCAGCCATGGCTACACCGTGCTGCTGCCCCGCCACCCCGGCAGCGACAAGTCGCAGCAGCAGGCCATGCTCTCCGGCCAGGTGCCGCCCCCCAGCCCGGATGACCTGAAGCTGCGGCCCATGGACATGAGCGCGGTGATCGACGCGGCCGCGGCGGGCAGCCTGGCGCTGCCGGCGGGCCTTCGCACCGACAACGTCGTGGCGATGGGCCAGTCCTACGGCGCCACCACGGTGCTGCAGCTGGCCGGGGCCCGCCCCAGCGCGGCCCTGCTCAACCGCTTCTGCAAGGACGTCACCAACCCTGCCCGCAACGTCAGCTGGGTGCTGCAGTGCAGTTTCCTCCCCTCCGCCGACCAGGCCGGCCTGGCCGACCCCCGCGTCAAGGCGGTGGTGGCGGTCAGCCCGCCGATGTCGCTGCTGTTCGACCAGGGCTCGGCCCGGGCCATGGGCGCCCGGGTGCTGCTGGTGAGCGGCAGCCGCGACTGGGTGGTGCCCTCGGGCCCTGAGGCGCTCACGCCCATGGCGCTGGAGGCCCGCAACGCCGGCGGCGGCCACCGGCTGGTGCTGGCCAGGGATGGCGACCACTTCAACCTGCGCTCCTCCTACGAGCAGGGGGGCGGCGCCCTGAGGGGTCTGCTGCTGGCCTGGACCGACGGCGCCTTTGCCGCCGGAGCCGCCGCGGCCCCCGGCGCGAGCGCCCCGTCGCTGCTGCCCCCCGATGGCTGGGGCGACATGGAGTTCCCCCTGGTGGATGTCACCGCCAACCTGCCCACCCTGCCGATCGGTTTCCCCCTGCCGACCGGCCCCAACAAGCCGTGACGGCCCCTGCCCGGCCCCTGTCGCGCCGAAGGGCCGTCTTCCGTAATCTGGGTCCTCCATTGGGGATCCGGACCTGGCCCAGGTCATGAACGAGTCGCCGGCACCCTTGTCCGCCGCTGCCGTGTCCACCACCACGGCCACAACCACGGCCGTGCCGAGGCTCAGCGTTCCGAGGGAGTACCTGGATCCCCCCGCCGCCTGGAACCCCACGGTGGGCCTGTTCCTGGCCGGCTACGGCCTGGCGGCTCTGACGATCTGGGGCTGGTTCGTGGGGGGCTGGCCCCTGCCGCCCCTGCTGGCCCTGGGCTTTCTGGCCCTGCATCTGGAGGGCACCGTGATCCACGACGCCTGCCACAACGCCGCCCATCCCCACCGCTTCTGGAACGCGGTGATGGGCCACGGCGCCGCCCTGCTGCTGGGCTTCAGTTTCCCGGTGTTCACCCGGGTGCATCTGCAGCACCACGCCCACGTCAACGATCCCAAGCTCGACCCGGACCACATCGTCAGTACCTTCGGGCCCCTGTGGCTGATCGCGCCGCGATTCTTCTATCACGAAGTCTTCTTCTTCCGCCATCGCCTCTGGCGCCACAACGAACTGTTCGAGTGGGTGCTGGCCCGCACCATCTTCGTGCTGATCGTGGTGGCGGCCGCCCAGCACAACTTCCTGCCGTTCGTGTTCAACTGCTGGTTCGCCCCGGCCCTGATGGTGGGCGTCACCCTCGGCCTGTTCTTTGACTATCTGCCCCATCGGCCGTTTCAGTCCCGCAACCGCTGGCACAACGCCCGCGTCTATCCCTGCAGGGTGATGAACTGGCTGATTATGGGCCAGAACTATCACCTGATTCACCACCTCTGGCCGTCGATTCCCTGGTTCGAATACCAGCCGGCGTATCACGCCACCAAGCCGATTCTCGATGCCAAGGGTTCACCCCAGCGGCTGGGATTGTTCGAGAGCCGCACCGACAGCCTCAACTTCCTCTACGACATTTTCCTGGGCGTGCGCTCCCACAAGAAGCGTCGCAGCCGCCTGCGGCCCATCGTCCGGCTGATGCCCACCCGCCATGCCCGTCGGCGGGTGCTGGAGCTGCTGCACCGCACCGCCGTTTCACCGGTGCGCTGAGTGGCCGTTGCCCTGGCCTCAGTCCCCCAGGATCTTGGGCACCCGGAAGAAATCCCCCTCGCGCTGGGGGGCCAGGGAGAGCAGCTCCTCCCGCACCGGGGTGGGGTCCACCGCATCGGGGCGGGTGACGTTCACCACCTCCACGGCCCGGGTGGTGGGGGGCACCCCTTCGGTGTCCACCTGCTCGAGGTGGGCGACGTAGTCGAGGATCCGCTCCAGCTGAACGGTGTAGGTGGCGATCCGCTCCTCGGGCAGGGCCAGGCGGGCCAGCTGGGCCACCTTGCGCACATCCTCGGCCGTGATCCGCTCCATCGTCGCGCTCGTCGTCGTCGTCCGAACCTAGCCGCGGCCGTCGCCGCCTCAGCTGGCTTCCCCTTCCGGCCCCAGGAAATCGGCCAGGTCGTCGGCCAGGGCCGCCGCCGCCAGCTCCAGGAAGCGGGCGCCGTGGTCGGCCGTGGCCAGGAAGGGGTCGGAGCCCATGCGGCCGTCGGGATGGCGGCGGCGGAAGTCCTCGGGGCCGTGGATCGGTCCGGCGGGGGCCGCCTCCGGCAGGGGCCGCTGCTTGGCGTTGAGGCTGGGCTCCAGGTGCAGGGTGAGGGCGATCTCGCTGGGGGTGGCATGGTGCCCCTCCCGGTCGCCGTAGCGGTCGCGGGCCTCCCGCATCACCGGGCCGGCGGTGAACCAGTTGGCCAGACGGCAGCGCAGCCGCTCGGCCCCCGGCAGTCCCCGGGCCGCGGCGGTGCCGTAGGCCTGGGCGAAGGCGGCCCGGGCGGTGGCGATGTTGCCGCCGTGGCCGTTGATCACGTAGATGCGCTCGAAGCCGTGGCGCGCCAGGGAGAGCACCACGTCGTGGAGCACCGCCAGCAGGGTGGAGGGCTGCAGGCTGATGGTGCCGGCGAAGCCCAGGTGGTGCTCGGCCATGCCGAAGGCCTGGGCGGGCGTCACCAGCACCCCCGTGCGGCGTCCCACCTCCAGGGCGACCGCCTCGGCGGTGAGGGCGTCGGTGCCGATGGCGCCGGTGGGCCCGTGCTGCTCGGTGGAGCCCAGCGGCACGATCACCCCCCGGCAGCGGCTCAGGTAGTCCTCCACCTCAGGCCAGCTGCGCAGCTGCAGCCGGATCTCCTCGGTGGTGGCCACGGGGCCCGGAACCGTGCTGGGGCCTGGGGCGGTGCTGGGCATCGATCGGGTCATGGTGAACATGGCGGCCGGCGCCGTGCTGCCTAGGATCGACCCTATCCGCGGCGTCACGATGCTGCATCGCAAGCTCGACCGGTTTCGCCTGGAGCAACGGCCGGTCTGGGTCTATCTGGTCGATCAGCAGCGCCTGATCGAGAGGGCCCTAGTGGTGGAGATCGAGGGCGATCTGGTCACCCTCCGCTACGACGACGAGGACGGCGACGAGCGCCACAGCTGGGAGGAGAGCGTGCGCCTCGCCTCGATCGGTGCCGTCAGCACCCGCCTGGCCTCGGTGAGCCGTTCCGCCGATGCGGACGATCTGCCCACCACCGGCGACTGTCCCGAGGCGGAGCGGCTGGGGAGTTCCTGAGGCGCGGCCGCCAGCTCAGTGGGCGGTGCCGTTGCCGTCGTAGTCGTCGGTGTCGTAGTAGCCACCCTTGGTGCCGAAGAAGAGGGTGGTCAGCACGAACAGGCCGCTGACGGCCAGCAGGACGGTGCCGAGGTTGAAGCTGGCGGTTTCCATGCGGGAGGCGTTCACGGGGTGCCCGACGTCAGGCCCGGGCTGGTGCCAGTGTGGCCCGGATCGACGTCGAGCGTCCCCCCAGGGGCCCTCCGGTCCGGTTCCTCGCACCGTTCCAGGGCGCCCGTCGCTGGCACCGGGCCGCTGCGCCCGGTCCCTTGAACGATCGTCAGGACAGAAAGCGGTGGAGCAACTCGAGGTCCTGCGCATAGAAGGTCCGAATCGCGGCCAGCAGGGAAGGGCAGAGCGCCCGTCGCGCCTGCTCCACCAGGCGTTTCTCCGATGCATTCACGTTCACGGGGCTTGCCGCTGAGATGAACCCTTTCTCCCGAAGCCAGCCATTCAGCTTGGTCAGGTTGCTGACTTCGTCAACGATCAGGCGAGCCGAATCATCGAACAGCCACCAACTCTGAGGCCTGAAGATGAAGTCGATGCGATGGAAGCGTTGTTGAAAGAGCCAGTCATGGCAAAATGTCCTGAAATCAGTCAGTGCCCAGCGAGGGGGCTTGTGCAGCGGAAACTGAGACACCAATGGGGTGCCGCCACGGACGGAGAAGCAGTAGGCCGAAATCAGCCTCTCGATGGGACAACGAACGAAGGCCACGGATGTCTTGGCGCCATACAGTTGATCACCGAGCAGCGAACTTCGGATGAAGTCTGCATACAGATGACCAAGGGGTCTTCCGTGAATCAAGGTGGAGGCGTAGGTGCCTCCACACCTGGGGACATGCACAAAGATGTAGTTGGACTTGATGTAGTCGAGTCGGGCGTAATGGCCGGTTCTCCTGAACCGCAGCCGGTCCAGAATTGAGTAGCGATCGGTCATCGTTTGACTGGCCGGCGGCGCCTCGGTTAAGAGCTGTTTAAGAGCTGTTTAAGAGATCGCCGTCTCCCCTGTGGTGCCCCAGGGCGCCGAGTTGCAAATGTTGACAATTGCCGCGACGCCACGACGCCCGCTGGGCCGTCAGGCCCAGGCGCCGCTGCCTTTCGCCGTCAGGGGCGGGGTCGCCCGGGTGGTCCCGCCCCGTGGCTCAAGCGGCCAGCCGATGGCCTGGGGTCACCAGGACGGGATCAGCGTCACGTTGCCGCGGGAAGAGACGTAGCGGATGGTTGTCCCCTGGCGGCTCCATGAGCAGCTGGTTTTCCTGTTGTTGTCTTCGACGATCAGGCAATAGCCATCGCCACCCGTTCGATAAAACGTCTGCTTCCCATCAGACAGCCACGTGACCTGGGCAACCCGCTCGCTGCTGCCGTTCCAGTTCCAATTGACGACGCATTGCTCCCTTCTGCCATTGAAACTGCAGGAGCCTTTGTTCACCTGCGCCATGACGTCGGCTGGGGTTGCCAGCAGAAGTGCTGCCGCCCAGGCGGTTCCGGACCAGATGGTCACGTGCCGGCACGCCATCCTGAGAGGCCCCTCCCAATGTCTGCGCCCAGTCTGATCGTGGTATCCGTGAGACTGCCGCGTCGATGATCAATCTGAAACACGGTTTCTTGGCTACTCCCATCGCCGCCGCGCCCCTCCAGCACCTCCCCCCGCGCTTCTTCGCCCGACCCGCCGAGCAGGTCGCCCCCGACCTCATCGGTTGCCGGCTGGTGAAACGTCTGCCCACAGGTGAGTGGCTCTGGGGCGTGATTGTGGAGACGGAGGCCTATTGCCAGAGCGAACCTGGCTGCCATGGCCATCGCCGCCGCACCCCCGGCAACGAGACGCTGTTCGGCGAACCCGGTCGCTTCTACGTGTATCTCACCTACGGGATGCATCACTGCGTCAACGTCGTCACCGGCCGGCGCGACTGGGCCAATGGGGTGTTGCTGCGGGCGGTCGCCCTGCCGGGGGAGCCGGAGCGGGAGGCCGCCGGGCCGGGCCTGCTGGCCCGCCGTTTCGGCCTCGACCGTGGCCACGACGGCCTGCGGGCTTCTCCGGCCTCGGGCCTCTGGCTGGCGCCCCGGCCGGCCGCGGTGGCGGCCCTGTTGGAGTCGCCAGCGGAGGGTGGGGAGGCGGGCGTGCTGCAGACCCAGCGCATCGGCCTGTCCCAGGGGCAGGAGCTGCCCTGGCGCTGGTATCTGCGCGGCAGCCGCAGCGTCAGCCGGCGGGCCCGGGGCGATCGCACCCCCCGCCTCGATGGGTTGGCCGCCGTGCTGGCCTCTACGGTTGGGGCATTCGACGGGAGCAGAACGCCTTGAGCGGCTGGAGCCACCGCCACGTGCTCGACCTGGCGTCCTTCTCGGTCGAAGACTTCGCCACCGTTCTCGAACTGGCCCAGCGCTTCCGGGCCCTGCCCGTGGCAGGGGCGCGCCGCTTGCCCGCCCTGCAGGGCCGGCTCATGACCAGCCTGTTCTTCGAGCCCAGCACCCGCACGCGCACCAGCTTCGAGCTGGCGGCCAAGCGGCTGTCGGCCGAGGTGCAGAGCTTTTCCCCGTCCTCCAGTTCCCTCAGCAAGGGGGAAAGCCTGCTGGACACCGCCCGCACCTACGTGGCGATGGGGGCCGACATCCTGGTGGTGCGCCACCGCTGCACCGGCGTCCCCACAGCCTGGCCCGCGACCTGGACCGCTGCGGCGAACGGGTCTCCGTGCTCAACGCCGGCGACGGTCTGCACAGCCACCCGAGCCAGGGCCTGCTCGACCTTTTCACCCTGGCCCGGCACTTCTCCCCCGAGGCCCCCACCCCCGAAAGCCTGCGGGGCCGGCGCATCGTCATCGTCGGCGACGTGCTCCATTCCCGGGTGGCCCGCTCCAACCTCTGGGCGCTCACCGCCTGCGGCGCCGATGTGGTGCTCTGCGGTCCGCCGACCCTGCTGCCGGACTGCTTCGCCGATTTCGTTCTGGCGCCACCGCCCGGGCAGGCCGCCGATCCGGTGGCCGCCCGGGGCCGGGTGCAGGTGGAGCGCCGGCTGGAGGAGGCCCTGCCCGGGGCCGATGCGGTGATGACCCTGCGCCTGCAGAAGGAGCGGATGCAGCAGCACCTGCTCACCAGCCTCGACACCTACCACCGCCAGTACGGCCTCAGCCACCGGCGCCTGGCCCTCTGCGGCGACGGGGTGCCGGTGCTGCACCCCGGTCCGGTGAACCGGGGGGTGGAGATCGCCGGCGAGCTCCTCGATGATGCCGGCCGCAACCTGGTGGAGGAGCAGGTCCGCAACGGCATCCCCACCCGCATGGCCCTGCTGTATCTGCTCGCCGCCACCTGAGGGGCGCGTTGCGCTGCCCGCCTCAGAGCAGCTTGAAGCCGTCCAGCAGCAGGCCGTAGAGCAGTCCCATGCGGGCCATGTCGAGCACCTGCAGCCGCAGTTTCAGGGGCTGGGCCAGCAGCCTGCCCCGCACGCGGGCCGCCAGCTCGATGCCCACCACACAGACCAGGGCCCCGAGGGGGTCAAACAGGGACAGGGCGCCGGTGATCGATCCGATGCTGCCGCCGACCACGAATCCCCCCAGCAGCACGATCAGCAGCAGGGAAAGGCGACGCCAGGGGTTCTGGGCCCAGGCCTCCAGCAGGTTGCCGGACTGGGTGATCCGTTGCTGAAATCGGGTCTGCTGGAAGCGGGGAGCCAACGGGGGTGCCAAGGGTGGGAACCTGCCGCTCTTCAGGAAGGGGAGCAGGGGGCTCAACACCCAAAGGTGGAAAGCCACTGGCGGTGATCCCCATCACCCGGCCCAGACCCTGCGACCTCTGGTCTACACCATCTCTGGCGTCTTGACAGCACTTTCCCCCCACCGATAGGGGATACCAATAAAAAAGCCCGAGGCCGGGGCCCGGGCGGGGTGATGGGGACGACACCAGCAAACCAAGCTCTTCCGGCTGGGGCAAGGGGGGGCAGCCGCTGACCGGAGCGTCCCTGCAGGGGCTTGACGGCGGGCGTTGTCGATCTCAGACGTCGCGCCTCAACCGTCCCCGTCCTTCTTGCGGGAGCCCTTGCCCTCCAGCAGTTCCAGCAGGGCTTCCATCTGGGCCATCACACCCCGCACCTCGCCGGCCTCCGGCAGCAATCCGTCCTCCATGACGCCCTGGTGCATCTCCCGCAGCTCCTGGCGGATGTAGCGCAGATGACTGACAACCTGTTCTCGTTTGGACTGCGACATCGAGCGGGCCCCTGATCAACCCCCTCTTTTACCCCATCGCCGTCTCACTTCCGTCCGAAACGCTCCTTGGCCTGCTCGTAGAAGGCCAGATCCACACCGTCGAGCCCGGCTTCGCGGGCCAGGGATTCGATCCGCCGGCGAATGATCGGCCGCACCACGAACGGAATCTCCCTGAGGCTGGTTTCCGCGTCGCTGCTCCAGTTCATCGGCAGGTGATCGGGACGGGCCGGGGCCGTGGGGAGCCCGGCCGGGGAGAATGGTGGATGGAGAATAGGGGACTCGAACCCCTGACCTCTGCGGTGCGATCGCAGCGCTCTACCAGCTGAGCTAATTCCCCTTCGATCGCCATTATCACCATCCCGTCCCCCTTCCCGGCCGCCCCCTTGGTTGATTCCAGCCTGTCCATCACCCCTGAGCAGCTCGCGGCCTTCGACGACGCCTCCATCGCCGAGCTCGCCCAACGCCTCGAGGAGGACGACTACCCCACGCCGTTCGCGGGCCTGGCCGATTGGCACCTGCTGCGCGCCCTGGCCATCCACCGCCCCGACCTGATCCGGCCCTACGTCCATCTGGTGGATCAGGAACCCTTCGATGAGGAGTGAGGAGGACGCCCTTGCGGGGCGCCGCGTGCTGGTGCTGATCAGCGGCAGCATTGCCGCGGTCAAGCTGCCCCAGCTCGTCAGCGCCCTGGTGCAGCGGGGGGCCCTGGTGCGCTGTGTGCTCAGCCCCGGCGCCGAGCGGCTGGTGAGCGCGGTGGCCCTGGCCAGCCTCAGCCGCTCCCCCTGCCACATCGAGGCCGACCAGTGGAGCCATAGGGAGTCCCGGCCCCTGCACATCGCCCTGGCCGAGTGGGCCGAGGTGGTGCTGCTGGCCCCCCTCAGCGCCACCAGCCTGGCCCGCTGGGTGCACGGGATGGCCGACACCCTGCTGGCCAGCACCCTGATCGCCTGCGAGGCCCCCGTGCTGGCCGCCCCGGCCATGAACAGCGCCATGTGGGCCGCCCCGGCGGTGCGCCGCAACTGGCGGGAGCTGCAGGGCTGGGAGCGGGTGCTGCCCCTGGAACCCGGCAGCGGCCTGCTGGCCTGCGACCGGGTGGGCGATGGGCGCATGGCCGACCCTGACCTGCTGCTGCTGGCGCTGGAGTCCCTGCTGCTGGCCGGCTGCCGCCGCGACTGGGCCGGGCGCCGCCTGCTGGTGAGTGCCGGCCCCACCCGGGAGTTCCTGGATCCGGCCC
>QLAH01000705.1_pt1 | contig 13260 bp, 12 predicted proteins | sample 4693081 | NCBI WGS metagenome assembly QLAH01 (sample SAMN09425401, study PRJNA476045) | Lake water metagenome, whole genome shotgun sequencing project.
CGCGCTGGTCGCGAGCGCTCAAACACCCGTCAGAGGCCGCGCACGCGGCCGTCGCACCAGAGCGAGCGAGAGCGCGCACGCGGCCGCGCAGCGGTCGCCAGCGCGCTGGTCGCGAGCGCTCAAACACGCGCGCGGACGAGGTCGCACAGCTCGTCGATCGCGATCTCGAGGTCGTCGTTGACGATGAACGCGTCGTAGACGCCCGAGCGACGGGCGAAATCGATCTCCTTCTTCGCCTCCGCGAAGCGCCGGTCGATGGCGTCGTCGTCCTCGCGGCCGCGTGCACGGAGGCGCTTGAGCAGGACCTCCTCGCTCGGCGGAAGCAGGAACACGCTGAAGGCCTCGGGCATGCGCTCCTTCACGTCGCGCGCGCCCTGCACGTCGATGTCGAGCACGATCAGCTTTCCGAGCGCGAGCGCATGCTCGACCTGCGATCGAAGCGTGCCGTACCACGAGCGGCCGAAGACCTGCGCGAACTCGAGGAAACGGCCTTCGTCGATCCACCGCTGGAAGATCACCTCGTCGACGAAGTGGTAGTCGACGCCGTCGCGCTCGCGCTCGGTGCGCGCGCGCGTGGTCGCGCTGACGCTGAACTCGCCGCCGAGACGTCGGATCACCTCGTGGACGATCGTGGTCTTGCCCACGCCCGAAGGGCCCGAGACGACGAGAAGAAGGCCGCGCCGCGACTCATCCATGGTCAGCTCGCAAGTGGAACCACGTCGTCCGCGTCGATCTCGACGACCACGCGCTGCCCTGGCGCGATGGGATCCTTCGGGTTCAGCTCGGACACCCGCAGCACGGGCTGCGCGGCGCCTGAGGGCGCGTCGAGGACGACCTCGTGCTGCGCCACGCCGCCGAGATAGACGCCCGATCGCGCGGTTCCCTCGAAGCGGTTGCGCGACGCACCGCGCGCGCCTGTCACGATGCGCAGCGCCTCGGGCCGAAGCGAGAGCGACAGTTCCGTTGCCTTCGGGAACGGCGCAGCGGTCGACGCCAGCTCGCCCGCAGCCGTGCGATAGACGGCTTCGGACGAGTCGCCGCGCACGAACACGGCAGGCAGGAAGTTGGTGTCGCCGAGGAAGTCGGCGACGAAGCGGTTGTGCGGCCTGCGGTACATCTCGCGCGGCGATCCGACCTGGATCACTCGGCCCGACTTGAGCACGGCCATGCCGTCGGCGAGCGAAAGCGCCTCGTCCTGGTCGTGCGTGACGTAGACGGTCGTGATCTTCAGCGTGTCGACGATGCGGCGGATCTCCTGACGCATCTCAAGGCGAAGCTTGGCGTCGAGATTCGAGAGCGGCTCGTCGAGAAGCAGCACGCTTGGCTCGAACACGACGGCACGCGCGAGCGCCACACGCTGCTGCTGGCCGCCAGAGAGCTCGCTCGGCTTGCGCTTGGCGTACTCGCCCATCCGCACGAGCTCGAGCGCCTTGCCGACGCGATCGCGGATCGTGGCCTTGTCGAGCTTGCGGACCTCGAGGCCGAAGGCGACGTTCTCGAAGACGGTCATGTGCGGCCAGAGCGCGTAGTTCTGGAACACCATTCCCGTGTTGCGGCCGTTCGCGGGGACACGCGCGACATCGCGGTCGCCGAAGTAGATGCTCCCCGAGGTCGGCTCGGTGAAGCCCGCGATCATGCGAAGAAGCGTTGTCTTTCCGCAGCCGGAGGGGCCCAGCAGAAAGAACAGGCTCCCCGAGGGAATCTCGAGGTCGACGTCGGCGACCGCTGCCGTGTCGCCGAAGTTCTTGACGAGTCGTTCGATCCTGATCGCCGACATGCACGGAGGGTACCCGAGCGGTGCGGAGTGCGCAGCGCGCGGGCTGGATCGGATACGCTCCTCCCCATGGGCGCAGACGACGGCACAGGCGGCGGACACAGGCGCGGTTCTGCGCGCATCGGCGATCGCCCCGCGGCCGCGCCCCAGGTCGATCCGCGGCTGGCTTGGATCGAGCGGACGCGCGTCTACCGCGGCATCCGCGAGCGCGATGTGTCGATCGAGCGTCCGCTTGCAGGGCTCGAGCGCTTGTTCGCAGAGCGTCAGCGCACGCTTGGCGACGTGATCGAGGCGTGGAACGAGCTTGCGCCTTCGCGCGTGCGCGGGAGCGCTTCGATCGCAGGGCTTGCGCAGGGGACGCTCACGCTCACGGTGACGAGTTCGAGCGCGTCGTACGAACTGTCGCGCGTGCTGCGCGACGGACTCGAGCGCGATCTCGTCGCGCGACTGCCCGCGCGCGTCCGCCGCGTGAAAGTGCGCGTGGTTGCGGAGGAGTAGCGCCCAACCGTAGCGCTCAAACGCAGCGATCAAATCATGAGGGCCCGCAGACGAAGTCTGCGGAACCGTCCGCGTCGGAGTCGACGGCGGACATCGACGGCACCAAAGGGAGCGGCCGCAGCCGCGACCGCTCAAGTCACGCCTCGTCGATGCCCTTCGAGATCTGCCAGTACTCGAGTTCGATCGGCGCCTGGCGGCCGAAGATCGTGACGAGGACGCGCACGAGGCCCTTTTCGGGAAGCACCTCGTCGACTTCGCCCGGGTAGTTCTGGAACGGGCCTTCCTTGATGGTGACCTTGTCGCCCTTGGCGAACTCCATCTTGACGACCGGCATCTCCTCGGGCTTGCGCGAGTCGAAGAGCATCTTCTCGACCTCGTGCGCAGCCATCGGAGTGGGACGGCCCGCGGTGCCGACGAAGTCGCCGACGCCATCGGTCTCCTTGATGAGGAAGAAGATGTCCTGCGGAATGCGACCATCTGGCTCAAGACGCATCTCGACGAAGACATAGCCCGGGTAGAGCATCGACTCCGTCACGCGCTGCTTTCCGCCCTTGAGGGTCTTGGTCTTCTCGGTCGGCACCATGATGCGGCCGACGAAGCTCTCCATGCCCTCGATCTGCACCTTGCGGAGCAGGGTCTGGCGCACGGAGCGCTCCTTGTTGCTCGCGACGCGCAGCACGAACCAATCCATGCCCTCGCGGAACATCGGAAGGTCGGTCGCGGGATCGAAGGTCTCGGTCTGCTCAAGCTTCGACTTCTCGCCAGCCTTGCCCTTGCGGCCCGTGCTGTCGCCGATGGCCTGCGTGGACACGCCCTGCACCTCGTGCGGACGCTCGACGGCGCGCAGCGCATCGACGCCGCGCTTGAGCGTCTTCGGCGAGGCATCCACCGCAGGCGCCTCCTTCGCGGCGCTCGCCTTGCGGCTGCGCTTCGGCTTGGTGGCGGCCTCGGCCGTCTGCGTCTCGCCCTCGGCGTGCGCCTCGGGCTCGGTTCCGTTCATGTCGTCGATGTTCTCGATCTGGTCGCTCATGCTGCCGTCTCCCGCGGGAACTGCGTCCCGCCGTGAAGTTCATCGTTGATGCGTCGTCGCGTAGGGCGCGTCCAGGCGATCTCGGTCAGGTCGGCGCGACATCGAGCACTCGGATCAGCTGGAAGAACCAGACGAAGACGAGCTCGAGCACCCAGCAGAAGAGCGCGAGGAAGAACGCCGTGAAGATCACGGCAGTCGTCGAGCCGACGATCTCCCGCCGCGTGGACCAGTTGATCTTCTTCATCTCGCCCTCGGTGGCGATGAGGAAGTCGACCGTACGCGGCTTCACGAACACGAGGTAGTAGGTGAAGGCGGTGATGAGCACGCCGATCGCGATGGCGCCGCCCGCCGCGACATACAGCGGATTGACGCCCGAGATCTTGACGAGCTTCAGGTAGTCCCACGCCCAGAGCAGCCCGAGCAGGCTGACGAGGGAAACTCCGACCACCGTGCCGAGACGGGTGTAGTAGCCCTGGCCCGCCTTGTAGACGGCCATGCCACGCGATGGCTCCTTGCCTTGGCCTGCGCCTGGGTCTGCCGCGAGATTCGTACCTGCCTCATCGGCCATCGTCGGACTCCTTCGCGGCTGCTGGCCGCCGTCCATTCAGGCGAGCCGCACGCGGCCTCGGGGGCCTGCGCGGCGGTTCGCCGCTCTGTCGATGTCCATGCGCGTGGCGCATGCATCGGAACACGCCGAGAGGGGATCGAACCCACGACCTGCGGATTTGGAATCCGCTGCTCTACCAGCTGAGCTATCGGCGTAACGCTGGAATCATGTCTGAGCGCGCCTGCAGGGGAGGCTTACTTGCGCTTGATCTTGTGAAGCGTGTGCTTGCGGAGCTTGGGGCAGTACTTCATGTAGCCCTCCTTGACGCGCTCGATGATGCCACCCTTCACACGGATGTTCGTGCGGTAGTTCATGTCGCCCGTCTCAGTGCACACGAGCCAGACCCATTCGCGATCCATGGACTTCTTTGCCATTGCTTGCTCGCTTTCTCAGCGTTCACATTCGTTCGAGAGACGCGCTGCGGGGCGAACGACCCGCCCCGCAGCGGTCTCGAAACTTGCTCTCCACAGCTCCGGCGAGTACTTCGCCGGAGCGGTAAAACCTTCACAGCTCCGGCGAGTACTTCGCCGGAGCGGTAAAACCTTCACAGCTCCGGCCAGTACTTGGCCGGAGCGGTAAAACCACGCCTCAGGCGATGATCTCGGTCACGACGCCCGAACCGACGGTGCGGCCGCCTTCACGGACTGCGAAGCGGACGCCCGCCTCCATCGCCACGCCCTTGCCCTCGAGGTCGACGATCATCAGGATGTTGTCGCCCGGCATGCACATCTCTGCACCGACGAGCTCCTCGATCTTGCCCGTGATGTCGGTCGTGCGGAAGTAGAACTGCGGCTTGTAGCCCTTGAAGAACGGCGTGTGGCGGCCGCCCTCGTCCTTGGTGAGGACGTAGACCTGGGCCTTGAACTTCGTGTGCGGCTTGATGGAGCCCGCCTTGCAGAGCACCTGGCCGCGCTCGATGTCGTTCTTCTCGACGCCGCGGAGAAGAAGGCCGACGTTGTCGCCGGCGATGCCGCTGTCGAGGGTCTTCTGGAACATCTCGACGCCCGTGACGGTGGTCGTCTTGACGTCGGGACGGAGACCGACGATCTCGACGGTGTCGCCGACCTTCACCATGCCGCGCTCGATACGACCGGTCGCGACGGTGCCGCGGCCCTTGATCGAGAACACGTCTTCGACCGACATGAGGAACGGCTTGTCCGTCTCACGCTGCGGCTCGGGGATGAACGAGTCGATCGCGTCCATGAGGTCGGCGATGCACTTGTTCGCGGTCGGGTCGCCGGGATTCTGGAGCGCGGGGAAGGCGGCGCCGCGGATGACGGGGGTGTCGTCGCCCGGGTAGCCGTACTTCGAGAGCAGGTCGCGGATTTCCATCTCGACGAGGTCGAGGAGCTCGGCGTCGGCGATGTCGCACTTGTTGAGGAAGACGACGATCTTCGGAACGCCGACCTGACGGCCGAGGAGGATGTGCTCGCGGGTCTGCGGCATGACGCCGTCGACGCCCGAGACGACGAGGATCGCGCCGTCCATCTGCGCGGCGCCGGTGATCATGTTCTTGACATAGTCAGCGTGGCCGGGGCAGTCGACGTGCGCGTAGTGACGGTTGGCCGTCTCGTACTCGACGTGCGAGGTGGCGATGGTCACGATCTTGGTGGGGTCGCGACGACCTTCCGACTCGGACGCCTTGGCGACCTGGTCGTAGGAGACGGGCTTGCTGAAGCCACGCGCGGCCTGGACCGCGGTGATCGCAGCGGTGAGGGTGGTCTTGCCGTGGTCGACGTGGCCGATGGTGCCGACGTTGACGTGGGGCTTCGTACGATTGAAGTTCTCTTTGGCCATGACTTGATTCTCCGGCTTTCGCCGCTCCAGACTTCTGCCCGCCCGTCGCTACATGGAGCGGGCGGAAGTAAAGAAATTCGGCGCACCCTTCATGGGTGTCGCCAACCCGATTGCCCGCACGCTGCGCAACTCCTCGACGGAGATGCCTCGCGGAACGGAAGGGGCGCAAGCCCCAGAGCCACCGAAGGGGATTGAACCCTCGACCTCACCCTTACCAAGGGTGTGCTCTACCACTGAGCTACGGTGGCGGTAGATCTGCTTCGACGGATGTCCCACCCTGCGCGCGGCGCAGTCCGGCCATGTGCCTTCGACAAGCGCCGCCGGAGCGCTTGCGTTCATCGCGCGCGGCTGCCCTTCGACTGCTTCGCGTTCCGTGTGAACGCTCCACGACCCGACTCCGCAACGGACGCGAACCGTGCAGCGAGGGGAGACCGAAGGGCGGCAGTGCCCCGATGAAAAACCGTGCCAGAGGCACGGTGGGTCGGAGATTGTAGCAGTTCACCCGAGAGCCGCAAGGCCTCGCGGATCCGTCGCGGATCCGCCACAAGCGGGCCACCGGATTCCCGCCCCTGAGCGCAGCAAAGCGCGGCACAGCGCGGGCGCGATAACCCGCGCAGCAACCCTTACGGGTTCGGGAAGTAGCTGCGCTGGTCGAGCCCGAGGACGCGCACGCCCTGCTCCTTCTCCAGTTCGTCGAGGTTGCCCCACTCGCTGAAGGTGCCCACGCCCCCGTCGAGGAAGAGCATGAGGATCTGCTTGCCCGTGTAGCGGAACTCCGCGCCGACGAGGTTCAGGTTCGGGTTCGTCGGATCGAGCGTGCCGTCGTTGACCTCGAGGATCTCGCCGAGGTTGCTGTCGCAGCAGTACATCGAGGCATCGGGGCGGCGGATCTGCCCCGTCGTCCACCAGTTGCCCGAGTATGGCCGAGCACCTGTCGGGGGTCGGGCGTCGAAGAACGGGTTGCCGCCGAAGTAGCCCGGATCACCGAGTTCCTCCGAGGTCGCGCCCGTCCCGAAGGGCGTCGCGCCCGTGCCGCCTGGTGGAACTTCGCGGATGACCTCCGCAGAGCGGAAGGGGTTCACTCCGTCCCAGCCGCTTGCGTAGAGCGCTGCGTCGGGCGAGTCGAAGCGATAGTCCCACCCTGAGGCGGAGCCGGCGACATTGACGACAGGGCCGAACTTTCCCGAGGTCCACAGAAGGTCGGCCCACGAGCCGACGTTGAGAGGTCCAAGCGGCGGGTTGACGCCTGGCGGCGACGCGGAGCGAGGCTTTCCAGGGGCTGCGCTCGCGCTGTAGTCGAAGGCCGTCGCGGGAATCGACTCGCGGTTGTCGCCCGCGTAGAGCGCGACCAGCTGGCCGATCTGGCGGAGGTTCGCCTGGCTCGTGCCCCAGACGGCGTTCCGCCGCGCGATGTTGATCGCGGGCAGGAGGATCGCCAGCAGCACGGCGATGACGCCGACAACCGCAAGCATCTCGACGAGGGTGAATCCACGGTGGCTGGTTCGCTTGGGCATGCTCGGGTCGATCCAATTCTCGCGAGAGGGTCTCGGGGCGCGGAACGCTCCGGCCGAGGTCTCAATCGTACCTACGGACACGGGGCGAAACAGCCCCTCGCCATCGAAGGGATGGCGTTTGGACAAGTGGACACGCCGCGCACGCACGCAAACAACTCCCCCATCGGGCCACGCGGGGGGCTTCCCCGCCCCGATCGGCCCTGAGCCCGATCGATCTTGAGCCCAACCGATCTGAAGCCCAACCGATCTGAAGCCCAACCGATCTGAAGTCCCGTCAACCCATGGCCATCGTCATCAGGAACTCCGCGTTCGACTTGGTCTTCGAAACGCGCGTCCTCAGAAGCTCCATGGCGTCGACGACGTTCATGTCGCTGACGACCTTGCGCAGGCGGACGATGAGCTCGTGCTCCTTCGGGTCAAGCAGGAGCTCCTCGCGGCGGGTGCCCGAGGCGCCGATGTTGATCGCGGGGTACACGCGCTTCTCGACGAGCTTGCGGTCGAGGTGCAGTTCGGCGTTGCCGGTGCCCTTGAACTCCTCGAAGATCACTTCGTCGGCGCGCGAGCCCGTGTCGACGAGCGCTGTGCCGAGGATGGTGAGCGAGCCGCCGTTCTCGATGTTGCGCGCCGAGCCGAAGAACTTCTTCGGCTTGATGAGCGCAGCGTTGTCGACGCCGCCCGAGCCGATCTTGCCCGAGTTCGGCATGGCGTTGTTGTAGCCGCGCGCAAGGCGCGTGATCGAGTCGAGCAGGATCACGACATGCTCGCCGAACTCGACCATGCGGCGCGCCTTCTCCATCACCATCTCGGCGACCTGGATGTGGCGGATCGCCTCCTCGTCGAAGGTGCTCGCGACGACCTCGACATGCGAGGGCGTGTTGCGGCGGAAGTCGGTGACTTCCTCGGGACGCTCGTCGACGAGCAGAACGATCACATGGACATCCTTGTGGTTCGTCGCGATGGCGTTCGTGATCTGCTGGAGGATCACGGTCTTGCCCGTGCGCGGCGGCGCCACGATGAGCGCACGCTGCCCGAAGCCGAGCGGCGTGACCATGTCGATGATGCGCGTCTCGACCTTGCCCGAGCCGACCATCTCAAGGTGGATGCGCTTGTTCGGGTGGAGCGGCGTGAGGTTCTCGAAGGTGGGAAGATCGTGGAGGACCGACGGATCGCGGCCGTTCACGCTCTCGACGCGCAGGAGCGCGAAGTAGACCTCCTGGTCCTTCGGGGGCCGCACGAGGCCCTTCACCACATGTCCGCGGCGCAGGCCGAAGTGGCGAATCTGCGTGGGCGACACGTAGATGTCGTCTGCGCTCGGCGTGTAGGAGTAGTCGGCGCTGCGGAGGAAGCCGTAGCCATCGGGCGTGATCTCGAGGGTGCCCTCCGCGATCATCAGGCCGGCCTTCTGGGCGCGAGCCTTGAGGATCTCGAAGACGAGCTTCTGCTTGGGCTGCTGGAGGTCCTCGACGCCGTTCTGCTTCGCCAGCTTGTTCAGCTGGTCGACCGGCATCTTCTGGAGCTTGGCGAGATTGAGGTCGTCCTTCTTGGCGATCTCGTACTTGCCCTCGAGCTCCTTCTCGATCTCTGCAAGCTCTGCCGCGAGCTGTTCGTCGGACGGGATCTGGCCTGCGGAGAGCTGCGGGCTCGGGATGTACGGCTGCCGCGGACCACCGCCGCCGCCGCCTCCACCACCGCCACCGCCACCGCCGCCCTCACCGCCACCACCCTTGCCACGACGACGACGACGACCTTGCTTCTGACTCATCTCGAAACGCTCCTGGATCGATTCGCCTGCGCGCGGATCTGCCGCGCAAGTCGATCTGCCTTCGCACACTCGGTGCACACTTCACAAACGCTGTGAGGGCTTTCGCGTGAGAGCCGCGGAACGGTTGGAAAGAGCCTTGTGGCCCCTTCGTTCCATGCTTGGGCTCGCTCGAAGGATGCGGGCACCGCGGCGTTCCGCAGTTGGACAGGCATCGTTCCGAGGCGCGCGACGCGTCGCGCGCGCGGATCCGTCGCTCTTGCGACGCGGGAATCTTGACGGCTCCCGCGCGATTGGTCAAGTCGGGGCGGGAGCGGCTCTGCGGGCGGATGGCCCCCGCGCGATGATCGCGCCGAGAACCTGCTCGACCTGCCGCCTCAGCTCCGCGGGGTCGCGGTCGTTCGTGATGGTGTCGGTGCTTCGGGCGCGCTTCTCGTCCAGGGGCATCTGTGCGCGTTCGCGGCGGTCGAGCTCCGCGGCATCCCATCCCCGCGTCCCCATCACGCGCTTCACGCGAAGTTCATGCGGCGCATCCACGAAGATCACCGCGTCGCACTCGCGGTCGAGGCCGACCTCGAGAAGAAGCGGCGCGTCGATGATGAAGGCGCGCGTGGAGAGGGGCGCCCGCGCGAACTGGGCGCGGCGCTCCGCCTCGATGCGCGGATGCATGATCCTCTCGACGTCGCCCCGCAGCGAGGCGTCTGCGAAGATCGCCCTCCCGAGCCGCGCGCGGTCGATCGAGCCGTCCGGCTGCGTCACCGTCCCGCCTGCGCGCGCGACGATCGCCGCGCGCACCTCGGGTCGCTCGAGGACCGTCCGTGCGACTTCGTCGGAATGGCAGACCTCGCAGCCGAGCTCGCGCAGCGCCGCCGACACGGCGCTCTTTCCGCTGCCGATGCCGCCGCAGATTCCGATGACGGGTCGATGCGCCTGCACGCGGGCAGCGTAGCGCGTCGGGTCATCCGCGTCGTGCGCGTCACGAATCGAAGAGTTCGTCGAGCGCGCGCAGCGTGGCGCGCGAACCGAGGCGCAGGAAGTCGCGGGCGGCGTCCTCCATGCGCGCGGTCGCCTCGAGGCGCGCGAGGCGCAGCGCATCGTCTATCGCGGAGACGAGCGGCGAGCCCGCGAGGCGCGCGCGGGCCATGCGCATCTCGACGTCGAGGAGCGCAAAGTCGCGGTCTTCGCCGAGCGCGGCGGCAAGACGGCGCGCGCGGCTCCGCAGGCGCCGTGCGCGGGAAGGAACTGCGTCGCCGAAGGGCCGTAGCGCGAGCGCGAGGAACGACGCACGCTTGCGGCACTCGTGGAGCCTGAGGAGGTCGCCCGTCTCGAGCGCCTCCGCGAGCTCGACGCGGCACTCGGTGAACGCAGCGGCCACGATGCGCGTCGCGCCCTCGCGGTCGAATCCGTCGTAGGGCCGCCAATCGGCGAGGACATCGTTCGCCTGGCGGATGGCGCGCCGCGCGCGCTCGATCGCGGCGGCTGCGAACTGCGCATCGTCGCGCCGGTCGGCTTCCGCGAAGACGAGCGTCGCGAGAAGCACGGTGCGCGCGACTCGGCGCGACTCGGCGTCGGCGAAGCGCTCGGTGATGCGCTGGATCGAGCGCGCCAGCGCATCGCGGTCGCGCACGGGGCCGAGCAGCTGGTTCGCCTTCGCGCTGAACTCGAGGATGCCGTCGATGGCGGTGTCGCCGGGAGCACCGTCGCCTCCGTTCCGGCCCCTGCAGAGCGGTGCAAGCGCGCGGACCGCCTTGAGCTCGCGCCGCGCCGTGCGGACGCCCTCGCGCCGCGCAGCGGGTCCATCGAGATCGGCGAGCGCCGCGATCGCGCGCGCCAGTGCGCCTCGCAGTTCCGACAGCACCACCCCACCCGCATCGGGGCGTCCGGCCATCTCGTCTTGTGCGGCGTGTTCGCTCGCCATCGGAAGGCGACTGTATCGCGCGGAGTCGGGAAACAGCGCGGTTCAAGCGCGGATTTCCCTTCGTGCTACCTTCTCGGGCCTCGCACGAGACCTTGCGAAGAGACCTTGAGACGAGACCTTGAGACGAGACCTTGAGACGAGATCTTGAGACGAACCCATGTCGAACCAGAAGCCCGCAGGAAACGCCCCCGCCTCCGCCATCAGCCCGACCCGCGCGGAAAACTACCCCGAGTGGTATCAGCAAGTCGTGCGTGCGGCTGAACTTGCCGAGACAAGCGACGTGCGCGGCTGCATGGTCATCAAGCCGTGGGGCTACGCGCTCTGGGAGAACATCCAGCGCTCGCTCGACAAGATGTTCAAGGACACGGGCCACAGGAACGCCTACTTCCCGCTCTTCATCCCGCTTTCCTACTTCGAGAAGGAGGCGGAGCACGTCGAGGGCTTCGCAAAGGAGTGCGCTGTGGTGACGCATCACCGCCTCAAGCCCGGCGTGAAGGCAGACGGCAGGCAGGGCCTCGTCCCCGATGGCGAGCTGCAGGAGCCGCTCGTCGTGCGTCCGACCTCGGAGACGATCATCGGAGCGAGCTTCGCGAAGTGGGTGCAGAGCTACCGCGACCTTCCGCTCCTCATCAACCAGTGGGCGAACGTGGTGCGCTGGGAGATGCGCACGCGGCTCTTCCTGCGCACCGCCGAGTTCCTCTGGCAGGAAGGCCACACCGCGCACGCGACGAGCGAGGAGGCGATGGAGGAGACGCTGAAGATGCTCGAGGTCTACGCGGATTTCGCGGAGAACTGGATGGCGATGCCCGTCTTGAAGGGCGAGAAGACCGAAGGCGAGCGCTTCCCCGGCGCAGTCAACACCTACTGCATCGAGGCGCTCATGCAGGACCGCAAGGCGCTGCAGGCGGGAACCTCGCACTTCCTCGGGCAGAACTTCGCGCACGCAAGCGACATCAAGTTCAGCGACGCAGAAGGCAAGATCTCGTTCGCGTGGACCACCTCGTGGGGCGTGTCGACGCGCCTGATCGGCGGCATGATCATGACGCACGCCGACGACGACGGCATGGTGCTGCCGCCGCGGCTTGCGCCGTCGCATGTCGTCATCATTCCCGTGACGCACAAGCCCGAGACTGCGCAGGCTGTGCTTGACTACTGCAACAGGCTCGCGGCCGACCTGCGCAAGATCCCGTACGCGGGCCGCACGGTCGATGTCGAGGTCGACAACCGCGACATCCGCGGCGGCGACAAGGCGTGGCAGTGGATCAAGAAGGGCATCCCGCTTCGTGTCGAGGTCGGCCCGCGCGACATGGAGCAGGACAGCGTCTTCATGGCGCGCCGCGACCGCGCGCACAAGGACAAGGTGTCGCTCAAGCGCGACGAGTTCGTGGCGACGGTGACGCAGATCCTCGAGGACATGCAGTCGACGCTCTTCGCGCGCGCGAAGGCGCACCGCGAGCACAGCACCAAGCGCATCGACTCGCGCGCCGAGTTCGAGGCGTTCTTCGGCGCGAAGCAGGACGAGGAGTCGGGCGCCGCCGCGCAAGGCGGCTTCGCGCTCGTCCACTACGCGCCCGACCGCAAGGTCGAGGAAGAGCTGAAGGCGAAGTTTGCGGTGACCTGCCGCTGCATCCCGCTCGAAGGCGCGGACGAGCCTGGAACCTGCATCTTCACGGGCAGGCCCGCCACGCGCCGCGCGATCTTCGCGAAGGCGTATTGAGTTCCGTCTGACGGCGGGCATCACGCGTTCCTTGGACTTCGTCCAAGGGCACCCGTGCGTGTCGCAGCACCAAAGGGAGCGGCTGCAGCCGCGACCGCTCAAACCACGAGTGCCCGCAGGTTTCAACCTGCGGAGCGACAACCGTCGGAGTCGACTCCCACACCATCCGTTCCGCAGACTGCGTCCTCACTTCGTTCGGCCTGCGTCTGACGGGCACTCATGGTTTCCGCCTCCGGTGGCGTGCTGCGTTCGATGAGGAAGTCTCTCACGGAGGCACGGAGGCATGGAGAGGAACATCGTTCCTTCGGTTCGGACGCGCGCCGCGCGCAACGGATGAGATGCCAGGCCTCTCTTCCTCTGTGCCTCCGTGTCTCCGTGAGAGACCTGATCCGGCCGACTTGCGCGAGCGGCGGAGGAGTCGACGGCTGACATCACGCGTTCCTTGGACTTCGTCCAAGGGCACCCGTGCGTGTCGTGTCGGAGGGTTCTCACCGCCGGAGTCGACGACCACGGGTGCCCGTGGACGAAGTCCACGGAACGACGATCGTCGGAGTCGACGGCTGACACCACCCGTTCCTTGGACTTCGTCCAAGGGCACCCGTGCGTTCGGTAGCACCAAAGGGAGCGGCCGCAGCCGCGACCGCTC
>QLAH01000706.1_pt1 | contig 13242 bp, 15 predicted proteins | sample 4693081 | NCBI WGS metagenome assembly QLAH01 (sample SAMN09425401, study PRJNA476045) | Lake water metagenome, whole genome shotgun sequencing project.
GGAGGTCACGTTCGACGGTCGTGAGGTGCACCTCGACCAGGTCCGGCTCGACCAGCCACCGGCGATCGTGCCGCCGGTGTTCGCCGGTGTGCAGCAGGAGAAGTCGTTGGCGCTCGCGGGGCGCGTCGCCGACGGGGTGATCCTCGTCGAGGGGGTGGGCCCCACGTACGTGAACTGGTCGCTCGACCACGCCGCCACCTGCGCACCGCGCGGGCGGTGAGCGAAGTAGTCGTCGCTGTCGTCGGCATCGACCGGATGGGCGGCGACATGCGCGCGCAGCACGTTCCGCGACTCGCTCGTCACCGCAGCCGGCGTGAACGCGACACTGCCAGCAGGTGCGTCATCGCCGAGGCACAGGACCAGTAGCGCGCGGTCCGCCGCGAGTTCGACGGCGCCCGCCACACGCTCGAAACGTTGCGCAACACCGGCGTCCGGCTAGCGCTCGTGACCAACGGTGCCGCGGAAATCCAGCGCGCCAAGCTCGAGCGCTTCAGCCTTGCGACGCTGTTCGATCACATCCAGATCGAAGGCGAGCACCCCTTCGGCAAGCCCGACCTGCGCGCCTACCACCACGCCCTCGAAGCGCTCGGCACCGAGCCCGCCAGCACCTGGATGGTCGGTGATAACCTGGAATGGGAAGTCGCCGCCCCGCAGCGCCTCGGCATCTTCGCCATCTGGCACGACCACCTCGGCCGTGGCCTGCCCGCCAACACCAGCGTGACCCCCGACCGCATCATCCGCAAATTACCAGAATTGCTGGCCTAGCGCCTGTCGGCCAGCGGCGAAGGTCAGCACTTCGTCGCCAAGGCGATCGGATCGACGTCGATCAGCCTGAGCGACCGGACCATGCCCGCCGTTCCCGACTTGTACTTGACGAAGTGCGGCGACTGGATGTGCTGCTCATAGGCAAGCTGCGAGGCGTAAACCTCCAGCCGCCGGACCATGTGTGGGGCATCGCGGAGCTGTACTGCATTCAGCATCAGACCCCCCGGCTCGCTGCCGAGCGACGCATCGATCTCTTCGCGCAGCAGCACCGGGAAGCGCCGTCGGCTCTATCTCCAGCTCGGCCAGCCGCACCAACCGGGTGTCGGCCATTTCCCCTACTGTCGCAACAGCTTAGCGCAAACGGCGTCCAGCTGGTCGAGGGTGCGGTAGCGAATTTCGACGCGGCCGCCCTGGTCCTTGTGGTCGATCGCCACGTGCAGCCCGAGCACATCCGACAGCCGCTTTTCCAGCGCTTGCGTATCGGCGTCCTTCACCACCGGCGCGACTTTCTTGCGCGGCGCGTCCGGGCGTTCCTGGCTCAGGGCCTCGGCTTCGCGCACCGACAGTCCACCACCGACGATGCGCTTTGCCATCGCCGCCGGATCATCGGCGGTTATGAGCGTCCGCGCGTGGCCGGCCGTCAATTCGCCGCGCGAGACCATGCCGCGCACGTCCTCGGGGAGCTTCATCAGTCGCAGGGTGTTGGCGACATGCGAGCGCGACTTGCCGATCACCTGCGCCAGGTCGTTCTGGGTGTATTCGAACTGCTCTATCAGCTGGGCGTAGCCCATTGCTTCTTCGAGGGGGTTGAGGTCGACGCGCTGCACGTTCTCGATGATGGCGAGTTCGAGCGCTTCCTTGTCGGAAACGTCGCGCACAAGCACGGGCACTTCGTTGAGGCCGGCCCGCTGCGAGGCGCGCCAGCGGCGCTCGCCGGCAATGATTTCGAACTGGTTCGGATCACGCGTCGGCCGCACCAGCAGCGGCTGCATGACGCCCTTCTCGCGGATCGAGTTCGTCAGGTCCTCGAGCTCGTCGGCATTGAACTCATGCCGCGGGTTGGCGCGGTTGGCGACGAGAAAGTCCACCGGCAGGCGGCGCAGCCCGCCCGTCGTATCGGCAAGCCGCACGCCTTCAACCGACTGCATGTCGCCGATCAGCGCCGCAAGGCCGCGGCCGAGACGGGAGGGGCGTTCGTTCATTCTCGGTTCCTTCTCGGCATTCATGCGGCCACCAGCTGCCGCTCGCGGCGGATCACCTCGGTGGCGAGGCGCAGGTAGGCCTGGCTGCCCGCGCATTTCAGGTCGTAGAGCAGCGCCGGCTTGCCATACGATGGGGCCTCGGACAGCCGCACGTTGCGCGGGATCACCGTGTCATAGACGAGGTTGCCCATCTCCGACCGCACATCGGCCAGCACCTGCTCCGACAAGTTGTTGCGCTTGTCGTACATCGTCATCACCACGCCCTGGATGGAGAGGCGCGGGTTGAGGGTGGTCCGGATCTGTTCGATGGTCTGCAGCAGCTGGCTCAGTCCCTCGAGCGCGAAGAACTCGCACTGCATCGGCACCAGCACCGCATCGGCCGCCACAAGCGCGTTGAGCGTCAGCAGGTTCAGCGACGGCGGACAGTCGATCAGCACGTAGCTGACCGGCCGGCCCTCGATGAGGAAGTCCCCCATCTGGCGGAACGCGTCGCGCATGCGGAACGCCCGGTCATTGTGCTGCGAGATCTGCAGTTCCACCCCGAGCAGGTCGAGCGTCGAGGGCACGATGGCGACGTTGGGCACGCTGGTCATCACTGCCGCGTCGGCGATTCGCGCCTCCGCCATCAGAAGGTCGTAGGACGAGATTTCACGTGAAACACGATCGATCCCGAGCCCGGTCGAGGCGTTGCCCTGCGGGTCAAGATCGACGATCAGCACGCGTTCGCCGATGGCGGCAAGGGCCGTAGCCAGGTTGATGGCGGTGGTGGTCTTGCCGACTCCGCCCTTCTGGTTGGCGAGGGTCAGGATACGAGGCGCCAAGCGAGGCCTCCGGGTTCTGGGCCGCTAAACCGCTGATTTCGGACGTAGATTCGTGATCCGAAGCAGTACGCCCCGGTCGTCCGTGGCGCTGTTTGTTAATATCACGTCAAAGTCCCAGGCCAAACGACTTTTGGCGAGCTCCACAGCATGATCCTTGCCCTTGTGCAGGATCGCCACGGTTTCCGGGCGAAAAAAGCGGTGCACGAGTGCGAACAGGCCATCAACCTCTGCCAGTGCCCGCGAGGTAATCAGGTCCACCGGTGTTTCACGTGTATCAAGCTGCTCGACCCGCCCGGCGAACACGGTTGCGGGGAGCTGCAGCTCCCGAATCGCTGTCCGGAGGAAGGACACCTTCTTCTGGATAGGCTCCACCAGCGTGAACTGCGCGCCCGTCCCCTTCAGGGCGATGGCCAGCGGGATCGCGGGGAGGCCGCCGCCACTGCCGATGTCCAGGGCGTTGATTGCGCTGCCGCTTGCCCCCAGGACCGGGAGAACCTGCAGGGAGTCGACGATATGTCGCTCCCACAGCGATTTCTCTGTTTCACGTGAAACAAGATTCTGCACAGCGTTCCATTTGAGCAGCAATGCAGCAAACGATTCCAGGTCCTGCTGGACTGCGTTGGCCGGGCGGCCGAACCACTGTGCGTACTGCTCGACGTCCGGCATCATCCGGCCTTGCGCATGCTGCCGCGCCGGATCACCGACAACAGGAGCGTGATCGCGGCCGGCGTCACCCCGTCAATCGCCTGGGCCTGCGCGATCGTGGCCGGCCGGCGAGCCACCAGCTTCTGCTTCAGCTCGGCGGACAGTCCGGGCAGGGCGGCATAATCCAGCCACTCCGGGATATCCCGCGTCTCGTCCCGTCGCATCGCGGTAATGTCGGCTTGCTGACGATCGAGGTACACGGCGTACTGGGCATCGATGCTGACCTGCTCGACCACCGCAGCGGAGAGTCCCGCAACCTCCGGCCAGAGTTTCGCCAGATCTTCGATCGTCATGTTCGGGTATGACAGCAACTCGAAGGCCGTACGGCGCTGCCCGTCAGCATTGACCGCGAGGCCGGCCCGCCGCGCTTCGGTCGGCGTGGCGCTCAATGATTCCAGCAGGTTGCGGCCAGTGTGGAGTGCGTCCCGCTTCGCGGCGTAGCGCTCCCGGCGCCCCTCCCCCACGAGGCCCGCTGCGTCGGCGATGGCAGTCAGCCGCTGGTCGGCATTGTCGCTGCGCAGGTGCAGTCGGAACTCGGCCCGCGAAGTAAACATGCGATAGGGCTCACTCACCCCCCGCGTCACCAGGTCGTCCACCATGACGCCAAGATAGCTTTCGGTGCGGGAAAGCCGCAATTCCTCGGCGCCCCGAGCGGCAAGACCTGCATTCGCGCCGGCCAGCAAGCCCTGCGCCGCTGCTTCCTCATAGCCGGTTGTGCCGTTGATCTGCCCGGCGAGGTACAAGCCAGGCAGCCGTCGCAGCTCCAGCGTCGCTTTCAGCTCGCGTGGATCGACATAGTCATACTCGATGGCATAGCCCGGCCGGACGATCCGGACGTTCCCGAGGCCGGGCATCGACTTGAGGAACGCCTCCTGCACCTCGACCGGCAGCGAGGTCGACAACCCGTTGGGGTAGATCGTCGGATCGTCGAGCCCCTCGGGCTCCAGGAAGATCTGGTGGCTGTCGCGGTCGGCAAAGCGGACGATCTTGTCCTCGATCGAGGGACAGTAGCGCGGGCCGCGACTCTGGATGCGCCCAGAATACATCGCCGAGCGATGCAGGTTTTCGGCAATGATCCTGTGCGTCTCGGCGGTCGTCCGCGTGATGAAGCAGCTCACCTGCGGCGTGGTGATCGCCTCCGTCAGCATCGAAAACGGCTCCGGCACATCGTCGCCCGGCTGTTCCTCCAGCACCGAGAAATCGATCGACGTCGCATCGAGCCGCGCGGGCGTGCCGGTCTTCAGCCGGCCAAGCTGCAGCCCCAGCGCCTCGAGACGAACCGACAGGCCGAGCACCGGCTTTTCCCCTACTCGCCCGGCCGGCACCGTCTCTTCACCGCGATGGATCAGACCGCGCAGGAAGGTCCCGGTGGTCAGCACCACCGCCTTGGCCATGAAACGACGGCCATCGAGCAGGATCGCGCCGGTGATCCGGCCGTCGGTCTCGATCAGGTCGTCAACCTCGCCCTCGATGACCGTGAGATTGGGCTGCGCCAGGATCGCTGCCTGCATCGCCTGCCGGTAGAGCTTGCGGTCAGCTTGCGCCCGCGGCCCACGTACGGCCGGTCCCTTGCGGCGGTTCAACACCCGGAACTGGATGCCGGCGGCATCGGCCACCCGGCCCATCAGGCCATCCATGGCATCGATCTCGCGCACCAGATGGCCCTTGCCGAGCCCGCCGATCGCCGGATTGCAGCTCATTTCGCCGATGGTGGCGAATTTGTGGGTGATGAGTGCCGTCGGCACGCCGAGCCGGGCCGCAGCAGCAGCAGCCTCCGAGCCGGCATGTCCGCCGCCCACAACGATGACGCCGAAATCGGTCATGTGGCAAATTCCCTGGAAGCGCGCGGTCTACGCCAACGTTTCACGTGAATCAACCTGCGACGGGCAGGGCAGACTGTTCCACGTGAATCACTTCCCGATGCAGAACGTCGAAAACAGCCGGTCCAGCACTGTCTCGGCATCCATCCGACCCAACAGACGTTCGAGCGCTGCCGAAGCGCTCCGCAGGTCCTCTGCCGCGATCTCGGGCGCCTCGACGTGGCCGGCCGCGTCGGAAAGGGCGATGCTGGCGGCGATCAACGCATCGCGGTCGCGCTCGCGACTGACCAGCAGTTCACCCGGCTCGACGAGCCCGGCACCCGAAGCGTCATAGAGCAGCTGCAACAGATCGGGCACACCCGAGCCGTTCGCGACCGAAACCGTATGGTCGACTCCGGCAACGCCGCCAAGGTCGCTCTTGGCGCCGATCCGCAGCACCGGAGGCCGATTCCAGCCTTCCTCGCCGAGTTCGGCCGCAAGGTTGGGAGGCGGCTCAAGCGGAATGTCCGGGGCCTGCAGCCACAGGACCACGTTCGCTGCCAGCATGGCGGCACGGGCCCGTTCGACCCCAAGCGCCTCGGCCCTCGAGCTGGTATCGCGCAGCCCGGCGCTATCGATCAGGATGACCAGCTGGCCGCCAATATCGAGCGGTATCTCCTTTAGGTCGCGCGTCGTCCCTGGCTCGTCCGAAACGATCGCCGCGTCCGACTTTGATAGCGCGTTCAACAGGCTGGATTTGCCGGCATTGGGTGGGCCGGCGAGCACGACGCGGAACCCGTCGCGCAGGATGCGGCCCTGCCAAAGTGAGCCCAGCACACGGGATAGCGCAGCATGCAGCGCCAGAACCTCGTCAGCCCAGCTGGCGGGCAGGGCGCCGACGTCGCCTTCGTCCGAGAAGTCGAGCTGCGCTTCGATCTCCGCCCTGAGGTCCAGCAGCTGTTCGCGCCAGCCTTCCACCTGCCGGGTCAGGCCGCCTTCGAGCCGGGCGTGGGCGAGCTTCCGCTGGTTCTCGGTCTCGGCGACGATCAGGTCGCCCAGTCCCTCCTCCGCCGTCAGGTCGAGCTTGCCGTTCTCGAAGGCGCGCCGGGTGAATTCCCCGGCCGCTGCCAGCCGCAGCCCGGGCCGGGCCGTCAGCCGCCGCAACACCGCCCGTACCACCGCCGGCGAGCCATGCAGCTGCAGCTCGGCGCAATCTTCGCCGGTAAAGCTGCGCGGCCCGGGCATCCAGGCGACCAGCCCCCGGTCCAGCGTCTCGCCATCGAGGACGATATCACTGAGCATGAGTTTTCGCGGGGTAGGGAGTTTCCCCAGCATCCCGACGAGAACGGGCCCGGCCTCGGGTCCGCTCAACCGGATGACCGCGACGCCGGCCGGCACTGCCCCCGAGGACAGTGCGACAATCGTGTCGGCCGCCGACATGACGGCTTAGGTATTCATCGAGTCGAAGAAATCGGAGTTCGTCTTGGTTTGACGGATCTTGTCCATCAGGAACTCCATCGCATCGACCGTGCCCATCGGGTTGAGGATGCGGCGCAGCACATACATCTTGCGCAGGATATCGTGCTCGACCAGCAGTTCTTCCTTGCGGGTGCCGGACTTGGTGACATCGAGCGCCGGGAAGATGCGCTTGTCCGACACCTTGCGGTCGAGGATGATTTCCGAGTTACCGGTGCCCTTGAACTCTTCGAAGATCACTTCGTCCATGCGCGAGCCGGTATCGATCAGCGCCGTGGCGATGATGGTCAGCGAACCGCCATCCTCGATGTTGCGCGCCGCACCAAAGAAGCGCTTCGGCCGCTGCAGCGCGTTGGCATCGACACCACCGGTCAGCACCTTGCCCGACGACGGCACCACGGTGTTGTAGGCGCGGCCGAGGCGGGTGATCGAATCGAGCAGGATCACCACGTCGCGCTTGTGTTCGACGAGGCGCTTCGCCTTCTCGATCACCATTTCGGCGACCTGCACGTGGCGCGACGCCGGCTCGTCGAAGGTCGAGGAGATCACCTCGCCCTTCACCGAGCGCTGCATGTCGGTCACTTCCTCGGGGCGCTCGTCGATGAGCAGCACGATGAGGTAGCACTCGGGGTGGTTGACGGCGATCGACTGGGCGATGTTCTGCAGCAGCACCGTCTTGCCGGTGCGCGGCGGTGCCACGATCAGGGCGCGCTGGCCCTTGCCGAGGGGCGCCACCAGGTCCATCACGCGGGCGCTCTTGTCCTTGATGGTCGGATCGGGGAGCTCGAGCCGCAGCCGGGTGTCCGGATAGAGCGGCGTCAGGTTGTCGAAGTTGATCTTGTGGCGGACCGCTTCGGGGTCCTCGAAATTGATGGTGTTGACCTTGAGCAGCGCGAAATAGCGCTCGCCTTCCTTGGGCGACCGGATCTGGCCTTCAACCGTGTCGCCGGTGCGGAGCGAAAAGCGCCGGATCTGCGAGGGGGAGACGTAGATATCGTCGGGGCCGGGCAGGTAGTTGGCGTCCGGGGAGCGCAGGAAACCGAAACCGTCGGGGAGAACTTCGACCACGCCTTCGCCGGTGATGTCCACTTCGCGGAACGCAAGTTCCTTGAGGATGGCGAACATCAGTTCCTGCTTGCGCATCGTCGAGGCGTTCTCGACGTCGTTGCTCTCGGCGAACTGCAGCAGTTCGGCAGGCGTCTTGGCCTTGAGTTCGCTGAGTTTGATGCTTTCCATCAGGGGTATGGACCTTGGGCGTGGTGAGTGGCGGGAAATTTGGAAGAAGGCGGGTGTTGACCCGGGATTTGCCCATCGAAGCGCCTGGCAGCGCCGATTACATGTAGGGCGAGACGGCGATCAGATAGCTAAAACTGCCGCCACATTCAAGGCCCCAGCGGGGGCGGGGCCTGGAAGAGTGCTTTTCGAGGGTAGTTTAGGTCTCCCGTTCGCTCCCAATCGCCGAACTGTCATCCCTGCGAAGCCAGGAATCCAACTCAAGACCCGCGCTGGCGGAGAAGTGGATCCCTGCTTCCGCAGGGATTCAACGTTGGTGAACGCTCAACCTGAGTGGCACAAACCACGCTAGCTCGTCACAACGAAAGCCGGTCCAGCCCGCCGGCTGGTCAGAACGGCTTCACGATCACCATGATGACGATGACGATGGCGAGCACGAAAGGGATCTCGTTGATCATCCGGAAGAATTTCGACGGGCGGACATTCCGGTCGGTGGCGAAATCCCGTCGCAACCGGCCGTAGAACCCGTGCACGGCCGACAGCGCCAGCACCATCACCGCCTTCACCCACGGCCACACACCCCACCAGATGGCGTGGTCGATGCCCAGCATCAGCAGCCCGAACACCCAGGTCGCTACCATCGCCGGCGTGGTGATGCCGCGATAGAGCCGGCGCTCCATCACCTTGAACGTCTCGGACTGCACCGAGCCCTTCTCGGCATCGGCGTGATAGACGAACAGCCGGGGCAGGTAGAGCATGCCGGCCATCCAGGCGATCACCGACAGCACGTGCAGGGCCTTGATCCAGGGCAGGGCGGGCAGCAGCGCATCCATCGGTTACAGGCTCCGAACCTTGGCGATCAACAGCTCGACATTGCCGATCGGCGTCTCCGGCACGATGCCGTGGCCGAGGTTGAAGATATGCGGCCGATTCCGGAACGCTGTCACGATCTGTTCGGCCCGCGCCTCCATCTGCTCCCCACCGGCAAGCAGCCGCAGCGGATCGAGATTGCCCTGCACGCCGAGGCCCGCCGGCAGCTGCTCGGCAAAGCTCAGCGGCATGCCGTAGTCGAGCCCCAGCAGGTTCACCCCGGTCGCCTTCGCATAGGCCGGCAGGTTGCCGGCCGCGCCACGCGGAAACCCGATCACCGGCGCATCCGGAATTTCTCGGCGCAGGCCTTCGACGATCCGCCGGTTGGGCTCGATCACCCAGTCACGGAACGCCACCTCGTCGAGGTTCAGCGCCCAGCTCTCGAACAGCTGCACCACATCGGCACCCGCCCGCAACTGCGCAGCGAGGTATTCGATGCTGGCCTGAACCAGCACGTCGAGCAGCCGCGCGAAGGCCGCCGGCTGGGTCAGTGCGAAGGTGCGCGCCGCCGCCTGGTCGGACGAGCCCTGCCCGCCGATCATGTAGGTGGCCACCGTCCACGGCGAACCGCAAAAGCCGATCAGCGTCTTGTCGGGCGCAAGCCCGGCCTTCACCCGGCGCACCGTCTCGATGATGGGGGCCAGTCCCTCGTGAGCCCCTTCAAGGTCCAGCGTTGCGATACGCTCGACTGTAAGCGGTTCGAGCCGCGGCCCTTCGCCCGTCTCGAAGCGGACCTTCTGGCCCAGCGCGTCGGGGATCACCAGGATGTCGGAGAACAGGATTGCCGCATCGAGGTCGAACCGCTTCAGCGGTTGCAGCGTGACCTCGGCTGCCAGCTCCGGATTATAGCACAGGTCGAGGAACGACCCGGCCTTGGCTCGCAGCGCACGGTACTCGGGCAGATAGCGGCCGGCCTGGCGCATGATCCAGATCGGCAGCCGGTCGCCGCGGCGGCCCAGCACCGTGTCGAGCAGCGGTTTGGTCGAGGTCATCCCGCCCTCCCATCTAGAGAGATAGATTCTTTCATCTTCATCATTATGGCGGTGTGTAGCTCCAATTCATGGCTGTCCACAACGCCAAACCCGGCGACAGAACCGCACGGGGCGTTGGCCCGCGAGCCTGTGAATCCATTCTCCCATGGATTCTTTTCGTCCCCCGGAGTCGCCTGCGTTAACGGGCCGTTAACCATGCCACACTGGTTGATGAACCGTTAACGAGCCTGTGAATCCACGGCAGGCTCCGACCGGGGTTATCCACGATTCCCACGTTAAGGATCTGTTAACCCCTGAGGCGGGTCTTCGTGTGGATGGATATCGAGCGAGCGGGGATAAGCTAGGGTCGGCCACCTCACCCCCCTGTATTCACAGCCTCGGCGCTTGAGGGAACGGGGACAGTGTGGAAAACCACTACCCATGCTGATCCTCGCTTCCACCAGTGCCGCCCGAAAGGCCCTCCTTGCCGGGGCCGGCCTGCGATTCGAGGCGAGTCCAGCGCAAATCGACGAGCGGGCGCTCGAGGCGCAACTGCTGGGGAAAGCGCCCGAGGCGGTCGCACGGCAGCTCGCCGAGGCGAAGGCGCTCGAAGTGTCGCGGCGACGGCCCGGCGCGACCGTGGTTGGCGGCGACCAGGTGCTGGCCTTCGAGAACGCGCTGCTGCACAAGCCGGCCGATTTCGCCGCAGCGCGCGACCAGCTCGACCGGCTGCGCGGCAAGCTCCATCACCTCCATTCCGGCGTCGCGCTGGCCCGTGATGGCGAACTGCTCTGGTCCGTAACCCACACCGCCCGCCTGCTGATGCGCGAGTTCACCGACGCCGAACGCGATACGGTGCTGGCGCTCGAAGGCGAGGCGGTGCTCGCCTCGGTTGGCGCCTATCGGCTCGAAGGGCCGTCGATCCGGCTTTTCGCCGCCATCGACGGCGACTATTTTACCATCCTCGGCCTGCCCCTCCTGCCGCTGCTGACTGCCATCCGCCTCCACGCCCCGCACCTTCTCAGCCAGTGATTCACGTGAAAAAAGCCTTCGTCATCGGGTACCCCATCAAGCACTCCCGCTCGCCGCTGATCCATGGCCACTGGCTGGCCGAGCACGGCATCGCTGGCAGCTACGAGCCGATCGAGGTGGCGCCCGCGGAGCTCCCGGCCTTCCTCGATCGCATCCGTTCGGGCGAGTTCGTCGGCGGCAACGTCACCGTGCCGCACAAGGAAGACGCCTGGAAGCTGGTGGATTTTCGTGACGTCGATACCGACCACCTGAAGGCCTTCAACACCCTCAGCCAGCAACCGACGGCTGACGGCATTGCCATCTACGGCCAGAATACTGACCTCTACGGCTTCCTCGCCAACCTCGACCAGCAGGCCCGGCTGGGACACCGGTATCGACAACGCGCTCGTGCTGGGTGCCGGTGGTGCGGCACGGGCCGTCGCGGCGGCCTTGGCGCTGCGTGTCTCGGGCAGCGTACGCGTTCTCAATCGCACGGCTGACCGGGCGAAAGCGCTCGCCGCCGATATGCCGGGCCGCCTCGAAGGCCACGGGCTCGACAGCTTCGCCAGCCTTGCGCCCGATACCCAGCTCGTCGTCAACACCACCACCATCGGCATGCACGGCACCCGCTTCGACGGCCTGCCGCTCCACCTGCTGCCCAAATCGGCGCTCGTCACCGACATCGTCTACGTGCCGCTGGTCACCCCGCTCCTCGCCGACGCCCGCGCCCTCGGGCTGCGCACCGTCGATGGGCTCGGCATGCTGCTGCACCAGGCGGTGCCGGGCTTCGAGGCGTGGTTCGGCGTCCGCCCCGAGGTCACGCCGGAACTGCGGACGAAGATCGAGGCGACGCTCTGATGTTCCGTCTCGGCCTCACCGGCTCGATCGCCACCGGCAAATCGACGACGCTGAAGGCCTTCGCCGACCTCGGTATCCCCGTGTTTTCCTCAGACGATGCCGTACACGCGCTCTACAGGGCCGAGGCTGTCCCGCTGGTCGAAGCGGTTTTCCCCGGAGTTACCACTGACGGCGCCATCGATCGGGCGAGGCTCAGCGCGATCCTTGTGGCCCACCCGGAGCGGATGAAGAGCCTCGAAGCCATCGTCCACCCGCTGGTCCGCGCCCGCATCGACACCTTCCTCGCCGCGGCCGAGGCAGCGGGGGCCAAGCTCGCCGTCGTCGATATCCCGCTGCTCTACGAGCGCGGCATCGACTGGGGGTTCGATGCAGTCGCCGTCACGGTCGTGGATGAGGCCGAGCAGCGCCGCCGGGCCCTCGCCCGACCCGGGATGACGGTGGAAAAGCTCGATGCCATCCTCGCCCGGCAGCTGCCGCAGGCTGAAAAACGCGCCCGTGCCGACTATATTCTCGATACCGGCACGTCGATTGATTCGACCCGTGCCGATGTCGCCGCGCTGGTCGGCAAGCTGCTCCAAAGTCCTGAGGCCAGATGAACCGCGAGATCGTGCTCGATACCGAAACCACCGGCCTGTCGCCGGTGACCGGCGACCGTGTCGTCGAGATCGGCGCCGTCGAGCTGCTCAACCACATCCCTACCGGCCGGCACGTCCACATCTACCTCAACCCCGAGCGCGACATGCCGGAGGAGGCGTTCCGCGTCCACGGGCTGAGCGCCGAGTTCCTCGCCGACAAGCCGAAATTCGCCGAAAAGGCCGATGAGTTCCTGGAGTTCATCGGGGACTCGACGCTGGTGATCCACAACGCCCCGTTCGACATGGGCTTCCTCAACCATGAGCTGGAACGGATCGGCCGCCCGAGCCTCACCAACAAGGTGATCGACACCGTGATGGTGGCCCGCCAGCGCCACCCCGGCGCCCGCGTCAGCCTCGATGCGCTGTGCAAGCATTACGGCATCGACAATTCGCGGCGCGTGCTGCACGGCGCGCTGCTCGACAGCGAGATCCTGGCCGATGTCTATCTCGAGCTGATCGGCGGCAAGCAGGTCAGCCTGGCGCTGGTGGCCGAAACCAATGTCGAGTACGGCATCAACGTCCAGCGCGCCCCGGCCCGCCAGCGCCCCACGCCCCTCGCCCGTCGCATCTCCGAGGCCGAAATCGAAGCCCACTTCGCCTTCATCGCCGGCTTCGGCGACGACGCGCTGTGGAAATACTACGAAGACAAGGTCGCAGCGGAGTAGGGGCACGCCCCCTCCACCATACTTCGTCTGGTCCCCCGCTTCGCGGTAGAGGAGCATCGCGACCTCGGAGTTTGCCGGCTGCCCATCGGGCGGTGACGACGCCTTGCTCCTCCACTGTGGCGAAGCCACGGGGGAGCAACCATGTCAGTTTGGTTGTTTGATCACCCATGGTGCGTTGCGTTTGAGGACGATGTTTGCGGCTTCGATGAGCTTTCGCATGAGGGCAACGAG
>QLAH01000707.1_pt1 | contig 13227 bp, 13 predicted proteins | sample 4693081 | NCBI WGS metagenome assembly QLAH01 (sample SAMN09425401, study PRJNA476045) | Lake water metagenome, whole genome shotgun sequencing project.
GGGACCGCGCCGATCCGCCCCCCATCCCCCTCAAACTCCACGGCCACTGCTCCCGCGCCGAGGTGTTCGCCGCGTTTGGGCTGCTGAACGAGGCCCGCCCTTTCCCCGGCCGTGAGGGGGTGTTCTTTGACGAAGCCACCCAGTGCGACGTCTTCTTCATCACCCTCAAGAAATCCGAGCGGTTGTTCTCCCCCACCACCCGCTACAACGACTACGCCATCTCCCCGTGGGAGTTCCACTGGGAGAGCCAGAGCCTCACCCGGGAAGCGTCCGCCACCGGGCAGAGATACATCCACCACGTTGAGCGCGGCAGCCGGGTGCTGCTGTTCGTGCGGGAGGAGAACAAGCGCGGCGGGGTGACGCTGCCGTTTCTTTGCCTCGGGTTTGCCGATTACGTGAGCCACGAGGGCGAGCGGCCGATGGCGATCCGTTGGCGGCTGCAGCGGGCGATTCCGGCGGCGTTCGTGCCGGAGTTGGCGTTGGCGGTTTAGCGTGTGCTGAATCCCTGAGCGCACGACAGGCCTGGAGCGCCCATGCGTCTCGCCGAGCTGCAGCAACTGGCCCCCCAGCTCCATGAGCTGCTTGCCCGCCATGGCGCCAGCAATCCTGCGGTGTTCGGATCCGTGGCGCGGGATCAGGCCACGCCCAGCAGCGATGTGGATCTGCTCGTGGACCTTCCGGCCGGCGCCAGCCTGTTTGACCGTGTCGAGCTGAAATCGGCCCTTGAGGATCTACTGCTCACACGGGTGGATCTGATCCGCCGCCGCAACCTCAAGCCCGAACTCAAAGCCACGGTGGAAGCCGAAGCCATCCCCCTGTGATGGACGCGAGAGATCGCCAGGCTCTGGTCGATATCCGAGGGGTGCTGGATCGGGCTCTCGGCTACCCGATTGACAACGAAGAGACATTCCTCAGCAAGGCTTACCTCCAGGATGCCGTGATCCGTTGTCTTGAGATCCTTGGCGAAGCCACCAAGCGTCTCAGCCCTGAATTCCGCCGTCTTCACCCCGATCTGCCCTGGCGGGCCATGGCAGGGATGCGAGATGTCCTGATTCACGCCTACGACCAGGTGGATCTTGAAGAGGTCTGGATGGCCTATCAGCGCTTTGCGGAGATCCGTCGCCAGATCGACGCGATCCTCTCTCAGAGCTGAGGCCGCCAGCCACCGGGAAGGCGTGTTCTGGCACCAACCCAGCGCCACCGGCCTGCTGTTCATCACCCTGCGCAAGCGTCACCGAGGCTAGTCACGATGCATGCAAAGCGCATGCGCTACGAGTAGCCTGGTGTCACGACTGGCGTAGCCATGCCATCCCTGCAGATCCGCGACCTGCCTGAACCGCTGCACCGGTTGCTGCAGCACCGCGCCCAGGTGCACAAGCGCAGTCTCAGCCAGCAGGCGCTGGTGGATCTCGAGGCCATCGCCGGCGAGGATGGGCGCGAGCGTCGCCGCCTGGTGCTCGACCGCATCGCCCGGCGCGGGCCCCTGGTCACCGCGCTGGCCGGAGATCAGACGCCGGAAGCGCTGATCCGCGCCGACCGCGAGCGCTGATGGCCCTCGCCTGCGTTCTCGATGCCTCGGCTGCCGTGCGGCTGATCCTTGGGGATCCCGCCGCTGCTGCCGTGGCGGAGCAGATCCGCGAGGCGGCCGTGGTGTTGGCCCCGGAGCTGATGCTCACCGAGGTGGCCAACACCCTCTGGAAACTGCAGCGGGCTGGTCACCTGGCTGATCTCGATCCCCAGCAGCTGCTGGCCGAGGCCCGCGATCTGGTGGATCGGGTGGAAGCCGACCGCCACCTGCAGGCCGAGGCCCTTGCCCTGGCCTGCCATCACGATCACCCCGTCTACGACTGCCTCTATCTGACGCTGGCCCGGCGGGAAGCCGCCACCTTGATCAGCCTGGATCGTCGCCTGCAGCAGTTGGCGGAGCGGGTGCTGCCCTGAGCGCCCTTCAGGACGAACAGCTGTAGTGCGACACCCCTCCGGCGTTGAAGAACTCCCTGGGCTTGAGGCGGTCATAGGTCGCCGCCAGCTCCGCAGGCAGCGCGTCGTAGGGATGGCGGAACACCTCCTGCAGCTCCCTGACCAGGCCGTAATCACCCTGCGCCGCCTGTTCATAGGCCGGGGCGATCAGCCACTCGCGCCAGGTGACGGCGGGATTGACGCGTTTCATCGCTGCCGATGTCTCGCGGAGGTCGCCGACTTCCGCCAGGCGGGCACGCCAGCGCTGCAGCCACTGCGTCCATTGCCCATCGAGCTCCTCTGAGCAGGGCACGTAGAAGCTCTCCTGCAGGGCAGAAACCTGCTCGGGGATATCCGACAGCCTGCGGAAGAAGATCGTGTAGTCGGCCTTGGAGGCCACCATCAACTGCAGCAGGTCCTGCACGAGCTCGGCGTCGTAGCGGATCAGGCCGAGCTTGCTGGCCCACATCGCGTCGAGCTCCTGGCCCATCGCTTCCGCGAAGCCGTCGCGGATCTCATCCAGCCTTGCCAGCGCCTCTGTGTTGCCCTCGAGCAGGGGCCGCAGGGAGGCCCAGAACATCTGGAAGTTGGCTTCGGCGGCCACCGGTTGGTTGAAGAAGGAGAAATGCTGGCCGCCGCCTGTCCAGGGCTGGAAGCGGGGATCGAACAGCTCGCAGAAGCCGAAGGGGCCGTAGTCGAGGGTGTAGCCGCCGGCGGCGCAGTTGTCGCTGTTGAAATTGCCCTGGCAATAGCCCACCCGCATCCAGTTCGCCACCAGGGACGTGAGCCGGCCGCGGAACAACCCCGCCAGCTCCACCACCTGGTCAACGAAGTCCAGAGCCGGATCAATCTCCTGGCAGTAGTTGCGCTCGATCAGGTGCGCCACGATCATCCGCAGCTCGTTGCGCGCCTCCGGATGGGCACCGCTGCGGGCGCGGCGGGCGAACAGCTCCAGCTGGCCGACCCGCAGAAACGAGGGCGCCACCCGGGTGGTGATCGCCGCCGGGTTGTCCACCAGGACGTCGGGATCGAACGAGCGGGAGTTCGGCGAATACCAGGGCCGGCGCACCGTTTCCGATCCAGACACATAGAGCGTCAGCGAGCGGGAGGTGGGCACCCCCAGGGCGTGCATCAACTCCTGCGCCAGAAACTCGCGCACGCTGGAGCGCAGCACGGCGCGGCCATCGGCGCCACGGCAGTAGGGCGTCGGGCCGCCGCCCTTGAGTTGCATCTCCCAGCGCCGGCCGCCAAAGACGCCTTCAAACACGGAAATGGCCCGGCCATCGCCGTAGCCATTGCCGGTGCCGAACGGACACTGCTGGATGTATTCGCTGCCGTAGATCGAGAGGGCATAACCGGTGGCCCAGCCGTAGGGCCGCATCGGTGCCTCCGCCGCCGTGATGTCGCCGGAGAACAGGCGGCGGAAGTGGTCGTCATGGGCCAGCCCATCGCCCAGGCCCAGCTCCTGGAAGAGGGTGCTGCTGTGCGCCACCAACTCCGGCGCCGGCAGCGGGGTGGGTGTCACCGGCACGTAATGGCCGGAGAACACCTGGCGGGGCCGGTGATCCTGGCCGTCGACGCTGGCCTGGGGATCCGCCCGCAGGGAATCCAGCAGCGAGTAGTCGGCCCGCTGGGCAAAGTCCGCGAAGGTTTTCGTCAGCACGGTGGTGGGCGCTGCTGTCGGCACGGGTCTCTCGGGTGTGGCGCGGCCTGGGCAGGGCCCTGACGCTGGGGTCACCATCCTGGCGAGGCTGTCGCCATCAGTGGCGACCCTGCGGCCATCACGCCGGTTGTGCGGTTTTCGGGTGCGTTCGAGCCTGAACGCGACGTGGGCGGATTAGCGTTGAACCATGGACTTCCAAGGGCGGATCACCATCAATCCAGCCGTGCGCTTCGGCAAGCCCTGCGTTCGCGGCACCAGACTCACGGTGGGTGATGTGCTCGGCTTTCTTGCCAGCGGCATGAGTGAAGCGGAACTGCTGGAGGACTTCCCGCAGCTCGACCATGACGACGTGCTGGCTTGCCTGGCTTAAGCGGCAGATCGGGAACGCCTGCTCCTCAGCCTGACCACGGCGGCGTGAGCGTCCAGGTTCAAGGCATGTGCGGCTTCTTGGGCTGGGTGGGGCCGACGATCTGGCGATCTGGGATCGGGCTCGCCTTGACGGCGACCTATTGGTGACCAAGGGCGAGGATTTTCTGCGGATCAGCATGAGCCGCGGTTTCCCGCCGAAGGTGATCTGCCTGGCCATCGGTAACGCGGGCAACGGAGCAACGGCTGAGTTTCTGCTCGACCACATCGATGCCATCGAAGCTTTCTCGTCCCATCCGGAGGCAGGTTTTCTGGTGCTCAGCCCGGGCCCATAGCCCCCATGGGACTGTCGGGGTTGGCCACCCGCTGCAGGCTGGGAAGGCGCTTGCTTGCCCGTCCCCGGCTCAGCGGCCCAACACCAGCCCCCCATACCGCCGCACCGCGCTGCGGTGATCCACGTCAGCCCTCAGGCCGATGAAGCCGTCCGGCCGCACCGCCAGCAGGGTGAGGGGCCCCAGCCCCAGGCTGGGCGCCTCCTCCAGGCGCAGAGACACCACCGCCTCCACCAGCGCCGGCGGCACCGCTCCGGCGGCCCGGTCGGCCTCCAGTTCGGCCTGCAGGTCGGCGATGGCCTCCGACGGCGTCTCCGGGCCGGCCAGCAGCAGCAGCGTGTGGCCGCAACGGTGGGTGAGCGCGTGCAGCCGATCCGCTCCGGCCCCGGGCGGCAGCGCGATCGTGGTGGGCAGCCGCTGGCCGGCGCCAATGGGCTGGCCCTCGCCACCGCCGATGATCGCCGAGCCGGCGTAGCTGACGTTCATCTCGGTTTCCGCCACCACCTCCTGCTGGCGGGCCTCCGGGTTGGCCAGCATGGCGGCGATCGCCCGGTCGCGGGCGGCGCGCTCACCGCTCTCCTGCAGCCCGTGGGCCTGCTCGGTGGCATCGCCGGAGCGGCAGATCTGCTGGGCCACCGGACGCCGCTCCTGCTCGTAGCTGTCCAGCAGGGCCGGGTCCGCGGCCCCCTGGTGCACCAGGGCCAGCTTCCAGGCCAGGTTGGCGGCATCGTGCAGCCCGCAGTTCATGCCGTGCCCCTCGGCCGGGGAGCACACGTGGGCGGCATCGCCGGCCAGGAACACGGGCCCGGCGCGGAAGCTGCTGGCCACCCGGCTGTGGCAGTGGAAGCGGCTGGGATTCTCCACGGCGCTGAAACGGGCCTGCGGCAGGTAGCGCCCCAGCACGGCCGCGGCCTCGGCCACCAGATCGCCCTCCTCGGCGGCGGGCCGCAGGTACACCCGCCAGCGCTCGTCGGGCAGGGCCGTGAGGATCAGGGGGGAGGCGTCCAGATACGCCACGTTGACCTCGTGGCTCTCGGCCCACCCCTCCACCGCCGCATCGAACACCGCCCAGGGGCGGGCGATGCCATGGCCTTCGAAGTCCAGGCCACTCAGCGAGCGGGTGGTGCTGCGCAGCCCGTCGCAACCCACCACCCAGCGGGCCTGCACGGTCTGCTCCCGCCCGTCGCCGTCCACCGTGGCGGTCACCCCGTCGCCGTGGGCCTCCAGACCCACCAGCCGGCAGGAGCGGTGCACCGTGCCCCCCTGCCCCTCGAGGTGGTCCGTCAGGATCGTTTCGGTTACCTCTTCGGAGAGGCCGAGGTTGAAGCCGAAGCGGCTGCCGCACGCGGCCAGATCCAGTTCCCCCAGCCGCTGGCCATCGGCGTGGAGGAGAATCCGGCGCTGCCGGCAGCCGGCTTCGAGAAACCGGTCCACCAGCCCCAGCGCCTCGAAGATCTCCAGCGACAGCGGGTGGATCACCGTGGCCCGGTCCCAGTGCAGGGCTTCGGCGCGGGCGTCGATCAGCAGGTTGGGAACGCCGCGGCGCTGCAGCTCTCCCGCCAGCAACAGGCCGGTGGGCCCCGCCCCCACCACGAGCACGCAGGTCTGGCTGGGAAGGGATGACGGCATGGCGCCCGGGCGGGTCGAGCTGGTGAGGGCCAGCGCGGGGCACACTAAACGCACCGCAGGGGCTCGGTCCTGGCCAACCCATTCCGCTCTCTGGCCGCCGCCACGACCGTCGGCCTGGCCGCGGCCCTGGCCCTCAGCACGGCGGCGGTCCAGGCGGCACCCAACGGCACCTGGCTGTCCCAGCCCCAGATCTGGTACTACGCCTCGAGGCAGTCGCTGAACGGGGTCATGGCTGACATCCGGGGCAGCGACTTCAAGGTGGTGTTCCTCGATGTCCGCAAGGTGTCGGAGGCGATGCAGCAGGAGGCGGCCGAGGCGGCCCGCCGCCAGGGACTGATGCCCGTGGTGTGGGTGCAGTCCCCCCAGTACCGGGCGCTGGGGATCAGCGATCTGATTCACGAGGCCCGCCATGGCGACGCGATCCAGGTGGACGACCACTTCTTCGCCAACTACTCCCTGGAGGACTTCTATCTGCTGCGTCGGCTGTACCCGAAACCGATCTTCTGCAGCATCCAGCCGTTCCAGGCCAGCCTGCTGCCCACGGCGGGCTGCAACCAGCTCGATGTGCAGTGCTACAGCGCCCCGCAGTTCCAGCAGTGCCTCAAGCTGGCCGACCGGCTGGGCGCCGTGGTGAGTCTCTCCAGCGAGAACACCCTCAAGTACCGGAGCCAGCTGGGCGAGCGATCCTTCAACACCTTTCTCTGGCAGGGGCTCTGACGGGCGGGGCGTCCTGCGGCGCCAGATAGGCGCCGATCGCGCGGAAGATGTCATCCGCCGCATTGCAGTAGTCACCCTTGGCATCAAAGGCCCCTTCGTCGAAGGTGACCGCCACCGCCACCGCGATCTTCCGTGAGGGCAGGTAGGCCATCACCCCGGCCTGCCCGGAGAACAGCGGGTTCTGCAGCAGCCAGGGGCCCGAGAGGACGATCCCGATGCCATAGGTGTAGAAGTCGCCGAGGGTGGCGCAGGTGGCACAGCCCTCGATCGGCCGGCCGAAGCCCCGCAGCGTCGGAGCGATCTGCAGCCTGTGGCTCTGCGGCGACAGCAGCTGTCCCGTTCCGATCGCCTCGGCGGAGGTGGCCATGTCGTGGATGGTGGTGAACTGCACCGCACCGCGGGTGATCGTCCACGACGGATTCCAGAAGGTCGACTCCTCGTAGAAGCGCGTCCCCGCCGGGATGCCGAGGCCTTGGCGCCGTTCCGACGAGAAGGCGTGCAACACCGGCGGCGCGATCGCAGGCGTACCGCCCGGGTCCCGCGTGTTTCGGAGCTTCAGGGGCCCGAAGATGCGCTCCTGCATCAGCACGGGCATCGTCTGGCCCGTGATGCGCTCCAGCGCCAGGCCCAGCAGGAGGTAGTTCGTGTGGGCGTAGTTCCAGCTCGTGCCGGGCTCGTACCAGAGCGTCTTCAGGTCCGCGTAGGCGAGCAGGTCCTGCACGGAGAACTGCCGGAACGGGTTCTCCAGCAGCGTCTTCTCGAACGCGTCATTGCCGATCACGTAGTCGCGATAGCCGGAGGTCATCCGGGCGAGCTGGCCGAGCGTGACCCGCTCCGGGTTCGGGATCTCCGGCAGCCACCTCGCGAGCTTGTCCTCGAGGCTCACCTTCTTCTCGTCGACCAGCTGCAGCAGCAGCGTCGCCACATAGGAGATGGCGATCGCACCGTTGCGGACGTGCATGTCCTCCGTGGCGGGCACCCCCGTCATCGACTCGCCCATCGCCTCGGTGACCACCTCCTTGCCGTCGATCGTGACGCGCACGATCACCGCCCTCAGATGGTCGTCGGCCATCCGCTGACGAACGATCCGCAGGATGCCGGCCGCCTGGGGTGAGGCCGCCGGCGGGGCCCCGTCAGCGGTCCGGGCCTGGACGGGGCCCGCTCCGCCCAGGCAACCCGCCAGGAGGGCTCCCAGGACCCGTCGTCCCTGTGGGGCGAACCAGCGACGATCCACACCGGCTCGCTCAGGAAGCGGCAACGCTACGCGCCCTGGCGCCTGCCGCCCCCGCAGAGCTTCCTACCCTGGCCCTGGTTGCGACGTGCCATGCCCAGCCCCCATGGCCTGCGTCGCTGGGCCGTTGGACGGACATGGTCACCATCAACACCTACCCCGGGGTCAGCGACGGCGAGGGGCTGGCCGAGATGGCCAACCGGGCCCTTGGCAACTACCGGCGCCACGGGGCCACGGTGCTGCGCACGGCATCGATTCCCCGCACCGCCGACCGCCCGGCCGAGCACCTGGTCGTGGCCCTCTTCCCCACCCGCACCTTCAGCGAGGCCGTCTTCGCCCGCTGGCGCCTCGCAGACGGCCGCGGCACCGCCGTGATCGTCAGCCACCGCATCTATGGCCCGAAGACGGGGGACGCCATGGCGGCCTGGTTGCAGGCGAACGGGCCCGCCGTGGAGCGTCGCCTGATGGCCCTCGATCAGGTTCCCAGCCACCGCGTCCTCGAGCCGGCCGGCCCCTGAGCCGGGGCAACAGAGGCCCCGCCGTCAGCCTTCGGGCGCCAGTGGCTGCCCCTCCAGGAAGGCGATCACCTCATCGCACCAGCGGATCCACTCCTGCTCGAACAGGATGCCCCGCCGCAGGGTGAGATAGCGGTACTGCTCCTGCAGCGGCAGGTCGGGATGGCTGTGGAACAGGGCCTCCTTCTCCCGATAGGAGGCGAGCTGGCCGGCATGGACGGCGCGGCGGCGGCGCACCTCCGCCAGCAGCTGGGCGGGCTCGCTGTAGGGGCCGCCGAGCACCTTCACCAGCAGGTCTTCGCGGATGGGGGTGGGCAGCGAGGGCTCGGCGGCCCACTGGCTGAGCTCCCGCCGGCCCGCCTCGGTGATGGCGTACACCTTGCGGTCCGGCCGGCCCTGCTGGGGCACCACCTGACAGCGGACCCAGCCGTTCGCCTCGATCCGGGCCAGCTCCCGGTAGATCTGCTGCTGGCTGGCGGTCCAGTAGCAGGCCATCGTCTCCTCGAACTGCTTGCTGATGTCGTAGCCGCTGGCGTCCTTCTCGCAGAGCACGGTGAGGATCGTGTGCGCCAGGGCCATGGCAGGGGGGAGATCGCAGCGGCTGGGGAATTGATCCTGGCCCACCCGCCGTCGGGCTCGATTGACCTGCCCAACAAGTTGTGCATACACTTTGGCGCATACCCAATCTGTTGCATAGCTCTGTGCCTGGCACAGGTTGTGCCTGGCAGAGGAGGTCCCGCCGCCTTCCCCCATGGATTCCGCCACCGCGACGCCCCCGGCGACGCCGCCAGCGCTGCTGAGCGCCCTGCGACGGACCCGCTGGGGCCGGCCCCCCTCCTGGGGGCCAGCGATCGCGATCGCCGCGGCCGCCGCCGGTCTCGCGATCGCCGTGGCGGTGTTCCGGCAGCCCCGCCCCCAGGTCCAGCGCCCCCTGCCGGTGGCGGTGGTGACCGCCCAGCCTGTGAGCCGGTACCTCACCAGCCGCGACTACACCGGCGAGGTGGTGGCCGGCCGCAGCAGCAGCCTCGGCTTCGAGCTGCCCGGCACCCTTGAGCGGGTGCTGGTGGAGGAGGGGGACCGGGTGGTGGCCGGCCAGCCCCTGGCCCACCTCGATCGCCGCCGGCTGCGGGCCCAGCGCCAGCAGTCCCTGGCCCAGCGGGATGTGGCGGTGGCCGCCGTGGAGGAGGTGCGTCAGCAGCTGATCCTGGCGGAGCTGCAGCGCGACCGACGCCGGCGGCTCCATGCCCAGGGGGCGATCTCCCGCGAGGACCTCGACCAGCAGATCCACGGCAGCGCCGCCCTGCGCAGCCGCCTGGTCCAGGCCGAAGCCCAGGTGGACGACGCCGAGGCCCGCCTGCGCCAGATCGATGTCGACCTGGCCCGCAGCGTGCTGGTGGCCCCCTTCGACGGCACGGTGAGCCGACGGCGGCTCGATGAGGGCGTGGTGGTGAGCGGCGGCCAGGCGCTGATCACCCTGGTGGAGGCGGCCCCCCTGGAGCTGCGGGTGGGGGTGCCCCCCGACGCCGCCCGGGGCCTGCGGCCGGGGCAGCGCCATCCCGTGCGCGTCGGCGATCGCCGCCTGCAGGCCACCGTCAGCGCCCTGCTGCCGGAACTCGATGCCGGCAGCCGCACCGCCACGGTGGTGCTGAGGCTGCCGGTTGAGGATCTGCCGGTGGGGGCCACGGCCCGCCTCAGCCTGCGGCGCAGCGAGACGGGCGCCGGCTTCTGGCTGCCCACCACCGCCCTGGTGGCCGCCGAGCGGGGGCTCTGGTCGGTGTACGTGCTGGGCCCCGCCGGCCCCTCGCCGGAGCAGGGCCGCCAGGTGGTCCGGCGCCTGGTGGAGCCGTTGCACAGCGAAGGCGACCGCTCCCTCGTGCGCGGCACCCTGCGCCCGGGCGACCGGGTGATCGCCGCCGGCACCCACCGGGTCGTGCCCGGGGTCCGGGTGACGGAGGCGCCCTGATGTTCGACATCTTTCACCGCAACCGCCAGCTGCAGCTGCTCACCCTGCTGCTGGTGGTGGTCTGGGGGCTGTCGGCCCTGCTCACCCTGCCGCGGCTGGAGGACCCCCTGATCACCCAGCGCAACGCCCTGGTGGTCACGGCCCTGCCGGGGGCCACCCCGGAGCGGGTCGAGTCCCTCGTCACCGAACCCCTCGAGGAGGCCCTGCTGGAGCTGGAGGAGGTGGACCATCTCGACTCCACCTCCTCCACCGGCACCTCGGTGATCGCCGTGAGCCTCAAGGAGTCGATCCGCCAGGTGGCGCCGGTGTGGGGCAAGGTGCGCAGCAAGATCGACGACGCCACCCCCGACCTGCCGCCGGAGGCCACGGACCCGGAGTTCCGCGACGGCAACATCGGCGCCAGCGCCCTGATCGTCGGCCTCACCTGGGAGCTCGACACCCCCGCCAACCTGGGCCTGCTGACCCGGCTGGCCGACGACCTGGCCAGCCGCCTGCGCGCCCTCCCCGGCACCGACCGGGTGGAGCTCAGCGGCGAACCCGAGGAGGAGATCCGGGTGGAGATCGGCGCCCGGGAGCTGGCCCGGCTCGGCCTCACCCCAGGCGCGCTCGCCGAACGGATCGCCGCCAGCGACGCCAAGGAGGCCGCCGGCCAGGTGCGGGGCCCCCGCAGCGAGCTGCTGCTGGAGGTGGATGGCGCCCTCGACTCCCTGGAGCGCATCCGCGCCATCCCCCTGCAGACCGGCGCCGATGGGGCCGGCGCCCGCCTGGGACAGGTGGCCGCCGTCAGCCGCGGGGTGCGCCAACCCGCCTCCCGCCTGGCCCTGGTGCGGGGCCGACCGGCCGTGGTGGTGTCGGCCACGGTGGCCTCCGGCTCCCGGGTCGACCTCTGGGCCCGCCAGGCCCGCGCCCAGCTCGACGCGGTGCGCGCCACCCTGCCCGCGGGCCTGGGGCTGCACACCGTGCTCGACCAGAGCCGCTACGTCCAGGAGCGTCTCGACGGCGTGATCAGCAACCTGATCACCGGCTCCCTGCTGGTGGTGGCCGTGTCGGTGCTGATGCTCGGCGGCCGCGCGGCCCTGGTGGTGGGGGCGGCCCTGCCCCTGTCCGCCCTGATGGTGTTCGGCTGGATGCGGGTGCTGGAGGTGCCCCTGCACCAGATGTCGGCCACCGGCCTGGTGATCGCCCTGGGGCTGCTGATCGACAACGCCATCGTCGTGGTCGACGAGGTGGAGCAGCGGCTGCGCTCCGGCGACAGCGCCGGCGCGGCGGTGCGCCGCTCGGTGCGGTATCTGCTGGTGCCGTTGCTGGCCTCCACCCTCACCACCGTGCTGGCCTTCGTGCCCATCGCCACCTCGCCGGGGGCCACCGGGGAATTCATCGGCACCATCGGCCTCACCGTGATCCTGGCCCTGGCCAGCTCCCTGTTCCTCTCCCTCACGGTGATCCCGGCCCTCACCGCCCGGCTGCAGCCCTGGCAGCCCCTGGGGCCGGGCGTGCGCTGGTGGGAGCAGGGGATCACCCCGGCCCTCCTCGACCGCCCCTACCGCCGCTCCCTGCTCCAGACCCTGCGCCAACCCGGGAAGGGGGTGGCCCTGTCGCTGCTGCTGCCGTTGCTGGGGTTTCTGGCCTTCGGCAGCCTCGAGCAGCAGTTCTTCCCGCCCACCAACCGCGACCAGTTCCAGGTCGAGCTGCGCCTGCCCCAGCAGAGCGCCCTGGGGCGCACCGAGGCCCTGGCGATGGCGGTGCGGCAGCGGATCCGTCAGGACCCCCACGTCGACGACGTGCACTGGTTTCTCGGCGAGAGCGCCCCGCCGTTCTTCTACAACGTGATCGCCTCCGAGGAGAACGCCCCCCACTACGCCCAGGGCCTGGTGCAGCTGCGGGGGGCGGAGGGGGTGCGGACGACGATCCGCTCCCTCCAGCAGGCGCTGGATCAGGAGTTCCCCGAGGCCCAGATCCTGGTGAAGCAGCTGGAGCAGGGGCCCCCCTTCGAGGCGCCGATCGAGCTGCGGCTGGAGGGGGCCGATCTGGAGCAGCTGCGCCGCACCGGTGACGAGCTGCGCCGCCACCTGGCCCAGCTGGAGCCGGTGACCCACACCGCCGCCAGCCTGAGCGAGGCCGTGCCCCGTCTGGCCCTGGCGGTGGACGAGGAGCAGGCCCGCCGCAGCGGCCTCGACAACCGCGCCATCGCCCGCCAGCTCCAGGCCGGCCTCGAGGGCAGCGTCGGCGGCTCGATCCTGGAGGGGGTCACCACCGTGCCGGTGCGGGTACGGGTGGCCGAGGCCCAGCGCAGCGATCTCCAGCAGGTGGCCTCCCTGGATCTGGTCGCCCCCGGCAGCGAGGCACCGATTCCCCTCGGGGCCCTGGCCGGGCTGCGGCTGGAGCCGGAGCTGGCCGCGATCGAACGGCGCGACGGGCAGCGGGTCAACACGGTGCAGGCCTTCCTGACGGCGGGGGCGCTGCCGGAGTCCGTGCTGCGGGACTTCCGCCGCCAGCTCGAGCGGGAGGGCTGGCAACTGCCGGCCGGGGTGAGCCTGGCCTACGGCGGCGAGGCCGATGCCCGCGGCGAGGCGGTCGGAAACCTGCTCTCCACCGTCGGCGTGCTGGCGATCCTGATGACCGCCACCCTGGTGCTGTCCTTCCGCTCCTTCCGGATGGCCGCCCTGATCGCCTCGGTGGCCCTGCTGTCGGTGGGGCTGGCGGCCCTGGCCCTGAGGCTCAGCGGTTCACCCTTCGGCTTCACCGCCATCCTCGGCACCCTCGGGCTGATCGGGCTGGCGGTGAACGACTCGATCGTGGTGCTCACCGCCATCCGCACCGATCCATTGGCCCGCAGCGGCGACCCCGCCGCC
>QLAH01000708.1_pt1 | contig 13167 bp, 15 predicted proteins | sample 4693081 | NCBI WGS metagenome assembly QLAH01 (sample SAMN09425401, study PRJNA476045) | Lake water metagenome, whole genome shotgun sequencing project.
ATGTTGCTTGTCAACGGATTGGGATGGGAGCAGGATATTATGACCGAACCTTCCAATTCAAACTGAGTACTCCTCACGCTCCACCCATGTTAATCGGCTTAGCGTACGAATTCCAAAAAGTCGAAAGCATTCAACCTCAGCCCTGGGATGTGCCGCTGAATGCAGTCGTTACTGAGCAACACATTTATACGCAACCCTCAGGCATTGAGATCTAAAAATTAAGATAAAAAAAAGCCGGTGATTTTACTACCGGCTTTTTATCCTTACAATTTCTTACTAAATTACGATTAAGCAATATTAGCTTGAAGGCGTAAGTACGGACCTTGGAAGCCCCAATCAGAAAGGTTTTGATCCCCTCGTTGAGCAGAATCTACGTTACCATTTCTATTCAACACATTAGAGTATTGAACGGCTGTCCAGCCAATTTCAACTCCAAAAGATGTTTCAGGAGAGAATTCATGCATGTAGTTAACACCTAAACGGTAGTCTACTTCTGGAACAGTGATATGTTGATCAGAGTTTTTGAGGTAGGTGGTTTTAGTTACGCTGCCCTCAGATGCAGTAGCACCATTAAATTTCCAATCAAAGCCACTGTAGAGTACAGAACCCGCTGCACGGCCAACTAGGCTAAAGCCATTAGAAAGCTCAACAGCTGCGTCAACACCCGCTCTTGGACCAACACCAGTTGTTTCATTACGCACTTCGCCAGCTGCAATGATATCGCTATCTTTGCTATAAGCAGCCCGATCTTTAGAATCGATATCAGCATATCGTAAACCAGCAAATGGATGGAAATGATAACGATTTTGTAAAACGAATTCTTTACCGATTAATAAATCAATATCGGTATAGTCATACGTTGTTTTAATTCGTGCAGTATCAGCGTCGCCTATTAAAGCAGCACGAGTTTGTTTATCTTCGGTATTCAGGTCAGTATATCCTAAACTAATATCTGGACCATCACCTGGCGTAGCATATGCTATATCCAAATGGTAACCCCATTGAAAGTCAGGATTATTACTTAATGTACGACCTACAACTTGAGTGCTGCTAGAAGTACCTTGAATACCATAAACAAAATTACCATCTGTAGGACGAACGTATAATGCTTCAGCCCCTATGGTAAATACACCCGCATCATCGGGCTCTTGGTAGTCTATACCACCTGCATATGCAATTGTTGAGCCTAGACCCAACATCGCTAACGCTAAACTTAGTTTTTTCATATCTAAAATTTCCTTTAGCAATTTGTTTAAATAACCGCCAACCAAAAGCACTTAAAAAAGTGCATAAATTGATATTAGCAATTGAATGATACAGCGTCAAACATTTTTAGTGTTTATTTTAATTATTTTCACAAAACTGGGTAAATATTAAACAAAAAGAAGGTTTTAGATAAATGCTTGCTCAATAAATTATCAATATTGAGATTATTTTGTACAATTTAGGAAAAAATGATACTCTTAGCTTCTTATAATTCAGCCCCAGGAAAGCGAGGAATGCTGAAAAAATTCTTCTTAAAAAATGTTGAAAAAGCCCTGAATTACTATTTAAGGTTCGATTTAGATTACCGTTATTTTCTCAGCCCCTTAACCAATAAAAGTGTTGGCTTAAAAATTATTCCACCAAATTTCGAATTCATCATGACATTCACTGCTGATGACATAATTCTCTTAGACGCTAACGATAAAATACCCGATTGCACGATACAGGGTAAACCACTAGAGCTGTTGCAATTAACCTATATGACTTCATCTAACCTGCTTACAACAAATATTGAAATCCAAGGTAATATTGAAGTGGCAAAAGATTTAGCGAACCTATGCCATTCAATACAGGTAGATTGGGAAGACTTACTAGCCAGGGTATGTGGAGATCAGTTTGCCCACACCTTCACCGTGATAGCGAAACAACCTTTACAATGGGGAAAATATAGCGTAGATACCTGGCTAATCGATTTTAAAAGTTTCTTACAAGAGGAAGCGAAAATAGTTCCCACTTCAGTTGAAGTCACTAAATTCCTAGACAAGATTGATACCTTGAGGGATGATACAGAACGATTATTCCTTCAATTCTCTCAACTCAAAAGCAAGCTAGGTTAATCATGCGATACTTGTGCTTACTAGGACGTTTTTTACAGATCCAGTTTGTACTGGCTAAACATGGTTTAGATAAAATTCTGACTGCTACGAGCTGGTTTTCAGGTTTTCGACTACTGATCTATCTTAATCCATGGAATTGGCTGTATCGCCATACCAAAGCTCGCGGCATCAGAATTCGTGAAGCTTTAGAAGAATTAGGCCCGATCTTTATTAAATTGGGTCAAACATTGTCTACCAGGCCTGATTTACTCCCAGAAGATATTATCTGTCAATTGACGTTATTGCAGGACAAGGTGAAACCCTTTGAGCACGTTAACGAGGTGATTCGCGAAATCTATGGTAGTGAATTTGAACAAATATTTATCAAATTTGATAATACTCCCCTAGCAGCTGCTTCAATCGCCCAAGTTCACAGAGCAACCTTAGCGAATGGCCAGACAGTTGTTGTTAAAATCTTAAGGCCTAACATCAGGGAAAAAATTAAACGAGATATTGCATTACTATATCGACTTGCTAGATTAATAGAGCGTTATTACAAAGCCAGTCGATGGCTAAAACCTACAGAATTTGTTCAAGAATTTGAACGTTCATTACTACACGAGCTGGATCTCATGCGTGAGGCTTCGAATGCATCTCAACTTAGGCGTAATTTTGCCCTATCGCCAGATCTCTATATTCCTAAAGTTTTTTGGCCCTACTGTCGTGACAAAGCTATTGTATTTGAAGAAATTCATGGCATTCCCATTTTAGAGATCCTTCGGCTAAAACCTCCAGAATTCAATATGAAGCGTTTAGCAGAACGTGGGGTTAAGATCTTTTTTACTCAGGTTTTTCGAGATTGTTTTTTTCATGCAGACATGCACCCTGGCAATATTTTTATTAACCGTGAACATCCAAATGATCCGCAGTATATTGCTGTAGATTTTGGTATCGTAGGCACTTTAAACCCTAAGGATCAACGCTACTTGGCTGAAAATATGCTGGCTTTTTTCAAGAGAAATTATCGAAGGGTTGCTGAACTTCATCTTGATTCAGGGTGGGTACATCCTAACACCCGTATCGATGAGTTTGAAGCAGCGATTCGTAGCGTGTGTGAACCCATCTTTGAACGCCCTTTAAAGGACATTTCGTTTGGACAATTATTACTACGTTTACTGCAAACTGGTAAACAATTTAATATGGAAATTCAACCACAACTTTTGTTGTTACAAAAAACACTGCTACATATTGAAGGCTTAGGCCGGCAGTTATATCCTGAATTAGACTTATGGGCAACAGCTAAACCATTCCTAGAAGATTGGATCAAGAAGCGATCTAGCTTGAAGACTGTTAGTAAAAGAATTTGGGACCAGATTCCTTATATGATTGAAAAAGCACCAGAAATCCCCGAATTAATCTATCAAACATTACAACATTTTAACAAACCAAGAGACTTACCACATTACAATTCCTCAGAAATCCATTATCATCCATCCGTGCAGCTACAAAAATTACGCAAAGCCAGTTTTTTATTAGGGTTTGGATGGGCTTTTGTGATAGTCGGTGTTATGGATTACGTACTTGGCGAATACCCTTGGAAACAAATGAGCCATTCAGTAACGACCAATGTAGTAGTCATTTTAATAGGCTTTATCATTTTATCAATCGGATTTTTCCGCAACATTAGGGGGTAATTATGGGTTTTGGAGGTATTAGTCCTGGATCATTGATTGTTATTTTCTTAATTATTGTCATGTTATTTGGCACTAAGCGATTACGTGATATTGGCAAAGACTTAGGTGAAGGCATTAAGGGTTTTCGGGAAGGTATGAAACAAACAGCCAATGATGATGAAGAGCCGAAATAAAAATGTTAAATATCAGCATCTGGGAGCTTCTCGTGGTGTTATTTATAGCTCTAGTTGCTATCGGCCCCAAGCAAATCCCTCAAGTTGCCTTTAAATTAGGTCAATGGCTGGGCTATCTTAAAAATTTGTGGCATGCACTATCTGCCGAGTTAAGACAACAGATGCAACAGGAAATTGAAGCGAAAAATAAAGAGGAGGATTCGCCATCCAACCCACCTCAAAATTAATTGATCACTTAATAGAATTACGCCAACGTTTATTAATTTATTGTTGGGTATTTCTGCTGATCTTTGCAATTTTATTCTATTTTGCTAACACAAGCTTTTATGTACTTGCTGCACCCTTGTTAAAAACTCTACCAAACCATGGCGGTCTAATTGCTACCTCAGTAACTGGAACTTTAATTGCACCTTTAAAGTTAGCCTTTTTCTTAGCATTATTCATGACGATGCCATGGTTATTATGGCAGATTTGGCTATTTATAGCACCTGGCTTACATGCATATGAAAAAATTCGGATCTGGCCTTTACTCTTAGCCAGCAGTTTATTGTTTTATGTAGGAATTGGATTTTGTTATTTTATCGTACTGCCGCTCATGTTTAAATTTTTTATAGGGATTACCCCAAATTATATAACTATGACACCTGATATCGATCATTACCTTAGTTTTTGTTTAAAATTGTTTTTAGCCTTCGGTATTTGCTTTGAAATGCCTATTATTACCTTGGTATTAATTACTACAAATCTTTTAAGCTTAAAATCCATTCAACAAAAACGCCCTTATGTACTAGTGATTGCATTCACTGTAGGCATGTTATTAACTCCTCCTGATGTCTTATCTCAAATTTTACTAGCCGTTCCTTTATATCTATTATTTGAATTAGGAATTTTAATAGCGAAAGTGCATATTCATTTTCGCAAACAAATACAGCACTAGTTTAGGTAATTGAGCTCGAATGAATCAAGGCTTTCTCAATGCTTAAACAGCAGGAGTCGTAACTTCCGTTTTTGTGATGCCTGTTTCGGTAGAAACATCCCCTAGAAAGTCTAAATGAATTGATTGGAAAATCCGGGGAAAGGTATATTATACCATTTCTCATAATTATATATACTAATTATTTTACTTAAAAGCCCTTGATTTGCGACAATATGATCATAACATATAGTCAATAGTAAGGGCATAAAGATGGCAAGAATCTCAGTTTTGTTAACCGATGAAGTCATTGTAAGCGCAACGGAGGGGTTCAAGAAGCTGGATAAAACAGGGGGGTAGTCGCTCGAAAGCTTCAAGCGGTCATAGCGGCAAAAAAATACGGCATCACCAAGACCGCCGAGTTTTATGCCATCACGAAAAAGACCTTAATCCACTGGATAAAAACGCTTAAGCCAGGATCGCTCAAAGAGCTGGAAGTTCAAGTAGGCAGAGGTAGAAAACCACTGGTGATTAAAGCTCAAGAAGTTGAAATTAAGCGATGGGTTACCGAAAATTGCCATATTACCATCAAGCAATTGCGTCTGATGATTTTAGAAAATATGGGTGTCAATCTTAGTAGCGCAACAGTTCATCGCATCATGCAGCGATTACAATTTTCTGATATTACGCCTCGTCCTCGACATGATAAACCAGATCAAAGCCTCAAAGAGGCGTTTAAAAAAAAATCTCACGATTGAAGCGAATAAGGCATTGTTTTTCTTGGATGAATCAAGGTTTGGAACCCATTCTAAGGTGGGCCATGGTTGGTTTGAAAAAGGCAAAAGAACTGGCGTAAAGGTTAAACTTGGCTTCCAGAATTTTTATCTATACCGTGCAGTCAATCCTATCTTAGGGGATAGCTTTACGCTCCTATTACCTCAGGTGAACACGGTATGTATGAATGTATTTCTAGAAGAAATGTCCAAAGAAATAGGCGAATCCGAAGCTGTCATTGTCATGGATAATGCTGGTTGGCATCGATCAAAAGATTTGATAGTCCCCCAAAATATGACAATAAAATATCTGCCTCCCTATTGTCCAGAGCTCAATCCCGTCGAAAGGCTTTGGCTCTATATCAAGCAGAACACCATCAGAAACAAACGCTACGAAAGCATCGAATCTCTCGAAGATGTGATTTGCGACTTCATCAACCAGTTAAAACCGGAGGAGATACAACGGATTTGTCATTTCGGTTATTAGTATATTTAATTATGAGAAATGGTATTATACAGTCTGAAAACCTTATAAACCCTGATGTTAAAGAAAATTCAAAACTCGCAACGAGATGTTTGAGGATAAAATTGTAAGGCATCCTTCGCCTGATCCAAATTGCGTGAAACAGAATATTGAGAGAAATATGCTTCATCTAAAAGCTCAAATATAATCGCCTCAGGATTAATTATATTTTTTTTAAAAAAACTATCTATCTCGTCTATAGAAGAGGTCAATGAAACACTATTTTCAATTATTGATTGACCATATTCATTGACATTACCTTGCCAAATGACCGAGCAATCAATTTTTAAATGGTTCATCAATAAGATTTGAAAAAAAGAAGGATAAGAAAATGTGATTTTTTCATCCATAATAATAAGCGTAAACCGTTGAGTTTCTCCATTCAACGGTGAAAGTGAAATGTGAACATCAGAAAATTGAAACCTTCTGGTTAAATCTAAAATAATTTCTTTTTCTTGAAGAATATCTTTTAAGCAAATATACATTTTACTCTTTCTCAATTAATTTAACTATATTTTGGCGAATGGTTAGACAACGCAGAATATACTGATTTTTCAGAATCCCTTTTGACTAGGTCATTAACCTCAGATTTATCTTTACATTCTATCTTAGATGTAACTTCTTCACCAGCTTTTCTCACTTTTTTTCGAGGCAGAGATTTCCTACAAGAGCGACTATCTGCAAAAAAAGAACAGTGTGTCGCTTTAAATTTAATAAAATTTTCACTATTGTTATCTTTTATCAATGTCTCTTAGGATAGTTATAATAAAGTGTCTGAATCTTTTTTTCTTTTATAGTTTTTGGCATAAGTTGACTTATTTCTTTAGGAAGGGGTATTATTTCCTAATTAAGTGTAGCGGGGATAGTGGCTATTGATTTAGCTAACATATTTAGAAAATATTTTTTGCTCTGCTCATATTGTTTTTTACATTGGATAAACTTTATCCAATCATCATTCTCTAAAGTAGCATAGTAAAGTTTAGTCAGATATTTTAATTTTCTATTAACTTATCAGGGTAAGGCGAAGTTAATTGATTCTGTACTTGCATGAAATTTTGGTAAATTTTTTCCAAAAAAATACAATTGTCTTTCTCATTTATTTTCTAAGACAACCCAACTCTGTATTTTTATCTGCTCTACCTGGGAGGCAATTATGGCCGTATAGCAAACTTGATAAAATTCTTAATCAAAATAACAAAATTTTTTCATTTCACTCAAGCATTATTTATTTTTTTAGGAATATTGGTTGAAATTAATTATCATTACGATCGCGAATTATGGATAATTTTTCAGTCCTACATTTACCATTATTCGCATCTTGAAGTGTAATGGGTATAGCTCTCCTATCAAACATTAGACCTCTTTCGAAACTATAATATATGTGTATACTGAAGCTAGGTCAATAAAAATATTATGGTTTTATACTTGAAATACGAACAAGTAAAAATTTTATCAGATAAGCAATTCAGAAGATTAACAGGGGTTAAGCGTGGTAGGTTGGATAGAATGATAAAAATATTAGAAGCAGCAGATAAACAGAAAAAAGCAAAAGGAGGTAGAAGAAATAAGCTGAGCATGGAAAATCAGCTATTAATAGCATTGGAATATATAAGAGAATACCGCACCTACTTTCATGTGAGCCAAAGTGATGGAATAAGCGAAAGTTCATGCCATAAAGGAATTAAGTGGATTGAAGCTACCCTCATCAAGCACCGAGATTTTGCTTTACCCGGTCGTAAAGGCTTACTTAAAAGCGATATGGAATATGAGGTTGTACTTATCGATGCAACGGAAACGCCTATAGAACGCCTAAAAAAAGGGGAAAGCATAAGAGACGCATTAAGAAGCGTAACAATCAACAAAAGCAATTTTATTCAGGAAAAAAGAGAAGGGATACAGTAAAGACGCAAGTTGTTGTGGATAAGAAAACAAAGCGCGTCATATGAACGGGTTTTGCCAATGGTAAACGACATGATTTTAGGCTATTTAAAGAATCGAAAACTAAAATAAATCCTGATATAAAGGCCATTACGGATACTGGATATCAAGGAATACATAAGCGGCATGCTAAATCTGAGTTACCAAAAAAGAAGACCAAGAAGAATCCCTTAACAAAAGAGGACAAGCAGAAGAACCAAGATCTTACAAGGGATAGAGTGGTCAATGAAAATGTCATAGGCATGCTCAAGCGATTTAAAATCCTATCTGACAAATATAGAAATAGACGAAAAAGGTTTGGCCTCAGATTCAATCTTATTTCTGCTATTTACAATATCGAGCTAATATAAATGAGTTTCGAAAGAGGTCTATTCCAAAATACTAAAAAGATTGTCATTGAAAAAACATGCGTAAGCTATTCGAAGAGATATCCAACAGTGGAGACTATATAACATCTTAAATTATCTGGTCAGCAGGGAGTTATCAGATCAAGCAATACAGTCAAAGTTAAGAATCACTTCTTATTGGGACTAAATACTTTAATGATCCTTCACTGTTCTGGATCTGCTTCATCATTTTTAATCACTGCACGCTCCAACATTAAGGAGACTAAATCATTATATGGTATATCCTTAAACTCTCGTCTGCGCAATTTCTCTGCTAGCTCTACAATATGCTGCCGTAACCAAACTAAACCAGGATCAGTATTGCCTCGTTTATGCCAAATTAAACTCACTGTCTGTGGCTCTAACTCTAAGGGGATTTCATGGACTTGAATGGCAATCATTTTTTCTAAAAATATCCCTAAACGCTCTGGTAATACTGCGATTAGAGATGAATTTTTAACGACATACCCGGCAGGAACCACATGGCGGACTTTTAAAGCAATATGACGTTTCAAACCGTGTGATGATAATATTTGTTGAACCGTAGCAGTAGATTCCTCACTAAAAGAAATTGATATATGAGGGATAGAGATAAACTTCTCCAGCGTTAATCCTTGCTGCAATTCAGGATGATTTTTTGCAGCAATACAAACCAACTTTTCTGTAAATAATTCTTGATATTGTAATCGTTGTGGTGCTTTATCAAATAGTGCAATTGCCATTTCTAAATCACCATTTTCAATCATTTGACTTTTTTCAGGCTTATTAATATGTTGCACATCAAGTGCAATATTAGGTGCTTCTCGAGCAAGCTGAGCAACCATCAGCGGTAAAAATATAAAATTGGCATAATCAGAAAGACCTAGTTGAAAAATGCGTTGCGATTTCATAGGATCAAAAATATTTTCAAGGTGTAAAGTTCCTTCAATTTTAGCTAACGCACACCGTAATGGTTCAATTAAATGGAGTGCTTGCTTAGTAGGACGCATCCCCCCTGCGCTTTTGATAAATAATTCATCGTTAAACATTTCGCGTAAGCCCTTTAAAGCATGGCTAATCGTCGGTTGACTTAAGCCTAATTGCTCACCCGTCTTAGTTAAATTCTGTTCTCTCATTAACACATCAAAAACTACCAATAGATTCAAATTGATGTTGCTGATATCGATCATTCAATTACCCTTATTTAGTAAACCATTAAACTTTGCCGCTATAGAGCCAAAGTCTAGGTTCTTTGATGCCAGTACCCTTAAATTAAGTATAACCTAAGTTTAAGATAAGAATTCACGGCGAGACAGGTTGATCATTTTTGAGCAGTACACTGGCCTCTTAAAATAGCCAATAAAAGTACAATTAGAGAACCTTTTTTGTACAGTATTCTTATCCTTGAGCCTTATCCTACTTAAGGAATACCGTTCGTTATAAAATAATTTCTCTTTCTTGTTTTAAGGAAAAGATAAACACTGAACTTAGAGAACCAATTAGCCCAAAAATCGCGCCCACTGTTATCAAAATTAATAAAATTCTTATATCTAACTCTGAAGCTTGTAAACGAGAATGATATAAATTAAAAACTTCTTGCAATGGCTGTCTTAACCATAATAGAAAAAAGTCTAAAATAAGCCAGGCTACAATACCACCAAATACCCCATAAAATAACCCGGTATAGGTAAAAGGAAGTCGAATAAAGCCTTGGCTAGCGCCAACTAAGCGCATCACTTCTGATTCATCTCGATATAATTCTTGGATCAACCGAATGGTATTCGCTATGACCAAACTAACCCCAACCCCGATTAACCCTAACAGTAGCCAAGTAGCTTGCCGTATCACAGCAATGATCGCTTGTAAGCGTGTGATCCATTCTAGATCCAGTTGAGCTATGTCAACTTGGGGTTCTTGCTTCAGTTCATCCACTAGCTGGTTAATCGCTGCAACATTGTATAACTGGTGAGCTGGGATGATTTCAATGACCCCAGGTAATGGATTTTCATCAAATTCATTGACCCATCGCTCAATTCCAGCGGCATTCTGAAATTGTTCCATAACCTCAGTAGGGGAAAGATAATGAGCACTGATGACGCGAGGGTCTTGGGATAATTGATCTAGTAGCCTATCAATAGTGCCCTGATCACTAGTTTGTTTAAGAAAAATACTAATTTGAGTTCCTTGCGAGGAATACTGCGTTAAACGTTGAGTTTGATGTATGAGTAATAATAATCCTGCGGGTAATGCCAATGCCAAGCCAATGACTGAAATGGTCATAAATGTGGCAATTGGCGTACGTGAAATTCGGCCAATTGCTGAACTTAATGCATACCGATGCCGACTTAATAAACGCTGATACCAGGTTAAATATCTATCATGATTAGCAGGCACTGTTAATAATGTTGGAGTAGTCACTGAACCTTTATTCCTCATTGCTCTGGGCAGAAAACTGGATACCTGTGCTTAGCATTTTACCTTGATGTAAGGTTAATATACGATGTTTCAATCTGCCGATTAAACCTAAATCATGAGAAGCCACCAATACAGTCACCCCCACTTGATTAAACGCATGAAATAGCTGCATGATTTCCTGAGATAGTTTAGGATCAAGGTTCCCTGTTGGTTCATCTGCTAGTAAGATACTAGGTTTATGGACAATAGCTCGGGCTATTCCTACTCGTTGCTGCTCACCACTGGATAAACTATCAGGAAATAACCTTTCCTTACGCAATAAATTAACTTTATCCAACGCGACATGAACTCGACGTTTAATTTCCAAAGGGCGATAGCCACTAATAACTAATGGCAATGCGACATTTTCATATATGGAATAATTTTCCAATAATTTAGGGTTCTGGAAAATCATACCAATACGTTGCCGTAATCGCGGTATATGGCGACGCTTTAACGTATTAAGACAGATATCATCGATATAAATTTTACCGCGCGTAGGCAGCTCAATACGAAATAATAATTTCAAGAGAGTGCTTTTACCTGCTCCAGAATGGCCAGTTAAAAATACCATATCCCCAGGCGGTACTATAAAGCTAATATCACTTAGAGCTTCATGACCACTGGGGTAGCTTTTGGTCACATTATCAAAGCGAATCACTACCTGCCTCCACATCAGATTGACTAAAAAGCGCTTCGATAAACTCTGGCACTTGCAAAGGCTTCAAGTCATCAATTTGTTCCCCTACACCAATAAACCGAATAGGCAATTGGCATTCATGAGCAACCGCAAACAATACGCCACCTTTGGCAGTACCATCTAGTTTAGTCATTGCAATCCCAGTAACGCCAACTGCTTGTAAAAATTGCTGCGCTTGTATTAAGGTATTTTGACCAATGCTAGCATCCAATACTAATAATACTTCATGAGGAGCATCGGCCTCTAATTTAGCAAGGACGCGCTTAATTTTAGCGAGCTCGGCCATTAAATTACTTTGAGTATGCAAACGACCTGCAGTATCTGCAATCATAACATCCATCTGGCGTGCCTTCGCTGAAACTAAAGCATCATAAATAACGGCTGCACTATCAGCCCCAGTTTTTTGGGCAATAACCGGAATTTGATTACGCTCACCCCACACTTGCAACTGCTCTACGGCAGCTGCCCGAAAGGTATCTCCTGCTGCTAGTAGCACCTTTTTGCCTTGCTGTTGAAGTTGCTTGGCAAGCTTACCAATGGAGGTTGTTTTGCCCGCCCCATTAACTCCTACCACTAAAATGACATATGGCTTAATATGTTCAGGGATTGTTAATGGCTTTGCTAAGGGTTGCAACAATTCTGTTAACAGTAACTGTAACTCTTGATAGAGAGCCGTTCCATCCGTCAATTGCCGCCGCTGTACGCGATCGGTTAATTGCTGGATAATCATCTGCGTTGTTTTAACACCGATGTCTGCTGCCAGCAATTGCATTTCTAAGGCTTTAAATAACTCTTCCTCAATTTCCTTTCGCCCTAGTAGCAATCTTGCTATACCGCTTCCTAATTGTTGGCGAGTTTTTGTTAAAGTTGCCTTTAACCGTTGCATGAAGCCAGGTTCACTAGGCTCAGATATTGGAGCAGGTTGATCACGCTTAAATAGCTTGAACATACTTGTAATATGATAAAAAAAACATCTTATCACAATTTATAGGGATACAAAACGGTGATAACAGCAAGACAGTTACACTCGTTAGCACTAATTTCTGCAGATCTTGATCTAGTTTTTGGGTTACTGTCTGAAATTGCCACTCAACCAATCTGCTTCATGAACTCACGATATTGAGTTCAATCTTGCCATTAGATCCATAAACCGGCATTAATAGCTTACATTTTCTGGATAGGCGCGTATCAGATGTTGGAGCTCAAATTGTTTCCCACAAAAAGCCAAGCCAACCTGGCAGACTTTTAAAATCCCAGCTTGCCTTAATTCCGTATCATAACGTTTTAACTCCATTTGATATAATGCTTCAAGTGCCAAGCTAGCCAGCTTCTCTTCGAGCTCGAGTGGCGTAAGCAAGTTAGTGAAAGAGATTTGTTTTAATTCCAAGACAATGCCCAGCTTCGTCGCATCTTGTGGAATGACCACAATATCATATCGCCCCTCACCGCCCTCCCGATTAGACTTAATCACATAGCCTCTCTGATGCAAGTACACGACTATTCCTAATAGTAGGCCATGATAGAAGGCTTCTGGGTATTTTACGGGATCATGA
>QLAH01000709.1_pt1 | contig 13143 bp, 11 predicted proteins | sample 4693081 | NCBI WGS metagenome assembly QLAH01 (sample SAMN09425401, study PRJNA476045) | Lake water metagenome, whole genome shotgun sequencing project.
CTGCGATCTTCCTCGCCTCGGTGAAGCCGGCCGCAATACACATGTCGATCCGGGCATAGTCGATCAGCTCCTCTTCGATGAGCGCCCGAAACTGCCACTTGGTGCCGAGTTGTTCACCGGCGGCGATAGGCACCGCGGTTTGCTCCCGCAGGCGGCGGTACGATTCCGGGTTCTCGATGCGGATGGGGTCCTCGATGAACATTGGGCGGTAGGCCTCGACGCCCCGGCACAGTCGCACCGCATCCGGCACGCTAGTGCGCGTGTGCGCATCGAAGGCCAGCTCAATGTCCGGGCCAAGCTCGGTCCGCAACAGGCGGAACGTCTCTATCGCATAGTCGACGGCCTTGTGCGGCTCATAGATGCCGTCGCCGACGGGACCACTTGACCAGCGCAGGCAGTTCCAGCCCTCTGCCACTCTGACGCGAGCCTCCGCGAGCAGCGCTTCAGGCGTGGCGCCGCCAATGTGGCAGTAGCAATCGACCTTGTCGCGAACCTTGCCGCCCAGCAACTGGTACACCGGGACGCCCAAGGCCTTGCCCTTGATATCCCACAGGGCAATGTCGATTGCCGCGATCGCAGAGGTAAGCACCTGATTGGAAGGGTGGAAGCCGCTGCGCCACATCAGCTGCCACAGATGCTCCGAACGCATCGGGTCTTCACCGATCAGCAGCGGCGCCAGCGCGTTGATGATGCCGGCGACGCCTTCCTCACGAGACGTGAGTCCGCCTTCTCCAATCCCAATGAGGCCCTCGTCGGTTTCGACTTTCACAAACAGCATGGTGCGCCACTCCTTGACGAGGTGCGCTGTCACCGACGTGATCTTCATCTTTCTTTCCCTTGCTGGAGCGTGGTCAATTCGCGGCCGGCATCCGCCATCTCAGGATGGCTCAATTGATACTCGAATGGTAGTTGAGACGTCGTCAGGTCGTTGATTGCGTTTGGCATGCTGCAGACTTGCCATCGAACGGGGGGAGCCGGGCGCATTATGCCAAGAATTCATTGGACTCAGCAGATTCAACAATGCGTCGGCAGGAGAACATCCTAGTAGTGGACGGTCCCCAACCGGCCACTTGCCGGCCGTCGAACTTGGACTCGGTCAATGACCGGCTGTGGCGGATATCGTTGATTTAGTCGTCGGTTGATCGGGCGCCGTGGTAGTGATTGGTTCTGCATTGGATGCAGGAGGACGCGGCGATGATGGGGATGCAGATCGAGCCGGCACAGTTGTTTTACGAGTTCCGGCTCGACGATCACGACAGCTTGGAGGCTGCATGCAGGGCGAGACGCGGGCAATCCTTGTCACGGGGTCCACAAGCGGTATTGGACAGGCAATTGCAAAGAAGTTTGCGGCTATCGGCTATGATGTCGCGCTGAACAGCTTCGAGACCGAGGACGATGCGGCGTCAGGAATTGATGAGGTCCGGCGCTGCGCCACCCGAAGTGTGCAGTTCTTTCGGGCCGACCTCGCCGACAGCGAGCAAAGCGCGGCACTGGTTCACCGTGTCAAAGTAGCCTTCGGTCGGCTCGACGTCCTCGTGAACAATGCAGGCATCCAAAAAGTCGCGCCGATCGAGGACTTTCCGCCGGCCGACTGGGACCGCATCCGCTCGATCAGCCTCGACTCGGCCTTTCACACGATCCGCGCCGCCCTACCGGACATGGCGCAGCGCGGCTGGGGCCGCATCATCAACATCGCCTCCGCCCACGGCCTGCGTGCCTCGCCCTACAAGTCGGCTTATGTTGCCGCCAAGCATGGCCTGGTGGGCCTGACCAAGACTGTTGCATTGGAGGCTGCCGAGAAGGGCGTCACTGTCAACGCAATCTGTCCAGGCTATGTCTGGACGCCGCTCGCCGAGAGGCAGGTCGCGGACCAGGCCAGAGTTCATGGCATCTCCGAGGAAGACGTCGTCCGCAACATCATGCTGGCACCTCAACCGACGCGGCAATTCGTCCAGCCGGAGGAGATCGCCGAACTGGCCGCATATCTTTGCACCGATTTTGCGCGTTCGATCACGGGGTCGGCCATCTCCATAGACGGCGGCTGGACCGCAAAGTGACTGACCAAGACGGAACGAGTGCAGCAAAGGACAAGGCCTTCGGCGACGTGCTGTGGTCGCCGTCCGCGGAGCGGATAGCGCAAAGCAACCTCGCACGCTTTGCCGCCCGGCACGGCTTTGTGCCCACCGACTACGCTGCGCTGCACGCCTGGTCGGTCGCAGACCCAGAAACCTTCTACAACGACCTTTGGGATTTCACTGGCATAGTCGGCGAGAAGGGACCAGTTTCGGTGATTTGTCGGGCCGAGATCACGGAAACGCGGTTCTTCCCAAACGCCCAGCTCAACTACGCCGAGAACCTGCTGCGCGAACCCGACGCCCGCGCAGCGATCATTGCGCACCGCGAAGATGGACTGCGGCGCCAGGTGTCGCGTCGCGAGCTCCGCGATCTCGTCTCCCAATGCGTGCAGGCGATGCGCGGCGAGGGCATCGGGCCCGGCGATCGCATCGCCGCGCTCGTCACCAACGATATCGAGGCCGTCACACTCTATGTGGCGTCGGCGGCCATCGGCGCAATCTGGGCCTCCTGCTCGCCGGACTTCGGACCCGCGGGCGCGCAGGATCGACTGAGCCAGATCGACCCGAAACTGCTGGTCGCCGTGCCGCAATACACCTATGCGGGCAAGCACATCGAGACGACAGTCAGCATCAATGCGGTGGCTGCCGCCGGCTCGGTCAAGCGTATCGTGCTGCTGGGGGCACCACCGTCGACTGCTGCCTATGCGCGCCCGGCGGCGACACTGGAGGAGTGGCTGGCCCCCTACGCGGCGGGACCGATCGACCATCATCGCGGCGCCTTCGACGCTCCGCTGGCGATCCTCTTCTCGTCGGGCACGACCGGCAAGCCCAAATGCATCGTGCATCGGGCGGGCGGGCTGCTGCTCCAGCATCTCAAGGAACACCAGCTCCACTGCGATCTGAAGCCGGGCGACCGTCTGTTCTACTACAGCACCTGCGGCTGGATGATGTGGAACTGGCTGGTCACAGGTCTGGCTTCCGGGGCGACTATTGTCACCTACGATGGCAACCCCGCCTATCCCTCATCTACGCGCCTGCCCGACCTCATCGATAGCGAGCAGATCACGCATTTCGGTACGTCGGCGAAGTACATCGACAGCTGCCACAAAGGCGGAAGCGGGCCCCGTCGAACCCACTCGTTCGCCAGCCTGCGCGCGATCCTTTCGACGGGCTCGCCGCTGCTGCCAGACAATTTCGACTACATTTTCGAAAACTGGAAAAGCGACGTGCACCTCGCCTCGATCTCGGGCGGCACCGACATCTGCGCCTGCTTTGTGGGCGGTGTGCCGACGCTGCCGGTGCGTCGCGGCGAGTTGCAGGGGCCGATGCTCGGCATGGATATCGCCGCGTTTGGCCCGAACGGAGAAGCGGTCGAGGGCGAGCCGGGAGAACTCGTCTGCCGCAATGCCCACCTGTCGATGCCGTCGGGCTTCTGGGGTGACGCCGACGGGACTCAGTACCGCGCCACCTACTTCGCGCGCTTTCCTGGCGTCTGGGCGCATGGCGACTTCGTCGAGCGCCGGCCGTCCGGCGGCCTTGTGATCCACGGTCGATCTGACACCACGCTCAATCCCGGTGGGGTGCGCATCGGCACCGCCGAAATCTATCGCCAGGTCGAGGCCATTTCTGACGTGCTCGAAGCGGTGGCAGTCGGGCAGGACTGGAAGGGCGACCAACGCATCGTGCTGTTTGTAAAGCTGCGCGAGGGCGCTGAACTCACGGATGACCTCGTTAGGGCCATCCGTTCGCGCATCCGCGCCGGCACCACGCCGCGGCATGTGCCCGCCCATATCCTCGCAGTCCCGGAAATCCCGCGCACCCGGTCGGGCAAAATCTCGGAGGTTGCAGTGCGCGATACGATCCACGACCGGGTGATCGCCAACCACACTGCGCTCGCCAATCCCGAGTGCCTGGCCGCTTATCGGAACCGGCCGGAACTTCAAGAGTGAGCCGTCGGCGGGAGGAATGACTATGTCGGGTCGACTGAAGCTACTTGTCACCGGGCTGAACGGCATTGTCGGCCGTGCCCTGCGGCCCGCGCTGGTGGAGCGATACGAGATCAGCGCTTTGTCTCGAAGCGGTGTCGAAGGTCTGCCGCCCGAGCGCGTCTTCAAGGCTGATATCGCTGACATCGCTTCCCTTTCTGCTGCCTTCAAAGGCGTTGATGTCGTGTTGAACCTCGCCGCAGATGGCGGGGCCAGCAGCCGGGAGGGCATGAATGCCGGCTGGGATCCAATGCTCAGGAATAACATCATCGGCGTCTACAACGTACTTGAGACGGCGCGTCGCGAGGGCGTGTCACGGGTCATCCTGGCAAGCTCTGGCGCTACTGCCAATGGCTACGAGCTTGAGAAGCCATACAAGTCACTGGTGTCGGCCGAAGATGTTCCGCTGCCGGACTCCTGGGAGATGGTCAACGAGTTCTCCGAACCAAAACCCATCTCGTTGTATGGAGTAACGAAGCTCTTTGGCGAGGACCTTGGTCGCTACTTCGCGGCCACTACACCGATGTCGGTGATCAACCTGCGCATCAGCAGCTGCGGTCCCGTCGATCAGGCCGGTCCCGGTCGCGGGAAGGCCAACTGGGCGAGCTACCGCGATCTGCAGCAACTCACTATCAAGTGCATCGAGGCGCCGCCAGAAATCAAGTTCGACATTTTCTGGGCCACCTCCGACAACCGGAAGCTTTTCCGAGACAACCGCCGCGCCAAAGAAGTCCTTGGCTATGCGCCAAAGGATGGTGTGCGATAACCTCTGACCTCGCAAATAGCCCCCGGGCCGACCCATAGTCGCTGAGCGTCAGGCATCGATAAAGCCGTCGATCTCGCCGTGACCATCGTGGCCGACCTGCCCGGATCCGGCGAAGGTGATGGCGACGACCAGCCGATCGCGGCGTTCTGCTCCGCTGCCCGCGCCTACGCGCCAGCCGGTTCGGATCAAGCTTTGTCTAGTGGCCTTCCAGCGTGCACGGCGCCGCGCCGCGTTGGGCCGCTCCTGTTGAACTCAGCCCCTCTGGGGCGGTTGCTCAGGCCTTGCGCCAGAAGGGCGGGCGTTGCCGAGTAGTTTCGAGCCGGCTCGCATCGAACGGTGGCAGCTCGAACCCTAGCGGTTGCAGCGGCCCGCTTCGCCAGCCGATGCGCGCGTGAACATCGGGCTGGCTGTAGTAGGCGAGATAGACCAACTCGAGCAGCCGCCCGAAAGCGGCGGGGTCGGCAGATTCTATGGCGCTGATCGCTTGCTCCTGCCCTGCGCCATCGCGTTCGGAGAACTCGACGTCGCCGGCTAGCGCTGTACCGAACCATTGAAGACAATCCACGAACTGGGCATGTCCTGCAGCCATGCGCTCGATCTCAGGCAGGAGCCCCATAGCGCCGGCTGCCGGCAGGGTATCCACCGCCGGGATCAGACGGTCGAGGGCGGCCTCGAGGTTACGCTGGTTGGCTATGCCTGTCATGCCTTCAGATCCTGCCGCTGCTTGATGATGTAGTCGGCGGCACGGAGCGCGATCGCCTGGATGGTCGGGGTCGGGTTGACCGCGCCGCTGGTGACGAACACGCTGCCGTCGATGACGAACAGATTGTCGGCATCGTGGGCCTGGCAATTTGCGTCGACCACGGAATGCGCCGGGTCCTCCCCCATGCGGGCGGTACCCATCAGGTGCCAGCCGCCTCCAGTGAACACCGGGTTCGCGACCGTGCGGTGGGCCCCCGCGGCCTCAAGCACCTTGTGGCCATTGGCGATGCCGTGGTCGAGCAGCCGTCGCGTGTTGTCGGACATTCTGTAGAACACCTGCGGCGCTGCGATGCCGCTCGAATCGGTTAGCGTCGGATGAAGCTCGACCCGGTTATGGGCTTCGGGCAGATCTTCCGAGATCACGCAGAGCAGGCTCGACTTGCCGAACCGCTGGGCGAACTCTTCGTGGTGGCGGTGGCCCCACGGCACCGAGGGGATCATGAAGCCGCTCGCCGTTTTGGCCGGGGCGGTGCTGCGGTTCATCTGGAAGCTGTAGCCGCGCACGAAACCGCGCGTCGGATCGGTCTCGTAGAAGTGCTGCGACATCAGAATATTGCCCAGCGCCCCGCGAAACGTGTGTGGTTGGGGATCATCGAAAAAGCCGGTAACGATGCCATACGGATGAAACATCAGATTGCGGCCAACCTGCCCCGAGGAATTGGCAAGTCCGTTGGGGTGGCGCGCAGACGTCGAGAGCTTTAGCAGACGCGGCGTGCCGATGCCGTTGGCTGCGACGATCACCGCTCGCGCGCGACGTTCGTGCACCGCGCCTTCGCTATCGATGTAGCGGGCGCCGGTAACTCGCCCATCGGGGCCCGTGGTGATTTCGAACACCCGCGCGCCCGTGACGATTTCGGCACCGTTCCGGACCGCCTCGGGCAGATAGGTCACGTCGACCGATCCCTTGGCCCGACGCACGCAGCCCAGCCCGTTCGGGCCGCAATTGTTGCACGGTATCCGGCCGCGATAGAGCTCCGAGTTCATGTAGGAGTCCGACGGCCACCAATGCCAGCCGAGTTTATCGAAGCCGCGCGCCATCCGCTCGCCATCCATCCCAAGCGGCAGCGGCGGCATGGGGCGCGGCGACCGCGGCGGATTGGCGGGATCGCCTGCAATACCCGAACATCCCATCCACTCGTCGTTGAGATCGTAATAGGCCTCGAGGTCGCTGTACGAGATCGGCCAGTCGTCGGCGACGCCGTCAAGCGTGCGGACGCGAAAATCCGATGGGTGCAGACGCGGCGCGTGGCCGGTCCAGTGGATGGTGCTGCCGCCGACCGCATTGAACATCAGGGGCGTCATCAGCGACTGGGAAGCGTCGACCGGGTAGTCCTCGCGCCACCCACGGACATTCGGATCGAACGAGAAGCTCGTGGCGCTCTCATACTGCCAGTCGGCACGGGCCGGGGGGTATTTGTCGGGCTTCTGCCAATGGCCCTGCTCGAGGCAGACCACATCGAACCCCGCCGCAGAGAGCCGCCACGCCGCCGCCGCACCGGAGGCTCCGGTCCCGATGACCAGAATATCGGCCGGCCGCGTTCCCTCCCGTTGGCCTGATGGGGTGCGTAGATCGCTTTGCGTTAACATGGACTGACGAGGCCTTGCGATGCTCCGGTATTGGCGACTATGGCGAAGCGTGTTGTCAACGTCGGGGCGGAATTGATCGTGCAGAAACCCAAGCGCCGCTTCGAAGCCGTCGCGTTCGCAATACTGACCTCGATCGCTCAGTCCACGACTGGCCTGCTGCCGGAACCCTCGGCACTATGCGATCTCCGGGCAGGACCTGAGGCTACCCCCAAGCATCTCTGGTAAGGCAATCCGCAGCCTCAGCTCGGCAGGTCGGCACGCGATGGGCGACGAAACTTTTTGCGCTCGAGCACGACCGCCTTGATCGTTTGAGAGCAGGGCTTACAGTGCATTCCCGCTGGGTCCTAGCGAGGCAGTCGCCCTTGAAGCCCCCATATTCCTTGCGCCAGCGGTAGTAGGTTACTTCCGTTACCCCTGTCGCCCGAACCGCCTCGGCAACCGTCCTGCCTTGCGAGTTCAGCACATCGACCTGCCGAAGCCTTGCCACGATCTCTTCAGATGTCAGTCTCTTGCCTGCCATGTTCGTCCTCCTCCTGGCTCAAAAGCCATACTTCAGGGAGGACCACTTTTCAGGGGGCAGGCCAATGCCACGCAGGATAAACAGGTCGGTGAGCGCGTCGATGACGTCGATGGCCCTGAGCCTGCGGCTCACCCGGATGGCGAGGCACTCCCGGGTGAACTAGTCGATGATGTTGAGCATGCGATACTTCCGCCCGTTATGGAGCTTTGCCGTCGATAGGCCGCAGCCACGGGTATTTCGCGACGGCGTCTAGATCGGCAGGATCGCCTGGGCCGGGGGACGAGTTCGGGCGGGTGAAGACCCATGACTCCATCGCCCCGCCTCCGGCTGGCGCCCGGCTCGAGTGCACCGTGCCGAATTGCGACCCGACGGTGAACCTCCACGATTTCATCCACGTCGTACGCGGCGACAGGCTGGAGGCGATCTGGGCGGTCGAGGGACGAGGCCTGTCGGACTAGGCGAACGGATCGGCCACCTGCGGCCAGAGCGGGCGGCCGGCATGCGGCAGCGGCATGGTGCTGAAATCGGGGGACGAGGTGCCCTGCGCCACCGCGTAGATGACGCGATCGGCGATCGGCGCGAAACCGGCATGGAAGTGCTGCGCCGACTTGATGATCACCGTGCGGTAGCTCTGCACATCGATGCCGAACTGGGTGAAGGCGTCCGGGTTGAAGGTCTGGGTGCGGATGGTGTTGATGACGATGTGGATGCCTCCGGCTTCCAGCAGCACAGCGTCGCCCATCGGCATCCTGCCGGCGCCATAGGTGACCTTGGCGCCGCGGATGAGCTTCAGCACTTTTGCTTCGACATCGACCGGGTGGCCCGACATGGCGCTGACCTTGCCGCCGATGCGGAGGCGCAGCTTCGCCCCCTCGCCGGCTTCCTCGCAGATGCGGACCACAGCGGGATCCCAGAGCAGCCCGAACAGCGCGTTCTCGGCCTTGCCGGCGAGAAGCGGTTCGAGGAGGAAGGTCGAGTCGCTGGCGGCACCGCACCCGGCGTTGTCGGAGATATCGGCGACCACGGTGCAGCCATTGCCGGCGGCGACCGCCGCCATGGTGTCGGCGACGTTCAGGAGATTGGCCGAATGGGTTTCGCGGAGCGCCCAGATCCGGTCGCCGAGTTCCTTCGCCACCTCCTCGGCCAGCATCGGATCGCCATCGCTGATGACCACGGTCTTGGCCCCGACATCGGGCACATCGGCCCAAGGAAAGCCGTGCCCAAAGCCCACTGACAGCACCTTGTCGCGCTGCTCGGCGGCGTGCATCCAGTCGACCAGTGCTCGCACCGGCGCATCGGAGGTGCGCCAGACATCGAGCATGCGCAGGTCGCGCAGCGCCATCACCGGCCTGATCTCGCCCAGAACGGTGCGCCGCGCGATGTGGAATAGTTCGACGCCGCGTTCAGCGACGTCGGTATGCGGGTATTCCTTGTAGAGCACGAGGGCGTCGATATTGCGCATCAGCCGCTTGGTGATGTGGCAGTGGAGATCGAACTCCACACCAACCGTCACCTCCGGCCCGACCAGTTCGCGCACCCGCTCGGCCAGTTCGCCCTCGCAATCGTCGCAGGCCTCGGACGCCATCGCGCCGTGGAGGTTGAGCAGCACCAGGTCGACCGGGCCGGCGGCGCGCAGATCATCGAGCAGGGTATCCCGCAACTCCTCCCACACCGACTGAACGGTGCGTCCGGCGGGCTGGGCGAAGGCCGCAATGCTCTCGATCACCTCGTCCCCGGCGGCTTCGCCGAGCTGGCGCCACTCTTTGAGCGGCAGGACGAAATAATTGTCGGAGCTGAGGCTGGCGTCGCGGCGTACCCAGAGGGTCTCTTCGAAGGTCTGCCGGCCGGTCGGGAGCGGCGAAAAGGTGTTGGTCTCGGTGCCGAGCGCCGCGATGAAGATGCGCATCAGGTCGCCCCGAAGCCGGCAAGCCCAACATCGCGGGCGGCGGCTTCGAGCTGCTCGAGCGTCACTGCATCGACCGGGATGCCGGTGGCGATGCGCCGCGCTTTCGAGTCGAGCTCCGGCATGCCGGGGAGCTTGACCGAGGCAACGCCGTCGGCGGTTTCGGACTGTACCCAGTCGAGCACGGCTTCCAGCGCTTCGGCGAAGGGGCCGGCGGTGCCGAGGCGCTCGGGTGAGACCATCACCGAGAACATCGAATTGATGACCTTGCCGCCGCTGCCGGCATCGTGCTGGGTTTCGGCCCCGACCAGCGCCGCGCCGAGCAGTTCGCAGGCCAGCATCAGGCCCCAGCCCTTGTGCTCGCCGAAGGTGGTGAGCGAGCCCGGCGGGTTTTCGAACAATTCTGCGGGATCGGTGGTGGGCCGCCCGTTGGCATCGAGCAGGGCGCCGGGCGGTAGCATCTCGCCCTTGTCGTTGGCGACGCGGACCTTGCCCATGGCGAGCTTGCTGGTGGCGAAATCGACCACCACCGGCGCCGCACCGGGGCGTGGAAAGGCCGCCGCGAACGGGTTGGTGCCGAGCCGGGCGCGGGTGCCGCCGAAGGGCGCAACGAAGGCCCCGGCGACGACGTTGACCAAGTGCATCGAGACCATGCCGGCGGTGGCGCATTGCTCGGCCCAGTGACCGATGCGGCCGATATGATGGCTGTTGCGGAGGCTGACAATGGCGCTGCCTGTGTCGGCGGCCCGGGCGATACCGCGCGCCATGGCGTCATAAGCCATCACCTGCCCCGCCCCGTGCCCGGCATCGCAGATCAGCATGCCGCCGGTATCGAGCGCCACTTTCAGGGTCTGGTTCAGCACCAGGTTGCCGCTCCTCGCGCTCGACAAATACATCGGCACGACGCCGACGCCGTGGGAATCGTGGCCCCGGAGATTGGCCTCGACCAGATGCCCGGCGATCAACTCCGCCTCGCGCGGGCCGGAACCCGCGGCGAGGAAGAGCCGGTGGGTCGCGGCCTGCAAGCGGTCGCGCGCGATGAGGTGCGTTTCGCCCATCTGCCGGTCAGGCCTTGCCGCCGGGCTGTGACGAGACGGCCCGCCAGTCGTCGAACTTTTCGAGCGGATAGATCGGCCGCGGCAGGCGTTTCCAGGGCAGTGTGAAGACCTCGGACTGGCCCGGACCGCGGGTGTCGGCGCGCACCACCACCGAGGTGATGGATCGACATGGACGAGAGCCAAGTCCGACCGCTCGTGCCCTACCATGCTCCGCGGTCACGGGCGGGTCTTCAGGACGATTAGATCCTGCTTCATGAAATCGGCGAAGGCGTCCGTGTAGTCCTTGTGCCAGCGCGAGAGGGCCGGTCGGCCCTCGATAAGGTCCATGGCGTTCCAATAGAGCCGCTTGCGATCCATCTCTGCCGTCGTCTCACCGTCGGGGCAAAGGATGAAAAACTCGTCGCGGGCAATGGCATCGGTCATGAACTCGATCACCTGATCCGGGAGCCATGCGCCCTCCCGATGCGCCGCGTCGCCCGTAGTGGTCCAGCCCGGAACGAGCAGATGCGCCGAAACCTGGCTTCCCGGCCGCTCGCGCAGGTCCCGGGCCAGGTTCTGGGTATAGGCATTAACCGCTGCCTTCGTGGTGTTGTAAGCTGGGTTTCCAGGTGGGTTGGTCAGGCCTTGCTTCGAGCCGGTATTCACGATTACCGCCGGCCGGCCGTCTGCCAACATAGGCGGCAGGAATGCCTGTACGCCGTTGACCGGCCCGAGCACGTTGACCGCAAACAACCGCTGCCAATTGTCATTGGGATCGAGAATGCCACCGGCGCCGCCGGCAACAAAAGCGGCGGCGTTGTTCATGAGCAAGGTCGGACTGCCCCAGCGCTCGGACACCCTCTCCGCCAGTTCCTGCATCGTCGAAGGATCGGCGACGTCGGCGTTCCGCACGATGACATTGGCCGCGCCAATGACCGCGCCCAGTTCGGAGCCAATTGCGTCGATCTTGGCCGCATTGGTGTCGACCAGCGCAACCTTCATGCCGGTGCGGGCAGCGCGGCGGGCTGCGGCTCGGCCGATCCCACTGGCACCTCCGGTTATGACTGCAATGCCGTCCTGGCTAAAAGGCTCGACCATGGTTCTTCAACTCGCATCAGGCTCAAAAGCTCGGACCTTTGACGGTCACAAAGTACACGATCGCAAACCTAAGCCAGTGCCGCTTTAACGTCCACGGCCCAATCGCCTCTGAGCCAGACAAGCTGCTAACAATGCCGACAGCGATGCTAACAATTCGACCGAGCCGACTGCATGGCTCGGGGCCGCACGTTCCGATCTAGCGGAACAGGCTTGAAAATGGGCGCGATGATCAAGGATCCGGTCGTCCCCCTCAGCCCGAGCCTGCTGCCCCAACAGCGGCTGTACGAGGTGAAGGCCCTGATGACGTGGCCCAGCGGCGTGAAGCCCATTGTCGGTTATCCCGGCGAGCTCGGGGTGCCTAACCTGCCCAAGCGGCGATCACGCAATGCGATCTACCTGTGCCAGGCCGAGTGGGCATGGACGCCCCACCATAACCGCCTCGCGGCCTACTACCTCGCCCGGGGGTCGCCGGCACTGGCTGCTCTGGCTAGGAGATCACAACGACGAGACCATCCCGTGGTCATGGGGGTGGGGAATCGTCGCCTTGGTGTCGCACGAGGGGGTCGAGGAGCGAACCGGCGGCCTCGCGCCTCCTTGCCTCCTACTGGGCATTCCAGCGCGACCGGCATGATCTCGATCGCTATCACTGCTTAACGACACGGCCTATCTCGATGTCGGTGACGTTGAAGCCATTGCCAGAGACGTGTGGCGTTGATGACGATTAGGCCACCTAAAGGCAATCCTGCGGGGCCCCGCATGTTTCCACTGAGCGTTGCAGCCATTCGAGAGCCAGATCCTCGGCGCTCAATACAATCGAAACGCTGGCGACGGCGCGCCTCGTCTCGCGTCCGGAATTGAGAAAGCCGGCAAGCCGGGCCTTGTCCATGCTGGCGGCGCAAGCCACGCCAGGCTGCTCGGTTTCCATCGCGAGCTCGCGGGCTTCGTCGAGTTCCTTGAGCAAAGAGAGGACCGTCGTTTCGCTCCTTTCGGCAACAACCGCACGCAACTGCGCAATCCGTAGTGCGATGTGAGTCCGCTGCAAAGTTTGATATCCATTGACGCGCTTGGATTCCGACTTAGCCGTCGAGGTGGGATGCATTGCCTCGTAGGCGATGCGAGCGTTGCCGGAGCGCGCATAGGCGACGCAAAAGGCCTCCTCTGCTGGAGTGAGGCCGGTGTGGTTCTTGCGCTTGCCCATGAGTAATCCCCTAGTGTGTCGCTGATCAGAAAGACAGAAAGCGGTCCTGCCAATCGTGGCTGAGCGGCAACACGGCAGATCTCGCCTGTCATTCGGCGTGCAAGTTTGACCCCCTGAGCGGGGTTATCGGCGTCCAACATTGACCCCCTAATGTTTGGTTTGGGCACACTGCTCGTCCTCGAGTTGGGACGGGCGGGTGGGGGATGAAGGGC
>QLAH01000710.1_pt1 | contig 13130 bp, 16 predicted proteins | sample 4693081 | NCBI WGS metagenome assembly QLAH01 (sample SAMN09425401, study PRJNA476045) | Lake water metagenome, whole genome shotgun sequencing project.
CCCCAAAACCCCAAAACCCCAAAACCCCATAAGATCAATTTTCGAGTTTGAGATTAAGTAAATAAATAAGTATATTCTTTTGATTAGGGGGTTAAAGTTTTAGTTAGGAAATTATGTTGATAGTCATCTATCAAAATCAGTCGTTGAGTTAGGTGAGCATTGCAACTCCTCTCTTAACCCAATGCTTTTGTGAATTTTTCTTCTACATCAAGAGTTGTATGTGGAGCACGAAGTTTGTTGAGTGTCCAGTTGTTGATAAAGTACCAGCTCTTCTTGATGTCTTGTAGACTGGGCATTAGTATGTCTAAAATAATCAATAAGAAAGAACTTACATGTTTAACTTCAATTTCATCTACTTTCTTAGGTCTAAGCCAGATGTGAGGAACTGTTGAATACAGAACCTTAGGGAAAGATTCCGAAAGAACTTCTTGTTCTGAGTTCCATCTGCATCCCTCTAAAAAGAGCCCATAAACATAGGCTCCATCAGGTGCACGTTATGTCATGTCAACTATTGTAGGATCACTAATTACATCAAAGTCAAAATCAATCTGATCAATGGCGATTACATGCTTTCTTGCATAGTTTTGCTTAACTCCAGTCAGGAAACTCTAAGTGAAGAAGAATCCTGAAAGCCAGAAAGTTGCAGGTGCTCCTTTATCAATCCACTCTTGCATGAATTTCAACCTGACAATGAAGTCCATAACCCAAGAAGCTAAGGGTTTCAAAGATGGATAAGCTTTCTTTGACCATAGAGCAGGAACTAGATTATCGAAAAGACTATTTCCGACAGCCTCAAGCTCTAGCGACATTACAACTTCTCCCTTGATGGCTTTGCCGATATTGATGAGTGAGCTTCTCACTTCAGAAAGCAGCTTGTTGAATCTCAATAGCTCTTGCTAAAGTACAGTGTTCATTGATTCCTCGTACTTTATAGGATGTTTCTTCGCAGCTGAGTCAATATCAAAGTTAGGAGGTAATTTCTCTAACACTCCATTGGCTATCTCTTGAAGCATCTCTTCTTAACTTTTGCCAGCTCCTCCAGCTTTTCTTGGCATAAGTGAGAGTGCTGTACCTAAGATGTTGTTTGTGTCGTTGATAGCACTAGTAATATCTGCGTTGTCGTGCAAGCCGAAAACTTCAGTTAAGTCATTGATTGGCATTTGTTCCTTGATGTATTCTATGTATGATGACAAGGGGCCATCAGGTGGAATCACATACTTGCCGCTCTCTGAGAATTTGTATCCGTCCTTTAAGACATCAGGGCTGTAGAAATCAGATAGAATAAGGTTGATAGACCTTCTGTCCATAGGATCAGTGACTCTGCCTCCATAGTTTGCTTCAGCGACCATATATTTGAGAGCTTCAAATGGAATGTCTTGGTAATAGTTCAAGAACATGTACAGTTGGGCCTGAGAAATTCTCAAGTCAGATGCTGAAAACTCGTAAGGAATATTCCAGCCAAGAGGACCATACTTTCTTCTTTCAAGGATTAGAGCATTAAAGAAGCAAAGACCCCACATTAATCTTTTCAAAGCGACAGGCTTTTAGCATGATTCGAATTCAGACTCATCTATTGCTAAGTAAGATCCTAGAATGTTGTTTCTAAGACCTTTAGGTGGCTCATTTGTGACTTTGATACCATTTTGAAGAATGGAGACTGGGAACTTGTCACTAGGCATTGATGTTAGCCATATTCTGAAAGCACTGCCTTTATCTTCAACAATCTCTTCTATGATGCCATCAAGAATAGGCATGAATGAAGGGGCTAGATGGCAATTCTGTAGTACAACCCACTGTTGTTGTTCTTGAGCATCTAATATTGCCTGCTTAGCCTTCTCACTTTGACCTTGACCTAAAGATAGAGACTGCCATTTGATTCTCTTTGACTCAGCAAGCTTAATAAGCTCTGACATTGGATCAGCACCTGGTGATAAGACAAAAATGATTGGTGTCTTGTTTGTAGAGTCAGAGAAAGATTTTGCGAGATCGAAAGGTGGCGGAGTAATATACTTTGGCCCGAGCTCTTTATCTTTCTTAATTAGCTTTTAGATGGCAGGAATAACTTTGTCAGGTCTGAGGATTCTCATAACTATAATTCTTCTGAACAAGCTAAGTTCATTCCAGTTACCAGGCCATAGTTCTTTAAGACTCTAAGGAGCTGCTGAGTTATAAACTCTTTCCCAGTCTTGAATATGAGCTTCGAAATCCTTGTCGAAACCTTTAAATGCAGGTAATACTCTTGATAATTCCAAAACTGAAGCCCACGCTTTATCTGTAAGCCATCCATTAGCTCCTGTAGGATTAGGTCTATCAAATTCTATTGAAGTTGCACCAGTCATGAGGAATCTAGCTTCAAGAGGATCGAGTTCTTTATTTTCTTCCATGATTTTCATGCAGAGCAAGAAGGAGAAAAGAAGCTTATCTTTTTCGAACAAGGATCTGCATACATTAACGTAGAGCAACTTTTGGAACTTCTTAATGAAGAACATTTTCCTTCCATTTCTGTCATTCTTTTCTACTTTGCCTTCTGCCTTATCAAGGGCTCTTTCGTAGATCATTGAAAAGAATTTCAAAGAGTATTGATACATGGGATCTACATTCATAAGGTCAGCTAATACGAAGAACAATCTTGAGACTCTACCAGCTACTGGCACGAATAAGTCTTAAATAGTCACAATTTGCTTCATGGTAACATCCATTTCTTTGTTCTGTTGATCGATTTGCTTTAGCTGCTCTTTTGATTAATCCAAAGTTGTAATCAGCAAGTCATCTTCTAGGATATTGTCAGATGAACCAGCAATTTAGTTGAGAATCAGATCTTAGAACTCCTCCAATTTTCTCTAGTTTTCGGCTTTTTGGATAATGCAAACATTTCTCTTCTCATACTTTTGAGGCTCTTCATGCTTTACAACGATGTTTAGCATCTAGCCTTCGAGACCTTCAACAGTAACCATGAAATTAAGCATAGTAACTTTGACACAAACCTCTGGGCTGTAATGAGGTCTTGACAACTTAGTTGTGACATAGAACTTGAAATCTGAAGAGTACTCTTAAGATGCATCTCCTATCTTAAGGTACATCATGTTACCTTTCTTCTCAATTTATTTGCCCAGCAAAGGTTCAAGCATTGGATCAAATGTTTCACCAGCATCTTCTAAGATAACAGGTGTTCCCAATGTGACACAGGTCTCAAGAATTCTTGTCAATACCTTGTTGTCCATGGTTGGCTTAACTACCTTAATGCCATTCTTTTCCTCCATCTTTTTAATCCAAATGTTAGCTTGCATCTGAGGATCTATCATAAGAGGCCATCTCTCTGAGTTCTCAAGGATAATAGCGTTATCGATTGAGAGTTTATCATTAGGCAATCTGTCAATCAGCCATTGTCTAATTTTCACTTGGTTTCCTAGGATTGTCTCCAGTGAAATATCTTAGTTGCTCTTAATGTTAAATGACTTAATCATGTTGATCCATGTCTGAATACAATCATTTCTGTAATTTTGAGTGAATACTCCAAGATAAGCAATGATTCCAGAACTAATTAGGATATCACCAACAAGATTTTCTCTGTTAATTTTATTCTCTGCAAGAGATTTGACCCAACTTTCATTTTCTGATTTAAGTTTGTCAATTAGACTCTCAGCTCTCTTTGCCTTTCTTTCACAATCGTCTTTTTGTGCCTTTAATCTATCTTCCTCTGATTTGGTTGCTTCAAATTCATCCATAAGCTTTTTCATTTAGGCTTCTACTGCTCTTAATCTTTCCAGAGCATCATCCCAAATCTTTTAGGCCTCTCTTGATTATTCTTATGCTTCTTTAAGTTAGAATTGTTTAGGCTTCACTACTTTCATAGCTTCATCATACTAAACAATAGCTCTAACCCACTTAGCTAGACCCCATGCAGCCTTAGAAGCAGTTCTTAGTACATCATCTTGATAGTTTGGCTCTTCAATCAAGGGTTTAAGCTTTTCTACGATGTCAGGATTGATAGTATCCTTTTCGAAGTTTTTGCATCTACTTAAGAGATCAGGTGAGAGCAATTTCTTCTTAGCTGGTTCCCAATAATCCCATTGTACTTCTTTAACATTACCTCCTCTTACTTTTTCTGGAGCAACACCAAACATGATACACATGGTCTTCATCACAAGGATAGCACCATCAGGAGGCTTTTTGAAACCTCTGATCTCAGTAATGTCATTTTTATCAAGTTCATCTACAGCCTTTAGAGCAGCTTTGTAAATAGGCATGACTTTAGATAATTCCATCTCGCAATCTCTTTGAATAGAGTCTGAATCTTCTTTCTTTTGCTTAGCTATTGTTTCTTCAGCTTCGACTTCTTTTGTCTTTTCAGCTACAAACTTCTTTTGCTTATCAATGTCAATCATCATCGCTGCTGTCTACTTCTATTTCACTTGAAGTTGAGGAATAAGTTCTTGCAACATATCCTGAAGCCTCTTTACTTCTTTTGAGGCATGCTCTAATTGACTGAGGCCTTTCTCATACTTTGAGATAATTGAGTTAACGTTTTTACGTTTCATGCCAAGTAGGTTCTAGAAAGTCTTGATGAGGATCAAATAACTTGTAGGTGTAACATAATAGAATCTCTTTAGTTCCTAGTAATATCTTGCTGTTAGCTGAGATACTCTTTCCTACATGTCGACACAAATGCTGACGATACCTTCTCTTTCATCAAGATCAATTTAGTTTAAGAAATGCTCAGCTACGGATTGAAGAGCTTCCTTGGGCCAGGGTAAGAACCAATCAATAGCACAGCAGTTGACCAATGAAGGGAACATTCTGAGTCTTCTCTTGAAATCTTCTCCAATGGGAGACATGACTAGCACTACATGAAGACTAGTCTTAGCTTTTTAAATGAAATCAAGCATAATTTCGGAGTCATTATAATTCTTATAGTTAGGATTATTTTTATTAGTGTCTTTCATTAAATCAAGAATGTTACCTACTTCATCAGCCTCTTAGTAGAGGTTAGGGATTTCACCGTTATTAAGGATGTTATTAATATCTTCTACAAAGGCTTCGTTTGTAATTTGAGTATCTGAGAATAAGAAAACAGTTTACTTTTGATCAACTCCACAACCAAGGAAGAGTTTTTCTTTCATGTCATCTCTCCAAGCTTTAAAGTCGTAGTTCTTTGAAATCTCAATGCTAAAACTTTCATAGTTAGCAATAAATGTGGCAAGTTCAGTAAGTGATTTACGACCTGAACCTCCAACTCCGACTAACAAAGCATGACCGAATTCAGTTGTTATAATTCTGTGAATCTTTACAATATGCTCAATAGCTGAGACGAAGAGTACTAAGTTCATCTTCTTAGAGTGGTTGAACTGATTGTAGTCCATCAAGGATTGCTCAGCTTGATCTTTGACTTTCTTTCTGTCAGTTAGTTCACAGTAAATATCTGTGTAAGGCTTCTTTGTGTTATCATTGTCAGGATAGACAGTTGGAACGAATGATGCAAACAGAAGAGGTTCAACTTCTACCATAGTTTTCCAATCTCTCTTGAATTTCTCCTTAATTATGTCTTTGAGTAAATCATCGAACTTAGTTCTATCATCATCATTGATCAGCCTGTCTTAGAAAACTCTCAAGCATTCATGAGCCCAAAGCTTGATCATGTCGTTTTCAGCTCTTATAGCTTTAGGCGATGCTTTAGCAATACCCTAGAATACTTTGCTTACATCTCTCAAATTGTAAGTGTAATGAGACTTGGCTGGAGTTGGCTTGAATTTCTCAGAGATAGTTCTGTAAATATGAATGGTATTTGAAACCAGACTGTCTCTCATGCCTTAAATTGCCTTTGAATAAGATGGATTTGAATTTGTAAGGAAGAACCATTCCATAATGTTGGTAAATATGTAGTTTAAGCTTTCTTAGGAATAAGGCTCAATGTAAAGCACGTTGAAATGCCTTACATATCTTGCTGTGATTGAGTTTCTTCCACCTCCTGGAGGTCCCATTGCAGTTACGAACTTAATTGATTGGATAACTCTGAATTCTTTTTCATTTGTATCGATATCATACCAACCTCCATAATCCATCCATTACCTCAGTAATTCAATAGGAGGCTAAGCTCCATAAACTTCTTTTTATGGCATGTTTAAGTCATCAACAAAAATAACTCCTTTCTTTCCAAGAGGAGGTCCGAAAACTCCTTTTCTTCTCTTTTCCATCTTTCCATCAATGATTCTTTGAGTTTGATTGGCACTAGTCTGTGCAGAGAATGACATAGCAAGGTATGTGTATTCTTCATTATCAAAACTGTTCTTTAGCTCATTTGCTATTGAAATACTTTTACCAGTACCAGTAGGACCAACAATCATAGGATGCTTTCCACATCGAATCAAAGTATTTAGTAATTTGGTGATTCTAATTGAATCAATAGTTGGAACAATCAACTGGGAATAGGACACATCTCTTGGAACTACAAATGGTGGAATTGTTTTTAGCCAGTTAATCCATTGGATTTTATCTCTATCAAAGTAGAGATCAAACAAGCTCTTATAATCTCCAAGCTTAATAGGAATCTTTCTTGTCTCAAAGTTAGGCATGTCTAGTCTATATTTTGTGTTCACATCTTCTTGGGCTAATATTTCTTGTATGAATGTGTCAAACTTTGGTCTAGTAGATTCATCTAAAGCAGCTCCAATACTCCAGAGGACTGAGAAAAGAATAGCATTAATACACATTTCTTCTGCTTCTTTAGGAATTTTAGCGTCTTCGTGAGTCCAATCTTAGACGTAGCAATCAAACAAATTCAGCATTGAGTAAATAAGGAAGTTAGGATCTGTGGGTACAGGGAATTTTCCCTTGTAAGTTGTGAAAGCGATACTAAGATCAGCCAAGTAGTTCATTAACTATCTTGCTACTTCTGCTAATTTTCCAACATGTTTCTCGAATTAGTTGCAGTATGATGTAATTAAAACTGTATGACCTAGCTGCTTTGGCTCCATAAATACCATTCCACAACGACTGACAGTAGCTGGTGATGCCTGAGATAAGTCCTCCACTTCAAACATCATAGTCATAGTGGGCTTTAACTTGATAATCTAACCACTATTTAAGCATAACTTCTTGTTATCGTCTAGTACTGTGTTCATATTCTCGATCCAAACCGCATCCACAGGGCCATCAAAGATAATCCATTTTCTGTCAGGAGTTTCTGATTCTGCACAGTCTCTAATCTTAATAGCTAGAACACCATCACTCCATTCTTAACTATCCAAGTCAAACTTTCCATACAATTAATCTTGAAGAATACTTTTCGGATTAATGTAGAAACAGAGCACATTGACGAAATTAGGGTCATCCTTAATTATGCTCATACCTCTCTGAAGAGTCTATATAACCTTTGATTTTCCAGAGTATGCTTTTCCTACTACCATCAAACCATGTCTGACCATGATAGTTTCATAAAGCTGTATACATTTGTCGATGAATTCTTGTTTTGGCTGCAAATTCTTTTCAACGCAGGATTCGTTCATGGAATCAATGAGTTTCACATAGTCTGGTTAGGGTAGAGTGACTCCTGGGAAGAGATCACTTGTAATACCAAGGAATAAAGGTATATCGTTTGAAGTAAACTTTGGAAGATTGACATCATTTAATGCTCTTAAACCGATCTATCTCTCGGGCCAATCTAGTTTTCTTCTCAAATTACCACAAGCTGTCAGAATAGCCTTTAAGGCTCTCATTCCAAAGTCATAATGATCTTGTGAAGATAGCTGCTCACTGGATAATCTAAGAGAGGCTACAACTTTAACTGCTAGTTCTGAAGCTTCAGAAAAACCGAAAGAATAAAGTTCAATTTCAGCAATTAGCTTGTAATCAGGCACCATCATAGCGCAAGGTCTGAATAAAGCTTTTAAATTATCTGGCAATTCAGATCTTCCAGCATAACCAGGGTTCATTGTAATATTTACTGCGCAAGCTCTGTTAATTGACAATTCAGTTCCTTCAAAGATGAATTTTCTCCTCTTTACATCTTTAATAGCTTATTGAATTGTAAGAATTTGCTGGGCAATAACTGATAGCACTTCAAGATCAATTCTGTTAAACTCATCGAAACAACACCAAGCTCCAGATGCAGCTAGACCCTTAAAGAACTTAGCCATAGCCATAAAGTCTAAGCCATCAGAGCAATTGAACACTACACATTGTACAGCAATAGCCTTTGCAAGATCTTTAACTGATTCTGTCTTGCCTGTACCAGCAGGTCCTTCAGGAGCTCCTCCATAGTTTAGATGCTTTGCACCTAGTAGAGTTCTGTAACATCTATCGGTCAATGGTGTAATAACAAGTCTTAAAGAGTTTCCAAGGTATTCATAACCATAGTCAGTCACTGCAGTGACCATCTTAACTCTTAAGGTGTCATTCTCTTCCCAGTAGTATCTTAACTGGGCAACCCAATCAAAGTCGAAAGCACTTTTGATGTCTTTAACTATTAAATCATGAACAACATCTCTGGCATGGACATCGATAACTACGAGAGCTTTCAAAGTGATTCTTTCTTAAACATTAAGATCAGACCTAACAAGTTTCACAATATCCTCAATCTGACTTTAAAGTATTTATTCATACGCTTCAAGACCATTATTACTATGATCTTTAATTGCTTACTCAACTTCAGTTGTCCAATGAATTTAATTAACAGCAAGCACAATCTATCCAGGCCACTAAATAACCCATTTCGTTCTTTGGGTATTGTGATAAGCTTCTAAACTGTCTTTGCAGATCTTTTTCAAGGATTTTCTCATAACTGACTCAATTTCTAACATCCATTTCTCAACATTACCTTTCTTATCGCCTTCATTCACATCAATTCTATGATCGAACTAGACTTCTTCACCTTCCTGAGATATCATTCCATAAACTTCATCAGAATCACTAAACATTATTCTATAGATACCTTCAAAGCATTTATCCATGTGAGGTTAAACTGCTCTAGGTTCTTTCGTTTAAGCCAAAAGCATAAGTAAATCTTCATTAGCCAAGAAATAAAATCTTGGGAATACCAATCTTTTCTCTTCCAAATACTCATTTAAGCTCTTTTATATCTTATCTAATTTCCTATTGGCATCTTCAAAGTTTTGTTTGATATTTTCTCTATCTATCAAATCAATTATGCCAGGCTCAGCTTCAATACCATCCATTGTCCCTTTCCATAAAGTATCAACATCTCTGAAGTAAGTACCTTCTTGAGGCATCTGTTTATGAATATCATCAGAAGCAAAGATAGGTTCCAAATACATCCATGTTCTCTAACATTTAGCTACCTCTTCAATAAGCTCTGACATGTTGTTGAGTTTCATTTCCCATGTCTTTGTCTCATTTCTCAGCTTTCCTTTCATGAAAGAAGAGCCAAGCATAGCTTAAGTTGTAACTATCTAATCATCAAGCTTTGCGTTAACTTCGTCATAAGCCTTTAGTACAAATGTCTTGCCCTTATAGGGGAATAATGTCAAAGTAAACAATTTCATTTCTTCTTTCATTAGCTTAAGTTTCTTAGCAAGAGAGAACTTTTTCTCTGCTTTTATCGTTATTTCTTCAATCTCTTCGAAATACTTTTAAAAATCACAAGCCTTCATTTTCTCAACTGTCACTTCATCTCTTTCGAGGTTAGGCATTTTTACAGCCTCTTATATTTCTTTCCAATCTTCATCAGTAATAGCTTCTGATGAAAGACATTTGATCAATTGCAAGTTTTCCATAAATGCCTCTATTCTTCTTTTTTGCTCCATAGCTACCTCTGCAGTTTCAGGGTATTCATCCAAAAGCTTTTTATAGAGTTAGAAGCATGCTTAATGCCAAGAATTGATGCTGCTAGTAATATCTGCTGCATTCATCTTAGCAACCACTTAGACATTCCAATCTTTGATGTAGTATTCTGCGTCAGAAGCAGTTGAAGTTAGCTCATAGAAAGGTTTAAATTAAACATCAAGATCAGTTAAATCAGGCCAAGATGACCTGTCAGGATTATTAAAAAGTGCTTCTCTTTCATTGAATTATCTTTATTTTTCAAAAGCATTAGTGAGATTTTCTTTCAATGACAAAGCATCAGCTGAAAATTCATTAACAGCATTAATATCATTGAATTTCTTTATCTTATCAAACTGTTGCTTATACAATTCCAAAGTCTTTGTAAATTATTCTTTTTCTTGTTCCAATTTCGTTGTAAATAGCACTTCTTTGTTTTGTATCTAAAGACCTCCATCAGTCAATGAGATACTTATTAGAGTTGGCCATTATTTCATATACCAGAAATTCTCAATATCCTAATCCTCGTACTTATACGAGAAGTCTTCCAAGAGCAAGTAATGTTTATACACTTCGTGTAATTATTAAGATAGCTCATCTACTTTACCAGGAGCAGCAGCAATAAAACCACGTGTCTACACAAGCTCTCTTTCATCCTTGGGATCATGCATTATCTATTTCTCCATTTCAGCATAAGTATCACTTATCAATGTCACAGTCTTTTTACAGTATTTAGTTACTTCTTCCAAAAGCTTTTCTTTAATCTTCTAAGCTTGATTTGCAAGGTTAGTTTTCATGCTTTAAGCCATTACTCTAAAGAGTGGATAATCCACAATATCATTAGAAATGTTCAAAATGTCATCAGTAGCCTTTCTGAAGTGCTCAATTCTCTCTCTTAGCACTGACAAAGGTGCTTTTTACTCTCCAAAGAGCTCTTTAACAAGGGCTTTCTTATCAACATTAAGGATATATTCAAATTTCTTATATTCCTCTATAAGCTGTAGAGGACCCTTGATGTTTTCTTCAATCATCTACCCAAGGTCTTGTCTAGCCTTGACGATCCATTCGAATTCTTCTGTTATTGGGAAGTTTGGATTTTTCTTTTCTTTGTCCTTGTTTAGGAAAGGCATTAGATCATCTTCTAAATTAAAGATCTTGTTAGTTGACTATATGATCATAGTAATAGCAGATTGCAGGAACTCTGTACACTTCTCTAATCTCGGATGGAATTATATTGTATTACCATCTGCTCCATCAGCTTCTGAGTCGCCAGGATTTTTAACTTTTTTCTTCTTTTTGTCATCTTTCTTACTGTCTTTCATCTTGAAGCTGAGATGTATCACAATGAAAGGAGTATTCTGAACTTTCCAGAGCTCACCTTTATGATAGTCGGGAACTGTGAATGATCTGATGAATCCAACCCAATCGTCAATAGAGAGCTTGACGAATTCTCTCAAGTATGTGTTCAGGATGTATTCAAATCTTGAAATGATTCTCTTGAGAGGGCTATTCTCAAAGTTTGTTTAGTTGTCTTCAAAGAAATTGTGATTTTTTCTGAGCTTATCTTGAATTTCACCGATCAAAAAGTCTCTCCATTAAATGAGCATATTCTGTGATACTGAAGAATGATGGGAGTTTTCCATCTTCTAGACCTCTGTAAGTTCTCTAGGCAACTTTAGCAGAGTTTTGTTAGTGTTTAAGTATCTAAATTCCAGAAAATCAATGCACTTTTTGGTAAAAATCTTAGTCATTCCAACTAAGTCAGAATCAGAGCTCCAATGTTGCCTCACAATCTCTTCAAGGTACTTGTTAAATGTGTATCTCACTGGAAGTCTCACCACTCCATAGTAAGGTGATGTTCTTTTTGAGAGTCTGATAGGGATCTTTAGTGAAAGGAACTTTTGATGATTTGCAGGCTCTTGCATTTCTTTGAGAATGATACATTTCTTCATCTGTCTGACATATTCTTCCTCAACTACTCTCATTAAGTGTTTGAAAGTAGCAAAGACTCTGTCTGGGTCAAGTTTATCACTTTCTCTGACACACTTGCTTAAAAAGTTGAATCTTCTTTCTTTGGAAAGTACTGAAACTTTGTCTGAAGGGATGGAGTCTACGAGGTTAGTAAATCTGAGCTCAGCTTCTACAACGGCTTGTCTCTCTTTGCACTGATTGACTCTCTCACGGAACAGGTCAGGATTTTCATCGAAAAATAGCAAAGAAAGTCTAGTTACTAGTTTTTGCTGGCCTGTATTGAACACGATGACCTTGAATTTGCGTTCTTTGTAGTCATAGCCTATAACGGATACAGGCTTCCATAGGTACTCTTTGCCTTCAAAGACTGGTGACAGAGCGTGAGGTACACCAGCTCTGGCTTGGCAGAATTCTAGCCATTGTTCAATCGTCTTTTCTTCTTCCCATGTGTCGTATCTTGTCAAGGATTTAACGCCTGGCATTGAAGGGTCATTAAAAATGTCGTATTCTTTCTCAAGGATCTTAAGAGCTTCTTAGGTCGCTTGATCTTTCTGAATATTTGAGTCTATCTCTTCAAGGAAAGTTTTTTCTCTGATAACATTTTTGTGTTTCTTAATTACATTGGCATGTCTTGCCGGCAAACCCTAGATTTAAATTAAATAAGATTCCAAGTATTAATATAATAATTTTTGAGGAAAGGAGACGTACCTTCACAGTCTCTAGGTACTCCTTGTGAGTTTGTTCATGGATCCAAGGATTGACAACTTTGATTTCTCTAGGCTACAATGCTTGTTGTTACTCGATTGACAAGAGAGACGGCTACTCCTCACCGTAACGGATGCCTCCCATGGTGCTTACATCTCCTCCATCAGCACCGTGTCTGGAAACATCTGCGACTTCATCAGCCATTGCGCCACCCCCTCTACTTTGACCGAGGACCGGCTTGTTTACCTTGTGAATCGAGAACTGTTTCATCTGCTTTCTATTCGAAGTTGTTACATTTGAACAGTTACCTTGCTTTGGATGGCTTTTCTAAGATCTCATTCTGTAATTGCTCGTAATGGTTACTAATCTACTGGAAATCTGGCACTGTCAGCTTTTAAATGGGTCCTATAGGAAAGATTGTGTTGGTCACCACTCCACCTTAAAATTAACTTACCGAAATTCTTATTCTAACCTATAGTCTTCTTCTTCGCCTTATGCATGCACTTTATTAAAATAAAATTATTAAACGAAGCCTTCTTTCTCTTAAGGTTATTATATAAGAATTTGAATCTCCTAGCCAATACCTTAATTTAATAGAATCTTCCTCAGTACTTCTAATTCAAATTTAAATTTCTCAAAATGCGCTCTCTTCAATCTCATGGGGTTTTGGGGTTTTGGGG
>QLAH01000711.1_pt1 | contig 13110 bp, 9 predicted proteins | sample 4693081 | NCBI WGS metagenome assembly QLAH01 (sample SAMN09425401, study PRJNA476045) | Lake water metagenome, whole genome shotgun sequencing project.
TTCCAGCAGACGTTCTCCTATTCGATCTTCATCGGGCTGACGACGATCCTTGTAGGCATCTTCATCGTGCTGCCCGCCGCCTATTACGTGCGGCTGCGACTGCCGCAACTGCGCCCGCTCGTCGAGTTCGTCACCCTGCTGCCGCTGATCATCCCGGCCATCATCCTCGTCTTCGGGTATATCCGGCTCTATAGCTCCAGCTCGTGGCTGCCCCTGCTCGGCTGGCAGGTCGGTGGTCAGTATATCGGCGGCCCGATCCTGCTGACCTTCGCCTATGTGGCGCTCGGCCTGCCCTACATGTACCGCGCGATCGATACGGGGCTTCGCACCATCGACGTCCAGACGCTGACCGAAGCGGCCACCATCCTCGGCGCCAACCAGTTGACCATCCTCGCGCAGGTGATCCTGCCCAACATCGTCGTTGCGGTGCTGTCCGGTGCGTTCCTGACGCTCGCCATCGTCATCGGCGAGTTCACCATCGCGAGCCTGCTCAACCAGCAGGTGTTCGGCGTCTACATGCAGAACGTCGGCGCCAACCGTGCCTTCGAGCCTGCCGCGCTGGCCGTGATCTCCTTCGTCATCACCTGGGGCGCGATGGGCATGATCCAGTTGCTCGCCCGTTTCGCCCCCAAGACCGCTCGCAAAGAGTGACGCCCGCAAGGACCGACCGAATGGCCGCAGAGTTTCTCCGCATCGACAAGCTGGTGAAGGCCTTCGGGACAAACCAGGTGGTGAAGGGCGTCGACCTGAGCTTCAACCAGGGCGAGTTCGTCACGCTGCTCGGCCCGTCGGGCTGCGGCAAGACGACGATCCTCCGGATGATCGCAGGCTTCGAGAAGCCGACAAGCGGCACTATCACCGTCGATGGGCACGACATCACCACGCTCGCGCCCAACAAGCGGCAGATCGGCATGGTGTTCCAGGCCTACGCGCTGTTCCCCAACATGAACGTCGCCGACAATGTCGGCTTCGGCCTCAAGATCGCCGGCATGCCCCGCCCGCAGCGCGAGGCCCGCGTCGAGGAAATGCTGAAGCTCATCGGCCTCACCGGCTACGGCAAGCGCTTCCCGTTCGAGCTGTCCGGCGGCCAGCAGCAGCGCGTCGCCCTCGCCCGTGCCCTGGCGCCCAGCCCCCGCATGCTGCTGCTCGACGAGCCGCTCTCCGCCCTCGACGCCAAGATCCGCGTCTCGCTGCGCGAGCAGATCCGAGAAATCCAGCGCGAGCTCGGCATCACCACTGTCTTCGTCACGCACGACCAGGAGGAGGCGCTGTCGATCTCCGACCGCATCGTCGTGATGAACACCGGCAGTGTCGAGCAGTTCGGCGCGCCGTTCGAGATCTACAACCGCCCGCAGACCCGCTTCGTCGCCACCTTCGTCGGCCAGCTCAACACGCTGACCGCCACCGTCGCCGACGCCGGCCGCAAGACTGTGCATATCGGCACCTCCACCGTCACCATCCCCGCGCTGCCCGCAACTGCTCGCACCGGCGAGGCGATCGCCCTCACCATGCGCCCCGAAGCCGTCTCGCTCTCCGACGTCACCAGCCGCGACATCCAGCTCGAAGGCCGCGTCGCCGAAGTCCACTTCCTCGGCTCGGTCATCCGCCTCAAGGTCGACCTCGGCGGCAACACCATCAGCCTCGACACCTTCAACGACCAGCGCACCCCACCCCCCGCCCACGGCTCCCCGGTCCGCCTCGGCATCGCCAGCAGCGATGTACTGGTTCTCGGGAACTAGGCGCCCCTCAAGCACAACGCCCTCCCTCACCCTTGTGGGGAGGGTAGCGCAGCTTGGCCGCGCCAGCGGCTTAGCGTAGCTAGGGTGGGGGGTATCAGGGACGCATCCACGGGGCACCACCGCATGAACATTCTCTTCATCACCGCCGACCAATGGCGTGGTAGCGCCACCGGCTACGCGGGCCACCCGCACGTCAGGACCCCGAACCTCGATGCGCTCGCCGCCGACGGAGTCGCCTTCCTGAACCACTTCTCTCAGGCCGCCCCGTGCTCGCCGGCCCGCGCCGCGCTCTACACCGGCCTCTACCAGATGAACAACCGCGTCGTCCGCAACGGCACCCCGCTGGCCGACCGCTTCGACAACATCGCCAAAGCCGCCCGCCGTGCCGGCTACGATCCGACGCTGTTCGGCTACACCGACGTCTCGCTCGACCCCACGAGCCGACACCCCAACGACCCCGACCTCACCACCTACGAAGGCGTCCTCCCCGGCTTCACCACACGGGTGAAGCTGCCCGAGCACGAGCGCCCATGGCTCAGCTGGCTCGGCCAGCAGGGCCTGAAGTTCGGCGACAACGCCGAAGCCCACCTGCCCGTCGGCGTCGAACCCGGCCGCATCACCAGCGCCCCGCCGGCGTATAGCGCCGAGCAGACCCAGACCGCCTTCCTCACCGGCGAGTTCCTGCGCTGGCTCGAGGAACAGGTCGACGAGCGCCCCTGGTTCGCCCACCTGAGCTACATCCGCCCGCACCCGCCCTTCATCGTGCCTGCGCCCTACAACACGATGTTCACGCCCGACGAAGTCGACAGTTTCGCCCGCGCCGAAAGCCGCCGCGCCGAGGCCAGCGGCCATCCGCTGATGGAGTACTTCCTCGAAAACGCCACCACCGACCACTTCATCCCCGGCGCCTCCGGCCGCATCGCCGACCTCACCGATGCGCAGTTCCGCCAGATCAAGGCCACCTACTACGGCATGATCGCCGAGGTCGACGCCCAACTCGGCCGCGTCTTCGATGCCATCACCGAGCGCGGCGAGTGGGGCGACACCCTCATCGTCTTCACCTCCGACCACGCCGAAATGCTCGGCGACCACCATGCCCTCGGCAAGGGTGGCTACTTCGACCAGTCCCAGCATATCCCACTGGTGATCCGCGACCCCCGGCAGGGTGCTGACGGCCGCAAGGTCACCGACTTCACCGAGGCCGTCGATATCTTCCCCACCCTGCTTGCAGCGATGGACGTCGAGGCCTTGCACCAGCCCGACGGCCGATCCCTCGAACCCTTCCTGCAGGATGAGGCGACCCCGCCACGCTGGCGCGACGCCGTGCATTGGGAGTTCGACTTCCGCGAGGTTACCAGCCAGTTTGCCGAAACCTGGTTCGAAGCCCGCTCCACCGAGCTCAACCTCTCCGTCATCCGCACCGCGAAGTGGAAATACGTCCACTTCCCCACCCTGCCCCCGCTGCTCTTCGATCTGGAGCGCGACCCGGAAAACCTCGTGAACCTCGCCGAGGACCCCGCCCACCTACGCACCCGCCTTGAAATGGCCGAACGCCTGCTGCGCTGGCGCGCCACCCACCTCGACCAGACCCTCGCCCTGAAGGAATTGACGCCCGAGGGCGTTGTCACGACAAAGCCCTGACTGGGCCACTGGTGGTCCTCCACCGCATTGGCGGGGGAGGGGCACCAGGCGAAGCTTGGTGGAGGGGGCGGTACAGGCACAACAACCACACGCCCCACCACTCCCTTACTCATACCGCTGCCGATGCTTCGTCTCGGCGCGATTCCGCTTGCTGCGCTGCACCCACACCTTCCGGCTCGCCGCGTGCGCCCTTGGGTCGTCCTTGTTGTGCTGAAACGCCAGCTCACGCTGCAACTTGCCCCAGGCCCGCCAGCGCGCGGCATCGAGTGCCCCGCTTTCCAGCGCCGCGGCAACCGCGCAGCCGGGTTCGCTCTCGTGCCGGCAGTCATGGAAGCGGCACTGCGCGGCCAGCGCCTCGATGTCGGAGAAGGCCGCCGACATGCCGTCGCCCGCGTCCCACAACCCCAGCTCGCGCATGCCCGGCGTATCGAGGATCAGTGCCCCACCGGGGAGCAGCACGAGTTCGCGGTGCGTCGTCGTGTGGCGACCGCGCGCATCGTCCTCGCGGATCGCCTGCGTCGCCATCTGCATTCGCCCGGCCAGCGCGTTGACCAGCGTCGATTTGCCGACACCGGAGCTGCCGAGCAGCACGGCGGTGCGACCGGGGCTGAGATAGGCCCGCAGTTCATCCAGCCCAGCCCCCGTCACGGCCGATACCGCCACCACCGGCGCGCCCATCGCCACCGCCTCGATCTCGCCGATGCGCTCGTCTGCATCTGCGCACATGTCGGCTTTGGTCAGCACGACCACCGGCTGCGCGCCGCTCTCCCACGCCGTCGCCAGGTAGCGTTCGATCCGCCGCGGATTGAGGTCAGCGTTCATCGAGGCAGCGAGCAGCGCCACGTCGACATTGGCCGCCACCACCTGCTGCCGGGCCATCCCTGGACCACTGGCGCGACGCACGAAACTGCTGCTGCGCGGCAACACGTGCTGGATCGTCGCGCTCCCCTCATCGGGACGCGCCAGCACGGCGACCCAGTCGCCGGTGACGGGATAGTCGCCGTCCTCGGCCTCATAGGCGAGCCGGCCCGCCAGCGTGGCGTGCAGCTCCCCGGCGTCGGTTGCGACCTCATAGAGGCCGCGCTGCTGCACGACGACCCGCGCCGGGATCAGCCCCGCGGCGGCATGCATGGCAAATTGCTGCTGAAGCGCATCGCTCCAGCCAAACTGTTTTAGCAAGATGGAATTCCTAGGAAATCAGGGCCATGAAGGCGCCCGCCGGAATTCCGTGTGTTCGGAAGCTACGCGGCGGCGCGACGGAAGGCGTTGCTCACAATGTCTGTCATCGGACGCCTCCTCTGTTGCGCGGCGAAACACCAGTTAACTCCCGCGCCGCGTCCCTGTCAAACCCGCTCGATGCCTTCCGTCCGGCACCGAACCTGATTACGCTGCACGCTAAACTCAGGACCACCGCCATGACCACCCCCTTCGTCACCCCCGCCTGGCTCGCCGACCATCTCAACGATCCCCACGTAGTGGTCGTCGACGGCAGCTGGTATCTGCCGGCCCTCGCCCGCGATCCGCGCGCCGAATACCTCGCCGGTCACATCCCCGGCGCCATCTGGTTCGACGTCGACCAGTACGCCGATCTCTCGTCGCCCCTGCCGCACATGCTGCTGCCGCCCGCCGACTTCGCCGCCCTCGCCGGCCGCCTCGGCATCGCCGACACCGACACCATCGTCGTCTACGACGGCGCGGGCCTCTCCTCGGCCCCGCGCGTCCGCTGGACCTTCACCGTCATGGGCGCCAAGGACGTGCGCATCCTTTCAGGCGGCCTCCCCGCCTGGCGGGCCGAGAACCGCCCGCTCGAAACCGCGGAAGTCGCCCGCCCCGCCACCACCTTCCACGCCGATTTCGACCCTCAGCGCGTCGCCCTGCTTGCCGACATGCAGGCCCTCGTCCGCACCGGCGACCGCCAGATCATCGACGCCCGGCCCGCCGGCCGCTTTGCCGGCACCGACGCGGAGCCCCGCCCCGGCCTGAAGCCGGGGCATATGCCGAACGCCATCTCCGCTCCGGCTACGACTCTCGTGGAGAGCGGCCGGCTAAAGTCCCCCGACGCGCTGAAAGCCCAGTTCGCCGCCGCCGGCATCGACCTCACGCAGCCCATCGTCACCACCTGCGGCTCCGGCGTCACCGCCGCCACGTTGAAGCTCGCCCTCGAGCAGGCGGGTGCGACGGACGTGATCCTCTACGATGGCTCGTGGGCCGAATGGGGCGGCCGGGACGATACCGAGGTGGTAACGGGCTGACCGCCCGCTCACCCCCGGCTCACCCGCCAGCTCCGCACCTCGAACGGACGTAGCTCGGCGCCTTCACCCCGCTCCATCGGCTCCTCCATGATCGACAGCGGGCCCGACACGCTCCACCCTTCGGGCGCGCTCAGCGCAAAGTCCCCGCGCCGCCCGCTCGGCTCGAACACGCGGAAGATCAGCCCCTTGCCATCCTCGGCCGGCTTGAACCCCGACAAGCCGGCCGGAATACCCTCCGTGCCGATCGGCTCCAGCGACACCGAGGCCACGCCGCTCGCCGTGCCCGCCAGCATCGGCTGGTTCAGGTCCTCGGCTTCCTCGCGCACCCGCCCCTCATGCCAGTCGCCGGCATGCGGATAAAGCGCGTAGGTGAAGCGCTGCCCGCCCTCGTCCGCCAGCGGATCCGGATAGAGCGGTGAGCGCACAAGGCTCAGCCCCAGAAGGTTGCCCTTGGCCGAGTGCCCGTACTTGGCATCGTTGAGCAGCGCCACGCCGAAGCCCGGCTCGCTCATGTCGATGAACCGGTGCGCCGGCACCTCGAACTGCGCCTGCTCCCAGCTTGTATTGTCGTGCGTCGCCCGCTTCACCACGCCGTTGGCGTGCTCGAACGTCGCGTGCGTCGTCCGCACCGCCACCGGCGTCAGCGTCCGCAGCAGGCAGTGCCGGTCATGCCAGTCGAGTTCGGTCGCGATATCGAGCCGCGTGCCGTTGGCGTCGAGCGTGTAGGTCTGCGTCACCGTCGAGGCGCGGAACTTCCGCACCACCCGCACCGCCACCCGCGCGGGGGTGTTCTCGACCACCTTGATGCTCTCGGGCCGGTTCAACTCCACGCCGCGCTTGGCATAGTCGTCCTCGATGTCCCAGGCGTCCCAGTTGCGCGGCTTGTCGATCGTGTAGACCCACAGCTGGTTGCCCCGCCCGGCCAGCGCCTCCCGGCCGGTCGCCTTGTGCACGAGGCTCGTAACCGAACCATCGAGCCCGATCGTCGCCTTGATGTGCAGGTTCTCGAGGTGCCCCTCGGAAACGCCGAGCCCCTCCTGCGGCGCGAGGTCGACACGGGAAAACACCTTGATCCCGAGCGGCGGCATCATGTGGTCGGACGAAAAATGCGCCCCGTCCGTCGTCGTCACCCGCACCGGCCGGCGGCTGAGCGATGGGTTCACCACCACCACCGCGTCGGCCACATCGCCATCCGGCAGCTTGCCGATGATCGTCGAGAGCGCCATCTGCTGCCGCGCCAGCGCCCGACCGTGTGCGTCCGCCAGCTCGCGCTCGGCGTCCTCGTAGACCTCGGCGATCGACGAGCCCGGCAGGATGTCGTGGAACTCGTTCTTCAGCACCACGCGCCAGATATGCTCGAGGCTCTCCGGCTGCTCGGCGCCGAGCAGGTACGCCAGCGAGGCCAGCGTTTCCGCCGTGATCAGCGCCCGCTCCGCCTGCCGGTGCGCCTTCTTCACCGCGCTCTGGGTTGTCAGCGTGCCGCGATGCAGCTCGAGGTAGATGTCGCCGGACCACACCGGCATTTCGGTGTGCGACGCCGTGTCGTGTGCGCCGGCGAAGAAGTCCGACACCTTGCCCCAGTGCGCCTTCGGCAGCGCCGGGAAATCGCGCAGCTGCATCTCGCGCTCCACCATTTCCGGCGTCACCCCACCGCCGCCATCGCCATAGCCGATGGCGAGCAGCGTCTGGGGGTGCCGGTGCTTGTCCTTGAACCGCTGCCAGGTCACGAGGTACGCCTCGGGCCCGAGCTCGCCGTTATAGCCGCCGCGCGGATTGTTGAACGTGTGGGCCAGCACCCGTGACCCATCGATGCCCTCCCACCAGAACAGGTCGGCCGGGATGGTGTTGGTCTCGTTCCAGTTCACCTTGATGGTGAAGAAGCTGTCGATGCCGCCCTGCTTCAGAATCTGCGGCAGCCCGCCCGAGAAGCCGAAGCAGTCGGGCAGCCAGCAGACCCGGTGCCGCTTGCCGAACTTCCGCTCGAAGTACAGCTGCCCATACAGCACCTGCCGCGTCAGGCTCTCGCCCGTCGGCATGTTGGTGTCGGGTTCCACCCACATGCCGCCCACCGTCTCCCAGCCACCCGACGCCACCTTGGCGCGGATCTGCTCGAACAGCTTCGGGTCGTCCTCCTCGATCTGCGCGTAGTAGTGCGCCGTCGACTGGTTGAACTGGAAGCCGGACTTGGCGACATATTCGTTGCTGCCCTCCATCAGCTGAACCGCCGTCGAGAAGGTGCGCCGCATCTTCCGCCGCGTCTCCGAGTACGGCCAGAGCCAGGCAAGGTCGATATGCGCATGCCCCGTCAGCAGGATATCGCCCTGCGCCGGGTAGCGCTTCTGCAGGTCCTTGAGCCGGGCGATCAGCTTGGCATCCGCCGCATCGACGCTGTCGCGCTGCGCCTCGGTCAACCCCTCGGGCCTTTCCTTCAGCTCCGGCAACTGCCAGATCTTCTGCTGCCCCGGCTGCGGCGCAAAGCGCGCCACGTAGTCCGCCGTCCCCGATGGCCAGTCGAGCGCGTAGATCGCCTCTTCGGCCGCAGCGACCAGGTGCGGCACAACATCGTGCCCTTCCAGCAGTTCGCAGGTTTCGACGATCTGCGTGAGCCGCAGCTGCAGCTGGTGCACGGCGAGCTCGATCCAGCTCAGTCGCCCGCCCACCAGCACCGGCTTCCGCACCGGCTGCCCGAACGGCAGCCGCGCCGTCGCCTCGGCCCGGATGCCGAAGTTCAGCGCCTTGACTGGGTATTCCTTGTGGTACGGGTCGTTGCCGAAGCTGGCGCTGTCCGTGCCGTAGTCGAGCGTCACCAGCCCCTCGCCACCCAGGTCGATCAACAGCCGCGTCTCGCCAACTGGCCAGTCACCTGCTCCGTCCACCTTTGCCGTGAAGCTGACGACACCATCGCGCGTCGGCCAGGGTGCGCCCTCCTCGGTCGGCGCGCCGTTGACCGTCCAGCCGGTCACCGGCACGCTTTCGCGCTCTCGCCAGTACGTAAGCTCGTCGAGCCGCACCGCGATACGCTGGATGCGCTGGTCGAGGTTGAGTGCCATGTCGTTCGCCTATTGCAACGTTGTAATTCCGGCGCGGACCAAATCACAAAGGGCCGTTCCTGCCTAGTGACCGCGGAGGCAAAATCCCACCCAGAATGCGACCCTTTGCATCTGATGCCCCGCCTCGCTATGTGGAAAGCAAAGGAGCCACCCATGTCGAGCCGTGCCCACACCCAGACCTCCATGGAACGCCGCGTCCGCCGCCTCGGCCGGCCGTTCAACGTCAGCCTGCTGGTCGCCCAGAAGCTCAACCCCAAGATCGAGGCACATGGCGGCTACATGCTGCGCGACGACGACACCAAGCAGATCGTCTTCGGCAACGCCGGCTACGAGTACTCCGCCGACCTCGACGAGGTCGAAGCCTTCCTCACCGAGTCTCGTGAAGCCATGCATGCGGAGCGCAAAAAGAAGAAGTAGCGTCCATGACCTCACTGATCGACAACGAGCGCACCAAGTTGTTGGCGAATGCCCTCGATCGAGCATCGACCGCGTGCCTGACTGTCGGTGTCGTGGCCCCCTTGGCCGCCGTGCTCTACAACTTCGGTGGAGTAACGATCCAGCCATGGGTCGTGGTGCTTGGCGTCGTCATTTGGCTTTCGGGTGCAGTCGTACTACATTTGACTGCCAGATCCGTTCTGGGAGGACTGACGCAATGACGTTTCTGGAGTTGTTTGCCTTCGTGATCGTGCCGGTCATCGTCGTGGCGATCGGAGTGACGGGCGCCTGGCTGCACAGTCGTAGCCTCCAGCGGCACCGCAATACTCCTGCCGAATAGACCGCCAGTTGTAGCGTCGGCATGCGGTAGCCAAGGAACTCCGGTCGCCTTCGCGCGTAGTGGCTATCCCTGCAGGCAACAGCAAGCTAGCATCGCTATCGGGAAGTTTCTGTGTCCGAGTGAGAGCGAACCGGCCGTATGTCGATCAAAGCCGCCATCTACCACCTGACGCACTATAAATACGACCGTCCGGTCATTCTGGCCCCTCAGATCATCCGGCTGCAGCCTGCGCCGCAGTCCAAGACGAAAGTGCTGAGCCACTCGCTCCGGGTCACCCCGTCCAACCACTTCGTCAACGTCCAGCAGGACCCCTACGGCAACTACCTCTCCCGCCACGTCTTCCCCGATCCGGTCACCGAGCTGAAGATCGAGGTCGACCTCGTCGCCGACATGACCATCTACAACCCGTTCGATTTCTTCGTCGAAGAGCGGGCCGAGACCTGGCCGTTCGAGTATCCCGAAGACCTGCGGGACGACCTCTCCATCTACATGAAGCCGCAGCCGGTCGGCCCGCTGCTCTCGAGGTTCCTCGATCGCGTCGATCGCACCCCGATCCGCACCGTCGATTTCGTCACCAACCTCAACGCCCGCATCCAGCACGAGATCGGCTACATCGTCCGGCTTGAAACCGGCGTGTTCGAGCCCGACGAGACCCTGTCCCGCGCCCAGGGCTCGTGCCGCGATTCGAGCTGGCTGCTCGTTCAGGCGCTGCGCAATCTCGGCTTCGCCGCCCGCTTCGTTTCCGGCTACCTGATCCAGCTGAAGCCCGACCTCGTCGCCCTCGACGGCCCCGCCGGCACCGACAAGGACTTCACCGACCTCCACGCCTGGTGCGAGGTCTACCTCCCCGGCGCTGGCTGGATCGGCCTCGATCCCACCTCGGGCCTCCTCACGGGCGAGAGCCACATCCCGCTCGCCGCCACCCCGCACTACCGCAACGCCGCCCCGATCACCGGGGCGTTCTCGGCCACCGGCCAGGTCAACACCACCTTCGATTTCGACATGCGGGTGAGCCGGGTCGCCGAACATCCGCGCATCACCAAGCCGTTCTCCGACGAAAGCTGGGATCGCCTCAACGCGCTCGGCCGCGCCGTCGATGCCGACCTCATCAAGCACGACGTCCGCCTCACCATGGGCGGCGAGCCCACCTTCGTTTCCATCGACGATTTCGAGGCCGGCGAGTGGAACGCCGACGCGGTCGGTCCCACCAAGCGGCAGAAGGCCGATGACCTCATCCGCCGCCTGCGCGAGCGCTTCGCCCCCGGCGGCCTGCTGCATTATGGCCAGGGCAAGTGGTATCCCGGCGAAACCCTGCCGCGCTGGACCTTCTCGCTCTACTGGCGCCGCGACAACCAGCCGGTCTGGCGCGACGAGAAGTACTTCGCCCACGAAGGCATCCCGACTGCCGCCAAGCCCGGCGATGACCAGCGCCTCCTCGTCGAGATCGCCAACAACCTCGGCGTCGGCACCGAAACCATCGATCCCGCCTATGAGGACCCTGGTGACTGGCTGGTCAAGGAAGCCCGCCTGCCGCCGAACGTCGATCCCGCCAATTCCGAACTGGCCGATCCCGAGGCCCGCTCGCGCATGGCCAAGGTGTTCGACCACGGCCTCAACAATCCCACCGGCTACGTCCTCCCGGTGCAGCGCTGGAACGCCCTGCCCTCGCGCACCAACCGCTGGATCACCGAGAAGTGGCGCACCCGGCGCGGCAAGCTGTTCCTCGCCGCCGGTGACTCGCCCGTCGGCTATCGCCTGCCTCTGAGTTCGCTCAAGCACGTCACCCCGACCGCCTACCCGCATGTGGTGCCGCGCGATCCGCTGATCGCCGTCGCCGACCTGCCCGAGGTCGAGGCGTTGCTGCAGAACCGCATCGCGGTCCGCGTCGGCCACCACAACCAACCCTCGAGCTTCACCGCCGACCCCACCGCCAACCAGGAGCGCACCGAACAGGTTCTCGACGAGATCGACTCGGTGGTGCGCACCGCCATCACTGTCGAGCTGCGCGAAGGCCGCCTCTGCGTCTTCCTGCCCCCGGTCTCGACCGTCGAGGATTATCTCGAGCTGATTGCGGCGGCCGAGGAGGCCGCAAAGACCATCGACCTGCCCATTCACGTCGAAGGCTACGCCCCGCCCTACGATCCGCGCCTCAACGTCATCCGCGTCGCGCCCGATCCCGGCGTCATCGAGGTGAACATCCATCCCGCCTCGAGCTGGGAGGAATGCGTCGCCACCACCACCGCCGTCTACGAGGAGGCCCGCGCCTCCCGTCTCGGCGCCGACAAGTTCATGATCGACGGCAAGCACACCGGCACCGGCGGCGGCAACCACGTCGTCGTTGGCGGCGCCACGCCGTCCGACTCGCCCTTCCTCCGCCGCCCGGACCTCTTGAAGTCGCTGGTGCTGCACTGGCAGCAGCATCCCTCGCTCAGCTACCTGTTCTCCGGCCTGTTCATCGGGCCGACCTCGCAGGCGCCGCGCGTCGACGAAGCGCGTCACGACAGCCTCTACGAACTCGAGATCGCGCTCCGCCAGGTCCCGCTGCCCGGCGAGGGCACCCCGCCGCACCCTTGGCTCGTCGACCGGCTGTTCCGCAACCTCCTCGTCGACGTCACCGGCAACACCCATCGCGCCGAAATCTGCATCGACAAGCTCTATTCGCCCGACGGCCCCACCGGTCGCCTCGGCCTCGTCGAGTTCCGCGGCTTCGAAATGCCGCCTAACGCCCGCATGAACCTCGCCCAGCAACTGCTGGTCCGCGCAATGATCGCCCGCTTCTGGAAGGCCCCCAAGGAGGGCACTTTCACCCGCTGGGGCACCACGCTGCACGATCGCTTCATGCTGCCGCACTTCGTCTGGGCCGATTTCCTCGATGTTCTCGCCGAGCTCAAGACCCACGGCTTCGACATCGATCCCGAATGGTTCGCCGCCCAGCTCGAGTTCCGCTTCCCGTTCTGCGGCGAGGTCGAGTACCAGGGCATGAAGCTCACCCTGAACCAGGCACTCGAACCCTGGCACGTCATGGGCGAAACCGGCGCCATCGGCGGCACCGTACGCTTCGTTGATTCATCGGTTGAACGGCTTCAGGTGAAGCTCGAAGGCCTGAACCCAGGCCGCTACCGCGTCACCGTAAACCAGCGCGAACTGCCGCTCACCGCCACCGGCGAAGCCGGCGTCGCCGTCGCCGGGGTCCGCTACAAGGCCTGGCACCCGGCCAACGGCATGCACCCGGTGCTGCCCGTCAACGCGCCTTTGACCTTCGACATCTACGACACCTGGTCGGATCGCTCGATTGGCGGTTGCACCTATCACACGGCGCATCCGGGCGGTCGCAACTACGAAACCTTCCCGGTCAACGGCAACGAAGCTGAAGCCCGCCGCCTCGCCCGTTTCGTCCCCGCCCACCACACACCCGGCACCTTCTGGCCCCGCCCCACCGACCAGTCCGCCGAGTACCCCCTGACCCTCGACATGCGTATCCCTCTTTAGCGGGAGCGTGCGGCGATGGCTGCAGCCATCGCCGCCTCGAGCCGTCCGTAGAGCCGGCGATAGTCGAGCTCTTCGAGCGCGTAGGCGCGGGCTGCCGCCCCCATCCGCTCGCGCAACGCCCCGTCGGTCGCAAGTTGCGACAGCCCGGCGGCATACGCGTCGAG
>QLAH01000712.1_pt1:2500-13100 | contig 13100 bp, 5 predicted proteins | sample 4693081 | NCBI WGS metagenome assembly QLAH01 (sample SAMN09425401, study PRJNA476045) | Lake water metagenome, whole genome shotgun sequencing project.
TCTTGGTCCTCGAGTAAGGCGGGACACGTGAAATCCTGTCTGAACATGGGTAGACCACTATCCAAGCCTAAGTACTCGCATGCGACCGATAGCGAACAAGTACCGTGAGGGAAAGGTGAAAAGCACCCCGACGAGGGGAGTGAAATAGTACCTGAAACTGGATGCATACAAACAGTCGGAGCCCAAGATGAGTTCTGGGTGACGGCGTACCTCTTGTATAATGGGTCATCGACTTAGTCTGTCTAGCAAGCTTAAGCCGTTAGGTGTAGGCGCAGCGAAAGCGAGTCTGAATAGGGCGCGAAGTTAGACGGATTAGACCCGAACCCGAGTGATCTAGCCATGTGCAGGCTGAAGGTAAGGTAACACTTACTGGAGGGCCGAACCCACGCAAGTTGAAAATTGCGGGGATGACGTGTGGCTAGGGGTGAAAGGCCAATCAAACTCGGAAATAGCTGGTTCTCCGCGAAAGATATTTAGGTATCGCCTCAGACGAATACCTTGGGGGGTAGAGCACTGGATAGGCTAGGGGGTCTCACCGACCTACCGATCTTAACCAAACTCCGAATACCCAAGAGTACTATCTGGGAGACAGACGGTGGGTGCTAACGTCCATCGTCAAGAGGGAAACAACCCTGACCTACAGCTAAGGTCCCCAAGTCATGGTTAAGTGGGAAAGCATGTGGGAATGCTTAGACAACCAGGAGGTTGGCTTAGAAGCAGCCATCCTTTAAAGATAGCGTAACAGCTCACTGGTCAAGCGTTCCTGCGGCGAAGATGTAACGGGGCTCAAACCATGCACCGAAGCTTAGGGTTTACACTTACGTGTAAGCGGTAGCGGAGCGTTCCGTAAGCCTGCGAAGGGATACTCGTGAGAGATCCTGGAGGTATCGGAAGTGCGAATGATGACATGAGTAGCGATAAAGAGGGTGAGAGACCCTCTCGCCGTAAGTCCAAGGGTTCCTGCGCAATGCTAATCAGCGCAGGGTTAGCCGGCCCCTAAGTCGAGGCAGACATGCGTAGACGATGGGAACCACGTTAATATTCGTGGGCCTGGTGGTAGTGACGGATCTCGCAGAGTTGTAACCCCTTATCGGATTGGGGTTGCAGTGAGCAGGTTCCAGGAAATAGCTCCACCAACATAGACCGTACCCTAAACCGACACAGGTGGACAGGTAGAGCATACCAAGGCGCTTGAGAGAACTATGCTGAAGGAACTCGGCAAATTGCACGCGTAACTTCGGGATAAGCGTGACCTGATCCGGCGCAAGCTGGCTCGGGTGGCACAAAAAAGGGGGTAGCGACTGTTTATCAAAAACACAGGGCTCTGCGAAGTTGCAAAACGACGTATAGGGTCTGACGCCTGCCCGGTGCCGGAAGGTTAAATGGAGGGGTGCAAGCTCTGAAATGAAGCCCCGGTAAACGGCGGCCGTAACTATAACGGTCCTAAGGTAGCGAAATTCCTTGTCGGGTAAGTTCCGACCTGCACGAATGGCGTAACGACTTCCCCACTGTCTCCAGCATAGACTCAGCGAAATTGAATTCCCCGTGAAGATGCGGGGTTCCTGCGGTCAGACGGAAAGACCCCATGAACCTTTACTATAGCTTTGCGCTGGCACTTGTGTCGGCATGTGCAGGATAGGTGGTAGGCTTTGAAGCAGGGACGCTAGTTCTTGTGGAGCCGCAAGATGAGATACCACCCTTATCGTCATAGGTGTCTAACCGCGGTGTAACAGCACCCGGGACAGCGCATGGTGGGTAGTTTGACTGGGGCGGTCGCCTCCCAAAGAGTAACGGAGGCGCGCGATGGTGGGCTCAGGACGGTCGGAAATCGTCCGCTGAGTGCAATGGCATAAGCCTGCCTGACTGCGAGACTGACAAGTCGAGCAGAGACGAAAGTCGGTCATAGTGATCCGGTGGTCCCGCGTGGAAGGGCCATCGCTCAACGAATAAAAGGTACTCTGGGGATAACAGGCTGATACTGCCCAAGAGTCCATATCGACGGCAGTGTTTGGCACCTCGATGTCGGCTCATCACATCCTGGGGCTGGAGCAGGTCCCAAGGGTATGGCTGTTCGCCATTTAAAGTGGTACGTGAGCTGGGTTCAAAACGTCGTGAGACAGTTTGGTCCCTATCTGCCGTGGGTGTAGGAATGTTGAGAAGAGCTGACCCTAGTACGAGAGGACCGGGTTGGACGAATCTCTGGTGGATCTGTTGTCGCGCCAGCGGCATTGCAGAGTAGCTAAATTCGGACGGGATAACTGCTGAAAGCATCTAAGCAGGAAGCCTCCTTCAAAACGAGCATTCCCTCGAGAGCCGTGGAAGACCACCACGTTGATAGGCCGGATGTGGAAGCGCAGTAATGTGTGAAGCTGACCGGTACTAATAGCTCGATTGTCTTGATCGTTCTCATTAATCCATGCCCGCCTCAACAGGCGAAACATGGACGACGGTCGGCCAGATCAATAAAGAACCAGAATTCACCAAAGTGTTTTTCGCCGATCCGGTGGTTATTGCAAGGGTCCCAAAACCCGATCCCATCCCGAACTCGACCGTTAAAACCCTTTGCGCCGATGATACTAAGTCTCAAGGCTTGGGAAAGTAGGTCGCTGCCGGGTCTGCCAAAAACACTCTGTCTCCTTACAACTCCAAACAAAACCCCATCCGCCAAAAGCGGGTGGGGTTTTCGCGTTTAGCGCGAAATGATGGGAGAGGTGCTATTCCGGTATCCAGCCAGTGTCGGTGCGGCGGAGCCGAGGCGACGCGATCACCGAGACGAGACGCTCACCTAACCCGGCCAGCTCCGGCTGATCGCGCCAGCGCTGCGATTGCAGCATGGCGCAACCAACGGCGACAGGCGTCACGCCAGCCGCACGAAGCAGTGCCAGTCCAGCCACAATGGATCGTCCGGTGCTGACCACGTCATCGACCAGCACGACCCGCCGGCTCTCGAGCAGCGGCAGCATCCTTGGGTCGAGATATAGTCGCTTCTCCGCCGAAGTCGTCACCGAGCTCACTGAAACGCTCAGCGCATCGTCGTACCAGAACTTCCGCGACGTGCCGCAGGCGAGGTAGCGAGAATGGCCGAGGCGCCGGGCGAGCGCATCGGCAAGCGTGAGGCCGAGCGTCGGGAGGCCCACGATCACCTCGGGAGCGAATACGGCGAGGCGGCTGGCAAGATCGGCTGCGAGCGCGTCCACCACAGGGAAGGCTGCCTGATTGACGATCAGCGAGCAGAGGGCATGGTCGCCGTCCGGCAGCACCCGGATCGGCAGCCGCAGTTCGCTGCCGTCAGGGAGGTCGGCCGGATAGAAGTCCTTGAACGGACCATCCGGGGGAAGGTTGGAAGCGGGAGACAGGTTCTGCCAGAACTCATGCATGGCGCCACAAAATCTTCAGTTTGTTGAGCAATCTAGCGACTGACCCGAACACCTAGCACGGCCCGCCCCATTCATGTCCAAGACCATTCTCGCCGCCTTGCGGTTCGCCGCCGCCCTGGTGGCTTTCGTCGCAGCCAGTCTGCCTGCCGCGGCCGATAATCCGGTGACGATCTTCTCGCCCTTCAACGTCGCCGACGCGATGGACAGGGGGGTCGAGAAGATTGCCGATATTGCGTACGCGGACGGGGCCCGCAAGAAGCTCGATATGTACCGGCCGGAAAAGCCCGGTGGGCTGTCGCCGGTGGTGATGTTCATCTATGGCGGCTCGTGGCGCGCCGGCGACAAGTTCGAGTACGAGTTCGCCGGGCGCGCCCTTGCCGCCGCCGGCTTTATCACCATCATCGCCGACTATCGCCTCTGGCCGGAGGTGAAGTACCCGGAGTTCCTCGACGATTGCGCCGAGGCGATGAAGTGGATCCAGGACAACATCGAGGGCTATGGCGGCGATCCGAAGCGGTTCTTCGTCGCGGGACATTCCGCTGGCGCCTACAACGCGGTCATGCTGGGGCTCGATGGTTCGTTCCGGCGCGACTTCGGCGTCACCATGCCGATCCGGGCCATCGCCGGGATCTCCGGGCCATACAATTTCTACCCCTTCGAATACGATCAGGTGCGTGACACCTTTGGCAGCGCGCCGAACCCCGAGGGGACACAGCCGGTCAACCTGACGACGGCCGAGGCGCCCCCGATCCTGCTCGCCAGCGGCACCACCGACCCGATCGTGCGCGTCGAGAACTCCCATGCCCTGGCGGCCAAGCTGCGCGGCCAGGGCAACTGGGTCACGGAGAAATACTATGACGGTTTCGGCCATATCGAGCCGGTCGTGGCGCTAGGCTCCATGATGCGGTTCCGCATGCCGATGCTGCGGGACATGGTGGACTTCTTCCAGACCTTCGGCGCCTTTCCGTCGGGGACGCCGCGGCCGTTCTTCACGCCAGAACCACCGGAGACCGAGATGACCGCGCTGATGAAGCGGATGGATCAGGTGCTGCAGCCGATCGAAACCGGCGGCCGCTAGCGCTATATCGCCACGCTCGCCATGCGTTCGGCCAGGGTCTGGCCGAAGCTGGCCATCGAGCGGGCGGCGATCTGGCCCACGGCGTAGGCCGCAGCGGCGTAGAAGTGGCGTGCCGGTGCTGTCCTGAGGAAGTCGATGTAGCGGTCGAGTTCGTCGTCGCCGAGGTCGCGATAGGCGAAGGCCATCAGGGCGCGTTGCGCTTCTGAATGCTCGGCCAAGAGGCCAGGGAGGATGGCTTCGACCTGTGCGTCGATCTCCCGCCAGGGGACCTCGATGTCGCCGCGCCGATGGGCTACCGACATCCCGACGAGGAGAGCGCGAACCGATTGGCCCGCCATGGCGGCCGAGATCTCGGCGCTCATCAGGTCCATCAGTTCATCCAGTTGCGCGGAGCGGATTGCGCCCGCCTCTGACGACAACGTTCGGCCTTCGGCAAGCGCAACCGACTGTCCGTCGGCGTCCAGCAGGGCAATGTCACGCTCGATGCCGGTGATCATCCGGCCGAAATCGGAGCCGAGGAAGGCGCCAAGCGCCATTCGCTCGTCGTCGTTGAACTGGCCGTCGAGACGGCTGGCGAGCTGGGCGCGCAGCGCCGGGCCGTTGAACGCACTAGCTGCCGCCGCTTCCCAGTGACTGAGAAAGAGCTCGTCGCTCGAAATGTCGCCTGCCCGCGCCGATGCCGCGATAGCTGGGCCGAACTGGTCGAGAACGAGATCGAGGGCGGTGGCCTGCATCAGTTCGGCAACGGTTAGGCCAGCCACGCGTGCTTCGGCAGCAAGCACCGGAACGGACACCGGCAGGGCAGGGACCGCAAGGCCAAGCGCTGCAACTAGAATGACGACGCGCATGCGTCTCCTCCGGTACCTCGACAACTGGAGCCTAGCGTATCGAGGCAGGGGGCGCCAGCCGGGCGCCTCCCAGTGGACCCGCTGCTCCGCCAAATGGTGCGGTGACGCTGGGGCGACCGGGTTGTACGATCTCCGAAACTATTGGGAGAAACAGCCATGCAGTATGCCCGCCTCGGAAAGACCGGTCTTCAGGTCAGCAGGATCTGCCTGGGTTGCATGTCGTTCGGCGTTCCCGATCGCGGCAGCCACGAGTGGACGCTCGACGAGGAAAAGAGTCGCCCGATCCTCAGGGCAGCATGGGAGGCCGGGATCAATTTCTACGATACCGCCAATGTCTATTCGGCCGGCACCAGCGAGGAGATCGTCGGCAAGGTGCTGAAGGAACTGGCGCCGCGCGACGAACTGGTCATAGCCACCAAGGTACACGGAGAAATGCGGCAAGGTCCGAACGGCAAGGGGCTGTCGCGCAAGGCCATTCTCGGCGAGATCGACAACTCGCTGCGCCGCCTCGGCACGGACTATGTCGATCTCTACCAGATTCACCGGTTCGATCCGAACGTGCCGATCGAGGAGACGCTGGAGGCGCTCAACGATGTCGTGCGCGCCGGCAAGGCCCGGTACATCGGCGCCTCGTCGATGGCCGCCTGGCAGTTCCTCAAGATGCTGATGACCTCCGACCGGCATGGCTGGGCGCGCTTCGTCTCCATGCAGGGGCAGCTCAACCTGATCCAGCGCGAAGACGAGCGCGAAATGCTGCCGCTCTGCATCGAGGAAGGCATCGGCTGCATCCCGTGGTCGCCGATCGCCCGTGGCAACCTGGCCCGACCCTACGGGCAGGGCACTTATCGCACCGACACCGACAAGTACGGCAAGACCCTCTACGCGCGGACCGATGAGGCGAACCGCTCGATCAACGGCGTCGTCGGTGAGGTGGCGCAGCAGCACGGGGTGAAGATGGCGCAGGTGGCGCTGGCGTGGGTGCTGCAGAAGCAGCCTGTGACGGCGCCGATCGTCGGCGTCACCAAACTGGAGCAACTCACAGACGCGATCGGTGCGCTCGATGTCCAGCTCACCCGCGACGAAGTATCGAGGCTCGAAGCGCCTTATGTCCCTACCGGACTCGGCAGTTTCAACTGACATGTCATTGTTGCGCCACCGGGTTTCGCGTTAGTCTTGCCGTACGAGCGCGGGGGCGTGAGAGGGAGAGACTGAGTTGCGAGCGACTGCACACTGGCGCCGCCTGGTGCCTGCCATCGTCCTGGCCTGTTTCTGGCTCGCTGCCCCGGCCGCCGCGCAGGAGGCCGCAGCCAGTTGCGCCGACGTTGCGGCGTCCCGCTGGGAACCGGGGCACCAGGGGGCGATACAGGAACTCGAAGAGTTCGACACCGCCGCGGTGATCGCAGCGTGTGAACCGGCCCTCGCCGCGGATCCCGACGACGTCGAGATCAAGGCCTGGCTCGGCCACGCCTATCTGCATGACGGGCGGGAAGACGAGGGCGCGAGGCTGCTCATCGACGCGGCAAGGGCGGGCAATGCGATGGCGCAGATGCTCAGTGCCGACCTCTACGCAGACGGTTGGGGCGTCGCTGCCGATCGGCAGCAGGCGCTGACCATGCTCACTGCATCCGCAGGGCAGGGCTTCGTGCCGGCGCAGATGGCGCTTGGCGACGCGTACCGCTGGGGTGACGGCCTCGTGCCACAGGACATCGCCAAGGCCCGCGAGTGGTATGAGAAGGCTGCCGGCCGGGGCGTGGCGCTGGCGCAGGTGCGGCTGGCCGACACCTACTACTACGATCTCGGCGAAGGCTCCAAGCCCGACTATACGCTGGCCTATCGCTACTACCTGCTGGCCGCCAACCAGAAGGAGCCAAGTGCCCTCTACGGGCTCGGTCTGCTCCATGATGCCGGCCTCGGCGTTGCGGCGGACCGGGCGCGGGCGCACGACTACTTCGTCGAGGCGGCGGAACTCGGCTACCTTGACGCGCAGGTCGATCTTGGTGCGGCATACATGAATGGCGACGGCCATGTAGCGGTCGACTACGCCAAGGCGCTCGACTATCTCGGCCGGGCTGCCGAGCAGAATGACACGTTCGCGATAAGCAACCTCGCCTACATGTACCAGAACGGCCTCGGCACGGATCAGGACTATGCCCAGGCGGCGGCGCTGTACGAGCGGGCTGCGGCGGCGGGTGATGCCTACTCGCAGGGCAATCTGGCCTATCTCTACCAGGAGGGGCTCGGGATAGCGCAGGACTATGCGCGCGCCGCCGAGCTTTACCAATTGTCCGCCGATCAGGGAGAGGCCTACGCACAGGCCGGACTTGGCTACCTCTACCTCAACGGTCTTGGTGTTGCGCTGGATGAGGCGCGCGCCGCGCAGCTGTTCAGGCAGGCGGCCGACCAGGGCGAAGCCTACGCCCAGTACAACCTCGGCTACCTGTTTGAAACCGGCGCTGGCGTCGACAAGGACCCGGCCAAGGCGCTGGCGCTCTACGAGCAGGCCGCTGCGGCCGGTGAACTGGCGGCAGCCGATGCGCTCGGCAACCTCTACCTCGAAGGCATCGGGACCGAGCGAGATACGGCAAAGGCGCTGCAATTCGCGATGCTGGCGGCGGAAGGCGGTTTCGCCGACTCGCAGAACCGCGTTGGCTACATCTACGCCGAGGGCATCGGCGTACCGCGCGACAGCGCCGTGGCACTCGGGTGGTTCAGGCAGGCGGCCGACCAGGGGCACGAGATCGCGATCCGCAATGTTGCCGAACTCGAGGCCGAGGCCGCGTGCGCGGCGGCCGCAGCGTCGCAATTCGAGCCGGGCTTCGAACCCATCGGTCGGGACTTCGAAACGATCAACGCCGCCGTCGCGATTCCGGCCTGCGAAGAAGCGGTAGCGAAGGATCCGGGGTCGGACGAGAACAAGGCCTGGCTCGCCCGTGCCTATCTCGCAGCCCAGCGCGACGAAGAGGCCCGGCCGCTGCTGGAGACCGCTGCTGCGGGGGACAGCCGACTGGCGCAGTTCCTGCTCGGCCAGGTGCTGAACGGCGATTTTGGTGGCGACGAAGAGGACTACGCTGCTGCCAATGCGCTGTTCGAGACCGCGGCGGAGGCCGGCTTCGCTCCGGCCCAGCTCAGCCTCGGCTATGCCTTTGATGTCGGCAGCGGCGTCGACGCCGACGATGCGGCTGCCGCCGAGTGGTACCGCAAGGCGGCGGAGCAGGGGCTGGCCCGGGCGCAGGCCAGTCTTGGTTATCTCTATCACGGTGGCAACGGCCTTCCGCTCGACTATGCGCTGGCGATGGAGTGGTACGCAAAAGCGGCCGAGCAGAACGATATCGTCGGCCTCTACGGCGTCGGCCAGCTCTACGAGTTCGGGCAGGGCGTCGAGCAGGACTACGGCAAGGCGTTCGAGTATTTCCAGCGCGGTGCCGATCTCGGCGATCTCTATGCCCAGGCCGATCTCGGCTACCTGTACGACATGGGCTACGGCGTCGCCGAGGATGCCGAAACGGCCGCCTACTGGTACCAGCAGGCTGCTGATCGGGGCTATGCACTGGCGCAGGCGGACCTCGCGCAACTCTACACTACCGGACGCGGCGTTCCGCAGGACTACGGGATGGCGCTGCAGCTCTACACCCGCGCGCACGACCAGGGCGAAGTGTCGGGCACGGTCGGGCTCGCGCTGGCCTATCTCTATGCCGAGGGCGTCGACCGGGACTATGAGCAGGCTCGCGCCTACGCCCAGGATGCGGTGGATCGGGGTTCGGTCCATGGCATGGGCACGCTCGGCTACATCTACGCCGAAGGCTATGGCGTGCCGCGTGACTTCGACCGGGCCATCGAGCTTTTCGACCAGGCGGCGGCCGCGGGTGACCAGTACGGCACTGATCGCGCTGCAGAATCACGAGCCGAGCGCGATTGTGGCCTGGCAGCCGCCATGTCCTACGAGCCCGGCTTCGAAACGACCGGCAGGGCGATAGGCGGTATCGATGCCGCAGTGGCGGTTGCGGCCTGTGAGATGGCCGTGAGCCTCGACGCCAACTCGCTCGAGAACAAGAACTGGCTGGCCCGGGCCTACCTCGCGGCTGACCGCGCCGCCGATGCGGTTCCCATGTTCGAGGCGGCAGTTGCCGGCGACTGGGATCCGGCACTGGTCGAGTTCGGCGACGTGCTGATGTTCGGCCACGGGGCGCCGGCCGACCCGTCCCGGGCATTCGCGCTTTTTGCCGAGGCTGCCGGGCGCGATTTCGCTCCGGCCGATGTGGGGGTAGGCCTTGGCTACCAGTATGGCTACGGGGTGCCGATCGACCTCGATGCGGCTGAGCGGTGGTTCCGCCGCGCGCTCGAGCATGGCTATGCCGATGCGCAGTATAGTCTCGAAGGACTTGCATACGCCCGCACGTTTGCGCTGACAGGCCCGCAGCGGGCCCAGCCAAGGGGCTGAGGAGAAGACATGAATACGACTGCCATCCAATCCACTCCGTCCACCGAGGCGGCCGAGGCCAGCGGTGTGTTCCGCATCTGGCCAGGCGATGGCCGGCCATCGGGCTCGGAAGACTGGAGTTGGTCTGAAAGCACGATGCCGGCCCCGTGGAGCGCGACCGGCATGCGGCTCAGCCGCAATGTGGTGGTGCCGACGGTGACGGTGTTCGAGCCGGCACCGGGCAAGGCGAACGGCACCTCGATGGTGGTGGCGCCGGGCGGCGCCTTCCATTTCCTGATGATCGACCACGAGGGCTACGACATGGCCCGCTGGCTCACCAGCCTCGGGGTCACGGTCTTCGTGCTGAAATACCGGGTGGCGAAGACTCCCGACCGGGACGAGGACCTGCTCGCCTTCCGCAACGACCTGCAGGCGAAGCTGGCGCAGGCCGGCCCGCTGGCCGAGCGGCCCCCGATGATGCAGGCGGCACGGATCCTCGGCGAGGAAGACGGGCGGCAGGCTATCCGCTGGGTGCGTGAGAACGCCGCCCGCTGGAACCTCGATCCTGCCCGCATCGGCATTTCCGGCTATTCGGCGGGTGGTGGCGTGTCGATGGGCACGGCCATGCAGTACGATGCGGCGTGCCGGCCGGACTACGTGGTTGGCGTCTACCCGGCCTGGCGGCCGGAGCTGACCGTGCCGGCCGATGCGCCGCCGCTGTTCCTCATCATCTCGGACGACGACAAGTCGGTGTCGGCCCTGTCGGCGACCAAGGTCTACGACATGTGGCACAAGGCGGGGGCGCCGGCCGAACTGCATGTATTCGGCAATGGCGGGCACGGTTGGGGCATGCTGCGCGATACCGGCTTCCTGTCGGATC
>QLAH01000714.1_pt1 | contig 13085 bp, 24 predicted proteins | sample 4693081 | NCBI WGS metagenome assembly QLAH01 (sample SAMN09425401, study PRJNA476045) | Lake water metagenome, whole genome shotgun sequencing project.
CCCCAAAACCCCAAAACCCCAAAACCCCTAGATAGATGTAAGAGCTTCAATCAGACCTAATTAAATACTGGCTGGTTGGCACTTTTATTTAATTTAAATATTTTAAGAATCTATAAAGAAGGAGACATGCAAGCGGGTGACATTCCCAAATAGCGTGGAATCTATTCAGAGATTCTCACAACAGAAGACACTAATAACTTAGCAGTAAGATTAGACTAAAGACTGAGTTTTATAGCAAGTATCTGTGATTGGACCTTCTGCCAACAATGTGATACAAGCCAATGCAAAGTAGAAAATGCCACGAGCTCTAGGTAAGATTCACACAATCGTTTCAAACTTTGAGTGTCTAATTAATCACAGGTATCAGACGTAAAGCTGCCCAAGAGACTCCAGTCAAAGAGAAACAGGTAGCTAATCCAGTGGTTGACAGTAATGCAAAGTTACTTGGAAAAAACTACTTCAGAGATTCAGAAGTTAACAAAGGGTTCTACTCTAAGAAAAGAGAGGGAGTTGCAGATGTCGATCCTAAAGTAAGTTAACAGTTCTATTCACACTAACCTAGGTAATGGAGCCATTCATTCCGATCCCAGGAAAACCCCCTCGGTAGGTCGTTATAGACAGACAAAGGAAACTTTTTGCCTCTCTTAATATTGAAGATCTCCTATTAGAGCTTGTAATTAATTTGAAAATGGCTAACTAAATAGGGTATCGACTACAAGAATCCTCAGAAGAACCAAGCTGATTGGCTTCCTCTTGAGCCTTTCGATGACACAGAGTACGATTGCAGATTACCTGAAGAATGGATCGAGTATGGAAACGATCCAATTACAGGAAGATTCTGCCCTATTCCAGGAAGAGGCTTGTGGCTTGATGAAAATGGGCGCGGTGCTTGGAGGCCAGTCCTTGTCCATTCGTATGATAAAGATAGAAATATCTATACTGGTACTTGGGATGATGACTATCAAGAGTACTGTGAGCTTACAAGAATAAATCTTCTCTTCAACGCGGAAGATCCAAGGATATTCGCCTAAAGAGTCGCTCAAGCTCATCAAGAAAGAATTTTCGCAGACTCTTAAATAAGATACAACTTCTTCATTGATAACATGCCCACTTCCTCTGAACTGCCAGAGCTTGACTCCGAACAGCAGTCTAGAATCAATAAGATGGCAACTGCCAGCAGATACTTAAGTTCTAAAGGCAGCTTTGAGAACAACCCCATCGTTACTGAGGTGAACCTTGACTTTGGTAGAACTATGAACTGGATCATTATGGACAAGATGATGGAGAAACCTATTGAATAACTAAAAGAGATGATTCCAGCTAATCTTACTCTTCCATAAAAGGCTCCTCTTAAAGAGACACCTTACTTTGGAATGGTTCCTATCCCTCAACATGACTTCCCTGAGTAGTTCTCAAACTTCTGCTTTAACTCTCTCTATATCAAAGAAGAAGTCATTAAGGCAATGGTTGACATTCGTGCAGAATGCAATTAGCTTCTATAAGATAACAATATCTACGATGTGAAAATTAACAAAACTTTAAGAGTTGAGGAATTTAAGCAAATGCAAGCTTCTGCTATCGCTTAAATAAGGTTCAACACCAGAGAAACTGGTTGGGTAGGAAGACTTGAGAAAATCATTAAGGCATCCTTCACAGAAGTTGGTAAAGGCTGGTTTAACATTCATGAAACCTCTAAAGAGACTTATGAGTTTGGTAAACTTAAAAAGTTCCTGACTCTTGTCAACTTCATGATGCAAGACACCATCTTGAGTATGTGCAAAGAATCTGTGAGAGACTTCGTTAAGTTTATGATCAAATTCATTCCTGAAGAGACTCATGTAACCAACACAAGTGAAGTTAAAAATGTGTTCATTAAGCCTTAAATAGAGAATGATGAAGATGAACCTGAATAAATAGAAGAAATTCCTGATTCTGAAATGACTACTATTTAGTAAGTAAGGAAAGAGCTTAACAAAATGTTTGATAAGAACAAAGATCCCGAGCCTCTCTTTGTTCTAGATCTGATTTTAAGACCAAACTAACTAATCCCTTAGTACTCAACGGACCCTAAAGATATCGTGACTAAGATCATGGATGTGTTCGATGAAGGTGTTGAATGTCTTTAACAGATTCCTCAGTTAGAGCCTATTCTTTTAAGACATCTTTTTAAGACTCATGGAAAGAAAATGCTTAAAGCTCCTTTGAGACCTTAGGAGGAGCCAAAAAGGAAAGCTGAGGATCCTAACAATAAAAAGTTCATGCCAGACGAAAACATCTGGCTTTGGGATTCTTATTAATCAATCAGAAAAGGACTGGAAAAGTCTATCCTTCCACTTTACGAATATGTTAAGACTTTCTCTAAGTTTGAATCTGAGAATAAGCTTAACCCTGATTAATATGTTAGAACTCTTGATGCTGGTGAAACTTAAATCACTCCAGAAGCTCTTAGAAACGATATATTTGAACATAGAAAAGAGGAATAAAGACTAAGAGAAGAGATTCCAGAAAGTATTGTAGTTTCTATATTCTAAATCAACTGCAAAGATATTAGAAATATGTACACTGGTAAACACGCAAGTATTGTAGAGAAAGAGATCAAGCTTATCGCTTAAAAAGCAAGAGAAATGAACTACAGTCTATCCACAAAGTTTGACGAGATAAATGAGAGAATCAGAAGACCTCCTAAAAACATTGAAGAGCTAACTGAAACTAAAAAGTACCTAGCTGAAATTCCAATAACTATTGAAAAACTTAAGCAGGATATTAACTACTGCATGGATATTTACTCAATTTTAGATGAGTTTAATTTTGAATTCTCAAACTAAGACTAGGACTAAAAATGGTATCTCTTTGGCTCTCCTCTTAAAATTGTATCAGTAATTGAACAATAAACTTAAACTCTCGAAAAGCAAAAAGAAGCATTTGTGAAGCAAATGGAAGCTGACCAAGACGAATTTGAAGAGACTTTAGACAATTTAGCTATCACAGTAGGAGGCTTCCATACTTTTGAAGACCTAAATAAGTATGAAGAAATCGCCATCGATGTTGAATCTGTTAACTAAAGACTATAAGATTGTCTAGAATAATCTAGACTGTACAATCAAAGAGAATTTTTGGTTGGAAAAGACTAAAGAGACTACTCTAGATTAGCACAGATGCAAAAAGAATTCTAACCTTACTCCAATTTATGGCTCACAACTAGAAATTGGTTTAAATCTCATCATAGTTGGCTTAATGATGCATGGGAGGAACTGAATGCTATTGAACTTGATAATACTTTTGATGCTTCAAATAAAACCATCTCTTAAGTTTTAAGATATTTTAGAGACAAAGACTACCCTAAGATTTTGAAAATAGCAGAAACAATGAAAAAGAACATTGATGAATTCAAGCCCTTTGTTCCCTTGGCTGTTGCATTGAGGAAAGAAGGCATGAAAGATAGACATTGGGATTAGATTTCTGCCAAAGTTGGTTTTGATATTAGACCTACTGAAGATTTCACTTTGACATCAGTAATCAATGCTGGAATGATCAAACATTTAGACATTTGTGAAGAAGTAGGTGAGAAAGCCTACAAAGAATTCCATATCGAAAAGTAGTTGAATAAGATGCTCGCTGATTGGAAAGACTGCAACTTTATGCTTCCATAATTCAAGTAAACTACCACAAGTTATATAGCAGGTTTCGATGATGCTATTGCAATGCTTGATGAGCATATAGTAACTACTTAAGCAATGACTTTCAGTCCTTTCAAAAAGCCTTTTGAAAAGGAAATCGAAGAATGGAATACTAAGATGATTTTGGTCTCAGATACTTTAGAAGAATGGGTAAAATGCTAAGGCTAATGGATGTATCTTTAACCAATATTTGACAGTCCTGACATTATGAAGCAGCTTCCTTAAGAAACTAAGAGATTTAAGTCAGTTGATTCAACTTGGAGGCACATCCTTAATTAAACTAAGCAAGCACCTAATATCTTGCTTACTTGCTCAAAAGAGGGTCTAAAAGAAAAGTTCTAAGAAGCTAATAAGAATCTTGAAATAGTCCAGAAAGGTCTGGCTGATTATTTGGAAAAGAAAAGACAAGTATTCGCTAGATTCTATTTCTTATCTAATGATGAACTCCTTGAAATTCTATCATAAACTAAAGAAGTAAGAAATGTGAGACCCCATTTAAGAAAGGTCTTTGAAGCTATGGCAGATTTGGAGTTTAGAGATGATGATACTATCTGGGCTATGTTCTCAGGAGAAGGCGAGAAGATTAACTTTGTCAAGAAAATTGATCCTAAGGACAAGAATGTTGAATATTGGATGGGAGAAGTAGAAAAAATGATGACACTTTCAGTCAGAAATGTGCTATTTAAATCCGTTGAAGATTATCTAGTCAGACCTAGAAATGATTGGGTTATAAACCATCCTGGACAATGTGTTCTTAATGGCAGTTAAGTTCATTGGACTTCTGAAGTTGAAGAAGCTATTCGTACTAAAGGTGCAGCAGGCATTAAAGAATATCTTGACAAGCTTAACAAATAACTTATTGATACTGTCGTACTTGTGAGACAGAAGCTGAGTAAGAATGCAACTATCACCATCAACGCACTTATTGTTATTGATGTACATGCCAAGGATGTCATTGCAAGACTTGTTGAGGAAAAGGTAAGTTAAACTCTATAAATTGGCTATGATGAACTATTTGCGTTATCGTCCTGATTCAGACTGATGACAATTAACACTATCTGATAGCCATTGCAATAACTATTATTATCTATTTGATTTTAACCCAATATAGGTTGATGATGTTAATGCCTTTGAATGGATATCTTAACTCAGATATTATATAGAAAACGATGATTGCTATGTCAAATGTGTCCAAACTAATTTCCCTTATGGCTATGAATATCTTGGAAACTCTTTGAGACTTGTTATTACTCCTCTGACTGATAAATGCTATATGACATTGATGGGAGCTCTTAATCTCAATCTCGGAGGTGCTCCAGCTGGTCCCGCTGGAACAGGAAAAACTGAATCAACAAAAGATCTTGCCAAAGCCTTGGCCAAACAATGTGTTGTATTTAACTGTTCAGATGGTATGGATCACATTATGGTGGCTAAGTTCTTCAAAGGACTCGCCAGTGCAGGTGCATGGGCATGCTTTGATGAGTTCAATAGAATTAATGTGGAAGTACTATCAGTTATTGCTCAATAGTTGCTTGTCTTGTTTGGAGCTAAAGAGAAAGGATTAACTGAAGTTGAATTTGAAGAATCTAACATTAAACTCAAGCCTACTTTCTGTGTCTTTATTACGATGAATCCTGGTTATGCTGGACGTACAGAGCTTCCCGATAATCTTAAAGCATTATTTAGACCTGTGGCTATGATGGTCCCAGATTATGCTCTTATTGGTGAAATTATGCTTTATTCTTTTGGATTCCTGACTGGTCGTGATTTAGCACGTAAAATGGTCACAACTTTCAAACTTAGCTCAGAGCAGTTATCTTCATAAGATCATTATGATTATGGAATGAGAGCTGTGAGATCAGTTATTAATGCTGCTGGACTCTTAAAGAGAGCTAATCCTGACATGAATGAAGATTAACTACTTCTCAGAGCTCTTAGAGATGTTAATGTCCCTAAATTCTTGAAAGATGATCTTCCATTGTTTGAAAATATCATTCTAGATTTATTCCCTGGAATTGAGAAGCCTTAAGTTAACTATGGAGGACTTTTCAAGTCCTTAGATTAATCTTGCGCACATTTTAACTTGCAGCCAGTTGACTAGTTTATTATGAAGATAGTCTAACTCTATGATACCATTCAAGTAAGACATGGACTCATGATTGTCGGCCCTACCGGAGGTGGTAAGACTTCTAACTACAAAGTGCTCTAGCATGCTATGTCTGCACTTGCTGGTCAAGATAACTTTGTGAAAGTTCATGTAGATATTCTTAATCCAAAATCAATCACAATGGGCTAACTTTATGGTTACGTTGATCCTTAAACAACAGAATGGCAAGATGGTATCTTAGCTAAGTTAGTGCTTGATTGTACTAAAGATGAATCACCCGATTTACATTGGGTTATGTTTGACGGACCTGTAGATGCCATTTGGATAGAAAACATGAACACAGTACTTGATGACAATAAGAAACTTTGCTTAAACTCTGGTTAGATCATTACTTTGACAAGCAGAATGACAATGATGTTTGAAGTCGAAGATTTAGCTGTCGCTTCTCCTGCTACAGTTTCCAGATGTGGTATGGTCTATATGGAGCCTGCTAGTTTAACACTTGAGCCCCTAGTTGTCTCATGGCTGAATTCAGTCCCTCCCAAAGTAAAAGAAAATAGAAATATAATTAACAGACTCTAATGGTTATATGACAACTTCCTTAATGAGACTTGCTACTACATGAGAAAGAATCTGTTCGAACCTGTTAAAACTGTTGATAACAATATAACTCAAAGCTCAATGAGAATCTTGGAATGCTTCTTTGCAAGTTACGTTGAATCTGAGATTAAGAAAGTGTCCAAAGACGATATAGCTGCACTTGAGTCAATGATTGACAAACTGTTTTTATTTGCGATCTTCTGGTCTATTGGAACAACTACAACTCTCGAAGGAAGAGAAAAATTCAATGTATGGATTAGAGAAAAAATGTCAAAACTTGGTCTCGAATTCCCAGAAGAGAAACTTGTGTATGATTACAAGTTTAATACTGAAACAAAAGAATGGGTAAACTGGATGAGTACTATTTCTGAGTATAGCGTTGATACCAAAGCTTCTTACAATGAAATCCTTGTTCCCACTGTAGATTCTATTAGAATGAAGTATATGACTAAATTCTTGGTCATGAACGGAAAGCATTGCTTAACTCCAGGTCCTACTGGTACAGGCAAAAGTGTGAATATTCAAGAATTACTGACATTCGAATTGCCTGAAGAATATTAAACATTAGCAATGACTTTTTCTGCTTAGACATCAGCAAATTAAACTCAAGATTATCTAGATGACAAACTTGAGAAGAGAAGAAAAGGAGTCTATGGACCTCCAGTTGGTAAAAAGTTCATTATCTTTATCGATGACTTAAATATGCCAAAGAAAGAAGAGTATGGAGCCTAACCTCCTCTTGAATTGCTAAGATAATGGATGGATCACAAAGGTTGGTATGATAGAAAAACAAAAGAGAAACCATTTAACAGAATTGAAGACATCATTTTCATCTCTGCTATGGGTCCCCCAGGAGGTGGAAGATCTGAAATTACTCAGAGACTACAAAGACATTTCAACATCATGACTTATACAGATCTCTAGAAAGAATCAATTCATACTATTTTCTACACTATCATTACTGCTTTCTATTACAACTTCTCAAGTGACATCAAGTAATCTCTAGACAATTTAGTCTAGATGACTTTGAGAGTTTATGATCATGTCCTCTATGGTAGACTCAAGCCCACCCCTAATAAGTCTCACTATACCTTTAACTTGAGAGATATTAGTAGAATTTTCTAGGGCTTGTGTAATGCTCACAATAAGTCTACATCTCTTCCTGTTCACGTGGTCAGAATGTGGATTCATGAAAATAAGAGAGTATTTGGAGATAGACTGATTGATAATATTGATAGAGATTGGTTAGATGAAATTCTACTTGATGAAGCTGAAAAGACATATAATTTAACCAAGAAAGAGATTTATAATGCAGAGAGACTAATTTTCGGAGATTACATGGGAGGAATCGATGTTGAAAATAGAGTCTACTTGCAAGTAGAAAACCTGAAAGACTTTGTTTCTAAGATAGAAGGCTATCTAGAGGATTATAACTCTTCGGTAAAAACTCAAATGAAACTGGTTATGTTCTTGGATGCTTGTGACCATGTTTCAAGAATAGAAAGAGTTATTAGACAACCATTGGGAAATTCACTTTGCTTAGGAGTGGGAGGTTCAGGTAGGTAGAGTTTGGCTAGACTTGCTACATTTATAGCGAATTACAAGATTTTCTAAATTGAAGTCGTAAAGGGCTATAGTATGTCAAACTGGAGAGAAGACGTCAAGAAAGCTTTAATGCAAGCTGGTATAGACAATAAATCTACTTCGTTCTTATTCGTCGATACTCAAATCATAAATGAGCAAATGCTAGAAGATATAAACAACATCCTAAACTCTGGTGATGTTCCTAATTTGTACAAAACTGAAGATCTTGAACCCATTTACAAAGTTGGTAAAATAGTTTGTATGGAGAAAGGCCTTTAGATTTCTAAGATGAATATGTTCTCAGGTTATCTGGGCAGAGTGAAGAGAAATATTCACATGATTATCGCAATGAGTCCTTTGGGAGAAATCTTCAGAAGCAGAATTAGAAAATTCCCTTCATTGGTTAACTGCTGTACCATTGATTGGTTCACAGAATGGCCCGAAGAAGCACTTCTTGGTGTAGGAAGAGGTCAAGTGACTGCTGAGGACCTTGGACTTGGTAAATTCCTTGAGCCTTGCGTAGAGATGTTCAAAGATATCCATTAATCAGTCGAAATCAAGTCTTAATAATTCTTAGACTAACTCAGAAGAAGAAACTATGTTACACCTACTTCTTTCCTTGAGTTGCTCAATATGTATAAAACAATCCTCTTTGATAAAAGAAAGGAGATAGAATTCTCAAAGAACAGACTCTTAACTGGACTTAAGGTTTTAGAAGAGGCTGCTGTAGAAATAGCTAAGCTGAAAGAGAACATTGATAAAATGGCACCAGAGCTTGAAATCACAAAGAAGGATGTCGAAAAGACAATGCACGAGCTATCTCATGATAAGGCAGACGCTGATGCAGAAAAGGAAATTGTCGCTAAGGATGAAGCAGAAGCTACATAGCAAGAGGCAGAAGCAGAGGCTTTGAAAAACGATGCAGAGTTTGAACTTAGTAAAGCTACTCCTCTTCTTGAAGAAGCTGAGAGAGTTGTTAAGGAAATTAAGAAAGATGATCTTACTGTGCTTGCCTCTATTAAGAAGCCAACTCCTGCAGTCGTACTTGGAATGGAGATTTCTTGTTACATGATGGGGCTCAAGGCTAAAAAGACTAATGTAGGTAAGGTTGATGGAGATACTAACGGATACTTCGATCTAGCTAGATCTACTCTCTTGAGTAACACATAGAGTTTCCTCAATTAGATGATTACTTACAACAAAGATGCTATTCCTGAAGCAACTGTTAAAAGAGTTAATGCTATTCTGAACACCGATGACTTCACACTTGAAAAGGTTAAAAATGCCTCTCAAGCTCTTGTTGCAATCCATAAATGGGTCTCTGCTATGATGTCTTATCATGAGCTGCTTAAGATTGTTAATCCTAAGAGAGCTAAATTAGCAGAAATGAATGAGAAACTGTCTATTGTGAGAGCTGGTCTTGCTGAAAAAAGAAAGAAGCTCAGAGAAGTAGAGGAAAAGATTGAAAGACTCGAAAGAATGTACAGAGAAAAACTAGAACTTGAGGCTAGTTTGTAACAAAGAATTGATGATTGCTATAAGAAACTTGACAGAGCCAATAAGATCATCTCTGGTCTTGAAGGTGAGAAAACTAGATGGACAAGCACTGTAGGAAGATTGGATAAAGACTATAGTTTGCTTATCGGTAATTGCCTTATTGCAGCTGGTATGGTTGCTTATGCTGGAGCTTTTACAGCCTAATTTAGACAAGAACTTGAAAACTCTTGGAGAGATAAGATCAAGAAGCTTAAGATTGACTTCTAGGAAGGAGTAACGATGAAAGGTCTATTAGAAGATCCTGTAAAGATTAAAGTTTGGACTGCCGCAACACTTCCTAATGATAATCTGTCTATTGAAAATGCAATCATTATGTTTAAGTCTCGAAGATGGCCACTTATGATTGATCCATAAAACTAAGCTAACAAGTTTATCAAAAATTTGGGTAAAGATGAAGCTGAATCAGGATTAGATATTTTCAAGATGAGTGACCCATCAATTTTGAAGTTCCTTGAACTAGGTATCCAATTTGGAAAATGGGTACTTATTGAAAATGTTGGTGAAGATATGGACCCAGCTCTCGAGCCCATTCTCTTAAAGCAAGTTGATAAGAGTGGAAACCTAAAGCTAGGAGAGAAGAGTATACAATACAATAACAGTTTCAGATTCTTTATGACCACAACTATCCCTAATCCTCATTACTCTCCTGAAACTTCTGTGAAAGTCACAATCCTTAACTTTGCTATTACACCGTTTGGACTTGAAGAGCAAATGCTCAATTAATTTGTAACTTAAGAAATGCCTGAGCTTTAAAAGAAGAAGGATACAATTGTACAATAAAACGCACAATCAGCTAAGGTTTTAAGAGAAATCGAAGATAGAATATTGGGAGGTCTATCTAAGAACACTAAAATTGCAGATATTCTCGAAGATGATGAACTAATTAAGGTCTTAGATGAATCGAAGAAAACTTCAGATGAGATAGTCCAAAGAATGAAAGAATCAGAGATTACTGAGAAGGAAATTGATAAAACAAGAGAAATTTATAGACCAGTAGCATATAGAGCATCAACTCTTTTCTTCACAATTATTGACTTGGCTGTTATTGATCCTATGTATCAGTATTCTTTACAATGGTTTGCAAACTTATTCGGATAATCAATAGACAACTCTCAGAAATCTAACGAGGCTGATCATAGAATAAAGTTCCTCAACGACTTCTTCACTTTAAGTCTTTACGAAAATATTTGCAGAAGCTTGTTTGAGAAGCACAAGCTGCTCTTTTCCTTTATTCTTACTGTTAAGATTATGTTTGGATATAATGAAATCGATCCTGAAGAATGGCGTTACTATTTAGCTGGCCCATCTGGAGAAATTGAGATTGCTAAAAATCCAACAGATTGGCTTGGAGAAATTGAATGGTCAGAAACTTACAAACAGCTATACGCTATGTCTAAGTTGCCTATTTTCAAAGGATTTGACAGTTTCTTTATTTAAAACCATAAAGCATTCCAACAAATATTTGATCATCCAGAACCTCATAATTAACCTTTACCCGGTGATTGGAGCAAAAAGCTAAACACTCTTTAAAAACTTATTGTTCTTAAATGTATCAGACCTGATAAAATGACATTAGCAGTTCAAAACTTTATCACTGAGAAACTTGGAAAGCAATTTATAGAACCACCTACATTTAATCTTGCAAAGTCCTTCAAAGATTCCTCAGTAACTATTCCTTTGATTTTCATTTTGAGTCCTGGTTCTGATCCAGTCGCTGATTTCAATAGATATGCTGAAGAGATGAATATGGCCAAGAAAGTCGAGAGAATCTCACTTGGTAAAGGTTAAGATAAGAAAGCTGAGAATATGATAAATACATGGGCTACTTCTGGAGGATGGGTCTTACTCATGAATTGCCATTTGGCTACTTCTTTCATGCCTAAACTTGAATAGATTGTTGAAAATCTTGATGACAGTAATCACAGAGATTTTAGATTATGGCTTACAAGTATGCCTAATAAAGATTTCCCTGTATCAACTCTTCAAAATTCAGTTAAGATGACTCTTGAGCCACCTAGTGGTTTGAGATAAAATATTCTTAGAACTTATGAAGCCATGGACCCTAAAGACTTTGAAGATTGCACTAAGCCTGATGTCTATAAGAAGCTTCTATTTGGTTTCTCATTCTTCCACGCTATTGTACAAGATAGAAGAAAGTTTGGTGCTATTGGATGGAACATTCCTTATGAGTTCACTAATGAAGATCTTACTGTGAGTAGAAAGTAATTGAAAATCTTTGTTCAAGATTACGAATTGATTCCTTACAAAGTACTTAACTACATCGGAGCTGAAATCAACTACGGAGGCAGAGTTACCGATGATAAAGACTCTAGACTCATTATCACAATTCTTAGAACATACATCAATGACGGTATCTTAGAAGAAGGTTTCAAATTCTCTAAGAGTGGCATTTATTACAGTCCTGCCCCTGGTGAGAAGGAAGACTATATAGAATACATTAAGACATTGCCGTTGAATCCCTCTCCAGAAGCTTTCGGTCTTCATGAGAACGCAGAAATCACAACATCTCAGAACACAACTAGAGTACTGCTAGAAGCTATCCTATCTATGTAACCCAGAGCTTCAACAGGAACTGGAAAGACTAGAGAATAGATCATCGGTGAAATGGCTCAGTATCTATAAACTAAGACACCTGAAGTTTTCGATCTCGAGATGGTTGGAAAGAAGTATCCTACATCTTATGAGGAATCTATGAACACAGTTTTGTTCCAAGAATGTGTCAGATACAATCGTCTTCTCCATGACATGAAGATTAGTCTAATTAATGTACAAAAAGCTCTCAAGGGTGAAGTTGTCATGAGTGAAGAGCTAGAAAAAATGGCTAACTCAATATTCGATAATTTAGTTCCAAAGATGTGGCAAGATAAAGGTTTCCTCTCACTTAAACCACTCGCTTCATGGATTTAGGATTGCAACGAACGTATATCATTCTTAACTAATTGGATCACAAACGGAACACCGAAAGTATTCTGGATTTCCGGGTTCTTCTTCCCACAAGCCTTTTTGACTGGAACACTCCAGAATTACGCTAGAAAGCATGTTATTGCTATCGATAGGCTTGCTTTCCGTTATGAGTTCTTAGATGACAGGACTTATAAAGACATTAGAGAAAAGCCATAAGATGGATGCCTAATATACGGTATGTATCTTGAAGGTTGTAAATGGGATAACAGACATCATATTCTTGAAGACTCAGATCCCAAGAAGCTATTCACAGACATCCCTCTACTTTTGCTTGTGCCTCAATAGGATAGAGTAGCTCCAAAAACAGTAAGTTTATCTCCTTTTCTTAATTATACTATAGGGAATCTATAATACACCAGTATACAAGGTGCTTTCAAGAGCTGGTACTCTATCAACTACTGGCCATTCAACCAATTTCGTCATGATGATGGAACTGCCTTCAGCGGAAAAAGAAGATAAATGGATAAAGGCAGGAGTTGCTGCATTCCTTGCTCTCAGATATTGAGAGATATAGTTTAACTTTATATTTAAGCATTCATATTCAATATTCTTGATGGGGTTTTGGGGTTTTGGGG
>QLAH01000715.1_pt1 | contig 13069 bp, 21 predicted proteins | sample 4693081 | NCBI WGS metagenome assembly QLAH01 (sample SAMN09425401, study PRJNA476045) | Lake water metagenome, whole genome shotgun sequencing project.
CCCCAAAACCCCAAAACCCCAAGATTATAAGTGAGAAAAAGAGAAAGAGAATTAATATATGATTAAATTGTTAAAAGTAAAATCTTGGTTTAACATAATTGCTCATATTTATTATATGCGAGTCTGTTATTATTTCACTCAGAACTCAATGCTAGGTGCATTGGATCGAGCCTTCTAGTCCTTATACTGACTGAAGTTTCCAGTGAATATGTTAGGCGCGTTAAACAACTCTTCCTGATTGCTCTTCTTCCTGCCTAATCCCTTCTACTTCTTCCTGAATTTCTACTGTGTACCTGAGAACTCTTGTTACATCATCATATTATAGTTATTTGACATGACGCTTTCCAGTTCATCTTTATCGTCATAATCATTATCATTGTCCAGATGCCACTCAGGTTCATCATGGAATTTGTGCTGCATGGGTCGGAACTTGGGTTTATCATCAACCCCACCACGTCTCACAGATTTAGGACCTCCCTTCCTGAGAGGCACTGATGGCTCCAATCTTTACAGATAGATAGATTCCAGTCCCTTTACTCTAAGTTTATTTTTGGCTTTAAACTGGCTATTCTAAGATCTGCCACTCACATGACTCTAGTTCTCCCAGTCACTGAGATCATCCAAGCCTTGCATCATGTAATCCTAGTTGTTATTGTGATCTTAGTCAAGAGTGCTCTTATGATAATCCATCTTAGTCATGTAATTGTTATTCTTATTGGCACCTGGTGTAGTAGTTAACTCACCTTAAGGTTCTCTACGTGTTCTTTAAGTGTTTAAATTCTAAGCCATCATAGCTGAGTTGTGTGATTTCAACATGGAATTCTAGTTACTAGGGTCGGGTTACTACTCTGCATAGAAACCTGAGACTGAATTGGCAACATGCGCAAGTTTTCTATCTTCTTATCTAGGCAAGTATTTTATTCTTTCTGAATGTTCTGACATAACATCACCTCTGTTCACATCCATGGTGCTGTTGATGCTTTGATTTCTTGGATTTCCATTCATAATTGCAAATCCAGTTTTCTGAATAGTTTCTCTACCATCTTTACTTCTATTAGTTCGATCACCAGCATCTTTAGGTGCGAATCCTCCACCAACTCTCTTTACCTTATTTACTTTTCTTGGAATCAGTGCTGTTCTCTAGCTCTATCCATCAGACATCACATCAAGATCATTGAGAGCATCTTGCTGTCTCTTAGATGACAAACCACCAAGTTTAGTAGTGCCACCTCCATTGCCAAGGGGTGGTTTAGATCCACCACCAATTAGACTCATTTGACTGGCTTGCTGTTCCTTCATCTTTTTCATTTGCATCAGCTTATCATACTACTATTGTGTAATTCCACCATAAGCTTTAGCCATCATGAGCTCTCTATCAATGTCAGCCATATCTTTAGTCTTAGGTGCCTTCTTCTTCTTTCTGCGTTTCTTCAGTTTACGGTCTGGCATGTACGAATTGTTATCACTTTCTTCATCTAGTTCTGGAACTTAACGTTAAGTGATCATGTTCTGTTTGGCTTTGTTACGCATATTCTCGACATCATTGTAACGTTAGTTTGCTGCATTATAGTTACTAGGAGTATCTTCCATCATACTATCAACAGATGTGTTGCCACCTTCACTTATGTAATCTCCTTCATCTCCAGCAAGTTCTTGAATCTCACGCATAATTTCATCATCATCGTTTTCCTCTTCAACAATCTGCTCTACCTACTTTTGTTTCTGCTTAGCATTTTCATCTTTAGTCTAGCGATTGATAGTCTTGATTCTACGAGGATCTTTAGGATCAAGATCTTAAATCTTCTCTAAATCTTCAATCTCATCCATTAGCTGAGCATAAGAGTCTTGGGTATCTTTTCTTAGAATACCTTAGCGGAATATCTTAGGGATATCTCCATCTTCAAGAAGGCGTTTGTCAAATACTTTGAAACCCTTTTTGTTTCTAATGTTTCCATTTTCATCTATAAGGTAACCTTTTTCATTGACTCTATGTCCCTTATCATCAATTAAACCACCTCCTTTAGTTTTATGCAGCATTGGATTTCCAACAGGATCGAGTTCAAAATCACCTTTAATATCATCAACGTCAAATTTTAAGAAGGGGAAAAGTTTGGGAATGTCATTATCTTTGGAAAGGGCGAATTCATCGAAAATTTTCTTTCCATCTTTATCTACAATATCACCATTTTCATTAACGAGATAACCTTTATTATTAACTGGTCTCCCCTTTCTATCTACCTTTTTATTATCCTTATCTCTTCTAATGATAATGTTTCCACTTCTGTCTTTATCAAGATCTCCCATAATAGATCTTATGTCAAAACGACGACCTTTATAATTTAGGAGAGTTGGGATCAGACCCTTATTTTTCTTCATGATGGCATGATGCAACTTAATTCTGCCTCTCTTATCAACCAGATTACCTTATTTATCAACTAAGAAACCTTCAGCATTGACTCTACGTCCAAGCTTATCAATAAAACTGCCTTCAGCATCTTTTCTAGCAGGAATAATTTCATTACCTTCTGCATCTCTATCGAAATAGCCACGGACATCATGAGGGTTAAAGTTAAAACGCTCGAGATTAAAAGGTGGAGGTAGTTCTCCACGTTCATCTAGATCTAAAAAGTCAAAGATTTTCTTTCCATTTTCTTTTTCAACTACATCTCCAGTGGCTTCATCAATACGATAACCTTTCTTATTAACCTTGTTACCATCCTTATCAACAAAAGCACCCTAAGGATCTTACAATATGACTGGATTTCCTTTTTCATCACGATCGAACTCTCCCAATATATCATTCACATTAAACTTGCGTTTATTAGGGTCTGTCATACTTTAGATTCTCGAATCTTCATCATCATCACTATCCGGTTAACCTTTCTCACTTTCACTTAATAAGTTCTTTTCATCTTCTTCAGCTTATTTAAGTTTTGCTAACTCTGCTTCTTTCATGAGTCTTTCTTTTTCTTATTACTCTTGATCTAACCTTTATTGATCTAAAAGTCTTTATTCTTCAGCTAATCTGAGTGCTTCAGCTTTTTTCTACTCTTCAAGAAGTTTTTATTGCTTCTCCTTCTCTTAACGCTCTATTTCTTCCTAAAGCTTTAATAACTCTTATTCTTTGGCCAACGCTGCTTATCTATCTTTTTCTATCTATGGGTCAGGTACTTGATTGAACATTGCATATGATGATTCACCAACAGCATTTTCAGCTTCAAACAGTTCAGTCTCTTAATGTTCACTTTCAGTTTTATCCTCCACAGCACCATCCTCTTAATTAGCCACTACTATACTATTCCTCCTAGCAGTCTCAGCATCCAGCAGCTTCTAATCATCATCCTCCACCTGTTCATAGTATTTATCTTTCCTACCTCGCTTCTTAGGACTACCTTCTTTCTATTTCAAATACATTTCTTTCTCATCATCTGTATCTGCATCTTATTTGGTATTGTTGTGGAGGGGTTGATGGTGCGGGGTTGGTTCTTGCACTAAGGAGGATTTGCCGCCGAATCTACGCTCGTAATCTCGTTCATATTCTTGTCCTGTTTGTGCTTTTTGTGTTGTTTGAACAACAGTAGGTTTAGGATGTTTAGCAACAGGCATAGTTTTCCTGGCCTCAGCATAGCAATTATCAAGCAAATCATCACTATTCCCATATATTCTAGATTCCTCATCTTCATCCAACAGTTCTTTCACGCTATCATCCATTCCCAGTGCTTTTCCATTCTTCTTTTTCTTAGGTGGTTAAAGATAATCTTCATCATCTTTAAGCTCTTCGTCTTCGTTTTGTTTATCTTGCTAAAGTCTCAATTTAAGTTGCTAGACGAAATCATCCATGTTGAAGTCAGGATCTTTTTCTAACTGGCTTTTTCTGAAGTGGTCTATCACCATTCTGTTCACTGTTTAGGCACTATGAACTAAAGAGTAAAGTACAGGCACAGCCCGATCAGGAATACGTTTGACTTTCAGCATCTCGTATACAGCTATTGGTAGCATTGTACACGATAATATGAACGTTTCTATTAGTATTATGTAAAGCTAGCCACCCCATCCATACTTGACAAAGCCATACACATCAATAATAAGCAGCGGCACGAGCACAAAAGCGAAATTAATGACTGTGAAGATGTCCATGATGCGGTGGAAGCGGGAGGGGTAGTCGAATCTGGCGAAGAAACCATCACTGCCGAAGCATCTGGTGTAGAGTAATTTGAAGAACTTGAAAGAGAACAAAACACCAATGATAAACACAAACTTAGTGATGTAAGGGTATTCTTCAGCGTAGTTCTAATACCCTGGGTCTTTACTCAGCACTAGTTTGAAGTATAGAGCGAAGGAAATGTTCAAGATGAAGTTTACAAGGAGAGCGCCTACTGTGCCGTAGAAAACTAGGGGCCATACTTCTCCTGAGAAGGTTTTCAAGTCGTTTTCTGATTGGAGCATTCTGCCGCTGGGTAATAAAGTTGTGTCGTTAGCTGAGATTGGCTCTCTAGTAGATTTCATTTAATCATAGATAAGGTAGACTTAAGTGCCTTGAGCTATGAATTCTATGGGTCCCCAATAAGCCAAAACAGAGGATGTGAACAAAGTAATTGGGTCATAATGTCTGACAACACCAACAAATATCCCCAGCACACTCTAAGTAATCAAGAATGGGAAAGGTGCAATAGCAGGTATAGGCCCAGCATCACTCTCACTCTCAGTACTATTATCAGTGCTGTTGTTATTGTCATCAGGGTTTATGATCTTAGTGCAAGTGTTGGAATTCAGTGGCGCTGAGTAACCCTCGGGGCAGGCTGAGAGACAAGTGTTGTTGTAGAGGTAGAAACCTGTGTTGCAAATGTCGCATTTTTAATAGTCTACGCTGTTGCATTGCTTGCAATTGACATCACAACCAAGGCATTGGAGATTTACTCGTTTTGTATTAGCTGGGCATTCTGTGACACATGCTGCTCCATATAAAAATCCTGATTTGCAACTTGTGCATTCTTTAGTAGTCACTGTGCAGCTGTCGCATGGGTTTTCACAAGGTTAGCAAGTAGATCCAACTTTAACATAGCCTGGAGAGCAACTATTCACACAAGAAGTGCCTTAAAGTAAAGGTAGATCACTATTACTGTTGCATGACGTACAATTTTAAGGTGTTCCTGAGCAACTAGCACACGTAGAGCTGCAATAACCGCAAGTTAAAGTTACTAAATCATAGAAGCCAGCTGGGCATGTAGAATAGCACCCATCTTCATGATAGTAAGGATAGTCACCATCTTCATCACAAGAGTCGCAAGTATCAGCTGTTGAGCATGTTAGACATTCCTCAGAGCATTCCTAGCATATGTATTCATCATCAGGATAGTAACCATCTGGGCACTCCTCCAAGCAAGTGTAATCATACCAGTATTTCTCTAAGATACTCTCAAATTCTGTGAAGCAAGTGAGGCATCTTGTAGGTACAGTCTTGGCACAAGTCTCACAAGGAGTTGTGCAACCAAAGCTTGGTATCAAACCTCCATCTATCTCATCTATGGTATAAAGGAAATTATCAGCAGTGTAGGATATTAGAGTGAAAGTTTCACTGCTTGTATCATCAGGAGGGTTAGTGATTGGTCCTAGAATTATAGAAATACTTCCAGTTGTAGTCATTTATTTATCCCATCCAGTCACTCTTATAGTCTTTGCCGTTGAATCAACTGTACATGTCAATCCTGTTGTCTAAGTAGACCCCCCTTATCTAATACTGCAAGTAGCCAGAGTAGCTGGCACTGTCACTGTACTTGGATAAGTTATCTCAAATGCACTTTCTGCAGGCATTGTATTGACACTTGTGTAAGTTATTGTGTACTGAGTAGAAGCACTGAAGGAAGTTAAGGCTTAGGTCAGTTGTTTAGTTGTGACTGCTGCAGGTTCATCATTTTATATAGTTACTGGAGTTGTCACTTCATCATAAACCTCAAGGGCGTCTCCATCTACATCAAAAGTCTTGATCACTGTAAAAGTAGCTGTCTCTTCAGTACTAGGAGCATTTATGAAATTTCCGACATTAAATTTAATTTCAGTAGCAGTACTTTATTCTCCACCAGTGAACTTCATAGATACTTTAACACCTGTAGTACCAATTTTAGAACAAGTCACAGAAAGCACATTAGATACAGCAGAGCATGTTATCGCTGTAGATGCTAGTTTTACTGTACTGGGAATTGTGAACGTTAGATAGTCATCATCTATCAGTACAATACTGCTTATTATACTGATCTCATAAGCATTTGTTGCTCCATTAATAACACTAGCTGGTGTTACTGTGAATGTAGGCAACGTAGGATTTGAGTCCATTTAGGTTTTAATTCCAACATCCTTTGATTCAATATCGTTGCCATCTGCATCCTTGAGAGCTACGATGAATGTGCCTGTTTCATCAGTTGTACGAGGATTTTAAAATCCATCAATTATAATGTATAGTGGAGTAGGAGTAGTCAAATCAGGAGTGTAATCTGTACCAAGACTTGTGAAGAGGTCTTTCAAAGTAACTACGATTTTGCCATTTGCATCTGTGATAGCATTACAGTCAGTGATTGTAACAGGAGCATTGGTTCCAAATTAGATTTAACAAGATGCGATATCAGAAGCACCAGGGGCAAGTTAAATATCAGTTGGGAATTTAACTTCGAATATGGCTAATTAAGGAAGTGTGAATTCAGGATACAACTCAATTGTGTATTTCGTTGAGTGATCACTTGTCACTTTTGAACTAACATCACTGATTGAAGCAACGAGTTCATGTGCTACTGGAGTGTACAGTCCATCAATGGTATATGTATCAATTGGATAAGGTTGACCCCCAATGACAGCAAATGTCTCTACAGTGAATTCTCCAGCATCTTGCACCGAATCTGGGTTTGTACCACCAGGGCTAAAGGTGAAGGAGAATTATGCACCACCTTTAGCGAAGCTTCCAGAAGTGCCGAAGGGATTAGTTAGAGTAAGGACTTGGCCAGCTACGGTGCAACTAGTCACCGAAGAGTCCATAACTCCTGTATGATCAGAGAGAACACAATCACTAGAGTCTAAAACAATGGAATCAGGGAATGTGATTTTAATCTACGAATCAGTAGGAATAGCATGTTGAGGCTACAAAGTCAAAGTATAGTCAGTTAACGTTTAAATCACTTTAGTTGTGGCAGCATCTACCAGTAAACTATCGAAAGAGCCAGTGGTGAGCATAGCTTCAGTGACTCTTAGGGTGCCTTGATAGTTAGCTATCTTTTCAGCACCACCAGATGTGTACAATTCCAATTCAAAATCAAGAGTTTCCTTATCCTAAGCGGTATTTAATAGCTAGACTAGATTAAGAGATCCGATAGCTGCGGCAGTATCAACATCCGAGGGACAACCATTGATGGTTGCTTTGGTAGGGGTAGTACCAGTATTAGGTACCACAGCAGTAGTACCAAGGAAAAGATCAGTTCCTCCAGAGATAGAAGCAAGATCAGAAGTGACTTTCTAGTCATCTGGGAAATAAATAACTAATTAACAACCAGCATCCACAGGAAGGCCGACCTCGAATGAGGTTGTCATGGTAGACAGCTCTTAAACAATATTTTAACTATCAAATCGAGACAGAGTTGCTGAACTGATTGTTGCAAATTCTGTCACGGTTATTGTTGGACTGGTTGTAGTTTGTTCAATTTGGCAACTATCAGAGTCATAAGCTGATACAGTAAAGCCGTTTCTTTGAGCTCCTGAGTAAGGGTTTCTAAATCCAGATACTTCAAATGTATGAGAAGTGCTAGCTGGTGAATCAGTAACTAAGTTCAAGTTCACGGTCAGTTGTTTGTCAGCATTGGAGTATGCACAACTTGAAATGATCATATTACTACCATCTGTGCATGTAGGCGACTCAGTATCTATGAAATGTGTGTCCATGCCAGCTTTGTGGTTCCACCAAGGGAAATCTATGACAATCTTGCCATCCTTGTCGAGAGAATTAGTGTTTGTGAAAGTCACAGTAAGTGTGGCACCTGAGGCTCCGATAACTTGATTGTCTGAGGAGAAGGTCACAGTGCCCATGGTGCCTCCAGTGAAATCGGTAGTTGAAACATCAATCTTTTATGCTTAAGTGGTACCGGTAGAACTGAGCAACTAAGCTGTCAGACCTGTGATTGCACAAGCTGAAGAAGGATTCATGAAACCTCCAACACTCACCGCAATCGTACCAGTTGATGAAGACACTGAGGCGATCTTCATTTGCACGGATTGAGCATTGACAACACAAGTTGAAAAAGTGAATCCGGTCGCCTATATAGTTATGATGACTTAAGATACTTACTGTGCATGTTCCAGTTAGATCAGGTGTGAAAGTTCCTCCGTCTGGTACTGTAAAGAACAATAGATCACCAACAGCATACGTTGTCTTTGTTTTGGAAGGGTCAAGGACTGCAGTGAATGTCAGAGTTGACGCTGTGTTTATTCCGAGTGGTGAAGCTGCAGCATCGACGGACAAGAACTCATCTGCTGGACAAGGGGTTTCACAAGTGAAATCAACTGAGCAGTAGGGTGTCGGACAGATTGAAAGACAGTAATCTACAGGATCTGTGTGGAAGAACGGATAGTCGCCAGCATTGTTGCAAGTAAGACAAATTCCTTCTTCATCACAAGTGGCACATGGTTCATCGCAATCTAAACATTTCTTTTCTGTGTCATCCTCATAAGTTTTGTCAGGACACTCTTCCACACATTCCTTTTCACTTTCATAGAGATATTGTTCTGGTACTGAGCCATCAGTGATGTGATTCAGACAAGACAAGCATTCAGTTGCATCAGTGTCCTCACAAGTAAAGCATGGATAATCACAGTCGAACGTCACTTCTAAATCCGTTGTTACTGTGTCATGTATGTATGAGAAATTAGGTGTATCAGTTGTATAAGACTCTATTGTGAAGCTGTAGTTCTCGGGGTCATCCACTTAAATCTTCGGGTTTTCAATTGTTATGATCGTAATGGCTACTGAGCCTCCTTTGGCGACTGAGCTTGTGAAACCACCGACCATCTCGATTGTACTGCCACTCACTGTACATGATGTTATTGGAGATCCATTGACAGAGCAAGTAATCGGCTCCGTCACTGTGACAATACTTGGGAATGTGACTTTGAAATTAGCGCCATTCATGGGATTTTCAGCGGTATAGGTGAGAGTATAAGTAGTATCCTCTAACAAAGTTGCATCTGCTTAAACTAAACCAGTAGCTGTAGCTATGGCAGCTGTCGTTGTTGTTACTGTGACCAAAGTGGCAGCGTTTAACTAAGCTAGTTACCCATCAGCAGTGTCTTTAAGTGTGACACTTGTGAATTCCGAAGTTTCTTTAGTGCTTGCAGGATTAGTTACAGCGGCAATTGTGAATTGTAAATCTGTGTTTTCAGCGTATTCTGTTCCACTAGTGATTGTGAAAACTGCAGTCATCGTGGTAGTGCCAGTGCATGCAACAGTCACACCTGTAGTTAAAGAAGTGCATGAACTTCCTGTTGGAGTGATTTCGGTTGGGAAAGTGAAAATAAGCTTATCAGTTGACAATAGTGGAATGGGAGAATTCAAAGTTATGGTATAATCTGTACTAGCGCCATTTGTAAAATTGGTTGGAGCCGCAGTAAAGGTAACAATGTCCGGAGTTTCTTCCATCTGAGTGGTTATGTCACTGTCCTTCTCACTGATAGTGTTGCCAGCTGAGTCTACAATGGTAACTTTGAATGTTGGAGTGACTGCAGTGGTTCTTGGATTTCTTAATCCTCCGATAGTAATTTAAAATGCCGTATCTTTGGTTGTATATGAAGTATCAAAAGCACCTGTTAGTGTGACAACTGGGCCTGTTGTACCCGTAGAAGTGCAGGTATAACCTGACGCCCCAATAGTTGCAGCGCATGTGTCAGTTCCTGATGGAAGACTTATCACTGAAGGGAAGGTTACGATGATCTTTGCACCTGCAGGAATAATTGCTTTCGGTGTGATCTCAAAAGTATAATCAGTTCCAGATTCATATGCAATTTTAGAAGAGACATCTTCGACTATAGCCTCCAACACCACAGGTGTAGGTGTGAACTTTTGATCCACATAGATGTAATCTATGGCATATGGTAGACCATCAATAATTGAGAAGGTTTCAACTGTGAAGAAGCCTGCGTCCCTAACCGAATCTGGGTTTGTACCACCAGGGCTAAAGGTGAAGGAAAACTAATCGCCACCTTTAGCGAAGCTTCCAGAAGTGCCGAAGGGATTAGTTAGAGTAATTTTATCTCCTTAGATGGAGCAAGAGCTTGTAGTTAAAACACCTGTTGAAGCTGTGATTGAGCAAGATGATGTTGATAAAGTGATACTTGTTGGAAAAGTTATGACCAATCTAGAATTCGATTGGATATAATGTTCAGGTAGAACAGTCAAAGTGTAAGTAGTTAGTGCACTAACCTCAGTGTTAGCTGCTGTTACAGTAAAAGTAGTGAAAGTTCCTGTTGTCAGACTATCCTCTGATATTGTAATACCTGTTACTTATCTCGCAATCCTATAAGTACCAGTGTGGTCAGCATAAAATTCAACAATGAAAGATTCTGTGGTCTTTACTTGGAAAGGATTCATTAAATCAGATATTGTTAAGAATCTTTCGTTATCTACTTTCGCAATTTTTCCATCTGTACAACCTTTGATGTCTATGTAATTTGAAGATCTGGTAACAGTCCAAGTTCCAAAGTCAGAGTCTTAAAGCATTTCTGCAGTATCAAGGTCCGTAGGTATGGTCATCTCATCAGGGAAGGTGATTCTAAGCATGCAATACTGGTGAATGGGCAAATTCAAAACGAATGAAAAATCAGCTTATGATAGCTCATTAACTTCTGAAACGTAATAGTTCTGGTAAAATATATCATCAAAAGATCCCCAATCAACAACATTTGTCAAAGTTAAAGTTGAAGACTGATCTATAGCATTGCCACTAGAATCTAGAGTTTAAATCAAGAATCCTGAAATCGATTTACTGTTATGAGGGTTATTAAAGTCACTGATTGAAAAAGAGAGACTTGAGCCACCAGCGGCAGTTGATGTAACTGGAGAGTTGAAGATTACAAAGCTCTAGATGTTTGACGATTAAAAGCAACTGCCTGTGTTCATTCCTGAAATGCTTGTGCAAGTAAGAGATGTACTATCAAACATGTACTCATAATCATTGGTAGATGCAAAAAAGATCATAGCAGGTACAAATACTCTAACTGATCCTGTGGATGGTAAAGCATTTGTAAGTTTCATTGTCACAATGAGTGAAACACCTGTTACACCCACAGTAGAGCTTGATGAAGCAACACTAGCTGATGCTAAACTAGCAGGAGAAAATGATATTGTTCTAGTTTTATTGCTTCTTAATGTCCCATTAGCATAGTAGAATCCTACAGTCAGAATAATATTTCCAGATGAAGTTGGGTTGTTCATTAAAGTGATGCCGAGAGATATAGTGTTAACAAAGGTTGTTGATGAATTGTTAATAGTAAACTTGGCCGTAGCTTTTTTAGATTCTACAGTACAGGTATCTATCGCTGCAGTGGCTGTTGAAGGTGTTTAAGCAGACTAATTTTCTTTAAATAACTTATCCTTACAGCTGAACAGCGGCCTGTAGTAGGAGTAGTCGCGAAAGTTGCAGTGCTAGTAGTAGGAATGTGAACTATCGCATAGTCTCCAGTCAAGAAAGTAGGGCTTGACATTGCTAAAGTCAGAGAGAGTGTTGATTGAACATTAATAGTTGCTGGGGTTAATTCATGACCAGAAACAGATTGAGCGTATGTTTGAGGAACTAAATAAGATTCAGATAAGAATAGAATTTACCAGATCATTCAAGGAGAGCCATGGCAGTCCAAAGCATCAGAGCAGAGCTCATGAGTTTGATTATTGTTATATTTTATCTTCTATGAAGCTCTTTCGAGCAAGTCCGTGCGGTTCTTACCCCAAGGAAAGGGTGCGAATCCTTGGATATCTATAAAAAGTTATTCTCTTGCAGTTGCAGTTATCTTACTTTTTCCTTCATATTTATTATTATAGCTATTAAATATCTTGGATCTCTCAATATGGGAGGAATGTACAATAGACATGCTTGCTTTAAGAAGGGACGCATGCTAATTCAAGTCCAAGTCTCTTTCAAATAATCAGTTACCTATTTGGAATTAAGACTACAAGTTTTTATTGAACTTACCATTAAATTAAAGGGAGATAATGATCTGTAGGGCTGACATCATGCTGCATCATGTCTCACATCATGATGATGAAGATGTAGACATTCAACTTTTACTTTCAAATTTCAGAGTTGAGCTAGTATAGAGTAGACCTTCGATTGCTGATGATATTAGCATGGGATATGTCTATGTTTCTATATGGAAAAATGCCTGAGAATAGAATGTCTTGGTCTATTGGGTTTTTAAATGACATGATGTGAAATTACTGACTTTTTCACTCTTAACCTAATTTTAGATGTTCATTCAACATATCCTAAAATGAATACCAGCATCACTATTCACTTGTGTCTCTTGATCAGATCTTGGTTATTGCTTATGAGCATAAATATCATGCCAAGAATTCGTCAAAACTACTGTTTTTGAGTTGTTTCGCCTCTTAGTAAGATGCTTTCAAGGATTGTTGTCTGTACTTTGCATACCTACGATATATTACCTCTTACATACATGTAAGTACATATTTCATGAGAGAGAGGTAAGGATTAGTAGATGGAATTTTATCCTTCAATAGCCTCTTTTGTATAGAATTTATGTATATCTGGCTTTTCTTCTCAAGAATACTGAAAATTTGTCTTAAGAAAAGTACTATGAAATTTTTGTGTGTTAGGACGTAGCATTTTTGACTTATTTTATCATTTAGGCTGTTGAAAGTCATTCAGCAATAACTTCCACCATCTTTTTATCCGTGTCTAATGCCTTTTGAAGCTTTTTTGTATTTGGCTCATGAGTTTAATCAAAGAGTTAATTAATTATATTAGTATTCTTTTGACATCAAACTTTTTTACTCATGGGGTTTTGGGGTTTTGGGGTTTTGGGG
>QLAH01000716.1_pt1 | contig 13067 bp, 15 predicted proteins | sample 4693081 | NCBI WGS metagenome assembly QLAH01 (sample SAMN09425401, study PRJNA476045) | Lake water metagenome, whole genome shotgun sequencing project.
ATCTCGCCGAGGTCGTGCAGCTCGTCGAGGTCGGCGAAGCGTTCGGTCAGTGCCGCGGCGATGGGCAGGCTGCGCGCGTTGGCCAGCGCACACAGGTCGCCGCCGGGGCAGGCGATCATGTCGGTCAGAAGGCAGATGTTGGGCGTGGCCAGGCCCAGTTCGCGCGCGGCCAGCCACAGCGCGGGCAGCGCACAGTTGGTCGGCATGCGGGCGAACAGCGGCGCGATTTCCGCGTCCAGGTATTCCCCCCTGGCACAGGCGAAGCGCGCGACGCGCAGCGCGAGCGTCGGCTTCGACGCCGCGAACTGGCGCAGGCCCTCGTCGTCGCCGCTGCAGCCGCAGTTGAGTGCCAGCCAGATCATCAGCTTGGCCCAGCTTTCTGTGGTCCACAGCGGCGGAAAGCTGCTGCGGTGCTGGCGCACCAGCTCGCCGATCGCGAAGTGAAACAGCGCCGCCTGCAGCTGTTCAGGAGCGGATGCGGTGGGAGGGGCTGACATTCAGGGTGCAGCGTGGCCTGCCGCCAACACTGCCACCGCCAGCGGCCGGCTCGCCTGGTACACCTCCTGGCCGAACACGTTCTGCACCACGAACAGCAGCACGAAACCGATCACCGCCGCGATCAGGGGCGTGGTGACCCAGCCGGAGGCGATCCCCACCAGCACCCCCCAGCGGATCTGCCGCACGCCCCGGAGGCCCTGGAGCAGCCCGATGCCGAGCACCGAACCGATCACGGCCTGCGATCCCGAGACCGGCAGCAGGGGAATCGTCGGCAACCCCAAGCTCGCCAGCAGGCTCTCCAGCGCCGTGGAGGAGAAGATGAACAGCACCAGGGAATGGGAGACCACCACCACGAAGGCGGCCAGGGGTGAGAGGGCCAGGAGGCTGTCACCCACCGTCGTCATGACGCGGCGCGAATAGGTGTAGACGCCCACGGCCACAGCGATGGCGCCGATCAGAAACAGTTGCTCCACCGAGGTCACATTGAACCGCCCCAGGGTCAGGTCACGGAAAGGCGAGGCTTCTACGAAGAAGCCCATCACGTTGCCGATGCCGTTGGCGCCGATGGCGTACGAGCCGAAGATGCCCGCCAGGATCAGGCCGCTGCGGGTGTTGCGATCGAGCGAGAGCAAATGGGGCTTGGTGAGCCGGATCCACTCCACAAGCAGCTTGTAGAGCAGCATCGCAAAGATCGCCCCGAGCACCGGCGAGATCACCCAGGTGGCCATGATCCGCCGCAGCGTGCCCAGGTCGGTGGGGGAGCCGCTGAACAGATTCCAGCCGATGATCGAACCCACCACCGCCTGGCTGGTGGAGGCCGGCAGCCCCACCTTGCTCATCCAGGCCACCGTGAGCGCGGCCGCCAGGGCGGCGGTGAAGGCCCCCGGCAGAGCGTTGATCGCTCCCAGCTGTCCGAGCCCCTCTGCCGCGCCGGTGCCGCTGGTGACCGCACCGATGATCACGAACACGCTGCAAAGAAAGGCGGCCGTGGAGAAGCGGATCATCCGCGTGGCCACGGCGGTGCCGAAAGCATTGGAGGCGTCGTTGGCGCCCATCGACCAGCCAAGGAACAGGCCGCTGGAGAGAAAGATCAAGGTGACGATCAAGGCCATGGTCGAAGCTCCGGCTCAGAGCGAGCGCTTGATCGCGAAGATCGAAAGGCTGTCGCCGATGTTCTCCGCCTTGTCCGCCAGGGCGTCGATCATCGCCGCGGCCTCCCGCAGTTGCGTGCGCTGCTCGAAGCTGAGATCGGCGGCAAAGATCCTGCGCTTGATCCGCCAAGCGAGCTTGTCGGTTTCATCCTCGAACACCCGCACCTCGTTGATGTGGTCGCGCACCGCCGCCGGCGTGCGGAAAAAGGTGCGGGCCGCCACCACCACGGCCTGCACACTGCGGATCGCCATGTTGGTGAGATCCGCGAAATCCTGGCCAAATTCTGGCATTCGCCGAGGCTGGACAATCATCAGCTCCTGGTAGTTGTCGCCCATCTCATCGAGCAGCTCAAACAGGCTGCCGAGCAGCCGCAGCACGTCACCACGGGCATCGGGCAGCAGCATCTCGGTGTAGAGCATGGTCACGATCGTGCGGCGCAGTTCACTGCAGCGCCTTTTGATCTCAACGATCTGATTCAGCTTCTCCAGGCAGATGTCCGTGTCTTCATCGCTGGAGATGTAGGCCTTGATCCCCATTTCCGCAAGGATGATGCCCTCTGAGATCTGGTCGAGGAATTCATCGATCAGGCCCTCAAGAAATCTGGTTTTTCCGAACAGGGGAGGGGTTTCGTTGGACACCTGCCTCGCTCACGCACCCGTCTGAGCACGGTAACGGGGGCGGCTCCGCCTCAGAGCACGTCCTCAGAATGTTCGCAACCCCATCAGCCGGCACCCTCCGCTCCGATCACGCTGCGGAGCAGCGATCACCCCGCCTAATCTCCGCCGATGGCCACCGCCCCGCCCCTGGAGTTCCTGCCGCCCCGCCTGGATGGCCGGGTGCTGGCACTGGGCCGGCTGGTGCTGCCGCTCTGGCTGCGCTGGCGCAGCCGGATCGAAGCGGTGGAGGTGGAGGGCATGGCCACGCTGGTGGAGGCGATGCGTTCCTTCCAGGCCGGGGAGAGCCGGCTGCTGCTCGCCTTCCGCCACCCCAGCCTCGACGACCCCCTCAGCATGGCCCAGCTGCTGTGGGTGGAACTGGCGCGGGCCGGGCGGCGACAGGGCCTGCGCTTCGATCCGGCCCCCACCAGCCAGTTCCTGTTCGACCGCGGCATCCCCCTCTGGGCCGGGGCGGGGATGGGCTGGCTGTTCACCCACCTCGGGGGCGGCTCGATCCAGCGGAGCAAGCTCGATCTGCCGGCCCTGCGCACGGCCCGACGGCTGCTGCTGGACGGCCCCCACCCCTTCGCCCTGGCGCCGGAGGGGGCCACCAATGGCCACAACGAGTTGCTCAGCCCCCTGGAGCCCGGCACCGCCCAGCTCGCCTTCTGGACAGCCGCCGACCTGGCCGACGCCGGCCGTCGCGAACGCATGGACCTGCTGCCGATCGGCCTGCAGTACAGCTACACCACACCGATCTGGGGGGCGATCGAGGCCCTGCTCTGCCGCCTGGAGGAGGGGGCGGGCCTGGAGCCCGACCCCAGCCACGACCTGGCCGCCGCCCGGCTGCTGGAGCGGCTGGTGCGGCTCGGGGAACGCATGCTCGAGCAGATGGAGGCCTTCTACCGCGACAAGGTGCACCTGCCCCTGCCGGACGGGGACGTCCCGGCGGCGGAGGCCGCCACCACCCCCTTCGGGCCCCGGCTGCAGCGGCTGATGGATCTGTCGCTGCGGCGGGTGGAGCTGTCCTTCGGGCTGCAACCCAGCGGCAGCCTCACCGACCGCTGCCGCCGCCTGGAGCAGGCGGGCTGGGATCGGCTCTACCCCGCCCGGCCCGCCGCCGCCGCTCCCCTGAGCCCCCTGGCCCAGGGACTGGCCGACCGGCTGGCGGCCGAAACCGAGGCCCAGCTCTGGCACATGCGCGTGGTGGAATCCTTCGTCGCCGTGAGCGGCAGCTACGTGCGGGAGCGGCCCAGCCAGGAGCGGTTCGCCGACACGCTGCTGCTGCTCTGGGACACCCAGTGCCGGATCCAGGGCCAGACCGCCAACCAGCGCCCGCGGCTGGGCCGGCTGCGGGCCCGGATCAGCATCGACACGCCGATCGTGGTGGACGAACGGATGGCGGACTATCGCCGCGATCGGCGCCAGGCGGTGCAGGCCCTCACCGAGGAGCTGGCCCTGCGGCTGCAGCAGCTGATCGTGCCCTCGGTGCTGGGGTGAGGCCTCAGCCGGCGGCGAGGCGCGCCACGTAGGCGTCCAGGGTGCCGGCATTGATCCAGCCGGTGGCGATGGTCTTGGTGTGGGTCTGGCTGACCCGGCCCCGGTGCAGGTGGGAGAGGCTTGCGGGGAAGATCGCCAGCTTCCCCTTGACCGCCTCCTCGTGGTGCTCCTGCCAGTGGAATTCGGTGCCGCCGTCGGGCACCGTGTTCAGGTACAGGATCCAGGCCAGCACCCGGCGGATCGGCTCGGTGGCCTCGTCGCTGGTGTTCCAGTCGCAGTGCCAGCTGTAGAACCCCTCCCCCGGCGCGTAGCGCTGCAGGTTGAAGATCGGGTTGACGAACAGGGAGCGCTCCGGACAGCAGGTGAGGAACAGGGGGCGTTCGGCCAGGTAGCGCTTCAGACCGGCGGAGACGCCGCGCATGATCACGTCCGCCAGGCCCTGGGCCTCGGGGTCGGAGCGGTCGATCCACACCAGGCTGATGTCGGTGGAGATCTTGCCGGGATCCCCCGCCGCCCCGGCAGCACGCGTGCCGGGATCGCCATCGCTGCCGAAGGAGAAGGCGACACCGCTGCGCTGCAGGTCGGTGCGGCGGTCGAAGAAGGCCATCGCCGCATCAGCCAGGGCCACGTAGCCGGGATCCTCGAAGCTGCCGATCAGCCGCATCCGCGCCCGGGACCTCAGGGAATTCGAACCTAGAACGGAGGCCCGAAGTCAGGCGGTGGTGTCGTCGGCGTCTTGACGGGACCCACAGGATCGGCAGAGTGCCGGCTGACGCCTCTCAAGACCGTCCTGACCATGACGACGTCGCTGCGGAAACCCGCCTCACCCCAACGCCCGCTCCGGCCTGGCCATGGGCTCCTGGGCCTGGCCCTGGGGGCCTGGGCCGGTGCCGGCCTGCTGGCCGCGGGCGCCCCCGCCGACGCCGCTCCGTTCCGGGTCCGGACCCTGGCGACGGGGCTGGAGAATCCGCGCGGGCTGGCGATCGCGCCGAACGGCAACCTCGTGCTGAGCGAAGCGGGCCGGGGCGGCAGCGGCCCCTGCCTCGTCGCCGGCAGCGGCAACACCGTCTGCTACGGCACCACCGGGGCCGTGGGTCTGTTCGACCGCTCCACCAACGTCTATACCCGGGCCCTCGCCAACCTGCCGTCCCTGGCGGACCAGTCCTCGCCCCTGTTCCCCGAGGGAACGGGCCTGGCGGACCTCGCCTTCAGCGGCTCCGGCCAGCTCTTCGGTGTCTTCGGCTTCGGCGGCAATCCCACCCTGATCCCTGGCGCGGGCAGCCCCCTCTTCGGCAAGACGGTCGCCATCGACCTGGCCGCCGGCAGCCTGACGCCCCTGGCCGACATCGCCGGTTTCGAAGCGACCCAGAACCCCGACGGCAAGGACCTCAACAGCAATCCCTTCGCCCTGGTGGTGCGCGGGGACGACACCTACGTCACCGATGCCGGCGGCAACAGCCTGGTGAAGGCCGACGCCGCCAACCAGGTCTCGCTGGTGAACGTGTTCCCGGAGGAGCTCGTCGGCACCTCCCACCTGCCCTTCCCCTTCCCGTTTCCCGAAGTCCCGGCCCAGGCCGTGCCCACCGGCATGACCATCGGCCCCGACGGGGCGCTGTACATCACCCAGCTCTCCGGCTTTCCCTTCGCCCCCGGGAGCGCCGACGTGTTCCGCTACGACTTCATCAACCCGGTGACGAAGTTTGCCGGCGGCTTCAGCAACCTGATCGACATCGCCGCCGGACCGGATGATTCGCTCTACCTGCTCCAGTACAGCGATGCCTTTTTTGGCCCCCCGTCGGGCAGCATCCTGAAGCTGGGCCTCGATGGCAGCGTCCGCACCCTGTTCGACGACCTGGTCAGCCCCACGGGCCTGGCGGTCGGACGCGACGGCACCATCTACGTGGCCAACGATGGCGACGGCGTGAACGGCGAGCTGCTCGCCCTCACCCCGGTGCCGACGCCCGGACCCCTGCCCCTGCTCGGCGTCGGCGTCGCCTTCGCCCAGGCCCGGCGCCTGCGGCGCCGCTGCGGCGGCCTCAGCCGTTCCCGGACTGCCATGGCACCGCCAGCAGCGCCTCCAGCGGCTGCCAGAGGCGGCGATCAGGCGTCACCCGGTCGCTGAGGCCGACGGCCTCAAGGGCGGCGGCCGCCCGTTCCGGCGCGATGGCCCCCGCCCCATCCCCATCGCTGTCAGCGCCGGGGTCCAGTGGCAGCAGCAGCACCTGCCGCTCGGCCGGATCGGCCATCACCCGCAGGTTCAGGTCGGGCAGCTCCCGTTCGAAGAACAGCCGCCGCATCCGGGCCGTGAGCGCCGGACCCAGGGCCGCCGCGAAGGCCTCCAGCGCCCTGGGCTCGCCGGAGCAGCCGCAGCTGAGGGCCAGCCAGATCATCAGCTTGGCCCAGCTCTCGGCCGTCCACAGCGGTGGGAAACTCTCGCGATGGCCGCGCACCAGCTCGGCGATGGCGAAGTCGAACAGGGTGCCCTGCAGGGAGGCCACCGATGGCAGGGGTTCCTGATGCATCCATCCATCCTGACGACCAGGCGGCAAACTGCAGAAGCAACGTCCGTCCCTGGAGACGCCCGATGGCCCTCGATCTGAACGATCCTGAGCTCGAGTTCGCCGATCTCGTCACCGCTTACCAGAGCTGGGTGATGGCCGTGATCAACGACGAGAAGCTGGGGGGCGAGAAGCTCCTCACCGACGACATCGCCGACGACGCCCTGAACGCGATGCGCTTCCTGCCGGATGTGGTGACCAGCGCCATCGAAACGACCCTGGCGCGGGTCTACGACGTCGACCCCGACGAACTGGCCGAGCTGCTCTACCCGGAGGACTGAACGGCGCCCACGCGATGACCTCAGGCAACACGCCCGCGGGCACCGACGTCGTGGCGACGGTGCCGGTGGAGCCGGCGCAGCTGAGGCACCTGCACCCACGGTGACGCCCATTCCCCACAGCATGGCCAGGACGCGGCCGGATCCGGGAGCCGGCTGGGTGCGCCCCTAACCTCCTCCTGTGATTTCCCTCCTGCGTCCCTCTCCCATCCCGCCCGGCCACGGCCGACGGCGGGCCTTCATCGGGATGGTCGCGGCGAGCCTGGCCATCCCACTGATGGCCTCCCTCGGGGGCTGTCAGGTCAAGCACATGCAGCCGATGCTGCGGCCCCTGGAAGGCACCCTCTACATCGCGGTCGGTGTCAGTGAAGACGCCATCGACGGCGAACTGCAGAAGGAGATCCGGTCGCGTACGGCCATGCTGCAGAGCACGTTCCGCACCCTGCAGCCGAAGGTCCGGCTCCAGGTGGAGGTGTTCCCGGAGGAGAGCCTGCCCACCGAACTGCGCCTGCGCAACAGCACCGGTCTGAGCCCGGATCTGCTGCTGGTGAATGAGTCCACCGCCCGTGATCTGGCCCGGGAGAGGCTGATCGACACCGTGAAGTTCCCGCCCACGCTGCTGGATCAGCTGGATGGGGGTTCGGTGGTGAGGGTGCGGCGCTCGGATGGGACGCTGACCGGCCTGCCCATGGAGCTTCAGCCCCAGGTCGCCTGTTTCGATCGGCGGCGCGTGCGGAGCAGCCCCGCCACCCTCAGTGAGCTGCTGGCCTTCAGTGCCAAGGGAATGGAGGTGGGCCTCTCCCTCGATGCGGTCAGCCTGGCCTGGACCCTTGGCCCCCTCGGGGCGATCGACGCCGTCAGCAGCCTGCTGGCCCGGGAGCCGGTGACACCCGCGACCCGGCAGGGCCTGACGGGCTGGCTGCGGTGGCTGCGCCAGGCGGATCAGCAGCAGCACGTCACTTTTTTCCCCACCGAGGCGGATCTGCTCAAGGAACTGATCGCCGGGACCCTCGACTGGATTCCCTGCCGCAGCATCAACCTGACCCGCGTCAAGGCGCGCCTGGGCCAGAACCTCGGCGTGGCCCCCCTGCCCTCCGGACCCTTCGGCGGCGCCAGCCCGATCACCCGGGAGCGGGTGCTGGCCTTCGGGGTCAACTCAAGTCCGGTCCAGCGCCAGCTGGCCATGGCCCTGGCCCGCTTCGCCGTCAGCCCCCTGCACCAGCGGGACATCGTCCTGCGCAGCCAGTACGTGCTGCCGGTGAACCGTGAGGTGGCACCACCGGTGCGCAGTTCCTCCGTGGTGGCGTCCATGGTGGAGGGACGCCAGCAGTCGCTGCAGCGCTCGACGATCCGGCTGATCGAGGGAAGCAGTAAGGAGCAGAGAGAGGCCTGGCAGGTGCTGCTCACCCGGTTCCTCTTTGACGACCTCAGCCTGCGGGACACCCAAGAGGGCATGATCGAGCTCCTCAGCGGCGGAAGGTCCCGATGAACCTGCTGCTGATGGAGATCGCCGGCTGGTTCGGCTACCTGCAGCGGCTGGAGGTGCGCCTCCAGATCATCGTGCTGCTGCTGGTGTTTCTGGGCCAGGGGGTCCTGTGCCGACGGCTGAGCCCACGGGTTCCCCTGGCACGGCGATCCGACGTGGTGATTCCCATCCTGCTGGGCCTGTTTTCGCTGGCCCTGGGGTTGGGTGGCCTTCCCAACGGACTGGTGCTGCTGGGATTGCTTCTCTACCTGGGCTGGCTGGGCCTGGGGAGCATGCGCCAGCTGCTGGGCCGGTTCATCCAGCAGCAGCAGTTGCAGTTGCTGGAGACCCGCCTGATCCGCCCGGCTTACCTGCTGGTCGCCGCCCTGCTGGTGATCCGGGTGTTCGACAACCCGCAGGATCTGGCCCTGATCCCCCTGGGCGAATGGTTCGGCTCCGAGGTGACCCTGGGGAGCTTCTTCCTTGCGGTGGTGATCGTCTATGTGCTGGCCATGGGCACGGGCCCGCCAGCCCAGGGGTTGGCCTGGCTCGTGCAGCGCGGCCTGGGCATCAGCAACGGCAGCCGCCGGGCCCTGGCTCTGATGATTCGCTATGTGGTGGTGGCCATCGGCATCGTCTGGGCCCTCGATCATGTGGGTTTCAATCGCACCGCGATCCTGGCCGTGGCCGGTGGCCTCTCGGTGGGCCTCGGATTCGGCATCAAGGAAGTCTTCTCCAATTTCGTCAGCGGTCTCTGGCTGCTGTGTGAGGGATCGGTGCGACCCGGCGAAGTTCTGGTCATTGATGGCGATCCCTGCGAGGTGCGCAGCCTTGGCCTGCGGGCCGCCGTGCTCTGGCGCAATCGGGATAATGCCGAACTGGTGATCCCCAATCAGATGTTCTTCACCACCACCACCGTGACCTACACGGGCAGCGACACCCTGCGGCGCACCCAGGTGCTGGTGAGCGCGGCCTACCACCACGATCCCAATGACGTGATCGCCTTGCTGGAGGACATCGCCCGCAGCCAGCCCCACGTTCTGCCCAACCCGGGACCGAAGGGTCTGCTGCTCACCTACGGAGAATCCTCGATCAGCTACGCCCTGCGCTTCTGGATCGCCAACCCGATGGATAACGTGTCGATCTGCAGCGAAGTCCAGGCGGCGGTCTGGAAGGCTTTCCAGCAAAGGGGCATCGAGATCCCCTTCCCCCAGCAGGTGCAGTATCAGGTCGAGGGTCCCCCGAAGAGCTGAAGGCTGCGGGCCCTGCCAGAGCCCGGCGGCCCTGGACTGCGGCGCTGGGCGCCGCCGGTGATGGCGGCCTCGTGGTTAGCCTGGGCCAGCGGATTGCAGGCCTGCGGCCATGGCCATCGAGCCGCGGACGCCGACCCGTGGCTGATGCGAGAGCGACGCTGACGCTGAGGGACAGAGGGCGGGGAAAGCCGAACCCGGCCCAACTGGCGATCGCAGGTCCGAGTTGTAGAATTTCCCCACAACCAATCGCCATTGGATCATGCTCAAAGGTGCCGATCTGCTCGCCAAGGTAAAGGAGCTGGGAGACGCTTCAAAATCGGATCTGGTCCGCAGCTGCGGCTACGTGAGCACCAAGAAGGACGGCAATGAGCGCCTGAACTTCACGGCGTTCTACGAAGCGCTTCTCGATGCCAAGGGGATCAACCTCGGCGACGGCGTGGGCAAGGCCGCCACCAAGGCTGGCCGCAAACTCGGCTATACCGCCAAGGTCCAGTTCAACGGCAACCTCCTGGTGGGCAAGGCCTACACCGCCATGCTTGGCCTCGAGCCCGGCGACGAGTTCGAGATCAAGCTGGGTCGCAAGGCGATTCGCCTGGTGCCGGTGGGCGGTTCCGACGACGACGAGTGAACTGATCCCCAACAGCTGTGGGCCTGTGACGGAATGTGCGGGCCTGCGCTGTAGCCGTTACTGCTGATCTAGAACGATCCTGTGGGGCAGGGAGATTGATCAACTCCCAAAGGCCTTCGCAAAGTGACCCCCTTGGGCCCGCCCCGAGGGGGTCACGCATGTTTGGGGGAGGCATGGCCGCCCTGTGCCTTGGAATGCACACCAAGGGGGTTATCGTCAATCAAGCTGCAACTTTCTGTTACGTTTAGGGCTGATGCGTGGTCTGACCCATGCCTTACCCCACCCCCCATTCGGCCACAGCGCCCCACCCCGGCGGCTTCGTTCAGCTGAGCAGCCGCCAGGGCGGCACCTACCAGGTGATCAGCATCGACGAGGAAACCGACAGCTGCTGGGTGCGGCGCTGGCCCCTGACCCGCCACGGATCCCCCGCCTTCTCGGTGGCCCTGCCGGACCTCCGCCCCCTGCAGACCTCGGGCCGCTGAGCCCCTTCCCCCTTGCCCTGAACCGGAGCACGCCAATGATTCCGATGGGTTTCGTCGTCACCTCACGTCTGTTCTGCCGTGCCGGCCGCCTGGTGCTGCTGGCGGCGTCCCTGGCCCTCGTCTGCGAGGCCCTGGCCCACACAGCCTCCTGACGCCAGGGGGGCGCCGGGAGGCCTGGGTACCCTGGGCCGATGGCCGTGGACATGACGGAGGGATCGACCCTGGTGGACCTGCTGCAGCTGCCGTTCATGCAGAGGGCGCTGCTGGGGGGGCTGCTGAGCGGTGGCCTCGGCGGGCTGCTGGGCAGTTTCGCGGTGTTGCGCCAGCTCTCCTTCTTCAGTGATGCCCTGGGGCATTCCGCCCTGCTCGGCATCACCCTGGGCATCCTGCTGGGCATCGATCCCACCCTGGTGCTGATCCCCTTTGCGGTGCTCTTCGCCCTGATGACGAACCAGCTGGTGCAACGCAGCCGCCTGCCGGCGGATGCCCTGCTGAACATCGTCTACTCCTCGTCGCTGGCCATGGCCGTGGTGGCCCTGAGCCTGCTGCGGGTCTACAAGGGCGGCATCCAGCAGCTGCTCTTCGGCGACATCCTGGGGGTCACCTGGCTGGACCTCGGCCTGATCGGCGTCCTGCTCGTCGTCACCACCGGCTACCTCACCCTCACCCGGCGGGACCAGGTGCTGCTCACCCTCGACGAACCCCTGGCCCGTTCCCGGGGGGTGGCCGTCTCCCTGCACCGGCTGCTGTTCCTGATCCTGCTGGCCGTGGTGGTGGCCATCTCCGTCAAGGCGGTGGGGGTGCTGCTGATCAGTGCCTTCGTGGTCATCCCCGCCTGCGCCTCGCGGCTGGTGAGCCGCCGCTACGGCACCTATGTGGCCCTGGCCGCCGGGCTCGGGGCGGCCTGTGCCGTGCTGGGCCTGCTGCTGTCCGCCGCCTTCGCCCTGCCCTCCGGCCCGAGCGTGGTGATCGCCCAGCTGGTGGGCTTCCTCACCGCCCTGGCGATGGCCCCGTTCCGGGGTGGGGCGGCGACCCCCTAGCCGGGGACCGGCGGGGCCAGGTGGCCGGTCTTGACCCAGATCAGGCAGCCGCTGTCACTGAAGGGCGCATGGCGGCTGCCGGGCGGGTTGCGCAGCCAGGTGCCGGCCGGACAGGCCCCCTGCTCGTCTTCGAACACCCCCTCGAGCACAAAGATCTCCTCGCCACCGGGATGGGCGTGCTGGGGGAAGCGGGTGCCGGGCTGCCAGCGCACCAGGGCCACCTGCTCGGTGCCGAAGGCGTGCAGAGGCAGCACGGTGAGGCCGGCGACCAGGCCGGGCACGAAGGGGGAGCGGCGGGTGTCGATCACCACCCGCGTCTGGTCGGCCGGATCCATCTGCCGCAGTTTCACCAGGATGGTGCAGCCGGTGGTGCTGAAGGGCGCATGGGAGGAGCCCACCGGGTTGCGCACATAGGTGCCGGGGCCGTAGTCGCCCAGCTCATCCGAGAAGACCCCCTCGAGCACGAGGAACTCCTCGCCGCCGCCGTGCTGGTGGGGGGAAAAACGGCTGCCGGGGGCATAGCGGACCAGCGAGGTGGCCCGAGCCACCTCACCCCCGTCGCGCTCCAGCAGGCGCCGCTCCACGCCGGCCAGGGGCGACGGGTGCCAGGGCAGGGCGCCGCTGTCGGCGACGGCCCGCTGGCCCAGATCGGCATGCAGCTGGGTGGGGATGGGTGTCATGGCTGGGCAGGGGAATCGTGGAGCAGGGCGCGCAGGCGGATCAGGCCCTGGCGGGCGCGGGTCTTGACGGTGCCGAGGGGCAGCTCCAGCAGCGCCCCGATCGCCGACTGGCTCAGCCCTTCGTAGTAGGCCATCTCCAGCACCTGGCGCTGGTTGGCGGGGATCGCCGCCAGGGCACCCCGGACCCTCTCGGCCAGATCCTCGGACTCGGCACGGTCGTGGGGCGTGGGCACGGCCGCTGGAAACAGGTGCTCCGACCAGCGTTGCACCAGCTGCCAGCGGTTGGCGCGCTGGTTGAGCCGGTTGATGGCCATCGAGCGCGTCAACAGCAGCAGGTAGGCCAGCACCGGCCCCCGGGACGGGTCGTACCGCCCCTGCTGCCAGTAGCGCAGGAAGACGTCATGGGTGAGGTCTTCGGCCTCCTGGCTCGAGCGGCAGAGCCGCAGGGCCAGGCGGTACACCGGACCGCTGCAGCTGTCGTAGAGCCCGGCCAGATCGCTTCCCTCGCCGGGTGCTCCTGCAAGGGCGCCCCGCAGGGGCGGACGGCGGGGGGAGCTTCAGCGTCGGAGGGGTTCACGACCGGGGGGGCGTTCGGCGGGAGTGCCGTCCTCTGGATACCGGCGAAGGCCGCGATCGGATGGGGCCCGGCCGGCGGCTGACGAACACCCCGCCCAGCACCAGGGCCGCACCGGCCAGCACTGGCACGCCCAGCGGTTCCCCCAGCAGCAGGGCGGCGCTCAGAACCGCCACCACCAGGGCCAGGGAGCTCCAGAGGGAGACGACGGCCACGCTGCAGCGGCGGTAGGCCTGGCGCAGGGCCAGCTCCCGGCCCAGGGTGAGGGTGACGGCATAGACGCCGATCACCCCCACCACCCAC
>QLAH01000718.1_pt1 | contig 12981 bp, 13 predicted proteins | sample 4693081 | NCBI WGS metagenome assembly QLAH01 (sample SAMN09425401, study PRJNA476045) | Lake water metagenome, whole genome shotgun sequencing project.
ACGACCGGGAGTTGTACAAAGCGCGGCATTTGATCGAGAACTTCTTTGAGAAGTTGAAGCAATATCGTGGGATTGCCACACGTTATGACAAACGAGCAAGGAACTTCCTGGGCGCGATTCACTTGGCTGCTACGGTCATCTGGCTCATTTGATGACACGCCCTAAGCCCCTTGTCTGAGTCGATCGGGGTGAATAGATTGGTAATTCCAGCCCCCATCGATCGGATTCAATAACCAGCCCTAAGCTTCCTCGGAGCGGACGGCTTCCAGAATTTGCGAGAAATAGAACTGCGACCCGATGAATTCGCGGCGATTCACCTCAAAGCCGTTGGCCCGCAGAATGGCGATGATGTCGCGCACCGGGTGCAGGTAGGCACGGGTGGTTTTGCTGGGGCCGGGGAACAGTTCGCCGATTTTTTTCAGCAACACGTAGATGCCGCTCTTGGGCGCAAAGCTGAGGATCAGTTTCGACTGGGCGCGGCTGGCCAGGTGGCCGATCATCTTCTCAATGTCGCTGTCGGGGTAGTGGATCAACACGTCTAGGCAAATCACTGTGTCGTAGGAGCCGTCGATCGCCTCTAGATCCTTGACCTCAAAGCTCAGGCGATCGCCCAGGTGCAGCTTGGCCGCGCGATCGTTGGCCTCACCGATCATCGCTTCCGAAATATCGCTACCGGCCACCGTTGCGCCCAACTCCGCCAGGGGCACGCTCAGGGATCCCACGCCACAGCCCGCATCACAAATCGTTTGGCCCGTCAGGTCGCCCTTGCTCGCCTGCTTGAGCCAATAGACCACCGTATCCACGGTGCGTTGGTGGCCGTCGCGGATGTCGCGCTGCACTTTGTTCACGTCGCCGTCGCCGTAAATCCGCCGCCAGCGATCGAACCCGGTGGTGTTGAAATAGTCTTTGACGATGGCTTTGTCGTTGCCTGGGGTGCGGGTGGCGCTCATAACGATCTCGATCGATCTCAAAAATTAGGATTCAAAGGGCGCTGGGTGCAGTTGCCGCCGTTGCCGAATCTGATTATAGAGAGGAAGCCGCGATCGCCCGTGGGTCATTTGGGCCCTGGAGAGCGGGCGATCGTCCAAAAAATCCGCGCCACCCCCTAGCCCCAACCCGACTTCACAGCGTAGAATCGAGCTTTGTCTGTTGTCGTTAAAATCGACAGTCGTTCCTCGATTCGGTTGCAATAGCCCCCATGGTTAAGATTCGTCTCAAGCGCTTTGGCAAAAAACGCGAAGTCAGCTATCGCATTGTGGTAATGCAAAGCACCTCGCGCCGCGACGGCCGTGCTCTGGAAGAACTGGGTTTCTATAACCCCCGCACGGACGAAACCCGCTTGGAAGTGCCGCGCATTCTTGAGCGTTTGAAGTCGGGTGCACAACCCACGGATACCGTTCGCAGCATCTTTGAAAAGGCCAACATTTTTGAGCAACTGAAGGCCGCTAAAGCCTAGGGTTTCCCTAGATTTAGGGATCCCTGGATTCCGTTGCCCCTAGGTGACTTCGCTGGGTCTGTCGAGATTCCTCTCCCTTCCCGACTGACCGGCAACCCCTAGTTTTGGCCATGGTTGGTCGATCGCCCCACCGATCAAACCATCGTCCACCATCCTTTGCCCGCCACCAATCTGATCAGCCGGAGTTTAGCTTGACAACTTCGACGAACCTGCGCCCCTCGATCGATTACGAGGGGCTTGTTCAATATCTCATCGAGCCGCTGTTGGAAGTGCCCGACGCGCTGCGCATTGACTGCGAGCATACGGGCAATAATGTGTGGCTGCGTGTGGCGTTCGACCCAGCCGATCGGGGACGGGTGTTTGGCCGCAGTGGCAAAACGATTCAGTCGATTCGCACGCTGTTGGATCTGGCCGCCCACAACGAAGGCCGGGCAGCATTTTTAGACGTTTATGGCGGCTACAGCCTCGGTGATGGCAGTGGCGACGAGGGCGGCCGCGGTCGCAGCGATCGGGGCGATCGGGGCGATCGGGGTGGCGATCGTCGTCGGCCGCGACCCGATCGGCCCACCCGAGGACATTAGCCGTGGCTCCCCTCTCGATCGACCTGGGTAGCAGCACCAATGCCGTTACCCTGGCGGGCCATCGCGAAGAAACCCTGAAAGCCCTGGCCAAGCACACGGGCACGAGCCTAGTCTTGCGAGGTCAAGCCCTGGTGATTACGGGGCCCGACAAGGCGATCGCCCTCTGTCAGCAAATCATCCAAGCCCTCGAAATCTATTGGAGCGCCGGCCAGCGGATTGATGAAGCCGATGTGCTGACGGCGAAGAAAGCGATCGAGACCGATCGGCTCGGCGAGCTGGCGGACTTGCACCAAGACTCGATCGCCCGCACCCGACGCGGCGACACCATCCGCGCCAAAACCTTCCGCCAACAGCGCTACATCCAAGCCATCCGCAGCCACGACCTGATTTTCTGCACCGGCCCGGCGGGCACAGGCAAAACCTTCCTCGCCGCCCTAATCGCCGTCCAAGCCTTGCTCGCTGGGGAATTTGAGCGCCTGATCCTCACCCGCCCCGCCGTGGAAGCGGGCGAGCGCCTCGGCTTCCTGCCCGGCGACCTGCAACAAAAAATCGACCCGTACCTGCGCCCCCTCTACGACGCGCTGTACGAGCTGATCGACCCGGAAAAAGTCGCCAACCTGATGGAACGCGGCATCGTGGAAGTGGCTCCCCTGGCCTACATGCGCGGTCGCACCCTGAACAACGCCTTCGTGATTTTGGATGAAGCCCAAAACACCACGCCGGCCCAAATGAAAATGGTGTTGACGCGGCTGGGGTTTCGATCGCGCATGGTCGTCACCGGGGACATTACCCAAACCGACTTGCCGGATCACCAAATTTCGGGCATGGCGATCGCCCAGCGGATCCTCAAGAACGTCGAAGGGATCGCCTTCTGTGAACTGACCCGCGCCGATGTGGTGCGCCACCCCCTCGTCCAACGGATCGTCACCGCCTACGAACGCCACGAATCCGGCCAGTAGGACAATAGGCAATAGATACTGTGTTGCGGCTCAGCCGATCGGTGGATGGCGGGGCGGTGGCTAGAGAGATAGCCAGCTAAACAGGATTTGCGGCGTGAGGGACACCTCAGCGGCAAACTCGGGCATGGGCAACGGCCGATCGGCCGCGTCCAAGTCAAACAGCAACGCTTCATGACCCGGCTGATAAATCATCAGGGTTTTTTCGGTGGGGTCGATGATCCAGCCGGCTTGGGTGCCGTGCTCGAAGCAATGGCGTAATTTTTTGAATAATTGGGCGTGGCTTTGGTCGGGGGACAAAATCTCGATCGCCCAGTCCGGAGCCACCAAAAAGCGATCGGCAATTTCCCCCGCTGGATCGCGCGGAATTTGCGCCCAAGTGAAGACGGCAATATCCGGCACGATCGATCGCCCATCAAAGGTACAGCGCAATTCTGTGAAGGCACTGGCGGTTTTCAGGGGTTCTGTCACCGCGTTAATGAATGCGGTCAACTTGCTTTGAATGCGGCTGTGTTTTCCTTTTGGCATGGGTTTTTGCACGATTTGCCCATCGATATATTCGCTGGGCGGCTGGGTTTCGGGCAGGGCCAAAAAGGCAGCCAGGGCGATCGGGGCTGCAAGGGTCTGTACCATCGGACATCACCGCCAGTGCATTTAACAGCAGTTCATTCACCCATTGTGACCAATGATGGGTGACTCATCATTGTGACCGGGCGATCGCTGCGGCCGGGTCGATCGCCCCGAATGCTCTAGGCAGCGACGGGGAATTTTGTACCCAATACCGCCTTCGCCGCTTGTTTGCCCGACAGGGTTGCGCCTTCCATGCTGTCGATGTAGTCCTGCGTCGTGTAGCTGCCGGCCAAGAAGAAGTTGTCGATCGAGGTCTTTTGGTTGGGGCGATAGCGATCCATGCCCGGCCCCTCGCGGTAGAGCGACTGGGCCAGCTTCACCACTCCCGACCACACCAAGTTCAGGTCGCGCGACGAGGGGAATAGGTCATGCACCTGCTTCAGGACGTGCTGCACCGTTTCTTCGTTGGATTTTTTGATGAACGGGTCGCCGGGGGTCAGCACCAATTGCAGCAGGGAGCCTTGGCCCTCGCGGTAGTAGTCCTTGGGGCTGGTGAGGGCCAAGTCCGCAAAGCAGGAGAAGTCGGCATCGGCGGAATAAAGCAGATTATCGAGGCCGCGTGCTTTAGCCAAATCCTTCATGGCGGCGGGGTCTTGCATTTCCGTCACCCAGCCGTCGAACCGCAATTGCACGGTGGCGACGGGCACGGCTTCTAGTTGATAGATGTTGTCGAATTCGGGGATTTTGCGCCAGGCTTCTGGCAACAGGCGCTGGATGCCGGGGATGTCGCAGGCGGCGACGTAGGCATCGGCGGTGACGCGCTCGGTGGTTTCGCCGTCGGCCACGTCGAGGCCGGTGACGCGGATTTCACCGTTGCTGGCTTCGGTGTATTGGACTTCGCGGATGCGGCGGCGCAGGTGGATTTTGCCGCCCCGATCGGTGATGTATTTCACGATCGGCTGGTGCAAATATTCAGCGGGTGAGCCGGCCAGCATCCGCAACACGGAGGCTTCGGTTTTGGCGGCAAAGAATTGGAAAATCGTGAGCATACACCGGGCCGAGATGTTTTCGGTGTCGATGAAGCCGAGGGCGTAGGCGATCGGGTTCCACATGCGTTTCAGGCTGCCGTTGGAGCCGCCGTGGCTGCGGAACCAGTCGGCAAAGCTGACTTTATCCAGCTCGCGGATCGTTTTCATGGCTCCTTCAAAATCCACGAGGCCGCGGACGATCGGGCTAGTGCCGAGGGCGATCGAGTTGGCCAGCTTGTCGGCCACCGACAGTTGCGAAGTTGTAAAGAACGCTTTCAGGCCGTTGAAGGGTGCGCCGATCGGGAAGCGAAAATCCAACTCACCCAAATTCCCACCCCGGTTGACGAAGGTGTGGGTGTGCTCTTTTACCAACAGGTTCTCGAAGGCTCCGACCTTTTTCATCAGGCCGAACAGGTTTTCGTAGCAGCCAAAGAAGACGTGCAAGCCCATTTCCACATGGTTGCCGTCCGCATCGACCCAACTGCCGACCTTCCCGCCGACGAAGTTGCGCGCCTCGAAGATTTCGACTTCGTGACCCGCATCGACTAGATCGACGGCGGTGGTTAATCCGGCCAGTCCGGCTCCCACGATCGCGACTCGCATGGCTGCCTCAAATCCTTTGGTGTGCGTTGGTGTGTGTTGATCTGCGTTGGCTATTGGCGGGCGATCGGGGCGGTGCGTGGTGTGCAACGCCGATGGTGCTCGATCGTGCAAAAGCTTAACGGATTGTAACATCGCACACCGTCGCTCCCACGGGCGATCGATCCGCAGACTGGGGCTTGGCTCCGACCGGTTTGATCGGCCCAATTCTTCAAAATCTGCGATCCAAAATCTGCGATCCAAAATCTGCGATTCAAAATCTGTGATTCAAAATCGGGCCGATTGATTGAGCATCGGCTCGATTTTCAGGCCGGCCCGATTTCTGCGTTCTCCAAGTCCGCGCGCAGCAACCGTTGCATCTCCTCAGGCGTAAGGGCATGGAGATCGTAAATTTGCACCATTTCTTCAATCCCGGGCATCCCGCGTTGTTGGCCCGTCACGCCCTTGGCAATCACGAGGGCACAGCGCTTGCCCGCCGCCTTGGTGCGATCGTACCAATGCTCTTTCAGGTGGCGCTCGGCTGGGTCATCATGCCAAAACGTGTCGAAGACCAACATTTGCCGTCGATCAGTGCGAATCAGCAGCACATCAACGGGATCGCCGATCATCGCGTCGTAGAGGCTGATGAAGCCAGCACAGACCGGATTGCCCCACTCCTCAAACTGGCGCAAGAGGTTTTTAGCCTTGGGTTGTGACGTTTGCAGCAGAATCAACGGCAGCCCGCGCGATCGAATCACCTTCGGTTCCGCCGCCGCGCGTTTGCGGCCCTTTGTTGTGGCCTTGGCCTTCCCCTTGGGGTTGGGGGTCGCTGGCTCTGGGGCGGGGCCCTTGACCGTCGCAATGTCCTGAAGGGGCACTAGCAGGGACGGCGGCAATATGTCATGGATTTCCCAGGTGATGTTGTTTCTCACACCCAACAGGGATCCTTCAGGAATCCAATCGGTCTTGGGCGTACCCTGGGCATTGCGGGCCTGGAAGAGCAATGCGAGATCCCCTAGCTCGTCGGTTGGCTCGGCACTGTTGAGGAATGGTGGCTGGGCCAGGGCGGGCTGGGAGGGGTTGCCACTGGCTCCGGCGGCGGACAACAGCATGGCCAGCACGTCGGGGTACTCTTCTTCGAGATCCAGCGGGAGATTGGGGAGCTGATTTCGCAGTGCGTCGATCGGGGACTGGGACGGGGCATCGATCGGGCTGTCCTGCTCGATCAGTTGCAGCAGGCGACTGGTCACGTCCGGTAGGGTTTCGATTTGCACAACGATCGGCTTGGCGGCGGGGTCGATCGGGCTGGGAATCCGAAAACTGTTGGACAGGCGGGGAAATGTGACGGCATTAATCAGCGTGCGGCGGTGTTTTTTGACAAACCGGTGCAAGGCTTCCAGCACCACGATCAACGCCAGGGACTCGGCATCCGACAGATGATTGCGCAGGCCTTCGAGGGGATGAATGCTGCCCAGTTCGGGGACAACTGTGCCTTCGTCGTCATCATCAATCTCAAACGGGTCGCCGTCGTCGTTGTCGTCGTCGTCAAAGGTGACAAAGAGACAGTCCTGGTTAAGGAAGGCCTCTTGCATTTTTTGAAATTCGAGCTTGGTGTTGATGTCGATCGCCTGGTGGCGAAATCGTTCGAGGGAGTCGAGCGATCGATAGAGCAACAGTCCCATTTCCATCCCCCCCATGCCCAAGGCGGAGAGATAGAGCGTTTGAAGATCCCACTGGTTGAGGTGAATCGCGAGGATTTCGTGTTCGGCCAAGATCTCCCACACTGCGTCGTCCCAAACGGTGGAGACGGCGGCGATCAATGGCTCCACGTAGGCGGAGGGGATGGGATGGGGGTCGGGTTGGTGGTGTTCGAGGCTGGTGACAACGCTGTCGATCAGGGGGAGTTGGGCGGTGTATTCAATTTTGATGTCGAGGCCTTGGAGTGCGCCGCGCAAAAAAAATTGCAGCTCTCGATCGCAGACGACGATTTTTTGGGGACGGCCGGGCGGCAGTTGGCCGTGGGGCTGTTCGATCGCCTGGAGCAGCACCCGGACGATCGCCCCATAGCCCGCCTCTTCAAACACCGGTTCCAGGGCGCGGAGGGCGGGTTGGGTGGTGTCCATCCACACCACGCAGGCCTGCATGGCCTCCGGACGCGCCCGCGGATCGATCGCCCGACTGTGAATCGATCGCACATCTCCTTGCCACGTGGCACGCAACATCGGTAGTTGTTGTAGCCGTTCGACTGTGGCTAGTGGCAAAGCTTGCATATCGCACTCCCAACGCAACCCAGCGCGTTTCGCGTCGCAGTAAGGCTACCATTATCGCAACTTCCGTCCCCGCTTCGCCGGCCTGGGGCATTGCCAAGAGTTGCATAGAATAGAGGTTAGGCAATCGTTCAGGCGGCGATCGACAAACTCATCCCCGATGATGCGATCGCGATGCCCGGACACCACAGGCGCTTGATGATCTCAGGGATCTGAGCGATCTGAGCGATCGATCTCAGCCATCAGTCCAAGCGATCGATCCCAACTCTCCCCATTCCCGGCCTGCCAGTTCTTCCACAAGGGCTGCATGGGGTTTCGTGGTTCGTTGGACTTCTGTGAGTGCGGTGGGTAGTCCGGTGATTCGTCCTGGTGCGATGGGGCCTGTTGCGATGGTTCGCAACGTTTGCCCGTTCCCGTCTGTCTATTCCCGTCTGTCCATTCCCGTTTGCCCGTTACCGTTTGCCCATTGTCTTCCTCTTCTGTGCGTCCTATGACTACTTCGACCATTCCGGCCAAGCAAGGTATTCAAATCAGCGAAGGTGCTCGCCAACACCTGAGCGCCCTTCGCCAAAGTCAAGGCACTAGTGATCTCTGCCTACGTGTGGGGGTGCGAGGGGGTGGTTGCTCGGGCCTGTCCTACACGATGGATTTTGAGACAGCGGCGAATATCCAACCCGAGGATGATGTGTTTGACTATGGTGACTTCAAGGTGGTTTGCGACCCCAAGAGCTTGCTATATCTCTATGGTTTGGAGTTGGACTACAGCACGGCCCTGATTGGGGGTGGGTTCCAATTCCGAAATCCCAATGCGACGCAAACTTGTGGCTGCGGGAAGTCGTTCTCGGCCTAGGCCAGAGGCTAGGTCTGAAGGGGCTGTTGGCCGTTGCTGAAGTTCCTGACAATCGCCTGAATCGCGGCAGTCCGTTGGGATTGCCGCTTTGCATTTTGCTGGTATCGTTAGGGTTCGGAATTGCTTGTTCAAATGGCTTGTTGAGCATCCAATGCTGGAGATCGCCCGCCGGTGAGCGCTAAGGTTTGGGGCGATCGAGTGGTTGGGGATGGGCAATTCCGCAGTCCTGGCGATCGGGCATGACCTGTGCCGATCAAGTCCAGTATTTGGTGTCATTGGTTGGCGCAAAACGAGTCCTCTGGGGCTAGTGGTTGAGCACCGATTCCGTTGACCCTTTGATTGATTATTCTTGGTTCCATTTGTGGTTGACCCATGGCCGAAACTCCTGTTGTCACTTCAGAAATTGCGAGTGCTCAAACCACTGAAACCGGTTCGCTAAGTGCCGAAGAATTGTTCTTGCAAGGGATCGATCGTTATCAAGCGGGTGAAGACCCAGCGGTCTTGATTCCACTGTTCAAAACGGTCTGTGATCAGTCGCCGAAAAGTGCCCCGCCTTGGACTTGTTTGGCCTGGCTCTATCTGCTGACCGATCGCGCCGACCTGGCATTTAAGGCCGCCAAAAAGGCCGTTAAACTCAATCCCCAAGATGCGCAATCGCGCGTCAACCTGGCCGTTGCCATGATTGAAGATGGTCAAAAGGGCGTGCGGGAGCAAGTCGAAATAGCTGAACAGTTGGTCACAATTGATCGGGACTCCTATGACGAAGTTCTGAAGAATCTAGAGGATGCGATCGCCCGGAAACCCGATGCCAAAGGCTTCAAGCGGATCAAAACCTGGATCTTCGAGAGCTAGGGATCACGCCGGGATCGTCTGATATTGACCAAAACCCTATGGAGTCAGGAGAAAACTGGCTCCATTTTTTAGTAAATTCTGAAGTGTTAAATTTTGGCCGTCAAAAATCTTTACACGTCGTTGCGTAGATCTGATCCCCGCCGTGGCGATCGGCAAGTCGGCAAACCCTTGGAAATTAAAGGATGATCTGCCAAATGGTCAAATTGCTGACATTTAACAACGGGTTGCAAGATGTCACACAACTTTACTGGACAACCGAAAATTGAATGATAGGATTTTCCGATACAAGTTATAAAGCTTGCTTTTACCGGCCCGTTCAGTTCATCGTTACACCGTTTCAGGAGTTAGGGAAATGTCTGACAGCAACGTGACGATCAAGCCAGAAACCCGCAATCACAAGGGCTTTTTTATTCAAGAAGGCTCTTACAAACTGATGAATATTGATTCATCGGGTTGGGCTTTGATCTGTGTTGATGATGCGGTTTGCCACTACGTCGATCCTGATAATCTTCTAGAAATGATGTCTGACGAAGATGCGATCGGCTAGGTTGCATCGCTACTCGTTTGGAACATTGATTGGTTTGCCAGCTATTCTGAAATTAAATTGTGTGTAGTGCTTTAGGGAACTGGTTCGTGGGGTTTCTGAGTTGTTAAGACAACCGATCGAATGATAGACACGGTTCCCGGCGCTTGAGTCCAAAGCAGTTTCCTAATTTAGGGGGCTGCTTTGTTCTGTGGCCGCATGATTCTGATTGCCGATTCTTATCTATTGAAATCTATCTGAAATCTATTTGAAATTCATCTGAAATCTATCTGAAATTCATCAATGCTGCTGGGTTCGAGGGCCGCGTGATTCATCATTCGTCATCCTTTGGATTCAGATCCCTTGAATTCCCAGGCAATTCAAGGTGCTTCAAGGACGTTCAATCACGATCGGCTAATGAGGGCACGTTGATGCAAGTTGATTAACGAATTGACCAATGCAGGCGCGTTGATCGATCGAACCCATGGGCTGGGAGTATTCTGGAAAAAATCCTGAGGATTCCCTGCGGCAACGCGACCTTGATGGGGCATACTTTTAAGGACTCGATTCCCTGCGCGCGCATGACCCAAGAAGATACTGCGTGGGACGTTCCCACCATCACCCTGTCCGATGAAACTGGTCGGACGCTGGAATGTTTTATCGAACATTCAATCGAGGTGGAAGGCTACGAGTATGTATTGCTGCACCCGGTGGATTCGCCGGTGGAGATTGTGACCTGGCAGGGTGACGACGACGAAGAGGAGCCAGTCCCGATCGAGAGCGATCGCCAAATCGACAAGTTGTTTGACACGGCGAAGGCGGTGTTGGCCGAAGAGAATTTGAAGCTGAAGCGCACGGCGATCGTGCTGACGGTGGAAGGCGAGTTGCCCGACGAACCCGAGGACGACGAGCCTTGGGAGGGCAACGGCGTGGGCGAGGATGTGGATGAGTTCCAGTGGTTGGCGAGCTTTTTCCACGACGATACGGAATATGCGGTGTATACGCCGCTGGATCCGTTTTTTATTGTGGCGCGGATGAATGAGCACGGTGAGCCGGAATTGCTCGACCCTGAGGAACTAGAGCGCATCGAAGATTTGCTACCGTCGATTGAAGAGCAACTGTTTGACGGTTTGGAGTAGTTCGATCGAGCCATGCAACGATTGGGTCGCGCAATATTTACTCTTCTAGTTCCGGCGGCGGCGGCGGTCGGTGCTTGGCAAGGTTGGCAGTGGTGGAGCTGGGCCAACCGGCCCATGGACTTGGCCACGGGCGATCCGGCGGCGAAGGCTGTGCAGGTGCAGGTTGAGCGGGGAACGAGCGCTCGGCAGATTGGTCGTGATCTGGAGCGGTTGGGGATTATTCGATCGAGCGCGGCTTGGGAATTGTGGGCCCGGTGGCTGACCTGGAACAATGACAACGGCGGCTTCCAGGCTGGAACCTATGAAGTGTTGCCCACTGCGCCGATGACGGTGATCGCCCAACAGCTTTGGCAGGGCAAAACAATCCAGCAGAGTTTTACGATCCCGGAAGGCTGGACGCTGCGGCAGATTGCGGACTATTTCCAATCCCAGGGGGCCTTTCGGGCCGAGGAATTCATGGCGGCGGCCCAGACGGTGCCGCGCGATCGCTATCCCTGGTTGCCGGCCCGCATCACCTCCCTAGAGGGCTTTTTGTTTCCCGACACCTACCAGTTTCCGGGCGATACAATTACGCCGAAAGCGGTGGTGGACTCGATGCTCGATCGCTTTGAAAAAGTCGCATTGCCCCTGTGGGACAAAAGCCGGGGCGCGACGAAGCTGGATTTGCTGGGCTGGGTGACGCTTTCGAGCATTGTGGAAAAGGAGGCGGTGATTCCCCAGGAGCGATCGGTGATTGCCGGGGTGTTTACCAATCGGTTAAACCGGGGCCAAAAGCTGGAGTCGGATCCGACGGTGGAATATGCGCTGAAAATTCGCCAAACGCCCGATCGCCCCTTGACCTTTGCGGACATCCGCAGCCCCTCGCCCTACAACACCTATCTGAATCCTGGGTTGCCGCCGGGGCCGATCGCCGCCGTGGGCAAAGCGAGCCTGGAGGCCACCCTCGCGCCCGCCAAAACCGACTATCTTTTCTTTGTGGCCCGCTACGACGGAACCCATGTGTTTAGCAAAACCCTGCCCGAACACGAAGCGGCCGTCAAACGAATTCGGGCCGAACGCAATGCGAAAACCCAAGGGACAGCCTCGCCCGGTGCTTCCCCGGCGGCATCGCCTCAGCCCAAACGCTAGGGCAATGCCGGGACTGGGGATGATCAGGATTGCCAATATTGCCGATCGCCCGCGCCCCGTCTAGCCCCGTCTGGCCCCGTCTGATTGTTATCTCAACTCGATCGTGCCCCGATCGCTACAAGACTGTGAGGTTCCCGTGACGTTTGGTGTGCTGCTCCAGCCCGACTTAATCCTAGGTGACTGCATCTTGGCCCTCACGCCCGAGGCGATCGTGCAGCATGGTTTGCAGGGATTGATCCTCGATGTGGACGATACCTTGGTGCCCACCACGACCGATGCCGTGTCGCCGGAGTTGATGGGCTGGGTTGAGGCCGTGCGCCCCCACGTCCAACTGTGGCTGGCCAGCAATAATTTGAGCGAATCGCGGATCGGGAGCATTGCCCACGCCCTGGAGTTGCCCTACTTCACGGGGGCGGCCAAACCGTCGCGTCGCAAGCTGCGCCAAGCCTTGCAAGAAATGCAACTGCCGCCGGAGCGGGTGGCCATGGTGGGCGATCGCCTATTCACCGATGTGCTGGCCGGGAATCGCTTGGGGCTGTTTACGGTGTTGGTGCAACCGATGGTGAATCCGCTGTCGGCCACTCGGGGCTATCCGATCCACTCGTTGGAAGTGTGGCTCTCCAAATTGATTGGAGCCTCGTTCTATCGTGATCCGTCGCCCTTGCCTACGGCCGATCCAGGGTCTCCGTCGTCCGATCGCTCCCCCAGCTAGGCCGGCCGCCCACGGTTTCTGTAACAAGCTCTGCCACAAGGTCTGCCACAAATTGCGATCGAGGGGGCATGATTTTGATCGCAATTATGCTTAATCAAAATCATTTCCTGATCCATTAGGTGTCATCTAAAGCCGCCTGAGGCCCGATCGAATATTGCGGGGAGCGCAACAATTGATCTCAACCGAGGGCTAGCAGAGTTCAGTGATTTGTGCTATAGTCACTTCAATAATTAACAGAACGACATAACCAGTTCATCCAAGGATTGATGTGGCTCGTTGCAGCGTTGACGCTTCATCGTCCCGAAACGCTGCTCAATCGGGTTCAGATCCGGTGAGTAGG
>QLAH01000719.1_pt1 | contig 12980 bp, 11 predicted proteins | sample 4693081 | NCBI WGS metagenome assembly QLAH01 (sample SAMN09425401, study PRJNA476045) | Lake water metagenome, whole genome shotgun sequencing project.
GTAAACGGTGCCGAAAAACAATCTACTTGGAAAGAAGCATTATCAATTTTGAATGTAAAAGGGGTAGTTATTTCTAAACGTATTGATATGGGTGAAATGGGTATTAAAGAAGCACAAGGAGCAAGACCTATGCCGATGTCACAAGGTTCTGCTTTGACTACTTTACTAAATGTTTGGGCCCACTATTATAATTTGGTTAGAGAAATTACAGGTATCAACCCGGCAAGAGACGGCTCACTTCCGGCAGATGCTTTGGTAGGTATTAACAAAATGGCTCAACTTGCTTCAAATACCGTTACTAAAAACATTGTAACTGCAGCCAATGATTTTGATTTGAAAGTTTCGGCTACTATTTCATCGCGAATTAAATCCATATTTACATTCAAAGACCGGGCAAAACATTTGGTTGACCTATATACTGAAGCAGTAGGCAAAGAAAGTTTGGAAGCCATGGAAGTGATGAAAGACCGTCATTTGAACGACTTTGGTTTTACTATCAATTTATTCCCAAGCGTAGAAGAATTAAGCGACTTTAAAGAAGACTTAGGTATTGCAATGAAGGAAGGTTCTATTGACTTAGAAGACAAAATCGAAGCTGAGCAACTGGCTAAAACTTCGATTAAAGAAGCAAACGAGTATTTGAAATTTGCGAGAAAACGCAGAATGAAAAAGCTATTAGCTGAAAAATTAACTTTAATTCAAGAGCAAACTAAAGCAAACAATGAATCAGCCAATGCCGCAGCCGAAGCGAAAACAAAAGAATATGTAGCTAAAGCCGGTATTGATGTTGAAAAAGAAGGTAAAATGTCTCAAATTAGAATTGCTGAAAAATTAGCGATGATTCAAATTGAAGCTCCGGTTAAAGATAAAGAATTTGAACAAGAGGTTTATTTGACGCAATTGGAAAGCATTACACGTTTTGACGAAAAGAAATATCTTGAAGATGCGAAAGACAAACGTGTTGACAAACAAAGCACCCAACAATCTAAAATGATTGAACAACGAAATAAAGACACTGCTCCGTTGGATTTTGAGAATCAATATGGAAGTACAGATGTGTTTAAGTAGAAATCATAAAGCCCCTACTACTAGGGGCTTTAATTAGCTTGACTTGCCAAAGTCGCTTCGTTTGTCTGCAGAGGTTTTCTTGATTTAGCATCGCACTTTGTCGTTTTCCTTGAAGCTGGCTTTCTTCACTCGAACCGTAGGGAGAGGTACGCACACCTAAAGTTACATCCCGAACCGCTATTTCAATACTTTCAACACCTCCTTTCTATAAGGGTTGTTGCGGAGACAGGACTCGAACCTGCGACCTTCGGGTTATGAGCCCAACGAGCTAACCAACTGCTCTACTCCACGATATTATACAGCAAATATAAAAAATAATTTATTAACATCTTTATATTTAATATAAATTTTTTCTATATTTGATTTTTATTAATCATTTAAATCTTTCTAACATGAAAAATTTTGTTTTTGCATTAGTGGCGTTTTTGTTTACGTCCTTTGTATTTGCCTTACCTCCAACGGAGAACAATGAGCAAAAAGTTGAAAAAATTGAATTTGTGAAGCAACTGTCCGATCAGGCAATTACTTTCACAGCAATCGAACAAACTTCTTTTGATTTTGTTATTTCCCAGCGAAAGACGGTCCAGAGTTATGGTTTGTTTATGGAATCAATTTCAATTACCGAACAGAGAGCAATCAATTTTAATCCCAAGCCCTGCGATAATTATAAGAGCTACGATTATACAACTGATTTACGAAATTGGTGCCGAATACAATCTAAAAATAAGATGCTTATTTAAGCAACCAAAAACCATATTAAAAAGACTTGACTTAAAATCAAGTCTTTTTTTTGTTGATAACTTTATATTAGATATAAATAAATATTATTACTTTTGTATCAAGTATAAATTTTATTTATCATGAATATAGGGAAAGCTAATTTCGGAATGTTTCTTTTTGATGAACACGAACCAGATAACGGAGGTGGTGGTGCTCCGGCAGAACCAACCAATCCAACGAATGAGCCTGCTGCTCCGGTAAATGAACCAACAGAACCTTCTGGCGGTGAACCCGGACAACCAACAAATGAACCAACTAGTCCTACCTCTACAGAAGACGACTTTGAAAATCGTTTTCAATCTAGGTTGCTAGAACTTGCGAAAGAAAAAGGTTTTGAAGCTCAAAGTATTGACGATGTGTTTAAAAAACCAGAACCGGTTGAAGTTGTAAAAAATCCTTATGAAAAAGTAGATCCAAAAGTAAAAGCATTTTTAGATTTTCATACAGAGACTAATCGTCCATATGAAGACTATTTGGCTTTACAACAAGATATTTCTGCTATTCCGGATATTGATTTAGCTCGTGATAGAGTACGTCAAGAAACCGGAAACAACAATCTTACTAATGCTGAAATTGACCGATACCTAGAAAAGAAACTTGGTGTTGACTTGAGTGACCTTGAGCAGTTAGAGATTGAAGACAAAATTGAATTATCAGCTTTTGCAAAGACTGTACGTGAGAGCAGAATTGCAGAGCAAGAAAAATACAAGCAACCAATTGAACCTATTACACCTCCTTCTACTCAAAAGCCAGAGTTGGAAGCCAATATGGTGGAGTTAGAAAGTGGCGAGAGAATGCCAAAAGATGTGTATGACAAAATGGTTGCTACTCGTCAAAAATACCTTGAAGGAATTAAGGCAAGTGCGGATAATATCACACAGTCTGTATTCAAGGTTACTATTGACGAAAATGGCTCAGAAAAAACAATTGACTACGGTTATGATTACTCAGTAGAAGACAAGCAGAATATGTTGTCTAACGCAAGTGATTTAGAGGCTACAGTTACAAAATTGTTTAAAGACGGCCAAACAAATGAGTTAAACCATAAAGACCTTGTAGAAGGTATGTTTTGGCTTGACAAAAACAACCGGGAAAAATCAATTGCAGCTATCATTCACAAAGTACGAGCAGATGTCACAGCTACATTGCTTGCAGAAAAAGGAAATGTAAACTTCTCGAAAGAAGGTTTACCGAATATTCCAAATTCTAATACAAATAAAGATGCTGCAAATTATAGACAAAGCGGAGGGTTTGGGGTAAAAGTTCCTTTTAACAACATTCCTAAAAACTAAAAATCATGGCCTTCGAATTATTATCTAGTAATTTATTGGGTTCGGCAATTATTGACCAACCTGGAGGAGTTATTGCTACCTCCGAAAATTTTATTGATCCGTATAGTTACGCTCAACAATATATGCCGGAATTAATTTCTGAGTTGCATATGCGTAACGGAAAGGGTTCTATCATTGGTTTCTGTAGAATCACTGGTTCTATGGACACTTATCAATCTGATAAAATCCAACACATGGAACAAGGACGTTTACACAACATCCTTAAAGGTGTTACTGTTTCCGGTAACAACTTTACAAGTGCTACACCTCACAACTTACGTCCAAAAGACCGTATTAAAATTTCAGATGGTGTTGTAGAAAGACAGGCAACAGTTCAATCTATTACTTCACCAACTGTATTTGTTGCGTTGAATGATGGAACCGGTGCGTTTGGATTCACTGCTGCTGTTGACGTTATTGCTGACTTCTCTAGTTCCTTCGGAAAAGGAGACGACCAATTCGTAGATGGTAAAAATTGGAATGGTACTGTTGTAGAAAACTTTACTCATATTATGAAAGAAACCTATGGTGTTTCTAAATCTAATATGGTTCATCAAAGTTGGGTTATGACACCTTCCGGACCAAAATGGTTTAACCACGAAATGGAAAGAACAATGACTTTGTTTGAGAACAAAGAAGAGTTAACACACATTTTCCATACAAGAGCAACTGCGGCTTCTGCTTCTGCTGTTGCTGGTTTTCAACCTGGTGTTAAAGGTGTAGTTCAACAAATTGAAGAGAGAGGAAATGTTGGTAATCAATATATTCAAGCTCTTGGTGATTTGTCAAACATTGCCAGACGTGCAAAACAGCAAGGAACTTGTCGTGCATTTACTGTATGGGCTGATCACACTCAAATGCGTTTCTTCCGAGAAATGATGTCTGGATTAAATGCCGGATATGTTGGAGGAGCTAACTACGGTGTGTTCAACAATAGTAAAGATATGGCTTTAGCTTTAGACTTCCACTCTGTGTTAGTTGACGGTGTAACATTCCACTTTACTCCATGGGCGGTTTTAGAAGATCCTACATTGATGGGTTCACCTAAATTCTTAGATACAAGCATTGCTTGTTTGATTGTTCCTGCCGGTGAAAGTTTTGTAACTGAAAACGGTAATACTGTTACTCGTCCTTATTTGACTTTACGTCATAGAAGTGATGGTTCTGTAAACAGAAACAAAGAGGTAAGTATCTACGGAATGGGAACTCCACACCCACAACGTAAGGATAAAATGACGGTTGACGTATTGTCTGAGATTACAAATCAGGTAGTTGGTGCAAACAACTATACTGTTGTACGAAGAGGCGATTTCTACGCATAATATTTAACTAAAAGAGTAGAGGGTGGTAAAACACTCTCTACTTCTTTTTAATTATTAATTTTATGAGCAAAAAAGTATTATTTAGATTATTAGGAGAGGTTTCTCCTGTAAGTTGGGAACTGCCATTGAGAAATATCTTTCTTCCTAAAAAAGACGAAAGAAACGGTACGTTTGCTGACAAATTGGTTGCCTATCGTAAAGGTGCTCCAAGTATCTGGGACGAGGACTACAAAGGTGATTTAAAACCTATTTCTGCTGTTTATTTTGAAAATGGAACTTTAGAAGTTGACGAAACTGACGTTTTGTTGCTTGAGATTCTTGAAAAACACAGATTTGCAGGAAAACGCTACGAGCGTTATGATCCAAACACTTCTGCTGAAAAACAACTAGAAATTTTTGCCTTGAGAGACAAAGCAAATAATTTAGTAAGTGTTTCCGGTGAGGTTAGAGTTAAAGCTATGGCAATGGCCTTGATTGGACAAGAGACAATTTCATTTACTGAAATTCAAGCTTTAGCTGCTTTGAAACAAAAAGCATATGATGATCCAAAAGCTTTGATTGAGGAATACAACAAACCTGATTATGAGGCTAAATACGTTGTAGGTTTAGCTTATTTGAAAGGTGTTATCAAAGATAACGAAAGTCAAACACAAGTTGTATGGGCTGACACCGGTGCTAGTATTCTTCCTTTGGCTGTTGGTGAAAACGGACTTGATCAAATGAGTAAGTTTTTAGCAACGAGAACTGAACAATCTACAGTATTGTTACAGCGTTTAGGCACTTTAGTAGCTGATGCTGATAAACAAGATGCTTCAACTACAACTACTGATTCTGCTCCTACTACAACCGGAAATTTAAGCGAATCTGTTGAAAAAGTACTTTCTGAGAAAGACGCAGAAATTGCGGAGCTTAAAAGACAGTTAGCGGAAAAAGCAGTCGTAAATAAACCAGAAGTTGTTGTTGTGGCCGACGAAGTTATTAAAGGTTCTCCTGATGGCAACAAAAAGGAGGATGAAAATGAAGAGGAAGAAGACCCTGCTTTATTGGAAGCTAGACAACAATATCTAAAAGTTATTGGAAAAGAAGTTCCTGTAAACAAAAAAAACAACCTTGATTGGATTAATGAAAAAATCCAAGAAGGTAAACAATAAACCAAACTCACGTTTGTGTCTAGCTTTTCCCAGTTAGAAAGAAGAACCACTCTTGATTGAGTGGTTTTTTGATTTTAGTCATATCCGTTTATTGAGGAATGAAGTATTTTGTAGTTTCCTCTTTCAAACTCAATTAAACCATCATAATATTGCTGAATGGTTTCTACAACTTCTTTTTTTGATACACTAACTATTTCTGCAATAACAAAAACACGTCTATCGTCGCTACATAAATAGAGTTCGATTATTCTTTGCTTTTTTTCTGTATTGAGAGGCTGTGTCATTTCTTAAATATTAATTTACCATTTATACCTTCTCGAACTTTGATTTTTTTGTCTGCATGTAGTTTTTTCAAGATGTTTCTAAGTGTTTCGTAGTCAGTTTTTAATTCATTTTGAATCGTTACGATAAGTAGTCCACATTTGCCATTTGTTTTATCGTGGTAGTCTTTTATGAGTTGAAAAACTTTCTCTTCCATAGAAAAACAAATTTATACTAAATATTAATTTTAATATCAATTAATTTATACTAAATTTCTATTATATTTGTAATTAATATAAACTTTATCTATACTGAAATGATTGATGTAATTTTTCAGACAGTAAAAACCTTTCTTAATACGGATGGACGAGGGAATTTTACTCCAATGGAGTTTAATTTGATGCTCAATAATTCTGTTCAGGAAATTTACAACTACTACATTACAGAGATTAATCAGCAAGTAAATAGAGAAAATCGTGGATTGATTAACGGCGGATTAGAAAACCTTGCGGATAAAATCAGAGAAAAGGTTTCGCATTATTTAAAAAAAGAAACTTTGTCGCCGGTTACTGCCGGAAACTTTACAATTCCAACTGACTGTAAATATTTTGATACTATACTAGCTCCTTCCGGGCGTTCATTAGAAGTATGTAGAAGTAGAGACGAGTTTGAAACTTTAAAAAATACGGTTGCAAATATTGACTTTCCAATCGTTTTAAAAGCCGGACAAACTATTTCTTGTCATCCAACCACTTTTACATCAATTGATATTTGGTATTTACGCAATCCGCTTTTTGCAAAATGGACCTATGTAGTAACCGGTGGCGGTGAGATATTCAATCCTTCTGCTTCGGATTTTCAAGATGTGGATATTCATCCGGCGGATCAAACGGATTTGATTATTAAAATCTGTCAAAAGTTTGGTGTGAATTTAAAAGAACCGGATTTGGCTGCTTATTTCCAAATGAAAGAAGCTGAGAAATTAGACAAACAAAATCGTAGTTAATCATGGAAAAAGTAATTACCATAACGAATATCATCAAGCTAACTAACGGTTTTTATCAGGTTTTTTTTAATGCTAATTATGAATTAACTGAATTGCAATATCAAACCAGTGCAAACGGAACAACTTGGAGTGAACCAGTAAATATTGAAGGCATACAAAGTCCAAAAGTTTTAGAAATAAATAACTCTGATAATTTTTATATCAGAATTTCAGACACTTTTGAAGAAGTAGCCGGCAGAATTCATACAAGCGTATTCACAAATGTTTTTAACTAAAAAACTATAGAAATTATGAATAGACAAGAACTAAATACCCATATCGATACAAATGTTACTAACAAAACAGAGCCGAATTCTTTAACTCCCACAGATGAGGGAAATGCTTTAAAAGCGGTTGCTGATTATGTTGATCAAGAAAAAAGACCTTATAAAGTTTACACTGCAACCTTAAATCAATCAGGCTCTAATAATCCAACCGCATTGGTTTTTGAAAATTCTATTGGCACAATTGCTTGGACTAGATTTGCTGAGGGTGTTTATCAAGCAACTCTTAGTAATGCAATTTTTACAGTAAATAAAACATTATGTTTTCCTGATAGAAAAGTTATGAGAAGAGGCCCTTCTGGGGAGGATTATATGGTTTCATTAGAAAGACAAAGCAACACAGTTGTAAGGCTTAATACTTCTTCAAACTATGTTAATGTAGATGGTATAATGGTGGATTTATTTGTTGAAATCAGAGTTTATAACTAAAGAAAATGATAGTCTATTCAAATTCATATTTTTTTCAACAACCAGTTGTTTCGAGCAATACTATTCAAACTCCCGAAGAATATTACTCGAATGAAGATAATTTTGGTAGCTATCAGTATGCGACCTTAAAGAAAATTATCGACGAACTACTTGTAGAAGCACAAGACGACGATTCTTTGTTTGAAAACACTAAGCGAAGCTTGTTTGTATTATATGGAAAACAAGGCGTTAAAAAACTAACCGAAGATATTCCAGGCGAAGTATTGGCTATTGAAAGAACAATTGGTGAAAACCTTTACTTTCCATTGCCGCAAGACTATGTAAGTTGGGTACGTGTATCGGTAGTTGATACAGATGGAAAGCTACAACCACTTAATATCAATAAAAACATGAATACCGCCACTGGTTATTTACAAAACCATACGGCTGAGATTCTGTTTGATGATGATGGATATATTTTGACTGCTGATAGCAATAATGTAATTGGCCGTCCGTATAAAAAATATTGCTTCTCTGACAATTATTTAGGAGGACAATTTGAGGTTGATACTTCAAAATTAAGCCGTTATGGTGAAGCTGTATTTGACGAAAGAAGAGGTTTAATTAATTTCTCTTCTGATTTATACAATAAAGAAGTGGTTTTGGAATATAAATCGGATGGGTTGCAGTGGGAAAATTTGCTTGAGCAACAAATTACGATTCACAAATTACTTGAAGAACCGCTTAGGGATTGGATTAAATACTGTGTTTTGAGGGGTAAAAAAAATGTTACTGCTTTTGAAAAACAAACTTACTTAAACCGTTTTAAAACTACTGCTCATAACGCTAAAATTAAACGCTCTGAAATTGACTTGACAGAAATTTCGAGAGTGTTGAATGTTGGATATAAAATGCTATAATATAATCAGATGCCTAATTTAATTAGAAACTTTGTAAATGGGATGATGGAAAAAGATTTGGACGAGAGGTTAATTCCTCCGGGCAAATACCGTCATGCTGAAAACTGTTTAATATTAAATTCTGAAACCGCTGATGTTGGAGCTGTAAATAAATCTTATTCAAATAAGCAGTTAACCAATTATGATTTTGGTGAAAACCCTAAATGCTTACTTGGTTTAGCTGACGAAACAAATGATTTGCTGTATTACTTTATTGTTTCTGATTCCGGGTGTTTTTTAGCTGAATGGGATCATAGCAATCAAATTCTTTCTATAGTATTAGGTGACACAAGGCCTATAGGAGATAGGGTTTTAGATTTGAAGGAGGATTTTTTAATTACCGGTGTTCAAAAAATAATTACTGAAGACAAAAGTAAAGGATTGCTTTTATTTACGGATGATAATATGCAACCTTGCTGTATTAACATCGAGCGTGCAAAATCTTATGGAATAAATGGCTTTACTAAAGAGGATGTTTTTCTCATAAAAAAACCGCCAAGATACGCTCCAACAACACAATTGACTTATACAAACGATAAATCAAACAACCTAGAAGAACGATTTTTGTTGTTTGCATACCGATATAAATATCTTGATGGTGAATTCTCTGCTTTGTCTTCGTATTCAAATTATAATTTTAATCCTAAAAAGTTTAATTTAGATTATTACACTTTGGTAAACAAAGGAATGATCAATAAATTCAATGCGGTTTCTATTGGGTTTAATACCGGAGAAAAACAAGTAACCGACATTCAAATCATCATAAAAGAAACAAACTCAAATAATTTATACATTGTTGAAACGTTTAATAAAGAAAATGAAGGTTGGGGCCATGGAGAAACAAAAAATATTATATTTTCGAATCAAAAACTTTATTCTATTCTTCCGGAAAAGGAATTATTTAGAATTTTTGATAATGTTCCACTAAAAGCAAAATCATTATCATTAGTTGGTAATATTCCTGTATTTGGAAATTATGTAGAAGGATATGATATTAAGGATGCTAATGGAAATAAAATCGTTATTGATTATGATGTTTCATTAATTTCAAGAGAAATTACAAATTCTATTCCTCTTGAAATTGATTATCCGTCTGTAAATGTTTTGAGATTTCAAACTGGAGATAGCGTGATTTATATTAAGGACTATGTAATGTATTTCTTTTTATCTGTAAATATTGGTGCTGTAAATATATATGAGAATGAATTTAGCTTTGTATTACCTGATAATTACACAACAATAACTACCTTAGTTGCAAGTGCTGAATTTCAGTCGTTTATTGATATTATTAATAATCATTTCGTAAATAATTATAATAACGAAAATCAATATGAAGTAAATTCTAATTACGCATTATTGAATGATACATCTATTGAATTTGATTTTGTTTCCGGATTACCAAGTTTAATAGTAAATCCTATTGTTTATGAAGATACTGCAAATTCAAACGAAGAGGTAACTGTAAATTTAATTTTTAATACTAATTCTGATATTTTAATTTCATCGATTGACAATCCAAGCTCTATAAAATCTAACAGGAATATCCAAGTAGGACTGTTGTATATGGACGATTTTAATCGTTCGACAACAACTTTAACGTCTAAAAATAACACGATTTTTATTCCTCAACGTTATTCTATATTTAAAAATACACTACGCGTTACTTTAAACAATAAACCTCCATATTGGGCCGATAGATATAAGTTAGTTGTAAAAACAAATCCACTACAGTATCAAACAATTTTTGTAAATGAGTTTTACAACGAAGGTAATTTTGTTTGGGCCAAGCTTGTTGCGGATAATAAAGATAAAGTTAAGATTGGAGATACTTTAATTGTAAAGTTAGCTGCAAATATTGCAATAACTCAACCTATTAAAATTAAGGTATTAGATATTAAGGATTTTGAAAAAAACTTTATTGAAGGTAATCTTGATAATGAAGGTAATGAAATAGAGGAGACAGCAGGTGTTTATATGAAAATACGTCCAGAAAAGTTTTCAATGGATTTAAACGATTACTCTATAAATCAAAGTGAGTTTACGCCTCCAGGAAGTAATGGTTTTCCTGTATGGTATTTAGATTTATTTACATCATCAGATATTCCGGGTGTTGATTTACAAATAAATGAAGGTTCTTCGATTGATATTTTTATTCAAAGTAATAGAAAATTTAACGCTGGATGGACCAATATTAATTATGAAAACACTTTTTTTGCTCAAAGAAATTATAATTCAATTGAAGAGTGGTTTAATGAAGTTTTATTAAATGGAAGTCCTGTTTTTGGGATTAGAGATACGGACGGAGCTTCAATTGATTACGCACCAAATTTAGAGTTGGTAAGAGGAAATGTTGTTGTAAACGGACCTGGTTTTACATCTGGTACTCAAACATTTACAGAGAACCCATCAGGTAAATTATATTTAAAAATAAAAGGTTTATTAACTGGTGGGTCAAACCAAAGAAAAGGCTATGGTAATGCAAAAATTGTTGTTAGAAATTCAACCGGAATTTATGTTTTTGAAACTGAGCCAAAACAGGCTGATTCTGAAATTTTCTACGAAACAGAACAGACTTTTGATATTGTTAACGGAGAACACCAAGCTAATGTTCAAAATCAAGATATAGAAACTTTTGTTCCGGCAATTATTGATTTAGACTTCTTTAACTGTTACGCTCAAGGCAATGGTGTAGAATCTTATAGGATAAGAGACGAATTCAATACTAAGTTTTTAAATATTGATAGCCGCCCTTCTGCTGTTTCAATAGTGCCATATAAACAAGTTAGAAGGTTTGCTGATTTTACTCATGGAGAGCCTTTTATTGAAAGTTCAAATATTAATGGTTTGAATGAATTTAATTTAGCTAAAGGAAATTTCAAAGAGCTTGACAAACAGTATGGAAGCATACAAGTAACTCATAGCCGTGATGGAGATATGATTGTTTGGCAAGAAGACAAAGTGTCAAATATTCTGTTTAATAAAGATTTATTATTTAGTCCAGATGGCAACGTAAATCTAACCTCTATATCACAAGTTTTAGGTGCTCAGACTTATTATATGGGCGACAACGGTATTGGTAAAAACCCTGAGAGTTTAGCTGTAAACGACTATCAGTTTTTTTATGTAAATTCAATAAAAGGATTTGTTAATCGATTATCAAATGACGGTATAACTGTCATTATGAATGGAATGGTTGATTATTTTAGAGATTTATTTATTACTAAACCAACTGCAAAAAAAATTGGAGGTTTTGATCCTTATCATAAACAGTATTTTCTTTCAGTCGACCAAGAGCCAAATGTAATTTTAAGGGCTAATTGTGGTAATACTATTATAAAAAGCAACACAACAGAATCTCTTACTTATAATTTAAATTTAAACAATTTACTTGGCGATATAATCTTGAATTTTAATATTACCGATGGTAACGCGACTATTACAGCTTTTTATGATGGTAACACATATGTGGAATCTAATATTACTGGAGCAGGAAGTATAACAATACCTAGAACAGACTTAAATGAAACATTAGTTCAAATTACTATAGTTCCTGTTGGAAGCGAACCAATAAGTTATCAAATAAACAATGTTTGTCCTTTAGGTTCTTCTTTTAAAGTTGTTGAAATTATCTTAAACGATATTACTGATTCTGGCAAAACAATTGATAATAGATATCGTTGGGGAGACAGTAATTATTTTACAACTAGCGATTTGTTTTCGGATGGTCCAATTTCAAGATTTTCTGTTTATGAAGGAATTGAAGGTGTTGGCAGACACCCGCAAAGCGGCTCAATCATTAGATTAGAATCTTATAAAAAAGATTCTGATACAGGAAGGTTAAATTTAGAAGAATTTAATAGACTTGGATATTTAGTTTCTTCTACTGTTTATGACGAATCAGATATAGATACTATTCTTTCTCTCGCTACTTTTATAGATGTTTCCACATTAGATGTTTCTGGTGACGGAACTGATTTTAATTCTTTCCTAGAATTTGGAAACTTTTTATTTGAAAGAACTATTGGTAATGAAATGCTTTATCTTATATGGGATTTTACAAATAGAATACCTATTGATGATAATTTAAATTTTACTCAAATAACTTGGGCTGATACGAACACTACAGAAGATAGGTTTGGAAGATTTACAAATAGGAGTGTAAGTTTTGTAGATGTTTTTTATGATGTTGACGATATTGTTTGGCAAAGAAACAATGGCGAAGGATGGATTGACACGGATGATTTAGTTGCTGTTTTGACTGATTTTTCAATGGTAGTTGGCGAAAACAGATTCAGATTAAAAGCAATAAAATCTAACGATTCTTCTGTGGTATATTCTAATGTTTTATTTTATACAAGATTTTAAAAAATG